>JAABUN010006338.1_pt1 | contig 13705 bp, 14 predicted proteins | sample 5559311 | NCBI WGS metagenome assembly JAABUN01 (sample SAMN10711877, study PRJNA513370) | rock metagenome | isolation source: Antarctica rocks | place: Antarctica: Victoria Land, Siegfried Peak sud | reverse complement strand
CCGCCTCGTTGTCCGCCATTCCAACCTCGCCAGGCTCACATCACCATGACGATTCTACCCCACACGCAACAGCCGATGAATTCCTATATCGCAACGAATGGAAAGATTCACAGGCTCTGAGCACGCAGCGTCAGCTTGGCGGGGTTGAAGGGCCGGCCGTTCCTGTTGTACTTCTACCCGAAGGCCGACACGCCAGGCTGCACCACGCAGGCCTGCGGCCTCCAGGAGGCGCTGCCGCAGCTTGGCAGGCTGGGGCTGGCGGTGATCGGCGTCTCGCCGGACAAGCTGCCGCCGATCGAGAAATTCGCGGCGAAGTTCGGCCTGGAATTCCCTCTGGCCTCCGATCTGGACCACGCGGCGGCCGAGGCGTACGGCGTGTGGGTGCAGAAATCCATGTACGGCAGGACCTACATGGGCATGGAGCGCAGCAGCTTCCTGGTGGCCGCCGACGGCACGGTGGCGAAGGTCTGGCGCAAGGTGAAGCCGGAAGTCCATGCGGCGCAGGTGATGGCGGCGGCTGCGCTGCTGCCGCGCGGTTGAGCATGGCCCGGAGGCGGCCGTCCGGGCCTTGGCGAAGCGGATTTGACCGCCGCTTCCTGGGATATCCGGCCTCCACCCGGCTTGCGGACCGAGGCCCGGCGTCGCGCCGATGCCGCCTCAGCCGCGCCCCGCTTCCTCCGGTGTCAGCAACTTGAGCGACAGCGCGTGCAGCCCGCTGCCGAACTCCGGGGCCAGCACCTCGTGCACCCGGCGGGACCGGGCGAGGCGGCCGATGCCGGCGAAGGCCGCGGCGACCACCTGCACGGAATAATGCGTCTCCCCGGCAGGGCTGGCCCCGGCGTGGCCGGCATGGTGGCGGCTGTCGTCGGCCACCGCGATCCGGGCTGCGGGAAAGGCGGCTTCCAGCGCCGCATGGATACGCTCGAGGCGAGTCTGCATGGGCGGGATCATGCCGGGTTTCACCGGCCTCCGGCAGGGGCAATCGGCGGGCGATGCGGGGCCTGCGGGCGGGCGCGGCGCCAGGGGGATCGCCTTGCGCGCTTGCCGCCCCACGCCCATAACATCGGCATGTCCCGCCGAGGCGCCAGCGCCCGCACACTGCATGCAGACCCCGCCGCTCCGCTGCGTCCCTGCGACGCGCCGGGGTGCCTGGCGGCGGGCGAATTCCGGGCGCCGAAATCACGCTCGCGCCTTGATGAATACGCCTGGTTCTGCCTGCCGCACGTGCGCGGGTACAACCAGGCCTGGGACTACTACAAGGGCATGGGCCAGACCGAGATCGAGGCGCATCTGCGCGAAGACACCGCCTGGCAGCGCCCCACCTGGCCGCTCGGGCGGCTTGGCGGCGCGCGGCGCCACACGGCGGAATACCTGGCCGATCCGCTGGGGCTGCTGCTGGACACGCCGCTGCACGCGCGGCGCGGCGCGAAGCGCGAGGAACCGGTGGGGCCGCCGCCTGAACTACGTGCCGCGCTGGACGTTCTGGGTCTTGAGTGGCCGCTGGATCAGCCGGCACTGAAGACCCGCTACAAGGAATTGGCCAAGCGCTTCCACCCGGATGTGAATGGTGGCGACCGCGGCTCCGAGGACAAGCTGAAGGACGTGAACCGTGCCTACAGCCTGTTGCGCCAACGACTTGGTGCCGCCCGTGGCGTTGCCGCCGCGGCCGGGGCGTCGGCGCCGTAGCTTGCGGGATGCCGCCGGGTAGCCGTCCGACCGGTCCTGACCTAGTTTGACCACCCAGAGAAACGAGCGGATGCCGATGAACAAGGTTGCCAGTCTCGCCGAGATCCGTCCAACCTCGGCGATCGACGTTCCCGACACCACGGTCAGCGCGCGCGCGGCGTTCGGCCTCGACATCGACCTGATGGTGCCGGCGTTCTCGACCCGCACCGAGCATGTGCCGGAGATCGACACCGCCTACCGGTTCGATCGGGAAACTACATTGGCGATCGTCGCCGGCTTCATGCACAACCGACGGGTGATGATCCAGGGCTACCATGGTACCGGGAAGTCCACCCATATCGAGCAGGTGGCGGCGCGGCTGAACTGGCCCTGCATCCGGGTCAACCTCGATAGCCACATCAGCCGCATCGACTTGATCGGCAAGGATGCCATCGTCCTGAAGGACGGCAAGCAGATCACCGAGTTCCGCGAGGGCATCCTGCCCTGGACCCTGCAGCACCCCTGCGCGCTGGTGTTCGACGAATATGATGCCGGCCGGCCGGACGTGATGTTCGTGATCCAGCGGGTGCTGGAGGTGGAAGGCAAGCTGACGCTGCTGGACCAGAACCGGGTGATCCGGCCACATCCCTGCTTCCGCCTGTTCTCCACCGCCAATACGGTGGGCCTCGGCGACACCACCGGGCTGTACCACGGCACGCAGCAGATCAACCAGGGCCAGATGGACCGCTGGAACATCGTCGCCACGCTGAACTACCTGCCGCACGGGCAGGAGACCGAGATCGTGCTGGCGAAGCTCGGCGTCGAGGGCGATGCGAAGATGAAGAAGCGGGTCGAGGCGATGGTGGCGCTGGCCGACCTGACCCGCGCCGGCTTCATCGCCGGCGACATCAGCACTGTGATGTCGCCGCGCACCGTCATCACCTGGGCGGAGAACGCGAAGATCTTCGGCGATGTCGGCTTCGCGTTCCGGCTGACCTTCCTGAACAAGTGCGACGAGGCGGAACGCAGCACGGTGGCGGAATACTACCAGCGCTGCTTCAACGAGGAACTGTCGACCGGCACGCTGCTGCGCAAGGTGGGGTGACAGCGGTGGCGCTGCAGCTTGGCGCGTTGCGGGATGCGTTGGCGGAAGCCGGCGCTTCGCTTGATATCGCGCGCCGGGCAGCCGAGGAGGTGGCGGGCTACGAGCACCGCTTTACCGGCGTCGAGCAGATAATCGACGCGCTGGACCATAAGTTGGAACAGTGGATCGGTGTGCTGGACCGCAAGATGGAACAGCGGCTGGGTGCGGTCGATGTTCGCATCGCTGTGCTCGATGGCAAGCTCGACAAGCTGTTCTGGGCGACCAGCACCACCGGTGCGCTGACCGTGCTCACCCTCGGCAAGATTTGGTTTGGCTAGGCGATCATGAGCAAGCAGGACCTGACCCGCCAGGAAGAGTTCAAGCGCGCCACCGCCGGCACGCTGCGCGCCATTGCACATGTCAACGCCGACGTGCAGGTGGCCTTCCAGCCCGGCCCCGGCGGCGTCTCCGGCAAGCGGGTACGGCTGCCGCTGCCGACCCGGGCGCTGCCGCCGGCCGAGATGGCTAGGCTGCGCGGCGCCGCCGATGCCGCGGCGCTGCGGCTGCGGCATCATTCCGAAACCCTGCACGCCACCCGCCTGCCGCCACGGCGCGATGCGAAGGACGTGTTCGACGCGCTGGAGGACGTGCGCGTGGAGGCGGTCGGCAGCCGGCACATGGCTGGCGTCGCCGCCAACCTTCGCGCCCGCCTGTCCGACACCTGCGAGGCCGAGGGCTACGACCGGATGACCCGGAAGGACCAGTTGCCGCTGCCGGCGGCGCTGTCGCTGCTGGCGCGCGAGCGGATCTCGGGCGAACCCGCGCCGGCCGCCGCGCAACGGATACTGGAACTTTGGCGTGATGCGCTCGGCGACAAGGCAGCAGCGGCGCTGGGCGAGATGGCCGCCAGCACCGCCGACCAGGACGCCTTTGCACGGGCCTCGCGCAGGCTGTTGACCGCGCTCGACCTGGCCGAGGCCGAGGTGGAGGCCGAGCCGGAGGAGCAGGAGGACGGCGAGGAGGAGGGCGCCAGCACCAGCCAGCAGGACCAGTCCGGCGAGGGCGAAGCGCAGGCACAGGACCAGGAAAGCATGTTGGGCGCGCAGCCCGAGGCTATGCAGGGCGAGGCCTCCGACGACGAGGCGGGCGAGGCCGAGGAGGAAGGCGCCGCCGCCGAGGGCGACGACAAGCCGGGCGGCCCGCAGCAGCGGCGCGAGGTGCCGATGGTCGATGATGCCAGCCGCTACCGCCCCTTCGCCACCCAGTTCGACGAAACCATCGATGCCGACGAGCTGTGCGACCCCGAGGAACTGACGCGGCTCCGGCAGCAACTCGACCAGCAATTGTCGCACTTGCAGGGCGTGGTCTCGAAGCTGGCCAACCGGTTGCAGCGGCGGCTGCTGGCGCAGCAGCAACGGGCCTGGGAATTCGACCTCGAGGAGGGGATGCTGGATGCGTCGCGCCTGGCGCGCATCGTCGCCAACCCGATGCTGTCGCTGTCCTACAAGCGCGAGCGCGAGGCCGATTTCCGCGACACCGTGGTGTCGCTGCTGATCGACAATTCGGGGTCCATGCGCGGCCGGCCGATCACCGTGGCGGCGATGTGCAGCGACATCCTGGCGCGCACCCTGGAACGCTGCGCGGTGAAGACGGAGATCCTGGGTTTCACCACGCGTGCCTGGAAGGGCGGCCAGTCGCGCGAGCGCTGGGTGCAGGACGGCAAACCGCGCAATCCGGGACGACTGAACGATCTGCGCCACGTGATTTACAAATCTGCCGACGCGCCCTGGCGCCGGGCGCGCAAGAACCTCGGCCTGATGCTGCGCGAGGGGCTGCTGAAGGAAAACATCGACGGCGAGGCGCTGGACTGGGCCTACCGGCGCCTCCGCGTCCGTCCGGAGCACCGGCGCATCCTGATGGTGATCTCGGACGGTGCGCCGGTGGATGACAGTACGCTGTCGGTGAACCCCGGCAACTACCTGGAACGGCACCTGCGGAAGGTGATCGGCGACATCGAGGGCCGCGGCGACGTGGAGTTGATCGCCATCGGCATCGGCCACGACGTGACACGCTACTACCGCCGCGCCGTCACCATCGTCGATGCCGAGGAGCTTGGCGGCACGATGATGAAGAAGCTGGCCGAATTGTTCGACGAGGACGCGGCCGAGGCCTGGCACCGCGCCGCCGCGGAACGCGCGCCGCTGATCGCGTGACGACGCGCGAAGCCAAGCCTCAGGATCGCCGTCCGAGGTTACGCACCGCGGGCCACACCCCAAAAGCCGCGGCCGCCGCGCCCCGGTTCGGCTGAAGCCGCCACCCCTCACGTTGAGCGTGGGCCGCCCCCTCATGGCGTCGAGGGCCAGGGCATTCGGCCGGCGGTCGCTGCTCGCCGCCACCGGCACCCTGGCCGCCACGTCCTGCGCCGCGCAACTCGCCACGCCGCGCGCGGCCGTGCCACCCGCCCGCCCGCTGGCGCTGGAGGCCTTGCCGCCGGACAGCCGGCTGATCCCGCTCGGCGCCCTGGTGCTGGATGACGGGGCGATCGGCTTCGGCGGCCTGTCCGGGCTGCACCTTGCGGACGACCTCCGCCTCACCGCCATCAGCGACTTGGCGCGCTGGATGACGGCCAGGCTGGTGCTCCGTGACGGCCGGCCGGTGGGCCTCGCCGAACTCCGCACCGGCCGGTTAAAGGACGGCGCCGGGCAGCCGCTGACGCGCGGCCACAACGGCGATTCGGAAGCCTTGGCGCGGCTGCCGGACGGCTCCTGGCTGGTCGGCTTCGAGCGCTGGCACCGCATCCGCGCCTACCGCGACCTGGACGGTCCGGGCGCCTATGTCGAGGCGCCGCCGGGCCTGGAATTGGCCCCTGGCAATGCCGGGCTGGAATCCCTGGCGGTGCTGACGGACGGCCGCTGGCTGGCGATCACCGAGGGCTTCGCGGTGCCGGGCCAGCCGGGGTTGCGGCAGGCCTGGCTCGGCCGTCCGGGCGGCTGGATGCCGTTGGCCTATCGCCCATCGGACCGCTTCGACCCGGCCGACGCCGCGGCCCTGCCGGATGGCGGCGCGCTGGTCCTGGAACGCAGCTTTTCCATCTTCAGCGGGTTCGAGGGCCGGCTGGTGCGGCTGACCGCGGCGCAGCTCCGCGACGCGACGCCAGGCACGGTGCTGGAAGGCGAGCCGGTGCTGCGGCTGGCGGCGCCGCTGCCGACCGATAATTACGAGGCCGTCGGCACCGCCCGCCACGAAGGCCGGACCCTGGTGGCGCTGCTGTCGGACGACAACGAGAACCTGCTGCAACGCAGCCTGCTGCTGCTGTTCGCGCTGGCGGACGACTGATCGCGACGGCGCCCTCATGCCTCATGCCCGGCCAGCCATTCCAGCGTGCCGCGGGCCGCCGCGGCGCCGGTGCTGAAGCAGGCCTGCAGCAGCCAGCCGCCGGTCGGCGCCTCCCAGTCCAGCATCTCGCCGGCGACGAACACGCCGGGGCGGCGGCGCAGCATGAAACGCGCATCCACCTCGTCCCAGGCGATGCCGCCGGCCGAGGAAATCGCCCGGCCGATCGGCGCCGGCGCCAGCAGCCGCAACGGCAGCGCCTTCACCAGGTGGGACAGCGATGCGGTTTCGCCGGCGTGCAGGGCCTCCTGCACCAGACCAGCCGCCACCGGCGCCAGGCCGGCGCGGCGCAGGTGGTTGGCCAGCGATTGCCCGCCGCGGGGGCCGTCCAGCCGCACTGCCAGCACGGCCTCCGGCAGGTCGGGCCGGAGGTCGAGGTGCAGGGTGGCAGGGCCGGCGGCGGCGATCGCCTCCCGCAGCGCCGCCGAAAGCGCGTAGACCGCGCCGCCCTCGATGCCGGCGGCGGTGACGGTCGCCTCGCCGCGCGCCACCAGGCCACCGAAGTGCAGCGCGAGGCGCTTCAGCGGCTGGCCCTCGAAGCGGCGGCGAAACACCTCGGACCAGGCGACGGCGAAGCCGCAATTGGCCGGGCGCCACGGCGCCATCCGGAAGTCCGGCAGCAGCGCGGTCCAGCCTCCATCGGACCCGAGCCGTGGCCAGGAGGCGCCGCCCAGCGCCAGCAGGGTGGCGGCGGGACGCAGCCGGACGGCGCCGTCCGGGGTGGCGAACCGCAGCGCGCCGTCACTGTCCCAGCTCTGCCAGCGGTGCCGGGTGCGGCGCCGCACGCCAAGGTCGTCGAGCCGCCGCAGCCAGGCGCGGAGCAGCGGCGAGGCCTTCAGCGCCCGCGGGAACACCCGGCCGCTGGTGCCTACGAACGTCTCCTGGCCGAGGCCGTGGCACCAGGCGATCAGCGCCTCCGGCGGGAAGGCGGCGATGGCCGGCGCCAGCCGGTCCCGCGCCGTGCCGTAGCGGTCGAGGAAGCCGGGCAGCGGTGCGTCATGGGTCAGGTTCAGCCCGCCACGGCCGGCGATCAGCAGCTTGCGGCCGAACGAGGGCATGTGGTCAAGCAGGGTGACCGCGGCGCCGCCCCACGCCAGGAACTCGGCCGCCAGCAGCCCGGCCGGGCCGCCGCCAATGACCACGACGGGGGGACCGCCGGCTGGCGGCACCGGGGGCGGCGCGGCGGTCGGCATGGGGCATAGTGTCCAGAGCGGGGGCGCGCGACCATGGCGCGTGCGGGAGGGCCGCGCCAGCCGGGTGGGTCCCGGACGGGCGGCTGCTGCCGGAACGGTTTTTGTCGGGTCCGGCGAACCCCTGCGCCCTTTGGCCGTTCAGGCCTCACAACCCGAAACGGAGACGCCTTCCATGGCAAACGCTATCTTTTCCGGCCTTGGCCGACGCGCCGACCGCGCCCGTGACCAGGCGGAAGACTACGGCCGCCGCGCCGTGGACACGGTGCGGGACCGGAGCGGCGACGCCCAGGGCGAGCTTCGCCGGCTGTGGTCACAGCTTGAGGATCTGGTTGGGAACCGGGTTGCGCCGGCTGCGTCCGATGCCGTCCGGGCCGCCGGCGGGTATGCGGAGGAAGGGCGCGACATGGCGATGGACTTGGCCCAGCAGGTTCGGTCCGCGGCCCGTGCGCGGCCGCTGCTGGCGATTGGCATCGCGGTGGCGGCGACTTGGCTGGTCCTCAGCCTGTTCGGCCGCCGGCGGTAGGGCGCCAGGCCCCACGGAGTGCTGCGGGCCCGGGTTGCCAGCCGATGGGGGTCTGCCCCTTGGCAGGCGCCGCCCGCAGCGGGCGCGGCGACGCCTGAGGTGTGATTGTCCATCCCATGCTCGACGCCGGGCCCTGGGAGCCCAATATGATCCCATGATGAATCACGTGCTGTCGCCGGTCCTGTTCTTCCCGCCGAAGCGCCCGGCGCCGCCGCCCGAACGGCGGCTCAAGGTGGTGTCGCCGTTCGAGCCCAACGGCGACCAGCCGGCGGCCATCCGCACCCTGCTGGCCGGGCTGGCGGGGCAGGAACGCGACCAGGTGCTGCTCGGCGTCACCGGCAGCGGCAAGACCTTCACCATGGCCAAGGTGATCGAGGCGGTGCAGCGGCCGACCCTGATCCTGGCGCCGAACAAGACGCTGGCCGCGCAATTGTACGGCGAGATGAAGAGCTTCTTCCCCGACAACGCCGTCGAATACTTCGTCAGCTACTACGACTACTATCAGCCGGAGGCCTACGTCCCGCGGACCGACACGTACATTGAGAAGGACGCGCAGATCAACGAGCAGATCGACCGGATGCGTCACAGCGCCACGCAGTCCCTGCTGGAGCGCAACGACGTGATCATCGTGGCCTCGGTGTCGTGCATCTACGGCATCGGCTCGGTCGAGACGTATTCCCGCATGGTGGTGAAGCTGGAGCGCGGCGGGCGGATCGAGCGCGACGTGCTGGTGAAGGGCCTGGTCGAGCAGCAGTACCGCCGCAACGACAGCTTCTTCGCCCGCGGCACCTTCCGCATCCGCGGCGAGACGGTGGACATCTGGCCCTCGCAATTGGAGGACCGCGCCTGGCGGGTTTCGCTGTTCGGCGACGACATCGAAACGCTGCGGGAGTTCGACCCGCTGACCGGCGAGATCACCCAGGACCTCGACCGCGTCAGCGTCTATGCCAACAGCCACTACGTGACGCCGCGGCCGACCATGCGGCAGGCGATCGAGCGCATCAAGGCGGAGCTGCAACAGCGGCTGCCCGAGCTTGAACAGGCGGGGCGGCTGCTGGAAGCGCAGCGGCTGATGCAGCGAACCACCTTCGACATCGAGATGCTGGAGACCACGGGAAGCTGCAAGGGAATCGAGAATTACAGCCGCTACCTGACCGGCCGGAACCCCGGCGAGCCGCCGCCGACATTGTTCGAATACCTGCCCGAGAACGCGCTGCTGGTGGTGGATGAAAGCCACGTGACGGTGCCGCAGATCGGCGGCATGTACCGCGGCGACTTCGCGCGGAAGACGGTACTGAACGAATACGGGTTCCGCCTGCCGTCCTGCACCGACAACCGGCCGCTGAAATTCGAGGAGTGGGAGGCGTACCGGCCGGAAACCATCTTCGTCAGCGCGACGCCTGGCCCGTGGGAGCTGGAGCGCACCGGCGGCAGCTTCGCCGAGCAGGTGATCCGGCCGACCGGGCTGATCGACCCGCCTACCGAGATCAAGCCGATCGAGGGTCAGGTTGATGACCTGCTGGCGCAGTGCCGCGACGCCATCAAGGCCGGCGGGCGCGTGCTGGTCACCACCTTAACCAAGCGTATGGCCGAGGATTTGACCGAATACATGACCGAGGCCGGCATCCGAGTGCGGTATTTGCACTCGGACGTGGACACACTGGAACGCATAGAGATCATCCGCGACCTGCGGAAGGGCGTGTTCGACGTGCTGGTTGGCATCAACCTGCTGCGCGAGGGGCTGGACATCCCGGAATGCGTGCTGGTGGCGATCCTGGATGCCGACAAGGAGGGGTTCCTCCGCAGCTTCACGTCGCTGGTGCAGACCATCGGGCGGGCCGCGCGCAACGTCGATGGACGGGTTATCCTGTACGCCGACCGGATGACCGACAGCATGAGGCGCGCCATCGAGGAGACCGACCGCCGGCGCTCCCGGCAGGTGGCGTGGAACACCGCGCACGGCATCACGCCCACCACCATCAAGCGGCAGATCGCCGACGTGATGCAGAGCGTCTACGAGCAGGACTACGTGACGGTGCCGGCGGTGGAGGGTGCGGCGAGCGCGCTGTTCGTCGGCAAGGACTTGCGGGCCGGCATCGCCGAGTTGGAGAAGCGGATGCGGGCGGCGGCGGCCGACCTGGAATTCGAGGACGCGGCACGGCTGCGCGACGAGATCAAGCGGCTGGAGGGGATCGAGCTGGGGCTGGAGCCGAACCTGGCGGGGCGGAGCTTGCAGGACAGCGTGCCGTTGCCGGGGAAGGCAAGGGCGAAGGCCGATGGTGCCGGCCGGGCGAAGCAGGACTGGAAGCCGACGCCGCTGGGGCCGGGCGGCGGGGGGTACGATCCGGAGAAGCGGCGCGGCCGCGGGCGGCGCTGAAGTGGATTGCGGCGGGCCGGCTTTGGCTGGCGTCGTTCAGTATGCCAGCGCGGGTTCATAGGCGGCTAGCGCATACGCCGCCGGGTAGCGCATCCGGCCGGTCAGCCGCGGCTCCGGCAAGCTCGGCATCTCGCGCACCAGGTGTTCGGACAGGCGGAACGCCAGGGCGATCGAGGTCAGCATCGGGTTTGCCATGCCGGCCGTGCTGAACACCGAACTGCCGGCGCAGAAGCCGTTGGACAGGCCGTGGATGCGGCAATTGCGGTCCACCACCCCGGTCCGCGAGGTCGCGCTCATGCGGGTGGTGCCGATGTGGTGGGCGCCGTGGCCGATGTGCCACTTCTGCACCGTCGGCGCGACCACCGGCAGCATCCGGAACTCCGCGCCGCCGAACAAATTGGTGCGCAGGAGTTCCAGCGCCGTCCACACCGTCCGGTGGTCGATCTCGTTCACCGCCCAGTGCAGGTCCGCCTGCGGGATGCCGAAGAAATCGGCCCCAGGGCCGAGGCTGACGCGGTTGGGCGACTGCTCGCCCAGGAAGACCACGTAGAAACGCCGCCAGCCCGCCTCGGGAACCGTGGCCTCCAACGCCTGGAAACGCTCCTCGTAGCTCGCCTGCTCGTTCGGCTTCATGCTGACATCGATGAGTTGCAGGCTCAGGTTCAGCAATTCGCGGCGGCGCTGCGAGGCGTCGGTCAGGTGCAACCGGTGCTGCGAGATGCTGGTGCGCAGGCGCTGCCCCGGCGAGAAGCGCCGCAGCGCCTGGTAGCGGTCCGGATGGGCGAGCAGCAGCGCGCCGAGGCCATGCGGATGCTCCATGAAATAGCGGCCGACGCTGTCGCCGGAGTTGCCGATGCCGCAGGCCATGTCCTCCCGCGAGGCCAGCAGCAGACGGGCGGTCTCGATCCCGCCGCAGGCAAAGACATAGGCCCGGGCGCGCAGGTGCAACGCCCGCCCCTGCAGGGTCATGGCGAAGACCCCTTCGACCGAGCGGCGGTCCGGTGTGAGGAGGATTTCGCAAACGTTGGCGCCGAGGATGATGTTGAGCGCGGGAGCGGCCCGGAGTTCGGCCGCCAGGTATTGCGCGTACTCGCCAAGGAAGGGCTCCCGTGTGCCGGGAACCATCCGGCTCAACTTGAACAGGATCTCCTCGAAATCAGGCTCCTCGGGCACCAGGGGCAGCGCCGGGACCTCCGGACGGTAGGCATACGAATCGAGCAGCAGGGCGTCGTGCGCCTCCGTCATGAAAGGCGCTATCGTCGCCGCGGTGACCGGCCAGCCGCTGTCCGGCACCCAACTGCGCGGCTCGAAATCCAGCGGATCGAGCGGCCAGCAATTGCCGCCCCACACATGGATCGTCCCACCGAACTGCCGCATCCGGATGTCCCGGAGGCCACCGGTCCAGCGGCCCGAAACGGTGCCGCTGTTGAGATCCTGGATGCGGCCGTTCGGCTGCTCCTCGCCGCTTTCCGCCAGCGTCACCCGCAGGCCGCGGGTTACCAGCCGCCGGGCCAATTGCAGCCCGACCGGCCCGCCACCAACGACGCAGACATCGGCATCGACCATCGCCGCTTCGGGCATGGCGTCGGCATGGAACAACAACGCGCGGTATCTCCTTGGAGCCCTTTCATCAACTTTCCGAAGGCGGCTTGCAAGGGATTTGCGAGCTGTCGCCGGGGCCATGCAGCTTGCACGCCTCAACTAAGCAGACTTCGCTAGCCTACCCCACAGATACTGCCATGCCAACCCAGATTGCCTGAAGCCGCGTGCCCTACCGTCCGGGGGGCAACCAGAAGAACTCTGCTTAGGCGTGGAACGATGGATGCAAGCCTGGGCTGATGACGGTGGATCGCCAGGGCGCCGGGGGCCAGCGCGACCGCCAGCAGGGGAACGATGTCGGACACCACCTTCCAGGACGGGCTGCTGCTCCGCATTCGCGCCCTCGAGGCCGGACTGGCCAGGCTGGCCGCCGGCCAGACCATCTACCTCGGCGACCACGAGGCGCTGACCCGGCTGCACACCGGCCACCGCATCTACGTCGATACCCGGGATGTCGGCATCTGCTCGCACCTGATACTCGAAGGCCGCTGGGAACCTTAGGTCGAGCACGAGCTGCGGGACCTCGTGAAGCCCGGCATGCGCTTCGCCGATGTCGGCGCGAATTTTGGCTACTACACGTTGCTCGGCGCCCAATGGGTCGGCGCGCAGGGCAGGGTTTTTGCCTTCGAGGCAAATCCAGGCATCTGCCGGAAGCTGCGGAAATCGGTCTCGGTGAACGGCTTCGACGACCGCGTGCGGGTATTCGACGTGGCGGTTTATTCGCACGAGGCGGAGCTGGAGTTCGGCTTCGTCCACGAATACTCGGGGGGCGGCGGGATCGGGGCCGGCGGCCATGCGCTGTGGGAGCCGCAGCGGGTCCGGGTGCGGGCCGCGCCGCTTGATCTGCTGCTGGCCGACCAGGCCTCGGTCGAGGTCCTGAAGATCGATGTCGAAGGCGCCGAGCCCGACGCCATCGCCGGCGCCACGGCACTGCTCGACCGCTCCCCCGCGGTGACGCTGGTGGTGGAGTTCATCGAGTCGGCGATCGCCCGGTCGCCGGGTGCGCTGGCCTATCTCCATGGCTTCGTCCAGCGCGGCTTCACGGTGGCGCTGATCGAGCCGGACGGCATGACCGGGACGCTGACGCCGGAGGCTTGCCTAGCGCAGTTGAACGGCCGCCTTGGCTACCTGTGCCTGGTGCGGGGCTGACGACCGGCGCGTCGCCACGCCCGTGATCCCGATGGGCCAGCCCCGTTCCGCCCGCCAACGTCGAAGCGGCCATGGCGCGGGGTGCCGCCTGGAACGGACCTGCCGCGCCCCAGGTATTCCTTGTGCCGCCGCACCGCCCCGCTAGGGTCGCGGTCGTGTCATCCAAGGAAACAGCCATGCTCCGCCGCACCCTCATGGCCGGCGCCGCCGGCGTGCTCGCCGCCCCCGCCATCCTTCGCGCCCAGGGCGCCATGCCCAAGATCACCATTGGCATGTCCGGCTGGACCGGCTTCGCGCCGCTGCTTCGGCCGAGCAGGCCGGGCTGTTCGCCGCCAACGGCATCGAGGTGGAAACCAAGTTCATCCCGCAGCGCGAACGCAACCTGGCGCTAGCCTCCGGCGCGCTGAACTGCGTGGTCACCACGGTCGACACCATGATCCTGTGGGCCAGCAGCATCCCGCTGGTCCAGGTGCTGGTGCTGGACCGCTCGCGCGGCGGCGACGGCGTGGCGGTGCGGCCGGCGATCGGCGGCTGGGCGGACCTCAAGGGCAAGACCGTCGCGATGGATGGCGCCGGCACCACGCCCTACTTCATGCTGTGCTACATGCTGCGCGAGAACGGCCTGTCGATCCGCGACGTGCAGACCGCGGCGCTGGCCCCGCAGCCGGCCGCGCAGGCCTTCGTCGCCGGCCAGTTCGACGCCTGCGCCACCTACGAGCCCT
>JAABUN010006337.1_pt1 | contig 13711 bp, 10 predicted proteins | sample 5559311 | NCBI WGS metagenome assembly JAABUN01 (sample SAMN10711877, study PRJNA513370) | rock metagenome | isolation source: Antarctica rocks | place: Antarctica: Victoria Land, Siegfried Peak sud | reverse complement strand
CCGAGCGCGGGGCCAGAACGACACGGGCGAGCGCCGAAAAGCCGACGACCACGGTCGGTTCCGATGGGGCCAGACTGAAAGATTCACACCCTCTCACCTGCCCGACGGGCGCGAGGAGCATTGAACTCCAGAAAGCCTACCAGCCCGACGGGTCAGGTGCAGCGCCTGGTTCGGCGTCTGGTGCCGCCACCGGCAGGAGCGCCGCCGGTACCTCGAACGGGTGGTCATCGATATCAATGCCTTCCCACGTCAGCCGGGTGAAACGAACCGTCGCGAACGAGCCGTCGATCCGGAGGACGACACACTCCGTCAGTCCCGGCACGGGGTAGGGGGTAGACTCGTCCAGGTAGGCGTCGCTGACGTACACCTGCTTGACCTCTCGCGAGGTGTACACTCGGCCGTGCGCATCGCGGAACTCGCACACGACCCAGCCCGGCTGGTGGTCGCTAGTGTACCGGAGGATGGACACCGGGAACATGACCTCGTCCACACCAGCCCTCCTGCCGCCGAACGATCAAGCTCAGCGGACCGGCCCGCTGAAGGGAAGCTGCGACTGACAAGAAAACGCGGCGGCGGGCCGGGTCCGCTGCAGCGCCGGGTTAGGCGGCGCTTCCCGACCGGGGCACGGAGCCATTGCCCCCGGCCACCTTGCCGCGCCTTGTTCACATGCCGAACCAGTTCGTGCCACTGGAAATCACTCGCAAGACGCCATAGTTCGCGTTGATGGACAACTCGCCTTCCCCGTCAATCGTCTCGCCGGAGAGGGCCTTGACTTTGATGCTGTGGGCTCCCGCCCCACCGGATTCATCCTTGACGACGTAGACGCGGCCGGATTTCCCGGAAGCCGTGGGCAAAGTAACGGTTCGTTGTGCGGAGGTGTCGCTGACGCCGACGTAGTAGTCGGTGTCGGTCAGCGTATAGTCGGCGGTGACGGCGGTTCGCTGGACGGACTGCGAGCCGCTGACGTGCAGCGTCGATGTCGGGTCTGACTTTCCGATCCCCATCTTACCGGCGACGACCAGCGAGCCATCGGTCTTCAGGGTTTTTGCTGCGCTGCGATAAATCTTCGTGTCCATCGCCGCCCGCGTCGCCGCTCCCCACTGTAACGCGCCGTCCTGTTCGATGCTTAACGTATAGTTGCCACTCCGGTCCAAGCCTTGGAACAGGTAGCTGTCGGCACCTGCGTTGGCGGACCTCACCTGGACCGCCGGGCCGAGCACGTCCGACCAGATCGCCAGCATCGACGGGTCCAACGTGGGTGGCTCGACGTTGAAGCCCTCGCCCGTCCCGGTCATCGTGCCCGAGATAACCACCCAGCCGTTGGTGTAGAGCATTCCGGCGTCATTGAAGTAGGTGCGGGGGTCCTTTGCTTCGGGTGTGAAGAACCGTACTGCTCTGCCCTTGCCGTCCAAGTGGATGTCCAGAGCCGATGGTAGGCCCCGCTTGTCGATCTTGACGGTCGAGAACTCTCCGGCTTTCCGGGCCGCCTGGGTGTCCGGCTCGGCGGCAGGCAGGGAAGCCATGAGGCCGCACAACGCCAAGCCGGCAAGGGAACATCCCAAGAGAATGTGGATGCGATGCAAGGTGGTTCTCCTCGCGGCAGACTTTGCCAAACACGGTTCGGTTACGCCGATCGCCGCCTAACGACCCGCTTCACCGACGCGACGCAGGCGAGGTGTAGCGCCGGCAAGGGCTTGCTAAGCCCGACGACAGGATGCGCTGCTCTCGCGTTCGGTGCAAGCGATGGTTAGGGCGCTCTGCGTGTTCGACTTTGCTGATTACGCACCCATTCAGTTCTGATTTGCTGGCAACCTCTTGGCACGGGCAGCGAGTTCCTTGGCGATGCTATCCACAAGCCGAAACCGTTGCGCCCCCTCTCTTGCCGCCTGCGAACTTTCTGTCACCATGGATGTGGGTTCACCCAGAACGTGAATCAACACACGATTCACCACGAAAACCGAGCGGAGCGAATAGATGATGGGCTTGCCCTTCTCGCCGTCCCCCCCTTTTTCCATCCAGTAGGACGGGGTACGGCTCGTGTTGCCGGAGGGCAACTCATGAACCCATGACGCAAGGTTTATTTGTTGCTGCTTGTTCCACGCTTCCATCGCCGGGCGCGAGGGGAAGAGAATGACTCCATAGTTCAATCGGGTCGGTCCCTTTGAATAGATCGCGTTCCACGTAGCCGCAGCGAATCGGCGGTCAAGAGAATCCTGGGGCGGATTGAATGACCCCTTGGATCGTTCATCAAAAGAAAAGCCCCGGAGCAGGGGAAAGCCACTCAGGTCGAAGGCGGTCATCTTGCCAGGATGGACGTCAGCCCAAAGGCTCGGTGCAAGCAAAAGCGTAAAGATGAGTAACATATATAACTGCTTCATCACGCTGCCCTCCCCTTTGTATCTCGGCGCCGCATAGCCTTGCGCCAAGCGGTTGCGCCCTAACATTTGATTATGCCGCACGCCTGCGGCATATCAAGAATGCCTACATCGCAAATACCGCGCGCACGCTCAAGGTAGGCGGCTCACTCAGCGGGCGAAACTTGCGGCATTGTAACGGTTGGTCTCGCGGCGCGTCAAACGAAAACCGCCGCCGGATCACGCGACCCGGCGGCGGTTTTTCGCGTTTGTCGTTACCGCTTGATGTTGTAGAACGAGCCGAGGCCCTCGAACAAGGCCGTTTCGCCCAGTTCTTCCTCGATGCGCAGCAACTGGTTGTACTTGGCTACGCGGTCCGTGCGGGAGGGTGCGCCGGTCTTGATCTGGCCCGCGTTGGTGGCGACGGCGATGTCGGCGATGGTTGCGTCCTCGGTTTCGCCGCTGCGGTGCGAGATGATGGCCGTGAAGCCCGCGCGCTTCGCCATTTCAATCGCGGCCAGGGTTTCGGTCAGCGTCCCGATCTGGTTCACCTTCACCAGAATCGAGTTGCCGCACTTTTCGTCAATGCCGCGCTTGAGGCGTTTGGTGTTGGTGACGAACAGGTCGTCGCCGACGATCTGAACGCGGTCGCCGATGGCGGCGGTGAGCGCCTGCCAGGTTTCCCAGTCGTCCTCGTTCAGGCCGTCTTCCAGGCTGATGATCGGGTAGTCAATCACGAGTTTGGTCCAGAAGGCGACCATCTCGTCGCCCGTCCGGGTCACACCCTCGCCGTGGAAGACGTATTTGCCGTTTTCGTAGAGTTCGGTCGCGGCGGCGTCCATGGCGATCATCACGTCGGTTCCGGCCTTGAAGCCCGCCTTGTCAATGGCCTGCATGATCGTGTCGAGCGCGGCGGGCGTGGAGGACAAATTGGGCGCGAAGCCGCCCTCGTCGCCCACGGCCGTGTTCAGGCCCATGCCTTTGAGCACGCCGCGCAGCGCGTGGAAGATTTCGGTTCCCGTGCGCAGCGCCTCGCTGAAACTCTTCGCGCCGACCGGCATGACCATGAACTCCTGGAAGTCCGCGTTCGAGTCGGCGTGCTTGCCGCCGTTCAGGATGTTCATCATGGGAACGGGCAGTTGCCGGCCGGCCGTGCCGCCCAGGTAACGCCACAGCGGCAGCCCGACCGCCTTCGCCGCCGCCTTTGCGACCGCGAGCGACACGCCCAGAATCGCGTTCGCGCCCAGGTTGGCCTTGTTGTCGGTCCCGTCCAGGTCAATCATCAGTTCGTCAATGTGGACCTGTTCGAGGGCTTCCATCTCGACGAGTTCGGGCGCGATTTTCGTGTTGACGTTTTCGACCGCCTTCAGCACGCCCTTGCCGCCGTAGCGCGCCTTGTCGCCGTCGCGCAGTTCGACCGCTTCGTGCGCGCCCGTGGACGCCCCGGACGGCACGGCGGCACGGCCCAGAATGCCCGATTCGAGGTACACGTCCACCTCGATGGTCGGGTTGCCGCGCGAGTCCAAAATCTCGCGGGCGATGATGTCTTCGATGGTTGTGGCCGACGCAGCGCTGGCCGCGTTCAGGATTGTCATGGTGAAAAAACTCCTCAAAATAACGGCGTGCCCATGCGCGGGCACGCCAACGCTGAGGCCGATTATAGCACTCGAGGCCGGGGCCGGGCAAACGAGCGAATCGCGCGGCCGAGCGTTTGGGGTTAGGCCGGGCGCTGAACCCCGCTTGCCGGGGCGCAGTGCTGGCGTACACGGACAGTCGGAAAACCAACGTGCCTGAATCCGTCGCTTCGGGTTTTCAGGCGACGGTGAAGGTGGAGCCGGAGGTGCCCTTGACGACCTCGATGCGCGTGGGGAACTGGTCTTTCAACTCCTCGATGTGCGTAATGACCAGGATTAGGGCGAACTCGTCGGTGATGGCGTTGATGGCGTCCACGATGCTTTCGCGCCCGCGCGGATCCTGCGTTCCGAAGCCCTCGTCGAGGAAGATGGTTTGCAGGCGCGCGCCAGCCCGCCGGGCGAGCATCTTGGACAGCGCGATGCGCAGCGCGAAGTTGATGCGGAACGCCTCGCCGCCGCTGAACATCTCGTAGGGCCGCGTGCCCATCTCGTCGCTGATGATGATGTCGAGCGTTTCGATGGTCGCCACGCCCTTCGTCTTGGCTTCCTTTTGGGTGACGAGTTGCACCTGCATCCCGCCGTCGGTCATGCGGCCCAGCGTGTCGTTCGCGCTGTCCTGGATTTCGGGCAGGGCGTTTTCGATGATGAGCGCCTGGACGCCTTTTTTACCGAACGCAGCCTGTAATTCGGAGTAAATTTGCTTCTCGCGCGCGGCGGTTTGCATTGCCTGCGCGCGCCGGCCGCGCTCCTGCTTTAGGCCCGCGATCCGCTCCAACTGCGACGCGCGGTTGCCGATCTCGCGCTGCGTGGTCTGCGCCTGAAGCCGAACGGCGGCAAGGTTGCCTCCGACGCGCGTCAGGCTTTGCGTCAGTTCGGGAAGCGCGGCGGTTTCCTGCCGGATGCGGGCGATGGCAACGTCGGCCTTGGCGATCTGGCTTTCGCGGCGCGTGATGGTCGCGCGGGCCCCCTCGGCCTGCCGGGCGGCCTCGTCCGCCGTCGTTTGCGCGCCGCGCAGGCGGGCCAGGTCTTCGGGCGCGTTTGCCAGCCGCTGCTGCTCGGTTCGGGCGGCCTGTAATTCCTGCTGGATGCGCTCCGACTTTTCCAGGCGCGCGCTGATCGCCATCAGGCGCTCCTGCGCGTCGTGGGCGAAGTCGCGGTCGGCCATCTTTTTTTCGAGCCGGGCGAGGCGTTCCTGCAACGCGGGCAGGGTCTGCGCCCGTTCGCGCAGCCGAACGCGTTCCTGAGTAGCCTGCGCGCGGCGGGCGTCGAGGCGGAGCACGCTTTGCGCGTCGGCGAGGGCGCGGTCGGCTTCGGCCTTCAGGCGTTCGCGCAGGCTCCTTGCCTCCTTGCCCTCGGCTGCCACGCGCTGCCTTTGCGCTTCCAGGTCGGCGATCTCGGCCTGGGCGTCGTTCGCGGCCTGCGCGCGGCCGTCGGGGGAAAGCGGTTGGCCGCAGTAGTCGCACAGCGGCGCGTCCGAACTTGCCAACGCCTGGACACGCTTTTGCAGCCGTTCGATCTGGGGCTTGAAGGCATCGTGGGACGCCCTCAGATGAACGAACTCGTCCTCGGCCCGCGCGCGCTCCGCCTCGACGCTCTGATAACGCGCTTCGGGTTCGCCGAAGCCGGCGATCTCCTGGTTGAGACGGGCGACTTCAGCATCCAGGCGGGCAACGTCGGCGGCTTCGCGCTCAATATCTGACGCTTCGCAGCGAACGCGGTACGTCTCGTTGGCGAGCGCGCCTTGCTCCTCGGCGATCGTTTTTTCCAGATTGCCGGCCTCGCGCTGGAGCGCGATCACCGCGTCGTACTGTTTTTCGAGCGGCCCGATGCGCGCTTGCAACGTTTGCAGGCTTTCGTAGGCGGCCTCGATCTCGGCCGCGCGCGCGATGATTTTTTCGGCCTCGCCCGCCCGCTCCTCGGTCCTTCGCAGCGTTTCGCGCTCGTGGGCAATTTCGGTCTCGACCTCGCGGATGCGATTTTCGTAGTCGCGCGCCTGTTCTTCCTTTTGCGACAATCGCTCAAACAGCGCCGACAGCCCAGCGTGCTCGGTTTGGAGCCGGTCGAGTTCGGCGGACAGCCCGGCGAAAAGGTTTTCGGCCTCCTTCAGGGCCAGAAAGTGTTCGTCTTCGCGCTCCAGTTCACGGTCAATGGTGGCAATGGTGCGCTCCTCGTCGAGCAGGCGCGCGTCGGCCTCCATCCGCTTTTCCTTCGCCAGGCCTTCCAGCCGTTCGTAGCGCGACAGGTCGAGGATGTCGGCTAAGACTTCCTTGCGGCGGGCGGGCGTGGACCGGGAAAACTCGTCCGCCCGGCCCTGCGCCAGGTACGCGGACGCGAGGAACGTTCGGTAGTCCATCCGGAGCAGTTGGCGGATTTTTTCCTTCGTGTCCCGCGAACTCGTACCGGACAGCGAGCGCAGCGTTCCATCCTCCTGCCAGGCTTGCAGTTCCCAGACCGCACCGGCCGCGCGCCGCCCGCGCGCCTTGTGGATGCGGTATTTTTGCCCGTCCACCAAAAAGTCGAACAAAACGCGGCACTCGGTCGCGCCCAGCCGGATCACGTCCTCCTCACTCGGCGCGCGCGTTTCGCCCCACAGCGCCCAGGTCATCGCGTCCAGGAGCGCGGTCTTGCCGTTGCCGTTGTCGCCGGAAAGACAGGCGAGGCGCATGCCGGAGAATTCCAGCGGCGGCACGCCGTCGCCGTAACTCATGAAGTTTTTGAGTTGCAGGCGGACGGGGATCAACGCAGCGCCTCTTCCTGCTCCAACAGGTCGAGGAGGGGGCGGGCAGCCTCCAAAAGTTCGTTTTTGCGCGGGGCGAGGCGTGGCTGAAGGTCAATGTAGGTGGCGAGCGCCTTTTCGGGAGTGACGGCCTCGTTCAGGACTTGCGAGCGCACGAGCGCCTCGGCGGGCGGCAGTTCGCGCGAAAGCGCAACAGTCAGATGGGCCGCACCGAGCGCCTTTCGAATTTCGTCGGTGCGCACGAGCGCGGCCTTGTCGGGCGGGACTTTGTAGGACAACTTGACGACCGAGCGCGCGATGGGATGGCGGGCGATCTCTTCGAGCAGAACGCGCGTCGGGTCGTCGCCGTCTCCGCAGTCCACGTGGAGGTCGAGGAAACGGCGGTTGTCGAGCGGGACGAACTTATAGATAGAATTCCGCTTCTGCACGTCGGCGATCACGAAGCCCTTGTCCTCAACGCGCTCGCCGAAGTCAATCCGGTCAATCGAGCCGCAGTAAACGACCGGCGGCTGCGCGCCCCGGTTCATCTCCTGGTGCTTGTGAACGTGGCCCATCGCCACGTAGTCAAACTGCGGCAGGGCGACCGCGCTCACGGGAATCTGCGGCTCGGCCGGGTTGAGCAAAAAGTTCTGCGTCCCGATGCGCGCATCCGTGATGGTGAAATGCCCGGTCAAAACGGCGATGTGGTCGGGCTGCTCGGCGACCTGGACGGCCAACTCGGCGATGTACTTCGCGTAGGCGTCGCGGATGTGATGGGCCACGTCCTCAACCGTCTTGTCGCGCACCTCCTCCTTGGCGATCACGCGCGAGCGCGTCAGGTACGGCATCCCGGCGACGAGTACGGTTCCGCGCCGCGTTTGGAGGGTCGCCACGTCGGGCGCGCTCAAAATGGTCACGCCCGCGCCGCCCAGCAGCCCATAGATTTCGAGCGCGTGCGCCTTGCCGCGCGTGTTGGGGATGTCGTGGTTGCCGACCAGCAAAACGACCGGCACGCCCGCGTCCGTGAGCCGCTTGAGGCTGCCGGCGAACGCGCGCTGGTGCGTCTGGTTAGGGTCGCGTGCCTTATAAGCGTCGCCCGCGAACACGGCAAGGTCCACCTGGGCATCCAGGGCCTGTCCGATGGCGGCGTTCAGCGCGACGGTGAAGTCTTCGAGGCGGGTGTTGAGGCCGGTTTCCGGGTTGAACTTGCCGTAGGTTTCCACTCCGAGATGAGCGTCGGCGAAGTGCAGAATGCGGACAAACGGGGCGGGTGGCGCGGCGGGGGCGGAAGAAGATGCTTCGGTTTCGGGGGACGGAGGCATGGCCTATTTTAGCACGGCCCCTCCCCCTGAAGCGGGTCTACTTCGCCAGTTCGTACAAGGCGTGGCCGTAGATTTTGGCGCACTGAAGGATGCGGGCAACGGCGATGTGCTCGTCGGCCTGGTGCGCGACTTCGGGGTCGCCGGGCAGGGCCGCGCCGAACGCGACGCCGCGCGGGGCGACCGCCGTTGCGTACGTCCGGCCGCCCATCGTACGCGGTGCGCTCAGGTCGCCGGTGTGCTCACGGTACACGCGCAGTAGCGTCTTGACCGGCTCCTCGTCCTGCGGCACGAAAAGCGGCTCCATGCCGCCCACGAACTCGGTTTGCCAGCCGGCCGGAACGAGCGCGGCCGTGAAGCGGCTTCGCAGATCGTCGCCGTCGTGCGTCACGGGGTAGCGCACGTTGAACGACGCACGAACCTGCCCGTTTTGCTTGCTCACGATGCCCAGGTTGCACGTCAGCGGGCCGGAAACGTCGTCGCGCCCGGCAATGTTCACGCCCGACCCATCGGTCGGCGCGCGGGCGGCGAGGTCGGCCGCCCAAGCGCGGTCGGCGTCGGCTAGGCCGGGCAGGGAAGATAACGCTTGCAACAGGCGCACGGCGGCGTTTTCACCGTGGTCGGGCGTGGAGGCGTGGGCCGCCCGGCCTTTGGCGTGAACACGCAGCAAACCGTCGTCTCCCACCGGTTCCACGGTGACGTACGGCGTGCCAGCGAGGCGTTCGGCAGCGGCATGGAGGGCGGAGTCGTCGCCGGTGAGGGTCGCCTCCGCGTCGCCGGGCACCATGTTGACGCGCAAACCGGACTGGAACGCGGCGACGGAAAGTGCGCCGCCGCCGTTGCTGCTTTCGACCGTCCGAGTGGCGATGCCGGTGAACGCGCCTTTTTCCGCGTAGATCAGCGGGAACTCGGCGTCGGGCGTGAAGGCGAGGTCGGGCTTGGGCTGTCCGGCGGCTCCAAAATAATGGTCCATGCACTGCCAGCCGCTTTCCTCGTCGCAGCCGAAGATGAGCCGGACGCGGCGCGACAGTTTTTCGCCCGAAGCGGCCAGGCCGTCCAGAACCGCCTTCGCGCCGAACAGGGCGGCAAACGTCGGGCCTTTGTCGTCGCTGGCCCCGCGCGCGTAGAGTTGCCCATCCTCGATGACCGCCCCAAACGGCTCCTTCGTCCAGCCGGTGCCCGGCGGCACCACGTCGAGGTGGCCCAGCATGGCGACGATTTCCTCGCCCTCGCCGAACTCGGCGTGGCCCGCGTAGCCGTCGAAGTTTTCGGTTTTCATGCCCAGCCGCGCGCACAGTGCGAGCGTGTGTTCGAGCGCGTCGGCGAGCGGCCGTCCGAACGGCGCACCTGCCCCGCGCGTCGTTTCTTCTTCCACGCTCGGAATCCGCAGCACGGTCTGTGTCTCCGCGATGATCTCGTCTTGGTGGGCGTCTACCCAGGTCTCGATTTGCTGCTTCACTTTTTTGCTTCCTCGTCTGCTTTGCTCAATGAGCACATGAAACCGTTCATGAGCGCCAGCCCGCCCCATATAAACGCGGTGAAAAACAAACAACCTAAATAGCTATCGAACAACCGAGGCGGTAATTGGGGCGACCGGTCCGGCCAGCCGAACCAGCGAAAGACCAAATTCATCAAATGAACGGCTTCGTAGACACCGCGCGAGACAAATAGCCAGACGGCGACGTAGATCGCCGCGCGGTGCCACTTCGCCCAGGTCCGGGCATCCCGCAGAACGAACTTGCCGGGCGCAGGCGCGCTCATTTCGCCTCCTCCTTTTGATCTTCATCGTCGCCGGCTTCAGGCTGCCGCCACAGCCGTTCGAGGCGCGCTTTGATCTTGGCCTCGACGCCGTTTTCGGTCGGTTCGTAGTAGGGGCGGCCGGTGGCGGGCAGGCCGTCGGGCAGGTACTGCTGGCGGGCGAAGCCGCCGGGGAAGTCGTGCGGGTACTGGTAGCCCTTGCCGTTGCCGAACGTTTTGGCACCTTTGTAACTCGCATCGCGCAAACCGAGCGGCACGCCCGCGAACGGCTGCTCGCGCACGTCGGTCTGGGCGCGGCCGAGCGCGACGTAGGAGGCGTTCGACTTGGGCGCGCTCGCCAGGTACGTGGTCGCGTGGGCCAGGTTGATGGCGCATTCGGGCAGGCCGATGAACTCGACGGCCTGGAACGCAGCGATGGCGAGCGGCAGCGCGGACGGGTCGGCGTTCCCGATGTCCTCACTTGCCAGAATGACCAGGCGGCGGGCGAGGAAACGCGGGTCCTCGCCGGCCTCGATCATGCGCGCGAGGTAGTACACGGCCGCGTCGGGGTCCGACCCGCGCACGCTTTTGATGAACGCGGAGATGATGTCGTAGTGCTGGTCGCCGTTCTTGTCGTAGCCGATGGCACGCCGCCCGGCGGCTTCCTCGGCGATGGCGAGCGTGACAACGCGGGCGTCACCGGCCAGACTCGCCGCAATTTCCAAAGCGGTCAGGGCCGCGCGGGCGTCGCCGTTCGCCATGCGGGAAAGAAAGGCGCGCGCGTCGGGTTCGAGGACGAGGTTTTCCGTACCGAGGCCGCGCTCCGTATCGGCGAGGGCGCGGTCGAGAACGGCAGCGATGTCGTCTTCGGTGAGCGGCTCGAATCTAAAAAGGCGGGCGCGCGATAGGAGCGGGGCATTCACGGAAAAGTACGGGTTTTCGGTTGTCGCGCCCAGCAGCAAAACGGTGCCGTCCTCGACGTGGGGCAAAAAAGCGTCCTGCTGCGCTTTGTTGAAGCGGTGGATTTCGTCCACGAACAGGACCGTGCGCGTGCTGTAAGCGCGCTTGCGCTGCTTGGCCGCCTCGATGATCTTGCGTACGTCGGCGACGCCGCCGGTGACGGCCGAAAAGTTCTCGAAATGGGCCTGCGTGACGCGCGCGATCACGGCGGCGACCGTGCTTTTGCCGCAGCCGGGCGGCCCGAAAAAAACGGCCGAGGAAAGTTTGTCCTGTTCGATCAGGCGGCGCAGCGGTTTGCCGGGCCCGAGCAGTGGCTGCTGACCGGCGATTTCGTCGAGGGTTTGGGGGCGCATTCGGGCGGCGAGCGGCGCGCCGGCGGAGGAGGCAGGATCAGGCAGGGCATCGGCCGCGTCGTCGAACAGGGTGGACACGCGGCTATTTTACCAAGCGGGGGCGAGGAAAAGGCCGGGCGGGGTAAACAGGTGTTAGGCCGCGCACCAGCAGTTTTTCTTGTGACGTAACCTTTGGTCTTTCCAGCCGTTCCTATAGGTAGCAAATTTCGTCATCTGGAGATCACAAGCCCATGCTAGATTTTCTTTCCGAGGCTATACAGGCTATACAGGCGTTCTTCATCAGTGGCGGTGCTTCCAGCCTACCTCCACGGAAGGAGCGAACCACTGGCTTCTGGATCACTCGATTGGTCGGCGTGGCTCTGTTTGCCGTGGTGGTCGGAGCCGTTTGGTTTGGCTACCTACGCGCCTTTAGCCAGCCGTGAACTCGCGCCTGCCTAACCATCGCTTGCACCGGACGCGAGAGCAGCGCATCCAGATCAGCGGCTTCGCAACCCTTGCCTGCGCTATAACCCAACTTCTCGCGCCGGTGAAGCGGGGCGTTATGCGTCTTTCTGCCGGCCTCGCCCTGCTTTTTAGTTTCGTCGCCGCTTTCCTGACCGTTTGGATCGTCGCGCCGCCGCCGCAAACCGTGTTCTGGATTATCGCGCTTGTCACGGGCGAGTGGAGTTTGTGGCCGGGCGCGCTGGGGCTGGCCGGGGCGGTTCTGGGCGCGGTAAGCGCGCGCCGTCTTTCGGCGCGCGGGCGCGTCGCCGCGTGCCTCGCCGTGCTGCTTGGCCTGACGGCGGCCGGCTTCTCGCTCGTGCCGCTCGCTACCACTTTGCCGGTCGCCCGCGCGAACGCGGTGCATTTGTCGCTTGGCGAATACGTGCGGGGCGTGTCGGAAATGGCTCCCGGCCCGGATGTGACGACAAACACGGTTTCGTACCGAACCGTCGCCAAGCAAACGCTGCGACTCGACGTTTACCGGCGCACCAACGGTGGAAGTACGCCGCATCCGGCAATCGTCGTCGTCCACGGCGGGTCGTGGCGTGGCGGAACGAAGTCGGATTTCGCCGCCTGGGACCGCTGGCTTGCCCGGAGCGGCTTTGTGATCTTCGACATCGAGTATCGCATCGCGCCCCAGCCCAACTGGCAGGCGGCGACCGGCGACGTTCAGAATGCCATCGTGTGGGTGAAGCGAAACGCGGCCCGCTACGACGTGAACCCGGCCCGCGTCGCCCTGCTGGGACGCTCGGCGGGCGCGCACCTCGCCCTGATTGCCGCGTACACGGCGAAGAATGATCCGGCAACGCGCGTGTCGGCGGTCGTGTCGCTGTACGGCCCGACCGACCTGGTTTGGGGCTACCGCAACCCGGCCAACCCGCGCGTGCTGGACACGTCAGCCGTGCTGCGCGCCTTTCTGGGCGGCACGTCCGAAACTGCTCCGGACGCCTACGAAGCCGCCTCGCCGCTCGCCCACGTCGGCCCGAACACGCCGCCCACGCTGCTTTTTCATGGCGGGCGCGACGCGCTGGTGTCGCCCCGGCACAGCGTCTTCCTCGCCGACAAACTCCGCGCGGCCGGCGTGCCGCACCAGGCCGTTTTTTTGCCCTACGCCCAGCACGGCTTCGACTACGATAACCACGGCTGGGGCGCGCAGGTCGTTCGGCCCGTGCTGCTCCGCTTTTTGCGCGCGCACCTAAGAGGATGATGGCAGGCCGGTGAATCGAGGACTTGACTGCGCATCATTGGCTTCACGGCCGAAATAGGACGCCAAGCAATCAGACCAACGCCGCCCTTAACTGCTGACGGACGGAATTCACATCCTCCTGGATCCGACTTGGTCGCTCCGACCAAAGATTTTTCAAGGCGTGGTAGGCGTTGTCATAGGCGAAGTTTGCCTCGTCGCACGCAGCACACCAGATCAGCCAGGCCAGATCCGAGCGAAGCGTGTTCAACCGGAGCCATGACGCGGACGATGGCACGGGCGACCAGTTTTCGCGCATCGCAAAGTCTTCAAGGGCGTCACGAAGTCGCCGTAGTAGAGCCAGATTACTAGGGACATGATCCGCTGTGGTCATGTGGCAGGCTAGTTCCAGAAAATGGTGTCGTAAATCAGCCCGCAATGCGCTGTCAAACAATTGGGGAGGGGCAAGAGTCTCCGTTGTGACGCGGAAGTTTGCGAGTACGCTCCACGGGACGGGACGGCCGGCACGGGCGGCCTCAACCGCGCCGCGCAACACGGCGGGGCCGAGTGGCGACGGGAAAAGCGGCTCCAGCAGGGTCGCGGCGTCGGCCAAAGCGTGTTCGGCCTGATGTTGCGCGTCGTAGTCGCGCACCAGAGACGAGGCGAGTTCGGAGGCGACCGCGACCTGGCGCAGCAAAGACACGCGGCACGCCAAAGGCACGGCCGCGGCCCGTGCCTGGAGGAAAGCGATCCAGGCTTCCCATTCGTGGATTGGTTCGGGCGCGTCGAAGAAGCGGCGGGCGCGCCGGATATCGTCGCGCTCGGCAGGTGATCCATCCTGCCATCTAGTGCTTTCTTAACTTGATTATTTAATTTTGTTCTTTGACAATCGGATACAACCGCTTCAACTTGATGCGGGCATCATCGGTCGTGAACTGCCAGTCAATACGCGTGCAGGCTGCGTTGCGCTGC
>JAABUN010006336.1_pt1 | contig 13713 bp, 13 predicted proteins | sample 5559311 | NCBI WGS metagenome assembly JAABUN01 (sample SAMN10711877, study PRJNA513370) | rock metagenome | isolation source: Antarctica rocks | place: Antarctica: Victoria Land, Siegfried Peak sud | reverse complement strand
GAGCAGGACGGTGAAGCAGACTTCGACCGCCGCGCCCATCACGTCGCCGGTCACCCCACCGAACCGGCGTACGCAGTGCCGGACCAGACCCAGCACCACGAGGGCGGCCAGCAGCACCGCCAGCCCGCCGACCCACCAGGAACGGTCGGTCAACGCGAAGGCGACAGCCAGGGCCGCGGCGCTGCCGATCCAGCTGGCCACGGTGGCGGCGAACGGGACCGTGCCGGCCACGGCGACCCCCAGGCCCGTGGGTCGGGCCGCAGCCACCCCCCGACGGCAGACCAGGGTGAGGGCGGCCCGGGAGGCGACGAGCAGCAACCCGGCGAGCAGCGCACCCGGGACACCGCGGACCAGGTCCGCCAGCGCGGCCGCCTGGAGCCCCAGGACCACGATCAGCGTCACCACCCCCATCGGACCGACGTCGCCGCGCTTCATCACGCTCAGGGCGCGCTCGGCGTCCCAGCCCGACCCCAACCCGTCGGCGGTGTCGGCCAGCCCGTCGAGATGCATCGCCCGGGTGCCCAGAGCCACCGCCCCGACCACGAGCAGCCCGACGATCAGGCCCGGCAGTTCGAGTGCCCGGGCCAGGCCCCCGACCAGCGCGACCCCGGCACCGAGGGGGAGGACCGCGAGCGGCGCCAGGACCATGGCCCGGCCGGCGACCGCCGGAGTGATCTCGTCCAGCTTGCCCACCGGGAGGACGGTTAGGGTGCCCACCGCGAGCCGGAGCGCGGGGAAGGCCACTTAGTGGGCCGGCGCGAGGTCGGCCAGCAGGGCCATCTCGCGCAACAGCAGCACCGCGGACCGAAGCAAGGGCAGTGCGGCCAGGGCGCCCGTGCCCTCACCCAGCCGCATCCCCAGATCGAGCACCGGACTCATAGTGGACTGGTCCAGGCCGAGCTTGTCCAGCGCGAGCTGCTGGGCCGGCTCGGTGGAGCGGTGCCCGGCGGCGCACCAGGCGATGACCCCGGGGGACAGGTCCTCGGCCACGGCGGCCTCGGCCAACGAGATGATCCCGTCCAGCAGCACCGGTACGCCGCAGCGCGCGGCCTCGAGCAGAAAGCCCACCCCGGCGGCCAGATCGGCCGAACCCAGTGCGGTCAGCCGGGCGACCGGGTCGGCCGCGCGTTCCCCGACCCGGTCCAGCGCCGCGCTGATCACCGCCGTCTTGTGCCGCAGCCGCTCGTCGTCCACCCCGGTGCCGCGGCCGACGACCTCGGCCGCCGGCACCCCGAAGGTGGCGGCGATCAGGGCGGTGGCGGGGGTGGTGTTGCCGATCCCCATGTCGCCGAGGATCAGCAGGTCGGCGCCCTCGGCGATCTCGGTCGCGGCGATCTCGGCCCCGGCGGCGAGGGACCGGGCGCAGTCGTCCGGGCTCAGCGCGTCGGCCGTGTCGATGGCCCCCGACGAACGGCGGATCTTGTACGCCCCGACCTCACCCAGGTCGCTGAGGTCGGCGTCCACGGCTAGGTCCAGCACCCGCAGCGAGACCCCGTGCTGTCGAGCCAGCACGTTGGCGCCGGCCCGGCCGGCCACGAAGGCCCGCACCATGGCCGGGGTGACCTCGCGGGGATAGGCCGAGACACTCGGGCCCGAATTACTGGGCTGGGAGACCCCGTGGTCGCCGGCCAGGATGACGGCGCGGACCCGGTCCAGGGTCCGTGGCGGGCAGCACCCCTGACAGCTGGTCACCCAGGCAGCCAGGTGCTCCAGGTGCCCGAGGGCCCCGGTGGGTTTGGCCAGCGCGGCCAACCGGGCATAGGCCCCGGTCCTGGCCTCGGCCGATGGTGGGGTGATCACCGGGCAGCCTCGGCCTGCGTGGTCTGAGTCTGGGTGGTCTGAGTCTGGGTGGTCTGAGTCTGGGCGAGACCGGACGACCGGCGTACGAGCCGGTGCACCAGCTCGGCCAGGACCAGTCCGAGCACCGCCCACAGGGTCAGCTGGATCCCGAAGCTGGCGATCCGGAAGTCGTACAGCACGGTGGCCGGGAAATCCGCGGGCACCTCGTCGTAGGTCGGCAGCAGGATCACCGTGACGACCGCGACCAGCAGATAGCCGCCGGCCGCGGCGATCCCGGCGTACCAAGCCCCCCAGGTCCGGGCCAGCATCCGACCCACCATGACCGCGGTGACACCCAGGATGACCGAGATGGCCAGCAGGGTGAAGTAGAGCCCGGTGCGCAGCCCGATCGTGTCGCCCTGGCCCACCGCCGGCGGGTTGGGAGGATAGGCCAGGAAGGGCAGCACCGTGCAGGTGAGGAATCCGATACTTGCGACCAACAGGGTGGTGGCCCGGGCGCCGAGGCCGCCGAAGCGACCCAGGGCCAGGGCGCTGAGCACCCCGAGCAGCCCACCGACGGTCGCCCCCGCGACGACGGTGCCGCTCAGCAGCCCAACGGTGGACTGCAGGGAGCGGGGCACCGCGGTCTCGTCGGCCGGGTCGGCGTGCTCGTGGGCAGCCGTCCCGTCGGCGTGGGGATGCCCGGCCGCCCCGGACTGCTCGAGAGCGACGGCGGCATCGACCGGGGGCTCGCCCACGGCGTACGCGACCCCGAAGGTGATGATGCCCGCGAAGAGCCCGGCGAGCAGACCCCTGATCAGAAAACTACGTGCGGAAACCACGTGAGGTCGACCGGTGGTCAGTGGCAGGGGAAGCCGAGCAGGTGTCGCCCGTCGTGGGTCCACTCGTGCACGGCGGTGCCGGACAGCAGCGAGGTGGCGCCCTGCTCGGCGGAGACGAAGTACATGGCCACGAGCAACAGCAGCCCGGCGAAGACAAGCCAGGGCAGGACCTGCTGCAGGGCGAAGGGCGGGAAGGAGACGGCGACCGGCTGTGGGGCTGGGAGCGTGGCAGCTTCGACGGGACTCGATGGGTACATGGTGGTTCCTCCTAGGGTTTCTGCGACCTGGGTTAACGGACCTGAACGGAGGATGGGTCTGACTCGAGCGGAGCTCTGACGAGCTCGACTCTCACAGTGGCGCGACCGTGCCGGGTTCTCACCGGCTTCCGATTCCTCCGCGGACTCGTGCACTGTATCGCCCGGCTCATGGCCCCGGCAACGGCGTCCGGAATTCCCGCCCCGATCAACCTGCGACAGATCGTCCAGTCTGCGCGTCTTTCTCCGTCACCGCGAGCATCCGCGTACCTTCCCGACCCGCGTTCCAGCGCGAGCGTCGCTTGATTTAACCTTCAGACGATCCTCGGGAAGGTACGCCCTTCCCGAACCCATCCCCAGGTTCAAGCATTGCTCCGCTCACCTCTCGAAAGAGGCACCACGATGTCGCTCCACCCCAGGCTGGTTCGGTTCAGCGTGGCTGACGCGTGAACAAGGTGGTGAGTTCGGCGGGCGAGGCCGTGGCCGACATTCCGGACGGGTCGTCACTGGCGGTCGGCGGCTTCGGTCTGTGCGGCATCCCGTCGGTGCTGGTGGCTGCCTTGCTCGAGGCTGGCGTCACCGACATCGAGGCGGTCTCCAACAATTGCGGCGTTGAAGGCTGGGGTCTGGGACTGCTGCTGGACGCCCGTCGCATCCGGCGGATGGTCTCGTCGTACGTGGGGGAGAACAAGGAGTTCGCCCGCCAGTACCTCTCCGGTGAGCTCGAGGTCGAGCTGACTCCGCAGGGCACGCTCGCCGAGCGGATGCGGGCGGGTGGCTCAGGGATTCCGGCCTTCTTCACCGCGACCGGCGTCGGCACCCAGGTGGCGGATGGCGGCCTGCCGTGGCGCTACGACGCGGCCGGCAACGTGGTCTTGGCGTCGCCGCCCAAAGAGGTCCGGTCCTTCCCCACCGCTGAGGGTCCGAAGCAGTTTGTCCTCGAGCACGCCATCATCGCCGACTTCGGTCTGGTCCGGGCCTGGAAGGGTGACCGGCACGGCAACCTGGTCTACCGTCGGTCAGCGCGGAACTTCAACCCGCTGGCGGCCATGTGCGGTCGGATCACGATCGCCGAGGTCGAGGAGCTGGTCGAGCCCGGGGAGCTGGATCCGGACGCCATCCACACCCCTGGGGTGTTCGTCCAGCGGGTCGTCGCCCTGTCTCGCGACGAGGCCGCCGACAAGCGGGTCGAGAAGCGAACGGTGTCTGCGCCCGCCGCCGCCGACCCCACGATGGCGCAGGGGTCCTGAGATGGCCGGGTGGAGCCGGGAGCAGATGGCCGCACGAGCGGCGTCGGAGCTGGCCGACGGGTCTTACGTGAACCTGGGGATCGGACTGCCCACCCTGGTCCCGAACTACGTCGCCGAGGGCGTCGAGCTGGTGCTCCAGTCCGAGAACGGGATCCTTGGCGTGGGAGCCTATCCCAGCGAGGACGAGATCGACCCGGACCTGATCAACGCCGGCAAGGAGACCGTCACGCTGCGCCGCGGTGCCTCGTTCTTCGACTCAGCCCTGTCCTTCGCGATGATCCGGGGCGGGAAGATCGACGCCGCCATTCTCGGGGCGATGCAGGTCTCGGCCGCCGGTGACATCGCCAACTGGATAATCCCCGGCAAGATGGTGAAAGGCATGGGCGGGGCCATGGACCTGGTGCACGGCGCCAGGCGGGTGATCGTGCTGATGGAGCACCTGGCCAGGGACGGGTCGTACAAGATCGTCAACGAGTGCTCACTGCCCTTCACCGGGTTGGCTGTGGTCCAGCGCATCATCACTGACCTGGCGGTGATCGACGTCGTGCGACCCGATCCGGCTGGGGGAGAAAAGGGTGGGCTCCGGCTCATCGAGACGGCGCCAGGGGTCACCGAGGACGAGGTTCGGGACAAGACCGAGCCGCCTCTCCACTGAGGCTGACCCGTCGCCAGGGTCGTCTGGGCGGGTAGGGGCCGGGGAATGAGGACCGGATTCCGGCACCAGATCAGCACCCACCCGTCGGCGGTCCTGCAGGCTGTCTCCGCCGGTTTCCACGTCGCGTTCTACCTCTGGGCGGCCGGCAGCCTGATGGTGTACATGCTCTCTGATTCCCGGGTGACCACCGACGAGCTGTACGCGGTCGGGCCACCTTCACCCTGGTCGCTTGGGCGTTCGCCTACCTGTTCGTCCTCGTGCAGATTGTCCAGCCGGGGTGCTTCATCGCCGCGGTCAACCCCGACGCGCCCCGCGGCTGGACCGAGCTGCTCTTCCTCAGCTTCACCAACCTTTCCAGCACCGGTCTCTCGGACATCGTCCCGATCACCGCACACGCCCGCTCCGTGGTGATGCTCGAGCAGCTCGCCGGGCTGGCGTACGTGGCTCTCTTCGTATCTCGGCTGGTCGGTCTGACCCTCTCCCGGCGGCCGACCAGCTCCGGAAGGGTCGGGGTCGGCCGCGAGTCCGAGTAGTGCCTCTGACCGGCCGTCACCGCCCGAATCCGCGGAGCAGGCGCAGCAAGGCCGAGCGGTGCGGCGCGGCTGGCATCCGCAGGGCGGGTCGTCGGCCCGGGTCGACCTCTGACAGCCGGGCCCGGACCGCTTCGCCCACCCACGGCCCGCCCGTGTAGAGCAGCCCGCCGGCCACCGGTTCGGCGTTGATCTGACGCCGGACCAGCCGGGCGTACGCCGGGCCGAACCAGCACCAGGCCGGCGGCGTCGGCGGCAGGCCCAGCCAGTCTCCGCGGGGGGCGAGGTACGGCTCCTCGGGCCGGACGGCGGGACCGTAGAGCGTCCGACCGTCGAGGGCCATGTCACCGGCGATCGAGGCCGAGACGTACGTCGTGTCCGGGTGGGTCAGGGCCAGCGCGAACCAGCGCACCCGCTCGTCGTCGGCGCCCAGCTCGACCTGCAGTGCGTGCACCGCGGTGCTGTCCCGACGACGTGGTGCCCCGGCGGTGAACGAGGCGTGGTAAACCGGCGGGGTCCCGGCGAGGAAGAGCAGCGGGCTGGCGTCCGCGTACGCCCGAGCAAGCCCCGCCTCGCCGTCGCAGTCGAACCGGCCACGAAGGGGTTCGGTGTCGTCGAACCGCCGCGGAACCGCCTCGGGCAGGTGCTCCGCCGCGGCCGCGAGCCAACGCGTCACGATGTCGGGCGAGCGGTCCTGACGCTCGTACCAGCGCACGACCAGCACGTCGAGCCTGCGTTCCGCCACCCTCGTGAGGTTAGCGCCCGCCGGCGGGCGTGCCTCAGGCGTCCGGTCTGAACCCTGCCACGGCCCCAATCACCGTGACGGCCGGCGGGCGGATCCCGGCGTCCTCGGTGAGCCGGGCGATCGCGGCCAGCGGACCCCGTACGGTGCGCTGACTGGGCAAGCCGGCGTCGGCGATGCTGGCGGCGGGGGTGTCGGCCGGCATCTGGTGGGCAATCAGCTCGGCGGTCACCGCGGGCAGGGTGGCCACCCCCATCAGCACCACCAGCGTCGTGTTGGCTCGGGCCAGGGCGGGCCAGTCGAGGGTCGAGCCCGGGTCGCCGGGGGGGAGGTGGGCGGAGACCACGGTGAAGCCCTGGGTGAGCTGGCGGTGGGTGAGCGGGATCCCGGCGAGCGCCGGAGCGGCGAGGGCGGAGGAGACCCCGGGGATGACCTCGACCTCGATGCCGGCGGCCGCGCAGGCCTGCCACTCCTCCCCGCCCCGGCCGAAGACGAAGTTGTCGCCGCCCTTGAGCCGTACGACGCGCCGCCCCGCCGACGCGTGCTCGACCAGGATCGCGTTGATCCGCTCCTGGGGGGTGAAGGAGCCGCGGGGGATCTTGGCCACGTCCACGATCACCGCGCCGGGACGGGCCTGGTCGAGCACGGACAACGGGGCCAGCCGATCGCAGACGATCACGTCGGCTTCGCGTATCGCGGCCAGCCCGGCCACGGTCAACAGTCCGGGGTCCCCCGGTCCGCCGCCGACCAGGACGACCGAGCCCACCGCCGTACGCCGATCCCCGACCGGACGGGTGTCTGGGTTCACGGCGAGCAGTCCGTGGTCGGCGGCGTCACGACGGAGCTGGTTGTCCAGGCCTGCGTTCCCGGTCGCGGGGACGACCAGCGCCGCACCCTGGCAGTCGTCGATGCTCGGCGTACGGCGGATCAGGGTGAGCAGACCCCGCGCCGCCAGGTCGGCCACGGTGGTGCTCACGTCGGTGCCCACCACGGTGAGCTGGGCACCGGCCTCCAGCAGGGCCGTGATCGGAGCCAGGGTCGCCGAGCCGCCACCACAGACCACCACCCGGCGACGCGCGACGTCGAGGTTTGCGGCGAAGCTCAATTCATCCCCTCCCGGGCCGCCCAGTAGGGACTTATTCTGCTGGCTGCCGACCGGCCCGAGATTCTGTCTCGCCGGCGAGGTCGTCGATCGCGGCGGCCAGCCGCTGGTGGGTCACCTCTGTCGACCAGCACGAACTGGGCCTGCGGGTCGGGGACCACCACCAGATCGCGCTCACGCAGCAGCCGGACCAGCTGCTACGCCGCTCCGCGATGTCGTCGGCTGCGGTGTCGGCGATCCGGCGGGCGTCGTCGGTCAGGCAGGCCACCATCGCCGCCAGGGCGGGGGTGGAGACCCTGCACCCTTTGGTCCAGATCACCGCCCCCGCACCCTGTTCCGACCAACCGCACCACTGGCCCGGGCCCGATCCAGGCTGTGCCTGGACCAGCGCCCGCCCCGGGCGGCGTTCCGAGTGGCAGGTCCGGTACCAGCTGACCGGGGGATTGCCACCTGCGGCGCCTGTGGCGGCCTGCTTCGGAAGGGCCACCCGAACCGGGGGCGAGCTGCACCGGCGAGGAGCGGCGGCGGTACGGGGGTCTACCTCCGACCCGGTGCCGCGAGGCGGTTGAGCCAGGCATCATGAGCTGCCGATGGTCCAGTCCAAGATCAACCCGGGGCCAACAGACCAGTCAGTCTTCGCAAGCACGGGCACCTCGGTGCACCCGTTCAAACAATGTCGCACCAGGTGGCGATTACCGTAGGGTCCTTGCAGTTGAAGTCGTCATCGAACAGCCACCATTACAGCGACTTGCGTCAAGTTGTCAGTGAGCATCATTGATTCCGAGGTAGGTCCAACAGTGAGTGCCCTGGCCTGGCCTGAGCGATCCCGTCACGTTGACGTCCGCGCTGATGACCGCCGCGACCACGACCGGGCACGCAGGCTGAGACCACGCCATCTGACCGGTGCACCTGGCTGCGGCGGACGAACTCGAGTGCGACGCGGAACGAGCCACCGCACCGTGGCTCAAATGAAGCTCGCGCCGCGCTCCGGCCACTCGTTCCGCTCCCGGTAGGTGCGAAGGATCCGACCCAGCGCCATCTCACCGGTCAACCCGACACGATCGCTCGATGTTCCTGGGCGCAGGCTCCCCTTGTCGACCGTCAGACTCCTCAGCATCTCGTCCGGTTCGGGACCGTAGCGGTACTCGACGTGGTCCTCGTCCTCGCGGACCTTCTGGTAGTACGACGTCGCTGCCACGTCAGTTCCCCTCCCCGATCATCGTCTGGCAGTTGAAGGAGTCGTTCGCGTGGGCGTGCGCCTTAGCGTACGTGGCGTCGGGGTGCCTTCATCTAGCTCGGCCGTCGAACGGCACCGCCGAACGCTACCGAAGGGTCAGCTGTGGTGTTCGTGCCACGCCAGCTTGATGCCGTCCGGGGTAATGCCCGGAGTCAGCACGGCGTGCCCGGTGAAGCCTTCGTCGAAAAACCACACCTCGGACGGCAACTCGTCCGGGAGGAGCGATCGCACCCACGCCGCAACCTCCAGAGCCTGCTGGTCGGTCCCTTCAGTGCTCACCTGCGTCTCGGGACCCAGCAGGAAGATCTGGAAGGCATCCGAGTTGGCCGGCTCGATCTCGATCGTGCAGAGGTTGATGCCGCCCGGACTGAGGACCTCACGGGTCACCTGCCCGGGCCACCGCTCGCGGACGGATGACACGAACGCCTGAGGGTCGAGATCAAGTGCTGCACCCGTGGAATCAGTGATTCCGTAGTTCACTTCCCTGCCTCCGCTGAACGCACGACGACGTCGAGGTCGACATCTGGTCCGAGAATTCTACGCGCCCGCTGCCCCAGGAACTCCGCTGCCTGGTCCGTGCTGGCGACGATTCGCAACCTTCCCACTGGCGTGTCCGTTGCCCTGATGACCTGCCCGTAACGCTCCATCTCGCCGTCGAACTGCTTCATCAGGAACTCTGGCCTGCCACCCTCGTACAGGCTGGCCCCCCACCTCGGAGCACCACCTCGGAGTTGCCAGCGTGCTGCCGCTGGAAATCAGCCCACCGGTGCGTCGTTCCTCAGCGGGATGACGTTGTTGGGTTCGACAGATGATCCTGGACCCAGTCCTGGCGACCGTCCGGTGTGTCCCGCGCGGGATCCGGTCTCGCGGCGGCCTCGCCGACCGACCCACCGACCGACGGGTCAGTGGCACCGCCCGAAGGATGCGACCCTCCGCCGGGGCCCACGTCGGTGGTCGAGGCGCTCCCGGGGCCACGGCCAGGCGCCGTGTCGTCGATCCGGGCGGCGACGCCAGCCCCTTGGGGGCCGGTGCGGGTGCCGGGGGTCATCTCGAACATGCTGCTGCCACGCCCGCCCGCACCGGCCAACGCGGGTTGCGGCCCGAACTTCGGAATGGAGATCTTCTCCCCGAGTGCCGCCATCTTCGTGTTCAGAGTGGACGCCACATTGATCTCCAGGTCACCGGCCTTGCCGCCGATGTCGCCGCCAACTCGGCGGTCTTCGGGAACGTCCGCGACACCGCCGCCATCCCCGGCATCCCCACCGTCTGATCGACCACCATCGCGACCGGGTTCAACGACAACGCCAACTTCCCGATCCCACCCACGCCTGCTTCGCCGCATCGAACCCGTCCACCCCGACCATCGTCCCCAAACCCCGGACCGCACCCCACAACCCGTCCACCACCAAACCTTTACCGAACGACAACACCCCGTCCCAGGCATCTCATACCAGGGCTTGTCGACCTCCGACGCCTTCCCCCACGGCACTCATCCCCGGCGGTCGCCCCATCCAACACCTCCGCCGCATAGCCGTACTCATCCGGTGACGTGGTGCCACCCCCGTCCGCCTCGGAGTTTGTGAAGGTGATCGGGGCCAGCGGGAGTTGGGAATCTAGGCGGCGTCTTCGTCTGGTGGTTTCTCTAGTTCAGGTGAACGCTCTCTCGCCACCCGACCGCGTGGGCGTGTTCCCGGCCGAGTTCGGGTCGTCGTGGTGAGCAGTGACCGAGTCACCGCTCAGGTACTTGGTCTGATCCGAGCTCACGCCCTGCGGCTTGTCGACTACTCGACGTGTCGCGCGATCCAGTCACGTAACTCGTCGTCAGCCTCGACGACGTCAACGCTCTACGGTAGCGCGAGGGAGCGAACGACATCGACCGCCAGCTGCGGCTCTTGGGCCAGCACCACAACCGTCAGTCGGTAGGAACCGCCTCGCGCGAAATCGACCACCGCCGCCTCCACACCGCCAGCGACGAGCGCCTGTTGGATCGACGTCGCCGCGGCGGTCTGAGGCAGGCGGACGTACCGCTTCACCTCCGCAGCCACTTGCGCGGGCTGATCACCCGTCGCCGGCACCAAGCCGTCGCCAGCTGGTCGATCGTCAGTTGATCCAGGACGTAGGAGCCCGAGCCAGGATCGATCCCGCCCTGGAGGTCGTTAGTCCGTGCCAGTGCTGCCCATTGCAGGCCTCTGATGGTCACCCAGTCGGTGATGCCACCGAGAGCCGCCCGCAAGACAGTCCCCTCCTGACGGGGACTACTCAGGACTGCCGTCCTCTCCCGATGGCTGGGCGACGCTGTGCGGCCAAAGATCGTCGGTCGAACGCCTAGGCGATCACGAGTTCGATGCCCGACGGATCGATCAGAACCTGGGCCCCGGTGCGCTGCAGGCAGCTCGTTGCCAACGGGCGCCGTTGGCTCCGCTGGCGCGTGGGTAACGCTCTTGGAACCGGCACCTGGAACGCCCTCACCCGGGATTGAGGTCGGCGTCTCCGGTCGAGAAAGGTCGCGACCACCCGACTCGACCTCGAGGGGGCCTGGTCCGGTCGCACCCGGCTGGTGAGCACCGAGATGGTCTGCGGAGGGGCCTGTTAGCCATCCGGGGCCGAAACCTAATACCTCAAGCTCGATCGTCTTCCCTCAGCGGGCGATGGACCGGCAGCGTGGTCGGGCCGGCTAGCTGCTCCGACTCCCCTCACCAAAGAGTGCCGATGACGTCAACCCGGTTCTTCGACAACCGGTCCACGAGGAGGAACGGGCGCACGCAGCGTCCGGACTCAGACGTCCGCGACCGCGAGCACCCGCAGCGAACCTCCGAGAACGAGGTCACGAATGGTGACATCGGGCGGCTGGACTCGAAACACGACACCACCTCCGGGCTGGCCGAACCAGGGTTCGACGACGCGTGCCCGCACTGGAATCGCCGATCGTACGCCGTAGTAGTGGAGGCCGCCGGCGGCACCCCCGCCGTCCAGGGCATCTGGCGGCAGCGAGCGTTCACGCAGGGGTGTGCCCACCGGGTAGAGCATGATGCCGTCCACCAGGCCGATGCGGTCGAGGACATGACCGGGCTGCAAAGTCGTCTCCACTACCAGACCAGGCGAGGTGGAAGCGGCCTGCTTGATCGGCTCGACGACGTCGGCCATGAAGTCGTAGGCCCGCTTCAGCTCGTCCATGCTGTAGGAGGTTTCGGCAGGAAGCGGCGTGGACAGCCGCTGCAGCACGTACTCCAGGGCCGCGACCTCATTGGAGGCCTTCACGAGCGGCTGGTCGAGCCCCGAGTCCAGAAGATGCACCTCCCAGTCCTCACCGCGGACGACCGTAAGGCCACCTGCCGGAAAGGGAGTTTCCGGCGGGTCCGAAGGCAGCCGCACGCATCTCCTCAGACCGAGGTCGGCAAGCTGACGCAACACCATCTCGTTCCCAGCGCCGTCGCTCACCGCTTCCTCACCATTGGGACGATGGACTGTCGCAACAGTGCGAGCAGGGCCCGACCAGCGCTCGCCTCGTCGGTCCAGTGACTGTAGGGGTCGCGTTTACCGCGCTCGTAATGACCGACCTCCCAACCGCCGTCGCTCTTGACCATGTAGAAGGTGTTGTCGTGCCAGAAGGCACCGTCAATACCCTCGATGTAGTAGTTCTGGGACGTGAAGTCCTCGCTCTGCAACTGCTCGACCAGCTCGTGGAGGCTCATCTCAGTCCTTCGTCGGTCGTAGGTACCCGTTGTCAAGCAGCCACTTGACGTTGACTCGCGCCCCTTGAGCAGCCTCACCCAGGTGCTCGCCCCGCAAGAAGATCTGGAGCCCCCCGCCCTGCTGGGCGAAGGCGGGTGCAACATAGCCCACGTCCGCCTGGAACGGGCGGACGATCTCGTAACGGTGGTAGCCGTACTTCTCGACTTGGGGGTTGAGACTATCCGGCGGCAGTGCCCGCTCGGAGAACGTCGTGCCGTCAGGACTGAGGTAACGACCGCGTTCGTCGCCGAACCGGTCGATCACGTCGCCACCCTTGAGCTCCATGGGAAGCGCCTGGCCGTCGAAGCCGTTCTCCGCCGGGTAGCGCCAGGTACCGCTGTCGTCGACGAACTCGTCGACGAATTGCTCGGGTGTACGGCCCTGGAGGCGGTCATAACCCTCGGTGAGTTTGGCCACCCGCGGATCCCGCGAGAGATCCGCAGCGCCGAGCCTGTCGTTGCCGGCGAAGAACGGGTTCTCCCCGTCCGGGCGACCACCCCCTGCCGGACCACCCGGCTCGTCAGGAGGGTTACCGCCTGGAGGCAGATCATCAGTCCCGGCCGCCAACCGTGCCGGGTCGCCGACTGGTTCGGTTTGAAGATTGTCCGCCGCTCCCGCTCCAGCGGGCTGCTGACTCGGTCGCGGGCCGTCCGGGACCTCGGACGACACGAGTGGGCCCCGAGCTCCCCCCTGCGTCGGAGCCGCCACTTCGTCGGGCCTGACGCCGCTCCGAGCGCTCGCTCCGACCTCGTCCAGCAACGGTCGTCCGCCGCCCGGACGGCTGCCGGCGTCGAAGGCCCCGCCACCGGCGCTCGTCCGTTGCCCAGCCCAGAGACCGTCGGAGGGTGAGACTGCACCGGACTGACCGATCCCGCGCGCGCCGGACGCGCTCCCGTCTCCCGTTCTCGCGGCGACACCGGCACCGGCGGGGCCGGTGCGGGTGCCGGGGGTCATCTCGAAGACACTGGCGCCACGCCCGCCCGCCCCGGCCAACGCGGGTTCGGGCCCGAACTTCGGGATGGCGATCTTCTCCCCGAGCGAGGTGATCTTGGTGTTCAACGAGGTCGCCACATTGATCTTCAGGTCACCGACCTTACCGCCGATAGTCGCGGCCAACTCGGCGGTCTTCGGGAACGTCCGCGACGCCGCCGCACCCGCTTTGGCGACCGTGCCCGAGCCTTTGATCGCCGCACCCGCCCCCTTGGTGCCGATCACCGCACCCAACACATTCCCCACCACCGCACCACTGGCCCGGGCCGGATCCTCACCCCACATGTCGTAGGCGATCAACGCCTTACCCGCCGCCAACTGGGTCGCACCCAGCTCACCCTTCGCCATCCCCGGCATCCCCACGGTCTGATCGACCACCATCGCGACCGGGTTCAACGACAACGCCAACTTCCCAATCCCCACCCACGCCTGCTTCGCCGCATCGAACCCGTCGACACCGACCATCGTGCCCATGAAGCGCCCCGCACTTCCCGGATTACAAGCCCACTAAAGTGGGGGATCTGAGAGGGGAGCAAGATATGTCGAAGAAGCGAAGAAGTTTCACTCCTGAGTACAAGGAGGAGGCGGCGAAGATGGTGA
>JAABUN010006335.1_pt1 | contig 13718 bp, 11 predicted proteins | sample 5559311 | NCBI WGS metagenome assembly JAABUN01 (sample SAMN10711877, study PRJNA513370) | rock metagenome | isolation source: Antarctica rocks | place: Antarctica: Victoria Land, Siegfried Peak sud | reverse complement strand
CGCTCGCTCCTCTCGACCGCGAGAAAGCAAGGCTGGGACCTGCTCCAGACCCTGACCAGCGATCCCAAGCACCTGATTGCGAGCCTCCGGCTGGCCTGACTGTCGCTGCAGCACCTGGGTAGTAACAGGAATTGTTCAACCACCTCGACCCGTACAGCCGCTACCTGACGCCGGCCGAGGCGCGGGCAGCCCGGACCCGGCGGATCGGCCAAGCCGAGCTGGGCCTGCGTCTGGCGGCCGGGGAGCGGCGGCAGGTGGTGCTGGCCGTGGTGGAGCCGGGCGGACCAGCGGCGGCGGCCGGGCTGCGGCCAGGCGACCGGCTGGTGGCAGTGGATGGCGTGCCGGTCTCGGCCCACGATCTCGGCCTGGCCGCGGCGCTGCTGCAGGGGCCGGCGGAGGGCGAGGTGTCGCTCCGGCTGCAACGCGCCCGGCGGCGCTTCGACGTGCTGTTGCGGCGGACCCTGGTGCCGCCCGATTCGGTCCATGCGGAGCGCCGCGACGACATCCTGTGGCTGCGGATCGACGGCTTCTCCGGCGCCACCGACAGCAAGCTGGCGACGGCGCTGGCCGCCGGCTTCGGCAACCCGGCGCCGCCTGGGGCTCCGCTCGGCGTGGTGCTCGACCTGCGCGGCAACCGCGGCGGCCTGCTGGCCCAGGCGGTGGCGGTGGCCAGCGCCTTCCTGCCGGGCGGGGTGGTGGCGCGGACCGCCGGCCGCCATTCCGACGCCGCGCGCACCTGGCAGTCGGGCGGGCCGGACCTCGCGGCCGGCGCGGCGCTGGTGGTGCTGGTCGATGGCCGCTCGGCCTCGGCCGCCGAAATCGTCGCCGCCGCCCTGGCCGATCGCGGGCGGGCCGCGGTGGTCGGCAGCGTCACCATGGGCAAGGGGCTGATCCAGGCGGTGGTCCCGCTGCCGGATGGCGGCGAGTAGCTGGTCACCTGGTCGCAGGTGCTGGCGCCGCGCGGCTGGCCGATCCAGGGGCTGGGCGTGCTGCCGACGCTCTGCACCAGCCTCGGCGCCGAGGCGCTGGCCGCCGACCTGCTGCGGCTTCGGCTGGGCGAGGCGCCGATGGCGGGGCCGCTCGCCCGGCTGCACGCCGCCCGTGCCCCGGTGCCGGATGCCGCGGCCGCGGCGCTGCGGGCCGCCTGCCCGCCGGCCGAGGGACGCGAGGCCGACCTGCTGGCCGCCCGCGCGCTGATCCTGTCGCCGGCGGCCCAGGCGGCGGCGCTGGTGCGCTGACGGCCCGGCTTGAAACCGGCCCGGCTTGACGTGCCGGCCTTGGCCGCTAGTTTGCAAGATCCTCGCTTCCAGCACCCGAAAGTCCGGAAGGCTTCGTCATGGCCAAGTCCAACACCATCCAGATCAAGCTGCTCAGCAGCGCCGACACCGGCTTCTTCTACGTGACCAACAAGAACGTCCGGAACACCACCGGCAAGCTCGAGATGCGGAAATACGACCCGGTGGTGCGGAAGCACGTCGCCTTCCGCGAGGCCAAGATCAAGTAATCTCGCCGGCTGCCTGCGACGGCTGGGATCAACCGTCCCGCGGCCCTTCCGGTGGCAGGAAGTCCGTCTTCCCTGCCAGTTCCACCCGGTCCCGCCCGCCGGACTTGGCGCGATACAGTGCCGCGTCCGCCGCGCCGATGATGGCCACCGTGCTGGTGCCGCTCGGCGCCACGGCCACACCGATGCTGCCGGTGATGGTCACTTCCGCTTGGCCGACCGAAATCGGCGTGGCACCCAACGCGCCACGCATCCGGTCGGCGACCGCCAGGGCGTATTCCGGCGGCGCGCCGGCCAGGACCACCATGAACTCCTCGCCGCCGTAGCGGGCCACCACGTCGGCGGCGCGGAGGTGCGTCCGCAGCCGGTCCGCCACCTCGCGCAGCGCGGTGTCGCCCGCGGCGTGGCCATACCGGTCGTTGATGAGCTTGAAGCGGTCCACGTCCAGCAGCAGCACCGCGGCATCGCTGCCGCGCAGCAGGGCGTCGAGGTGCCGCCGCACGTAGCGGCGGTTGCGCAGCCCGGTGAGCGGGTCCGTCACCGCCAGTTCCAGCGACCGGTCGAGATCGGCCCGCAGCCGTTCCTGGTAGCGCTTGCGGCGGATTTGGTTGCGGCTGCGGGCGCGCAGCTCGTTCGGGTCGATCGGCCGCAGCACGTGGTCGTTGGCGCCGAGGTCGAAGCCGCGCAGCACCAGCCCGCCCTGTGCGGCATCGGCCACCAGCAGCACCGGCAGGTCGCGCGTCGCACCCTGCGCCCGCAGCCGGGAGGCCAGCCGCAGCATGTCATCGCCCTGCGCCGAAAGGCAGAGCACCGCCAGGTCGAAATGGCCCTCCGCCAGGACCAGCCGGGCTTCCTCGGCATCGCCGGCGCGGGTGACCGCCAGCCCGTCGGCGGCCAGGATGCCGGCGATCAGCGCCGTCTCGTCCGGGTCGGCCAGCACCACGGCGGTCGCCCCGGCGATGCCCGGCGCCGGTTCCGCCGGCGGCTCGAACCCGAGCTCCCGTGCCGTCTCGCCGCGCAGCCGCCAGGCGTCCTGCACCTGCTTCACCCGCAGCAGGGCACGGAGGCGGGCGAACAGGGTGGCGTCGTCCACCGGCTTCGACAGGAAGTCGTCGGCCCCGGCATCGAGGCCCCGCACCCGCTCCACCGGGTCCATCAGGGCGGTGACCATGACGACCGGGATGTGCGCGGTGGCCGGGTTGGCCTTCAGCAGCGAGCAGACCTCGTAGCCGCCCATCACCGGCATCATGACGTCGAGCAGGATGACGTCGGGCGACCATCGCGCCGCCGTGGCCAGCGCGTCCTGGCCGTTGGTGGCCAGCGCGACCTCGTAGTATTCCGCGAGGAGCTTGGCTTCCAGCAGGCGGAGGTTGGCGCCGATGTCGTCCACCACCAGGATCCGGGCGGTCATGTGACAGGCCCGTGAAGAACCGATCCTGGGGGCCTCAGGGAACCGAACCCCGCCTGTGCCGCCTTGGCCTCCGAGCCTAAACAGAGGCACCGCCCGGCAGTGCCGGCTCGTCGTGCACAGGAATGGAGAACGGCATGTCGGCCGGAATGGCAACCGATGCGGCGACCCGCGCCCGCAGAGCGCGGCAGGTGGCGAACGCCACGCTGTTCTTTCGGCGCTGGCTGGCGAACCCGCTGCAGATGGGCTCGGTGATCCCGTCTTCCCGCACGTTCAGCCGGCGCATCGCCAGCCTGGTCGCCTGCGGCCCGGACGAGGTCGTAGTGGAACTCGGCGCCGGCACCGGGGTGATCACCCGGGCGCTGCTGGCCGCCGGCGTGCCGGCCGAGAAGCTGGTGGTGCTGGAGATCGTGCCCGAGATGGCGAACCACCTGCGCAGCGTGTTGCCGGGCGTGACCGTGATCTGCGGCGACGCCTTCGAGCTGCACGACGTCCTGCCGGGGCGATGGCACGGCAAGGTCGGCACCGCGATCTGCGGCATCCCGCTGGTCATGCTGCCACTGGAGCAGCAGCGCCGCTTCGTGACGGCGGTGGAGGCGGTGGCGCCGGGACTCGGCTTCCTGCTGTATACCTACTGCATCACCTCGCCGCTGCCGTACGGCAAGCTGGGGCTGGACGCGCGGCGCGAAGCTTGGACGCCAATGAACTTCCCCCCCGCCAGCGTGTGGCGATACCAGCCGGCACGCCAGCAATGAGGCTCCGACGACAGGAACCGGCGGATTTTCACCGCTGGCCCTTGGTTTGGTGGGCCGATGGGTCCAACGCCTTGGAAGCAAGCGTTGGGATCGGGCCACTGGCAACCGCATAGGCTTCGCCCCATGAGCATCGCTGGGCTGGTTGACGCAGCTCAACGTCGTGGCGGAACCGTAGCACGGGATGGCAGGTCGAACGAAGGCCGGCGATGCCATCAACCGGTGGAAAAGGCGACCTCCACGCCATCCGCGCGGCGGAGGCGCGCCACCAGCCGGGCGTGCGGGCTGTGCCGCAACCGCACCGCGTCCTCGAGCCCGCGGTCGGTCAACGCCGCCCTGACCTGGTCCACCTCCGGGTGTTCGGCCTCCAGCGCCACCAGCCGGCAATGGCTGTCGGTGAGGCGTGCCGGGGCGCCCTCGCCGGTCCATTGGATGAGCGCCGGAATCAAGTTGTCCATGTCCTGGTGCTGCGGCGGGAAGGCCATGCGCCAGTGCAGGTCGCCGCGCCGCATGTCCTGCACCGTCCCGGCCCGGTGGCCGAGCCGTGCCACCATCGCCTCCAGCGCCGGGGTGCGGGCCACCCAGGCGAGCAGGCGGGGTTCGGCCTCCAGCATCGGCCGGACGCTCGGGTCGTCGAGGTTGAAGGGCCGCGGGTGCGCCGGCTCCGGCTGGTCGGGGTCGGCGGCGATGATCTCGAGGAAGCAATTGCGGCCCAGCCCCACCAGCATGTTGTGGGTGCCGAAGCCCTCGTGCTTGCCGCCCTTCTGCGGCTTGACGCCGAGGTGCTGCTGAATGAAGGCGGCGCCCTCCGCGAGGGTGCGGGCGCCGATCACGATGTGGTCGATCTCGGCCATGCTAGCGGACCGCGAACTGGGTCTTGCCGAACATGACCTCGCGCTCGGCGTCGGTCATCTGGCCGCGCCGCTGGTTCTCGGCCAGCACCTGGACGCCGCGCTGGACCGCCGGGCGGGCGGCGATCGCGTCGTGCCAGCGGCGGACGTTCGGGTAGGTGGCGAGGTCGACTCCCCGGCGGTCGGCGTTGCGAATCCAGGGGAAGGTGGCGATGTCGGCGATGGAGTAGTCCGCGCCCGCCAGGTAGGGGCTGTCGGCCAGGCGCTTGTCTAGCACACGGTGCAGGCGGGCGACCTCGTTGGTGTAGCGTTCGGTGGGGTAGGGTAGCTTTTCCGGCGCGTAATTGGCGAAGTGGTTGTACTGGCCGAACATCGGGCCGACGCCGCCCATCTGGAACATCAGCCATTCCAGGCAGCGGTAGCGGGTGGCGGGATCGGCCGGCAGCAGGGGCGAAGCTACCTTTTCCGCCAGGTAGATCAGGATGGCGGCGCTTTCGAACAGCGTGAAGCGCTGGCCGCCGGGACCGTCCGGGTCGACGATGGCGGGGATGCGGTGGTTCGGGGTGATGGCCAGGAATTCAGGCTTGAACTGGTCGCCGGCGCCGATGTTGACCGGCACGACCTCGTACGGGAGGCCGATCTCCTCCAGCATGATGTGGACCTTGTGGCCGTTCGGCGTCGGCCAGGTCCAGACCTGGATGGGTTCGGGCATCGGTGTCTCTCCGCTTGCGTTCAGGGTAGGATGCGCCGGCGCACCGCCGGCCGCAACGGCGACCCCGGCCTGGACCAAGGGCTCAGCCGCTTCAAGGTGCTCGGTCGCCAGACGCGAATCCCCAATCCACTGGGCTTCACGCAATGCTGTTCACTCAAGAGGATCAAGCCGCTACCAGAACTTTCCAAAAAGCCGAATTTTCAATGTGTTGAGGCCAGCCATGCAGCTTAGGTGAACAGAATTCTGCCCTAAGTGAACGGTGTTGGGGCTTCACGCTATTCGACACGGCTTGCGGAAGCGGCGACGGACCAGTCGGCCGTAGATGCGGATCGGCATGACGGCCTGCCGTTGCGGGACCCTGGCCGGTCCGTCCGCCAACCCCGCCGCGTTGCCGGTTGGGGAGGATTTGAAAAACCCCGGTGAATTTCGTGCCCCTGCCATTCCGCCGGCAACAGCCGCCTCAGATCAGGCCCACCGTCCGTTGCAGGCTGTAATACATCCCGACCATGACCGCGAGCGTTGCCAGGAACAGCACGGCCATGGCTGTCGCATCTGCCACGACGCCGCCGCCAGGCAGCCGCAACGAATCCTGCAAGGCCGAGGCGCCGCCGAGGCAGATGATGGCAAGGATGGCGACGATCGGCAGATGGCCGACCAAATCCAGGTGGCCGAACTCCGGGATGGCGCTGAGGAACACCACCATGAACGCCGCGGCCCCGAAACGGAGCAGGCCGCGACCGGTCGCCAGGTAGAAGGCAAGGCTGAACTCGACGAAGCCGGCGATGGTCACGACCACCGGCAGGTCGAAGCCGAACGTCAGGTCCGGATGCTCCCACAGGACCACGGCCGTCCATTGCGGGTAGAGGAATTTCTCGATTGCGGTCCACATCAGGCTGAAGGCGAGGGCGCAGCACAGCACCGGAACCCGCAACCGCAAGGCACGCGCCGACCCCGCCGAGGTCAGCGCGAGATAGGCGGCGAGGCCGAGGAAGTAGACGTAGTCCACCATGTGGAAGACGCCGTGCTCCACGGCCGCGAGGGCATAGAGGGCGCAAATCCCGAACCCGGCAAGGATGCAGGTCTCCCGGCGGACCACCAAGACGGCGACGCCGAATTGCAGCAGGCCCGACAGCACGCCGCGAGGCACCAGTTCCGGTGTCAGCACTAAATCCCCCGCGGCCCAGGGGACCGAGGCGGTGCCGTTCCAGAGGGCCAGGAAATATACCCCGACCGCCAAGCGAATGAGCGCTTCCTCCATCCTGGCGAGTCGTGTCCCGGTCGAGGCCAGTGCCGGCCAGCGGCGGGCGAGCCAGCCATCGGCCGTGAAGCCGGCGAAGACCAACAGCAGGAAGCCGCCTCCGGAGATCAGGAAAAGGGGCGTCAGCACGTTCATCAGGGAAACCGGGGCTGCCGTGACGTCGACCGCGGAACAGAACCACTTGACGTGGGCCATCGCGCCCGACGGGACCGCCGCGATGGCGGCCGCCGCCAGCACGAGCCGAATTGTTGAAAGCAACCTGCCTCCCATCACCCGCATCGGTCTGCTCCGGAGCCTTGCCGCTTGTGCTGCTACGGAGAAGCGGGAAGGTCGGACGCAGATACCCAGGCCGATCCCCAAGCCGGAATTCGCAACCGATCGCCTTGTGCATCGGCCGTATTGGCCGATGCACAAGGCGATGTTTCGAACCTACGGTCGCTGGACTGGCTTTGGCGAAGGGGTTGCCGGATGATCCTGGTCGGGTTCATCGCCGGCGAGCCGGGCGGCAGGCTGGCGATGCCGGGCACGCGCGGGCCACCGCTGGCCTGGCTTTGTCGAGGACGGAGGCGCGTCAGGCGTTGCCGCTGAGGTAGCCGAGCGCCGCCTGCACCCCGCCCGGGGCGTGCGGCACGCCGGCCTCGCGCAGCCCCATCTCGACGCCGCCGAGCGTGCCGACCAATTGCAGGTCGCCGAAATCGCCGAGGTGGCCGATCCGGAACACCCGGTCCGCCAGCGGCCCCAGGCCGTTGCCGAGGCTCATGTTGTGGCGTTCGAGGATGGTGGCGCGGAGCGCGTTGGCGCTGTGGCCCTCCGGCACCCGGACCGCGGTCAGTGCGGAGGAGTATTCCAGCGGCTCCTGGCACTGGATTTCGAGGCCCCAGGCGCGCACCGCGCGGCGGGTCGCCTCGGCGAAGCGGTCGTGCCGGGCGAAGACGTTCTCCAGGCCCTCCTCCAGCAGCATGTCGATTGCGGCGTCCAGGCCATAGAGCAGGTTGGTGGCGGGGGTGTAGGGGAAGTAGCCGGTGGCGTTGGCTGCCAGCATCGGCTTCCAGTCCCAGAAGCTGCGCGGCAGGCGGGCGTGTTCGGCGGCGGCCAACGCCTTCTCCGAGACCGCGTTGAAGGACAGGCCGGGCGGCAGCATCAGCCCCTTCTGGCTGCCAGCCACGGTGACGTCGACGCCCCATTCATCGTGCCGGTAGTCGATCGAGGCGAGCGAGGAGATGGTGTCCACCAGCAGCAGCGCCGGGTGGCCCGCGGCGTCGATGGCGCGGCGGACCAGGGCGATGCGGGAGGTGCAGCCGGTGCTGGTCTCGTTGTGGACCACGGCGACGGCCTTGATGGCGTGCGCCTTGTCCTCGCGCAGCCGCGCCTCGAAGCCGGCCGCGTCGGCGCCGCGGCGCCAGTCGGAGCCGACGAATTCCGGGCACAGCGACAGCCGCTCCGCCATCTCGCGCCACAGCGAGGCGAACCAGCCGGTCTCGCTCATCAGCACCCGGTCGCCGGGCGACAGGGTGTTGACCAGCGCAGCTTCCCAGGCGCCGGTGCCCGAGGCCGGGTAGACCACCACCGGGCCGGCGGTCTTGAACACCGGGCGCAGCTTCTCCAGCAAGGCCAGGCCGAAGTGGCCGAAATCCGGGCCGCGGTGGTCCATGGTGGGATTGTCGATGGCGCGCAGCACGCGGTCCGGCACGTTGGTGGGGCCGGGGATCTGCAGGAAATGGCGGCCGGCGGTGGGCTTCGACTGGTAGTAGGCCATGGGCGTTCCCTTCTGATCGGGACGTTATGCCCCACATCCTGGCGTCGGCGCCAATGGGCAGGGCTTGCCGGATGCGTGAGCATCATAGATCGGACAGCAGAGCCGGCCGCCACGACCGTTCGGCCAGACCGGGAACGCCACCATGAACGTCTTCAGCATTCCGAAGAACCGCATCGGCGACAGCCGCTTGGCCGACCGCCTGAAGCGCGAGACCGAGGGCGAGGTGCTGTTCGGCGCCGGCGACCGCGGCCGTTACGCGACCGATGCCAGCATCTATCAGGTGGAGCCGATCGGCGTGCTGGTGCCGAAGCACGTGGCCGACGTGGAGGCGGCGATGGCGATCTGCCGCGAGGCCGGGGTGCCGGTGCTGGCCCGCGGCGGCGGCACCAGCCAGAGCGGCCAGACGGTGAACCGCGCGCTGGTCATCGACTGCACCAAGCACCTGAACCGGGTGCTGGACGTGACGGGCGACACGGCGACGGTGCAGCCGGGCATCACCCTCGGCGCGCTGAACGCGGCGCTGGCGAAGTACAAGAAGTTCTTCGCGGTCGATCCCTCGACCTGGCAACGCTGCACCATCGGCGGCATGGCGGGCAACAATTCCTGCGGCAGCAAGTCCATCCGCTACGGGCTGATGGCGGACAACGTGCTGGGCATCGACGCGGTGCTGGCCGATGGCGCGCGGTTCCGCTTCGGGGAATTGCCGGACAACCTCGGCGGCGAGGTGTCTCCTGGCATCGCCGACCTCATCCTGCGCCTGCGCGCGCTGGGCACGCGGGAGGCGGAGGAGATCGCGGCCCGCTTCCCGCGGCAGCTCCGCCGGGTCGGCGGCTACAACATCGATGCGCTGACTCCGGCGGCGCGGCAGGCCAGGCAGGCCAACCTGGCGCGGCTGCTGGTGGGCAGCGAGGGCACGCTGGCCTTCTCCGCCGCGCTGGAGCTGAAGCTGTGGCCGGTGAAGCCGCGCAAGGCGCTCGGCATCTGCCAGTTCCCCACCTTCCGCGCGGCGATGGAGGCGTCCCGCCACCTGGTGACCCTGGGGCCGGAGGCGGTGGAGCTGGTCGATCGCACGATGATCGACCTTGGCCGTTCCATCGCGCTGTACCGCGCCACCATCGACCGGATGCTGATCGGCGAGCCGGACAGCCTGCTGATCGTGGAATTCCACGGGCAGGAGGACGCGCCGCTGGCCCGCGACCTCGATCGCCTTACGGAGATGATGGCCGATCTCGGCCATCCCGGCGCGGTGGTGCGGGCGACCGATCCGGCGTTCCAGGCGGCAGTCGCCGAGGTGCGCGAGGCCGGGCTTAACATCATGATGAGCATGAAGGGCGACGGCAAGCCGGTGTCGTTCATCGAGGATTGCGCCGTCGCGCTGGACGACCTGCCGGACTTCACCGAACGGCTGAACGAATTGTTCTCGGAATACGGCACCAAGGGCACCTGGTACGCCCATGCCTCGGTCGGCTGCCTGCACGTGCGGCCGGTGCTGAACATGAAGGACCCGTCCGACGTGCGGCGGATGCGGGCGATCGCCGAGCGCTGCTTCGCGTTGGTACGGGAGTACAAGGGCAGCCACAGCGGCGAGCATGGCGACGGCATCGTGCGCTCCGAATTCCACGAGCCGATGTTCGGCGCCCGCATCGTCCGTGCCTTCGAGGCGGTGAAGGACGCCTTCGACCCGGCCGGCCTGCTGAACCCCGGCCGCGTGGTCCGCGCCCCGCGGATGGATGACCGCACGCTGTTCCGCTACGGCCCGGACTACGCGGCCGAGCCTGGGGTGACGCCGGCGCTCGACTGGTCCGCGTGGCCCGGTCCGCAGAACGGGCTGCTGGGCGCCGTCGAGATGTGCAACAACAACGGCACCTGCCGGAAGCACGACGCCAACGTCATGTGCCCCAGCTTCCGCGCGACCGGCGACGAGAAGCACCTGACGCGCGGGCGGGCCAACACGCTGCGGCTGGCGCTGACCGGGCAGCTCGGGCCGGATGCGCTGGCGTCCGACGAGGTCGCCTCGGCGATGTCTTTGTGCGTGTCCTGCAAGGCGTGCCGGCGGGAATGCCCGACCGGCGTCGACATGGCGAAGATGAAGATCGAGGTGCTGCACGCCCGCGCCCGCCGCCACGGCGTCTCGGCCAAGGACCGACTGATCGCGGAGATGCCGCGCTGGGCGCCGCTGGCCGCGCGGGCGCCGTTCCTGGCCAATGCGCGGAACAGCGTTCCGGGGCTGCCCTGGCTGTCGGAACGGCTGTTCGGGTTCGCCGCCGGCCGCAGCCTGCCGCGGTTCCGGCGCGACGCCTTCCGGGATGCCGAACTGCCGGCGCCGACCGGCGCGGCGGGCGAGGTCATCCTGTTCCCCGACCTGTTCAACCGCTACTTCGAGCCGGAGAACCTCCGCGCCGCCGCCTGCGTGCTGGCTGCCGCCGGATTTCGGCCCACGGTCGCCCGGCCGTCGCGGGGACGCCGCCCGCTCGACAGCGGCCGGACCTACCTGGCGGCCGGCCTGGTGGATGAGGCGCGGGCCGAGGCGCGGCGGACACTGGATGCGCTCGCCGCCTGGGACCTGCCGGTCATCGGTATCGAGCCGTCCTGCCTGCTGACCTTGCGCGACGAGTTCGGGTCCCTGCTGCCGGGCGAGGCGGCAACGCGGCTGGCCGGGCGGGCGCTGCTGCTGTCGGAATACCTGATGCGGGAGAAGCCCCCGCTGGCGCTGAAGCCGGTGGCGCCGGCCGCGCACATCCACGGCCATTGCCACCAGAAAAGCTTTTCCGCCTTTCCGGCCGCGGTCGCCATGCTGGGCATGATCCCTGGGCTGCGGGTCACGCCCATCGCGTCGTCCTGCTGCGGCATGGCGGGCAGCTTCGGCTACGAGGCGGCCAACCTCGAAGTGTCCAAGGCGATGGCGGAGCTTGCCTTGCTGCCGGCGGTGCGCGCCGCGGCGCCAAACCACCTGATCGTCGCCGACGGCACCTCCTGCCGTCACCAGATCGGCGACCTGGCGGGGCGGCAGGCGCTGCACAGCGTGCGGGTGATGGAAATGGCCCTGGCGTGAAGGATGGGGCGTGAAGGATGGGGCGTAAGGAATTGGCAGCCCGTCCTTAACCCCAACACCGTTCACTTTGGGCAGAATTGTGTTCACCTAAGCTTCATGGCTGGCCTCAACACATTGAAAATTCGGCTTTTTGGAAAGTTCTGGTAGCGGCTTGATCCTCTTGAGTGAACAGCATTGTCCTTAACCCTGGTTCGCGGGCAACCGTGTTGGTTCAAGCCCGGCCTTCGACACGGCGATCCGCGACAGTTTCGCCAGCCTGGTCGGACCAACGGAAGCCACCATGCGGCAGAGACTGGCCTTGATGGCGGCTCAGCCGGAGCCATCGAGCGTCCGGACCCAGGCATCATGGGCGCTGCCCGGTTCATGCGGACGACCGCCTGGCGATTGACCGGACGTTTGCTTCAACGGAGGCTGTCGGGCCGCTGTCATGGCGGCGCAACGCCGCTGTCGCATGCCGGACATGCGCAGCGGCTAGGTTTGCCGCGCATCGCCGTGGTTGCGGATGCGGTTCCGTCTGCGCTGCCGCCGTGGCCGAGGCTCGGGCCGGCCGCGGCCAGTCGTCTTTCCGGGAGGTTCGCCATGTCCAGCATTCGCATTCCCCGTCGCGCCGCACTGCTTGGCGCCGCCGGCGGCCTTGGCGCCGGGCTTCCTCTTGGGCGTCTCGCCTTCGGGCAGGGCACCGCGCCGGCGCAGGTTGCCGCCGAGGCCAGCCGGCCCCGTGCGGAATGGGGCGCCGCCGCCGGCGACGTGACCGCCGACCGCGCGGTGGTCTGGAGCCGGGCCGACCGCGCCTCGCGCCTGGTCGTCGAATGGTCGACCGACGTGGGCCTGCGGAACCCGACTCGGGTGGTGGGGCCCTTCGCGCTGGAGGCCAGCGACTTCACCGCGCGGGTGGATTTGCAGGGCCTGCCGCCGGATGCCGAGATTTTCTACCGCGCCACCTTCGCCGGGCCGGATGCGGCGTCCGGCGCCTCGGCGCCGGTGGCAGGACGGTTCCGCACCGCGCCGGCCTCGCGGCGCGACGTGAAGTTCCTGTGGTCGGGCGACACCGCCGGCCAGGGCTGGGGGATCGACGAGGCGCGCGGCGGCTTCGCCACCTACGAAACCATGCGGAAGAACGGCGGCGACTTCTTCATCCATTGCGGCGACACGATCTACGCCGACGGGCCGATCCTGCCGGAGGTCAAGCTGGCGGACGGCAGCGTGTGGCGGAACCTGGTGACGCCGGAGGTCTCGAAGGTGGCCGAGACGCTGGCCGAATTCCGCGGCCGGCACCGCTACAACCTGCTCGACCGGAACGTCCGCGCCTTCCATGCAGAGGTCGCGCAGGTGTGGATGTGGGACGACCACGAGGTGACCAACAACTGGTCGGACAGCAAGGTGCTGGACAACCGCTACGCCGAGAAGCGGATCGGCGTGCTGCAGGCGGCGGCTACATTGGCTTTCCTGGACTATGCGCCGATGCGGCCGCACGGCGCGGACGAGGCCGAGCGGGTATACCGGAAGATCGCCTACGGACCGCACCTGGATGTCTTCGCGCTGGACATGCGGAGCTATCGGGGGCCGAACACCTTCAACCGGCAGGAGGTCGCGGGGCCGGAAACGGCGTTCCTCGGCGCCGCGCAGGTGAACTGGCTGCTGCGTGGGCTGCTGGAAAGCCGGGCGACGTGGAAGGTGATCGCCGCCGACATGCCGGTGGGGTTGCAGGTGCCGGACGGCAAGGACGGCCAGGGGCGCGACCGCTGGGAGGCGAGCAGCAACGGCGACGGGCCGGCGCTGGGGCGGGAGCTGGAGATCGCGGCGCTGCTGTCGGCGATCAAGCACACCGGCCTCCGCAACATCGTCTGGGTGACGGCGGACGTGCACTACACGGCGGCGCACCGCTACGACCCGGCGCGGGCGCAATACAAGGACTTCAACCCGTTCTGGGAGTTCGTCAGCGGGCCGCTGGCGGCCGGGACGTTCGGGCCGAACAAGCCGGATGATACGTTCGGCCTGGAGGTGGTGTTCAGCAAGGACCCGGGCGGCCAGGTGAACCTGCCACCAACCGCGGGGATGCAGTTCTTCGGCGAATGCGCGATCGAGGGCCGCAGCGGCGCCCTGACGGTGGCATTGAAAGACATGGCCGGCGCCACGCTGTGGCAACGCAGCTTCGATCCAGGCTGACGATCAAAAATAGGGCGATTATGTAGTTGACAAACACAGCCTTGGCGGATAGGATTTTAGTCAAGGAGATCGCCCCGTGTCCCACCTTTCTGCCCCCTACTTCCATGATGAGGCCGCCGCCTTCGCGGAGCTAGAGCCAACACCGTTCACTTAGGGCAGAATTGTGTTCACCTAAGCTTCATGGCTGGCCTCAACACATTGAAAATTCGGCTTTTTGGAAAGTTCTGGTAGCGGCTTGATCCTCTTGAGTGAACAGCATTGG
>JAABUN010006334.1_pt1 | contig 13720 bp, 13 predicted proteins | sample 5559311 | NCBI WGS metagenome assembly JAABUN01 (sample SAMN10711877, study PRJNA513370) | rock metagenome | isolation source: Antarctica rocks | place: Antarctica: Victoria Land, Siegfried Peak sud | reverse complement strand
GTCCGGCGGCACGATCAGGCATCTGGGCACCCACCACGAACTGCTCGACTCGGTGCCGGAGTATCGCGCGCTGCTTTCGGCCGAATTCGATCCTGAACTGGAATGGGTCAGCTCGACGCCTGACCAGGAAGTATCTCGATGACCGCGACGCCGACCAAGATATCCGCGGCCAACAGTGGTTCGACTCAAGAGTCCGCGGCCAAGGACACCGCGGCCATAGTCGACCCCCTCGAGGCGTGGCGCGGGGTGGGCGCCGAGCAGTCAGAAGAGATCTCCGAACCCGGCAGCGTCTTTTTGAAGAAGCGCAGCCGCGCCCTGCTAGCCGATCTGCTGCAGCCGTACTCGCGCTACGTCTGGGTACTGATCGTCGCGGTTCTGATCGAGAACGCGGCCCGGCTCAGCGTGCCCTGGCTGGTGAGTCGAGGGATCGATCTCGGCGTGCCGCCACTGCTCGCCGGCAGGAGCGGGAAGGTGTTGTACGAGACCGTCGGGTTGATGCTCGGCGCGGTGATCATCCAGTCCCTGAGCCGCATCTTCTTCCTGCGACAGTCCGGGCGGGTTGGTCAAGAGGTTTTGCTAGAGCTGCGGCGTCGGCTGTTCACCCACTTTCAAAAACTGGATGTGAAGTTCCACGACCGCTACACCTCCGGCCGGGTGGTGTCGCGCTTGACCAACGACATCGACGCCATCATGGAGCTGCTGGCCAACGGCTTCGACGGCTTGATCACCGCCGCCCTCACCATGATCGGTGTCGCCGTCTTGCTGCTGACCCTCGACCTCAAGCTGGGCGCGGTCTGTTTGATCTGCTTCCCGATCTTGATGCTTTTGGTGCGCTGGTTCTCCACCCAGTCCTCCCGCACCTACCGCCGGGTCCGCGAGACCTCCGCCCTGGTGATCGTGCAGTTCATGGAGACCATGACCGGGGTCCGCGCGGTCCAGGCCTACCGTCGCGAACACCGCAACCAGGAGATCTTCGAAGATCTCGCCGACCGTTATCAAGACGCCAACATCAAGTCGTTCCAACTAGTCGCGGTCTTTATGCCGGGGATCAAGTTGATCGGCAACATTACCATCGGTGTGGTGCTGCTCTACGGTGGCTACCTCGTGATCGAAGGCGATATCACGGTGGGCGTGCTGGCCGCCTTCTTGCTCTACCTGCGGATGTTCTTCGAGCCGATGCAGGAGATCAGCCAGTTCTACAACACCTTCCAGTCCGCATCTGCGGCGTTGGAGAAATTGTCCGGGGTGTTGGAGGAACAGCCAACCGTGATCGAGCCCACCGCGCCGACGCCCCTCCCGGCGGCGCGCGGGACGATGCATTTTGAGCAAGTCAGGTTCGCGTACGTAGACGAGCGGCCCGTCCTCCCGGGGCTGGAGCTGACGGTGCCCCAGGGCCAGACTGTGGCCCTGGTCGGCACCACGGGCGCCGGCAAGACCACCATCGCCAAGCTGATGGCCCGCTTCTACGACCCGGCCGATGGGCGGGTCACGCTGGACGGCGTCGACCTACGGGACCTCGCCGATGATGACCTCCGGCGGGCGGTGGTGATGGTGACCCAGGAGAATTTCATGTTCGACGGGACTGTCGCTGACAACATCGGCTTCGGCCAGCCCCTGGCCGACCGAGCCGAGATCGTGGCGGCGGCCCAGGCCGTCGGAGCCCACGAATTCATCACCGCGTTGCCGCACGGCTACGACACCGACGTAGCCAAGCGAGGCTCGCGGCTGTCGGCCGGGCAACGTCAGCTGGTGGCCTTTGCCCGGGCGTTCCTGGCCGATCCGGCGGTGCTGATCCTGGACGAGGCCACCTCCAGCCTTGACGTGCCCAGTGAGAGGCTGGTCCAGCGGGCCCTGCAGACGATCCTGGCTGATCGGACCGCCGTGATCATCGCCCATCGGCTCAGCACCATCGAGATCGCGGACCGCGTCCTCGTGCTCGAACACGGACAGATTATCGAGGACGGTGCTCCCGCGGCGCTGATCGCAGCTGAGGACGGTCACTACGCGGCGCTACACCGAGCCTGGGCCGAGTCGCTCGCCTGAGCCGAACGGTTGCCGATGCTTCCTTCAGGGGTCGACCGGCGATGGTGAATGCTGCGACGGAGGGATAAGGTTTGCGGCTGTGGCACTCGCAAAGATCTTGGTCACCGGGGGCGTCCGGTCGGGCAAGTCTCGCTACGCCGAGGGTTTCCTCCAAGACCAGCCGGTGGTGACCTACGTCGCGCCCGGCCAGGTCGCGGACGCCGATCGTGACCCGGAGTGGGCGGCTCGGGTGGCGGCTCACCGGAGCAGCCGTCCCGAGCATTGGCGTACCGTCGAGACCCATGATCTGGTCACCGTCCTCCAGGCGACCGACGGGGCCGTCCTGATCGATTGTCTGGGCACCTGGCTCACCGCGGTGGTCGATGACCTCGGCACCTGGGATGTCCCGCTCGATCAGTGGCAGCCGCAGTTCGACGTGCAGCTCACCGGCCTGGTGGAGGCGTGGTCGGTGGCCGAGGGTCCGGTGGCTGCAGTGAGCAACGAGGTGGGCTTGGGCCTGGTATCTGAATATCGGTCGGGTCGCATTTTTGCCGACCTGCTGGGCCGGACCAACCAAGCAATCGCCGCCGTCAGCGACGAGGTGGTGCTGATGGTCGCCGGTCGCGCCCTCAAGCTCTAACGCGCACTAGGACGGCCATCGCAGCACCGAGATCAATGCCAAGATGGTGGCGGCCACCTCGATGGCCGCCCCCATGACGTCGCCGGTCACGCCACCGAATCGACGGACGCAGTGTCGGACCAGTCCGACCACGGCGAGCAGCGCCCCTACCACCGCCAGCGATGCTAGCAGCAGCGATTGGCCGGTTACTGCGGCCCCGCCGATCGTGGCGCTCGCGACCAGAACCCCCACCACCACAGCCGCGCTTCGCCGTACCGAACCTGCGACGGCCACGCCTAGCCCGTCCGAGCGGGCGGCCGGCCTACCGGCGAGGCAGACCACGCTGACGGCGGCTCGCGAGCAACAAATCAGGCCGGCTACCCGTAGCGCGCCCCGGACATCGGTGGTCATCGCCCCGAAGGCGGCGGCCTGCGCCATCATCACGATCACCAACCCGGCCACCCCCATCGGACCCACATCACCACGCCGCATGACGGCCAGGGCCTTGGCACGATCCCAACCCGAGCCCAAACCGTCGATGGTGTCGGCCAAGCCGTCCAGGTGTAGCGCGCGGGTGCCGAGTGTCAGCACGCCGACGACCAACGCGCCGCTGATCAAGGTCGGAGCGCCGCCGAGTTGCGCCGCCCAGCCGAAACCCGCCGCTACCAAAGCCGCCGGGAGGACCGCCAGTGGCGCGATGATCATGGCCCCGCCCGCCGTACGCCGGTCCACGCGTTCGACCCGCCCGGCGGGAATGATCGTAAAGGTGCCGACCGCCAACCGCACGGCATCTCGGGTGATCATGAGACGAGCATGATGATCGACGCCACCGGTCAGTGGGGCGGGGTAGCAAGATCATCGAGCAGGCCCATCTCCCGCACCAGCAGGACGGCCGAGCGCAGCAGCGGCACAGCGGCGATGGCCCCGCTGCCCTCCCCGAGCCGTAGCCCGAGATCGAGGACGGGAGCCAGGCCCGATCTGGCCAAGGCCAGTCGCTGGGCGGGCTCGGTGGACCGATGACCGGCGGCGCACCAGGCCAAGACCCCGGGGTCGAGATTTTCAGCCAGGCACGCGACGGCCACCGAGACCACGCCGTCGAGGAGTACCGGTACGCCGCAATCGGCGGCGCGCCGCACGAACCCAACTCCGGCCGCCAGGTCCGCTGAGCCCAGGGCGGACAATCGATCCATCGGGTCCCGGGCCCGGTGACCTACCCGAGCGAGGGCTTGCGCGATCACGGCGGTCTTGTGCCGCACCTGGTCTGCGTCGAGGCCAGTACCGCGTCCGGTGACCTCACGCGCGCCGGCGGCGAAGGTCGCGGCGATCAACGCCGCTGCGGGCGTGGTGTTGCCGATCCCGAGGTCACCGACGATCAGCAAGTCAGCGCCGGCCGCGATCTCCTCGTCGGCGATGGCGACGCCGGCTGCCAGCGCCTGGTCGGTGTCGGCATGGCTCAACCCGTCGGTGAGGTGAATGGCGCCGGAGGACCGCCGTACCTTGTGCTGTCGTAAGGCTGCGGGCAGCCCCGCAAGATCATCGTCAACTCCCAGGTCGAGCACCCGCAAGGCCACTCCGTGCTGACGGGCCAGCACGCTCGCGCCTGCTATCCCCGCCGCAAACGCACGCATCATGGCCGCGGTGACCTCCCGCGGGTAGGCCGACACTCCAACGTGTGAGACGCCATGATCACCGGCCAGCACGACGGCTCGGACCCGCTCCAGCAGCCGCGGTGGGCAGACACCCTGACACGCACTGATCCACACGGCCAGATCCTCCAACCGGCCCAGTGATCCGGTCGGCTTGGCCAGCGCGTCCATCCGCTTCCGCGCGGCCAGACCGACTTCAGCCGACGGCGGGGCGATCATCGTTCAACCCTCCGGACGCTGGCGTCGCTCACCCAATCTGACCTCACACCGTCTGACCTCACACCGTCTGACCTCACACCGTCTGACCTCACACAATCTGACTCACAAGTGGCGCAATCGCGGCGGGATCTCACCGACTTTTAGGGCCTCTCCGAACGGGGAGCACTGTAGCGCTGCCGTTGGTCCCCAGCAAGGCCGTGATCGCTCGGTGGCGGCATTGTCACCACCGTCCGCCGGGATAGGGTCGGCCCGTGAGTGACAGCCGAGCACTGCTCCACAAGGTGAGCACGCATCCGTCGGCGGTGCTGCTGGTCGTCCAGCTCATCGGCGTGCTGCTCTACCCGTCGATGGGGTCGACCCCGATCGGCCGCCTGCTCTTCGAGGCCTTCGGCGCGCTGGTGCTGGGGCTGGCCATCTGGTCCGTACGCCACCTGCAGGCCCGACCTGGATCGCCATTGCCCTGGGGACGGTGGCGTCGGCGTTGTCCGTCATCGACGCCTTCAATCCCAGTTCAGCGCTGGAACTGGCTTCGGCCATCGTGCACGCCCTGTTCTACCTGTGGGCGGCGGGCAATCTCATGGTGTACATCTTGGCCGACCGTGACGTCACCACCGGCGAGCTCTACGCCGTGGGGGCAACGTTCACCCTGGTGGCCTGGGCCTTCGCGTACATATTCGTGGCTCTGCAGCAGCTTCAGCCCGGATGCTTCATCGCGGCAGTCAACCCGGAGGCGCAGCGGACCTGGATGGAACTGTTGTTCCTGAGCTTCACCAACCTGTCGAGCACAGGATTGTCCGATGTGGTGCCGATCACCGAGCAATCGCGGGCCGTGGTGATGATTCAGCAACTCGCCGGACTCGGCTATATCGCGCTCTTCGTCTCCCGGCTGGTCGGCCTGACCATCTCCCGGCAGATGGCGCCGGGCCCTCCGTCTAGTCCGCCCACTGCGCCGAAGGAAGACTCCCGAGAGATCTGACCCGTCGGGCGGATGGGTTCACCGCTGCAGGTCACACGGCGAACGCCGCTACGGTGCCGATGACCGTGATCGCCGGCGGTTGCAGGCCGTGGTCCTGGGTGAGCCGGGCGATGCTCTCAAGCGTGCCACGGACGGTGCGCTGGCTCGGCAGGCCCGCGTCGGCCACCGTGGCCGCCGGGGTACTGGCGGGCAGCCCCTGGATGATCAGCTCGGCGGTCGTGGCGGGCAGGGTCGCAACGCCCATCATAATCACCAGGGTGGTGTTGCTGCGCGCCAAGGCCGCCCAGTCGAGAGTCGAACCGGGGTGGCCGGGTGGCAGATGGGCCGACACCACGGTGAAGCCTTGGGTCAGCTGCCGATGAGTCAACGGGATGCCGGCCAGTGCGGGTCCGGCGACCGCCGACGTGACGCCGGGAATCACGTCGACTGCGATTCCGGCGGCGGCGCAGGCCTGCCACTCCTCACCGCCGCGGCCGAAGACGAAACTGTCGCCACCTTTGAGTCGCACCACCCGTACGCCACGACGCGCGTGCTCGATCAGCAGCTGGTTGATGCGTTGTTGTGAGGTGAACTCGCCGCGCGGGATCTTGCCGACGTCGATGATCTCCGCACCCGGGCGGGCCTGATCCAGCACCGTAAGCGGAGCCAATCGATCGCAGATGATCACGTCGGCGTGCTGGATCGCCGTCAGGCCAGCGATGGTCAGCAGACCAGGATCGCCAGGACCGCCGCCGACCAAGGTCACGTGGCCGCAACCGGTTCCGACTGACGGTACCGCCGTGCTGACGCGGATGGTCGGACGGTCGAGTTTAGCGGCCGCCTCGCACACGGCGTCGTCGATGTCCCGACGCCCAGTAGCAGCGACCACCACGGCGGCTCCGGTCAGGTCGTCCGGAGCGAAGTCGCGGGTGAGCCAGGTGATCAGTCCGCGGTCGGCGAGGTCGCGGACGCTGGTCGGCACCTCGTACGCCAGCACCGTCAAATGCGCCCCGGCGCGCACCAGGCTGGTGAGCGTGCCGAGGGCGGCGGGCTCAGCACCGCACATGAGCACCCGCCGGCCCTGCAGGTCCAAATCGGCGCGAAACGTCACCGCGCCTCCTGTCTGATCGCTGATGGGCACCCGAACGGGCGGCGCCGACGATCGCCTACGCCGTAGCGGCACTAGACCGTCAGCTCGTGATCCCGAACCTAGCGGACGCGTCACCTACTCCGCGAAGCGTCAGCTAAAAGTGCCGCGCCGCGGAGGAAGTGACGCGGGAGCGGGCGACGGGCTTGCAGAGTGAGCGTCAGCCGCTGACATGGTCAAGCTGCTGCAGCAACTCGTGGGCGGCGAGCTCGACGTCCTTGTGGCGCCACTCGGCCGCGCGATACATCGAGGCGATCAGCCCCATCCGGTGCACGCGCCGGAAGTCGCCGACCACAAAGGCGTGGCGGGATTTGGTCTCCTCGGTTGCACCCTCGGTCAGGCCGAGATGCCAGCTGGCGTACTGCTCCCACGAGTGGGAGTCGAGGTAGCGGTTCTGCTGGTCAGTCGTCGGTTGCACCTCGCCCCAGTCGCTGTCGAGCACGTACTGTCGCGCGTCGATCAGCCGTCGGATGTGCTCGACTGCGTCGTGGTTGACGGTGTAGGAGGCCATGCCACGCCTTTCGCTCGAGATCTCGCTCGGTCCAGTTTGGCCCTTCGGCGAGAAGCTGTCACGGCGCGCCGGTTACTTCCGCAGGGGAACCGAGGCCGGTCACTGTTGTAGCATCCGCCTTGCCGGTCCGGTCTTCAGCCCTACCCCGATGTCGTAACGCTGATGGAGGCGGGCAGCCGACTGGTCGCGAAGACGATCGCGCCCACCGCAAGCATGGCCACCAGGATCCCCACGATGTAGACCGACATGGCGCCGTACCCGATGGCGGGGTCCAAGAAAGGGTAGGGAAACCAGCCATCAGTGGCACCGCGGATCAAGATCACCACCAACCAGAGCGCGGGGTAGATCAATATCACCGGCAGGCGACTCGCCGCGAGCCGTCGTCGGTCATCAACCGTCAGCCAGTCGATCACGGCGTACAGGGGCGCGATGATGTGCAGCAAGACGTTGGCCCAGGGCACTGGGACTCCGCCGGCGGCGCCCAACGGTGCCAGCAGGACGGCGTACACGATCCCGACGATGATGATGTAGCCGGTGGCGCAGGCGCGCAGCATGACGCTGGCGGGCGTGATCGGGCGGCGCCGGAGCAGCCCGACAGACACGATGACGTACGTGACGCCCAGGATCAGGTTGGACTGGATAGTGAAGTAGCCGAAGAGGTTGAACACGTTCAGCCGCGTCCGGCTGGCCACGTCGAGTGCGGTGACGATCACCGCCACGACAATGGCTGCCGCCACCAACAGCCGGATCGCAGCCACCACCCGTCGGGAGTTCCCAGCAGCAACGACCCCTTCATCCTTGCTCATGCTGGACTCCTTGGCTTTCCTGGGAGACGAGGACACCCGATCGAACATCTGGTCGGTTGCCAAAGGCGCGGATCTGGACGTCAACACCTTTGCCGCCCGCCTGAACCAAGTCAACTGCTGCGGTGGCATGGCCGGGGCTAGGCTTTCAAGAGGCCGACCAGGTTGCTGGTGGCACCATGGAGAGTTTCGAGAACGGTGGCCTGAGTGACTCGGTTCGACCCGCGTGCCCTCGACCAGACCGTGTTGAGCTTCCTGACCGAACGACACCTGGCGACGTTGACCACGCTACGACGCAATGGCAGCCCCCACGTGGTGCCAGTCGGGTTCACGTTCGATGCGGCGTCGGCGACGGCACGTGTGATCACCAGTGGCCTGTCGGTCAAGGCGCGCAATGCTGGTCGCGAGGGGGCGATCGCCGCGCTCTGCCAGGTTGACCGCGCCCGCTGGCTGACCCTGTCCGGGTCCATCCGCGTCGACGCCGACGCCGACGCCGTCGCTGATGCGGTGGAGCGCTACACGACGCGTTATCGGGTGCCCCGTATTAATCCCGACCGGGTGGTCTTGGTCATGGACGTGACCGCGATCTTGGGCACGGTCGGAGCGCCGGCGTCCTGACGACCGTGTCACCGGCGGATCGACCACTCATCCGCTCGCGGTGGAGCGTTCAGGCGTAGCCGGTGGCTGCCGCGACGTACGAATGGCAGATTCGCCGGTTGGAGTGGTCGGTTCGGCGGCGGAAGGCCCGGTGGTAGTAGTGGGCGGGCGGGGGGCCGTGGTCAGCTGAGTTGCTTGGCCAAGGCATCGACGCGGGCCGCGATGTCATCGCGGACCAAGCGCATCCGTTCCACAAGTCGATGCCACGTTCAGCCGGTTCGACCGTGTCCCAATTCTCATAGCGAGGTCCGGGCACGGGTCACGGCGGCTTCGCGGCCCAGTGTGATCACCACGTTGGAGGCACGGATCAGATCGTCGGTTGCTGGAGCCTGCGCAGGCGGAGCTGCTGGCGGGCGCCCTGAAGGCTATCGCCGATCCGACCCGGCTCCGACTGATCTCCATGGTCGCGGCTCGGGACGGCGGCGAAGCGTGCGTGTGCGACCTGACCCAGCCGGTCGGCCTCAGCCAGCCAACCGTCTCCCACCACCTGAAAAATCTTGGTCGACGCCGGCGTTTTGGCTCGCGAACAACGGGGTAAATGGGCCTACTATCGTCTGATCCCCGGCCGCCTCGACACTCTGGCTCGGCTCATCGCGGCGGGCGTGACCACTAACGACGCAACCCGAGCCAACTCGCACCGCTGTGACAGAGCGGTTGCCGGAGTTAGGTGCGCTCAGACCGCGGATTTACGTTGGACGGTGGCGATTCCGGCCAGGACGAGGATGCCCCCGACGAGCTGACTGATCGAAGGTTGCTGACCCAACAGCACGATCGCGAAAATCACCGCAAAGATCACCTCGGAAAGCGAGACGAACGACGCCACCGAGCTGCCGAGTCGGCGTACGGCCACGATTCCTGACAGGTAGGCAAAAGTTGCGGTAACCAGAATCAGCAGCACCACCGGCAACCACCACATCACGGTGCTTCCAGCCAGCGTGGTCACGCCGGCCCGCGCGTCCAACGGCACCACACCGATCGTGCCCGCGATCATGATCACGATGGCGCCCACTCCGGTGCCCACCGTGGTCAGCAGCAGCGGCGGGACCGGGGTGGTTGATCCTTTTTCTTCACTCAGGACGAAGTAGGCGCACAAGCACACGGCGGCACCCAGACCCCAGAGGACACCGATGGGGTTCAGCGTTAGTCCGCCGGTCAGATCGAGGACAAACACCAAGCCCAGCAGGGATAGCGCCGCGCCGACGAACACCGGCAGGGCGGGACGGGTTCGGCTGCTCGCCCAGTGCCAACCGATCAACAACACCGGGGCCAGGTACTCCAGCAGCAAGGCCACTCCGACCGAGAGATACTGCACCGCGCTGAAATAGCAGAGCTGAGCCAGAGCGACCGCGATGGTGCCGTACGCGATCATCCGCCCCGTCTGTCGGCCGGTCGGCAAGCCGATGCGCCGCAACAACAGCAGGCACGGGATGACCAAGACGACGAACGCGCCCGCCACTCGTACGGCGACGATAGCGGCCGGCGACCAGCCCAGCTCGAGCAGTGATCGAGCCAACGAGCCCGAGAGACCGAAGGCGGCGGCCGATGCCAGCGCCCAACCCAGACCTGATTGCATGGAGGTGCGCCCGCGGGTAGCGGTGGTGGGAGCCAGTGCTGCGGTCATCGGGAACCCCTCGGCGAGCGTGGTGAGCGAGCACACCATGTCGGCCAGGATTGATGGCCGCCCACTGGTGTCATGGGCGAAAAACGGTACGGTTGTGACACTAATAGGATTCTTGTCAGGAGTCAACGTGCTTTTTGCCCATGACACGGAAGAGGCGCTGAGGGAGGCTGCCGCCCTGGTCAATACCCGCAGCGGCGCCGATGAGCACCTGCCGGATCGGCGATCCTTGGACGCCTTCTTCGCTGAGCACCCCTACTCCGGGCGACACCTCGGCACCAATGAGGAGTTGGAAAGCGTGCGGGCGCTGCGTCCGCGGCTGCGGAGCGTATGGCAGGCGGCTGACCGCGACGTTGCGGTCCGAATCGTCAACGAGATCCTGGCCGAATCCGACTCCCGGCCCTACCTGACGCGGCACGACGATCTTGACTGGCATCTGCACGTCACCCCGCCCGAAGCTCCGCTGGCGCAGCGGATCGCCGCCGAAGCGGCGATGGCGTTCCTTGACCTGATCCGAACCGACCAGTTCGACCGGCTGAAGATCTGTGATGCGGCGGACTGCGACGACGTGGTGGTCGATCTGTCCCGCAACATGTCCAAGCGCTTTTGCGCCACCGGCAACTGTGGCAACCGTACCAACGTCGCCGCGTACCGGGCCCGCCGGCGGAGCACGACTGGGTAGTGCACGCTCTGTGCGTTTCTTCGAGTTCGGTGTGCGACCTGCCAGGGGCTGAGGAACCAACGCTCAGAAGGCGTACGCGACCAGCTCGCTCAGCAGCGACTCGCTGTCGACGGCTAGTCCCCGGGCGGTGAACCAGGTAGCGACGTTGCGGCAGTCACGGGCCAGATACTCCATGCCTTGGGGGTTGCTGATGATGTCGACGGCCTGGGGCAGGTCGATGATCACGATGCGTTCTTCGGTGCCCAAGATGTTGAAGGGAGACAGGTCACCATGTGCCAGACCGAAGCCCGCCATCGCGATCATGGCTTCGTGCAGCTGCTCGAAATACCTCTCGAGCACCTCCCGGTCCGGCCGCATCTGGGCCAGTCGCGGTGCACCGGATCCGTCGGCGCCGGTGATGAACTCCATCAAGATCTCGGTACCGTCGAGCTGGACCGGATAGGGCACCGGCAACCCGGCCGACCAAAAGTGACTGAGGTACCCGAACTCGGCTAGCGCCCAGGCGCCAGCCTCCACCGAACGCCCCCAAGAACTGCCTTTGGCCACTGCGCGCCGGTCGCGGCTCCGGCGCATCCGGCGACCCTCCTGATATCCCGCGTCGCGGTGAAACAGCTTGTGGTCGTGTGACCGGTACCGCTTGGCCGCCATCACCACCAACTGGTCGGCTGTAGCGCGTTCGAGCAGGAAGACGTCGGCTTCCTTGCCCGTCTTGAGGATGCCCAGCTCGGTATCGATCGCCGCGTCGGCAGTGATCACCCAGTCGGGCCAAGGCTCAGGACCGGCCAGAATCCCGATGTCGTCCCAGGTGGACCACCGCTGGTCCGGGCCTAGCGCTGAGGTCTCGACGTAGTGAAAGTGAGGTTCGAAAGGAAGGGGCTCAGCGTTTTGCTGAGGGCTAGCGACAACGTGGGGGTCGACCATGATCGTTTGATGCTCCTGAAGGCAAGGTGGCGGAAGGGTCGCGAACGAACTCCCAGACGGTGCTGGTCATCTCAACGCCTCCTCTGCATCCAGGACCCGTGCATCGGGTCACGACAAAACCACGATCGGGCAAAGAAATAGGACATGCAACTTGTTTTTTCGGCTAGTCCTACCGGGGGTACGTTAAGCCGCAAGGTTGTGGCGCGCCACCCGATCCTCACAAGGGAAGCCGGGGCGCGCGGTGAACGGAAGAGTTGACGGGAGTCGTACGCGACGAGTCCCGAGCAAACCACACGACGTGCGGTGATCCCGCACCGAGCCACATTGTGCGCAAAACCCGCGTACTGAACGAGAGGTTGCACATGAGCGACGCCAGCGGCGCCAGCGCCGAGGTCGAACTAATCCAGCTCCTGACGCCGGAAGGGGAACGGATCGAGCATCCGGACTACGCGTTCTTGGGCACTGATGAGCAGATCGGGGGCTATTACCGCGACATGGTGCTGACCCGGCGGGTCGACGCGGAAGCCACTGCGCTGCAACGCCAGGGCGAGTTGGGGATCTGGGCGTCCTGCCTGGGTCAGGAGGCGGCGCAGATCGGGTCTGGTCGTGCGTTGCACCAGCCGGACTACGTCTTCCCGACCTATCGCGAGCACGGAGTGGCCTGGTGCCAAGGCGTTGATCCGCTGCGTCTGCTGGCCCTGTTTCGCGGCGTGGACATGGGGGGCTGGGACTCCGCAGCGACACGTTTTCAGCTGTATACGATCGTGATCGGCGCGCAGGCCCTGCACGCGGTGGGCTACGCGATGGGTTTGGAGCGCGACGGTTTGGTCGGCACCGGCGAGGCCGGTCGGGACGCCGCCGTGGTGGCATACTTCGGCGACGGCGCCACCAGCCAGGGCGATGTCAACGAGGCTTTCATCTTCGCCAGTTCCTACAACGCACCGATCGTCTTCTTCTGCCAGAACAACCAATGGGCGATCTCCGAGCCGATCGAGCGGCAGTCCCGCATCCCCCTGTATCTCCGGGCCGCTGGGTTCGGCTTCCCCGGTGTACGGGTCGACGGTAACGACGTGCTCGCGGTCCATGCCGTCACCACCGAAGCACTGGAGCGCGCGCGCTCGGGCAACGGCCCAACCTTCATCGAGGCCTACACCTATCGGATGGGCGCCCACACGACCTCCGACGACCCGACCAAATACCGGCTGGCCGACGAGCTGGAGCATTGGCGGTTGAAGGATCCTATCGCCCGGGTGAAGGCGTACCTGGCCCGAGCTGGAGCCGCGGACGAGGCGTACTTCGCCGAGGTGGATGCGGAGGCGGAGGCGCTTGCCATCGAGCTGCGCCGACAGTGCCTGTCGTTGCCGGAGCCCACGATGGCGCAGGCGTTCGACTGGGCCTACGCCAAGACGCCGGTGCACCTGCTCGAGCAGGAGGCTGAGTACGAGGCGTACGCCGCCTCGTTCGACGAGAGCCAAGCCAGCGTGGCGGGGGCCCGCTGATGACCAGACTGACCATGGCGAAGGCCCTCAACGCCGGTCTGCGGCGGGCCCTCGAAGCTGATCCCAAGGTGCTGCTGGCCGGCCAGGACATCGGCAAGCTGGGTGGGGTGTTCCGGGTGACTGAGGGCCTGCAGAAGGACTTCGGTGAGCACCGGGTGATCGACTCGCCGCTGGCCGAGTCGGGCATCATCGGCACGGCAGTCGGGATGGCCATCCGCGGCTATCGCCCGGTGTGTGAGATCCAGTTCGACGGCTTCGTCTACCCGGCGTACGACCAGATCGTCAGCCAGGTCGCCAAGATGCACTTCCGGTCCGCGGGGCGGCTCAAGATGGCGATGGTGATTCGGATTCCGTTCGGCGGGGGTATCGGCGCAGTCGAGCACCACAGCGAGTCGCCGGAGGCCTATTTTGCCCACACGGC
>JAABUN010006333.1_pt1 | contig 13720 bp, 9 predicted proteins | sample 5559311 | NCBI WGS metagenome assembly JAABUN01 (sample SAMN10711877, study PRJNA513370) | rock metagenome | isolation source: Antarctica rocks | place: Antarctica: Victoria Land, Siegfried Peak sud | reverse complement strand
ACCCCTCACTCGCTGACGCTCCGCGTTCTCCAATTAAGCCAAAGCCCCGCCGCAGCTCGAACCCGCGCCCGCTGTGCAGCCGAAACAGTGTTTTCCGGTCGCAATCGCGCGATTTTCGGTAGCATTCGCGTCGATTTCCCACAAAAAGAGCGGTTTTTCGCGCTCCCACTGCAAATGGAGCATGCCGTTGAAATCGCAGTCGTAAACCTCGCCGCGCCAGCCGACGTTGAGCGTGTCGCGGCACATCAGACCTTCGATTGTCGCCGGATTGAACGCGTTTTCCAGCAGTTCTAAATACGGTTCGAGCTGATTTTCGCGCCGCAAATGCGTCGCAAAACGCGCAATCGGCAAATTGGCGAGCGCGAACAAAGAATTGAAGTCGATGCCGAAATTCTCGCGCAATTCGCGTTTATAATCGGCTTCCAGCGCAGCTTGAGGCGGCGGCAAATACGCACCGAGCGGGTTATAAACGAGATGCAATTTCAACTTCTCATCGCGCCCATAGCCCAGAGAATTCAGTTTTTGCAAACCGGCAATCGACAAATCAAAAACGCCGTCTCCGCGCTGGGCATCGACGTTTTCCTCGCCGTAACACGGCAGCGACGCCACGATTTCAACCTCGTTTTCAGCCAGAAATTCGGCCAGATTCGCTTGATTTGGCTCGAACAAAACCGTCAAATTGCACCTGTCCATGACGTGACGACCCAATTTTTTGATTTCGCGCACCATAAAGCGAAAATCGGCGTTGAGTTCGGGCGCGCCGCCGGTAATGTCAACCGTTGCGATCTCGGTTGCGGCGAGCCATTCCAAAATGCGCTCCATGGTTAGGCGCGTCATCATTTCGCGGCGCGCCGGGCCAGCGTTGACATGACAGTGCGCGCAGGTCTGATTGCATTTTTTGCCGATATTGAGTTGCAAAACCCGCGTTTGGGCGCGCGAAAGCGTCAAATCATGGCGCGAAAGCGCGCGGTCGAAGCGATTCATCGCGGTTATTTGCCCTCAGACAAGTGACAAATCAGTTCCGCCATCGTCAGCACATCGAGCGCGTTGTGGAACAGGATCGGCGCCAACAGGTGCGCGCCCTGGCCCTTGGTGGCCGCCATTTCGAGGTAATCGTAGTAACGTTCGGGGATTTGCGAGGAGGGAATATCGCCCTGGCGCCCGCGCCCGCAAACGCCCATTTCCAGGGTTTGTAAGCGGCAATTGGGCAAATCGGCGCGCCAGCGGCGCCGCGCGGCGAATAAAAGATCGAAATGGCCCTGCGGCGTCGGCAATTTCACCAGATTGCGAATCGCGCGGCCTTCGATGAAAGGCCAGTCGAAGGATTTTCCGTTGAAAGTCACCAGAGTTTTTCCGCGAATCTTGGCGCCAAAGCCCGACAAAACCGCTTTTTCTTCGTTCAAATCGCGGGCGAGATAAAGCTGCAAGCGCGGCTGATTCTCGACGAAAACCATGGTGCCGATGAGAAAAAGCGGGTTAGCCGAGGAAAGCCCGGTGGTTTCGATGTCGCAAAACACCAAATCTTCGAGCGCAAGCCCCTCCAGCCATTTCGATGGCGGATTTTGCAGCGCGCTTTCGAGGCGCTGACCGAGATTTTCGCCCTGCTCGTCATAGGCGGTGACGGCGCGGTCGATGAAATAAAACGCGCCGTCCCTGCCCGATTCTTCCCAGCCGCCCCACACCGTTTCCGGGCCGTCGCCGGGCGTGGCGGGCGGGCATTCCAGATAACGAGAAACGCCAAAAACCTCGCCCAGATTGCCGCGTTTGCCATTTTTCCCGCGTCTTGCGCCGGTAGCGAGGCCCACGGGCGGCTCGATTCCCGGCGGCGCGACTTGATTTGCAATGTCTTCCCACGAACTCATAAAAAAAATTCCCGTGTTAAAGAACTTCGCGCCCCGGTGTCGTTCCGCTGGCGCGGCGTTGAAGTGGCGATGCGGTCTGGTATAATTGTCTGCGTCGGGGCGATTGGCGCAGCGGTAGCGCACTTCGTTCACACCGAAGGGGTCACAAGTTCGAATCTTGTATCGCCCATCCCCACACCATTTTTGCAGCCCAAACGGGGCTTTAGCTCATCTGGGAGAGCGCCTGGTTTGCATCCAGGAGGTGAACGGTTCGAGTCCGTTAAGCTCCAAAATCTATAGCCACAAAAAAGCACAAAAGACACAGGAAAAAGGTTTCTTTAACCTTCTTTTTGTGTCTTTTGTGCTTTTTTGTGGCTATTTTTTTAGCGAAGTCAGGCGCGCGTTTTCCATCCATTTCACGACGCGAAACTCGCTGTTTTGCGCGGCTGCCTTCAGAGTTTCGAGCGGTAAATCGGCATCTTCGAACGCTGCGCCGAGTTCCAGGCTGGTTTCGAGCGTTTGCCAGCCTTCGCCGCGAAAATAAATCACGCGCTCGAAAGTGTTGATACCGAGCATTTCGCGCGCGTCGTCATCGGCGAGCAGATCGGACAAAAAAGCGAAGGGCGTCACCGCCTGTGTCGCACTGATTTGCGCCGTTTTCGACTCGCCCGGAAGTTGACGCAGCCAGATTTTGAGCGCCGTGACCGATTCCTTTCCGGCGCCAAACATGGCCAAGGTTTCGGCCAAGACTTCGCCGAGCAGCCATTCGTCCAAAAGCGCTGCGCCGCGCGCGCGCATCGCGCCGGTCGGGGCAATTCCCGCCAGAGCGCCCAATTCTCCAATCAGCGCATAGGCCAGAATTTGCGCGCGTTCGCTGCTTTCCAACGACTGAGAAAGCTCGCTATCGAGCGCGATCTCGATTTTTTGCAGCGTTTGGCGCGCGATTTCGGCCTCATCGACCTCGGCGTTCACGAAATGGCTCGCGGCGCGCGTCCAAACCGCGAATCGCTCCATCATTTCCTCCAAAGGCGCGATTGCGGGCCGCGAAACCGGCGCGGTTTCCGGTTCTACAATTTCCAATTCTCTAATTTCCAATTCTCTAACTTCGGTCGTTTCAATTGGCAACTCAACTTCCAACAATTGCGCCCACAATTTCGGGTCGCACAGCGCGCGAAACGGCGCGTGGAGCGGCGCCAAAAGCATTTCTTGCAGCGCGCGCTCGACGTTTGGCACGCCGCCGCCGCGCAAAAGCGCGGCGAGACGCTCGTAAAGTCCGCTTTCGTCGTGTTTTTCGCGGAAATCGAGGAAAACCTGGTGACCGTAGGCGCTAAGTTCAACGAACAAACCCTTTTCGCACAGTTCGGACGACGGGCGCAAAAACTCTAAATTCGCGGTGTTTTCGCGGAAAATCGTCCATTTTTGGGCGTCGTGACACAAACCCAGCGCTTCGCCGAGTTCGCGTTGTCGGAGTTGCGCGTCACCTTTTTGTAGAAAGCCAACCGACGCTTTGATCCAACCGCTCGCGCCACTTGCGCGGTTGTTGAAAAGCACCAAGGCGCGCTCCTCTCCGGCGCGATTGGAGAACGCGAATACGTCTTCATCAACAAAGCCGTCGCCGTTCCAAAAGTCGTAAAGCGTGAAATTGTCGCTGCCGGCGAACAGATAGCGGCGCTTGAGCAGCGGAAAAATCGCGCGCTCGTGATGCTTGATGAAACCAGCATCGGGCACCTCGTTCCAGTAAGCGCGCGGATATTCCATGCCGTATTTTTCGGCGTAACCCTCGATTTGGCCGTGACCGATCATCGGAAGTCCCGGCAAAGTCGCCAGCAAGGTGCAAACGCCGAAGTATTTGTCGCCTTTGCCGAACTGCTGGGCGGCGGTTTCCTCGTCGGGGTTGTTCATGAAGTTGACGAAACGGCCCAGAATCGCCGCGTCGAATTCGAGTGTATTCTTCAAAGTCTGGCGATATTCGGCGTTTTTTTCGTCGCGCAGCATATTCATGAACGCCGAATTATAAACCCGGTGCATCCCCAAAGTCCGCACGAAATAGCCTTCCATCATCCAAAACGCCTCGGCGAGCAAAAGCGTATCGGGCACTTCCGTGCCCACGCGCTCCACGACTTCGCGCCAAAATTCCTGCGGCATTAGCGCATCGAATTCATCGGCGGAAACGCCGCGTCCGGCGCGACTGGGAATGTCGCCGCCGCTACCCGGCGCGGGAAACCACAAACGGTGAATGTGACGTTTGGCGAGCGTCATCGCGGCGTCGAAACGAATGATGGGAAACTGGCGCGCGACCTGCAAAATCGTCTGCATCACCGCTTCGCGCACGTCAGGTTTGAGATAATCGAGCTGCGCGGTGTCATTCCACGGAATCGCCGTGCCGTCGTTGCCGTGATAGACGAAACGAACCTCGCCCGAATCGTAATCGACGCGTTTAAACACAACCGAAGCCTCGGTTTTGGAATAGTATCCGTCTTCCAAAAAGATACCAACGCGCTCGTTATCACATAAATCGGGGCCGTTGAAACTGGCGTTGGGAAAAGGTTGGTGCGACAGGCTTAAAAAGTAGTCGGGGCGCTCGACTATCCACTGCGAATCAATCGCCATGTGATTGGGCACCATGTCCGACGCCATGCGAATCCCGCGCGCCCCGGCGCGACTTTTGAGGTTTTCCAGCGCGTCGTGGCCGCCGATTTCGCGCGCGATTTCGTAAGAATAAAGCGAATAAGCGCTCGCCAGAGCGTCGGGATTGCCGGTGATGCGCTTGATTTTCTGGCTCGCCGTCGAGCGCTGACACAAACCAATCAGCCACAATCCGGTGATGCCGCGACTCGCCATTTCATCGAGTTCGGCGTCGGGAACCTGATCCAATCGCCGCACTTCGACGCCATATTTTTTACTCATCTGGTCGAGCCAGACATAAGTTTGCTTGGCGAGCAAAACCACGCCCGGCATCCAATCTTTGTCGGGCGTAAAGGCTTCGTATTCGTCCATGCCGACCGACGCTTTTCCCGACCGGAAATCGAGAACCGGCGACGGGCCGGGGCCGAAAAACGTGGGTTTTTCTTCTTCGCGGATGAGATCGAGATGGGTGAGCAAACGCGCGGTGAACGGCTCGATGAGCGTTTCCCAACTCGAAAGAATCCATTTGAGTTGGTCTTCAATCGAATCGGGGTGGTTTTGAATCGGCGCCATCAAAAGCTCGAACAAACTGTGATTTTGTGGGCCAAAAGGCGGCAAAGTCGCAAAATAAGCGCGCAGAGCATCGATGGCCGCGTCGTAGTTCAGGTTTTGCAGCGGCGCGTGGTCGAAAATCTCGGCGAAAGTCGAAAGCGCCGGATTTTGGTTGGCGAGATGCAATCGCAGCAGATATTCCAGCGTCGCGGGCCGGTTTTCCAATTTTTGCGGCGGCGCGAACCCGGTTTGAACCGCTTCCAGAAGCGCGCCGACTTCGATTTCGCCCACGTTTTCGTCCAAAAACGCCGGCGCGTTTTCGAGCGCATCGGTTTCGACGCGTTGGAGATAGAGCGCGATGACGTGGGCGAAAATCTCGTCCAAAAGCGCGGCGGCGGCGAGTCTGCCGCTTTTCACCGCCAAATGCGGCTGATTTTCTAAATCGCGGCGCGCGTTGAGTCGGGCGGCGAGCGCGCGCGCAGCCTCGAAATCAGCGAAAGACGGCGCGGAAAAGGCGTAATTTTGGCGCGCGGCGCGCGATAGGGGAAAGGCGGGCATGGTTGTGGGGGTTAGTTTGGCGCAAGGTGAGGGGAAATGCTGTCAGGCGAGTTGACCGGTTCCCTCTCCGCTTGCGGGGAGGGTTAGGGTGGGGTCAGAGTTGGAAGGCTTTTCAGTTTGCAAGCCGAGCCTTCTCGCTTCGCTCGTCAACCCCTCCCTAACCCTCCCCGCAAGCGGAGAGGGAACCGGCCAATGCCATCCAAATTGCTAAAATGCAAGCGCTTCTCCTTATGAAAATCGCTTTTATCTCGTCCGAATGCGCGCCGCTTGCCAAAACCGGAGGTCTGGGCGATGTCGTGGGCGCTTTGCCCAAAAATTTGAATCGCCTGGGCCATGACGCCCGCGTTTTTTTGCCGCTTTATTCCAGTATCGACCGCGAAAAATTCGGTTTCCGATTCGTCGGCTCCTGCTGCGTTCACATGGGAATGGGCGAGGAAAACTGGGTCGGCATTCACCAGACCGAATTCGATGGCGTCACGATCTACGCTGTCGAACACGACCGCTTTTTCGCGCGCGGCGGGATTTATGGCGACCCGGAAGAATACGCTGACAACGCCTATCGCTTCGCGCTTTTTCCCAAAGCGGCGCTGCAATGGTGCAAAGACAGTGGCTGGATTCCCGATGTCGCGCATTTGCACGACTGGTCGAGCGCGCTCGGCGCGGTTTTTCTCAAGACGTGGGATCGGATTTTGTCGCCTTTGTCGGACACCGCGAGCGTTTTGACGATTCACAACATCGGTTATCCCGGCAATTTTCACGCGTCGGCGTTTTCCTATTTTGGCGTCGGACAGGAACTCTGGCATCCCGATATTTTCGAGGATAACGGGCGCCTCAATCTGCTCAAAGCCGGCATTCATTTCGCCGACGCAATTACCACCGTCAGTCCGACGCACGCGCATGAAATTCTCAACCCGCGCGGCGGAATGGGGCTGGCGCCTTATCTCAACAACCGGCGCGGCGATTTGACGGGGATTTTGAACGGCGTCGATTACGAAAATTGGAATCCCGAAACCGATAAATATTTGCCCGCGACCTATTCGAGCGCAGATTTAGCGGGTAAAGCGATTTGTAAAGCGGCTTTGCAGGAGCGATTTGGTCTCGATTTCGCGCCCAAATCCCCGGTTTTCGGTATCGTTTCGCGCTTTGCGACCCAAAAAGGCTTCGACTTGTTGAAATCCGCTTTGCCGCGCGCGCTGGACAATATGCAAATGCAAGTCGTGGTTCTGGGCACCGGCGACGCCGCGACCGAAGCGTTTTTCCACGATCTGACACGGCGCTACGTTGGAAAAGTCGGCTCTTACATCGGTTTTTCGGTGGAAATGTCGCACCTCGTTGAAGCGGGCAGCGATTTCTTTTTGATGCCGTCGCTTTACGAGCCGTGCGGCCTCAACCAATCGTATTCGATGCGTTACGGCACCCTGCCCGTGGTGCGCGCGACGGGCGGACTCGACGACACGGTGCATAATTACGATCAAAATACCGGCGCGGGAACCGGTTTCAAATTCTGGGACGCCGACGCGAGCGCGCTTTTTTATTGCATCGGCTGGGCGGTTTCGACCTGGTTCGACCGGCCCGAACACATCGAAAAATTGCGTCAGCACGCGATGGCGCAGGAGTTCAGTTGGCAGGACGCCGCGCGGCAATATGTCGGCGTTTATGAACACGCGGTCAAAAACCGGCGTTCGGGCGCGGTTTGATCGTCGGAGCGCGGGCGTCCCGCCCGCTGGAGAAGAAACATTTGCGGGCGAGACGCCCGCGCTCCGACGCGTGAGGAAATGTGCCCGCCACACGTTTTAGGGCTTGTTCTCAGTGAAAGCGCGCGCGGTTTAGCTAAACTTGGCGCTTGCATTCGGAGGCACCTTTGGCAAACGCATCAGCAAGCGAATCAGATATCTTTGGAAAACAATTGAAACAGAAGAAAAAAGGCCGGATTTGGAAAGGTCTGGGCTTGACGACGCTCATGGTCGGGAGCGCAGGGTTTGGCGTGGCGAATTTCACCCAGATCGGCAAGGACACCACCCATGTCATGCAGACCATCGGCCCCGGCATCTTTCAAAGCCCGGATTTGCTGTTTGACAACGTCGGCCAAGACCATGTCAACATTCTTTTGATTGGCCAGGATCGCAACTGGAAAGTCGGCAAAGTTTTGGATCCGACCACGGGCCAGATGCGGCCTTACCAGGTCATCGACACCGACACTCGCCCGCGCGCCGACACCATCATCGTCTGTTCGCTCGACAAAATCAACCGCAAAATGCGCCTGGTTTCGTTTCCGCGTGACACCAGGGTGCGCTACCGCGATTTCCAGGGCGTGCGCCATCCAGAGCGGCGCCTCGATTACGTCAAACTCAACTCGGTCTATTCCGAAGACGAGGGCGAAACGCTGCTGCCCAAAGTCATTTCCGACGAATTCGGCATTCGCATCGACCGCGTCGCCAAAGTCAAATTGGACGGCTTCACCAAACTCATCGACCGCGTCGGCGGCATCGAAATCAACGTCGAAGGCGCGCTTTTCGACGGCAAACGCACGCGGATGAAATATGAGGACAAATGGGGCGGCTGGAAAGTCGATTTGATGCCCGGTTTGCAGACTTTGAACGGCGAACAGGCGCACGGTTATGTGCGCTATCGCAAAGACAACGAAAGCGATCCGGGTCGCGTGCGCCGCCAGCAGCAGGTGATGCGCGTCCTCGCCAAGAAAATGATGAATGTCGGGCCGCTGCAACTGCCCGGCCTGGTCACCGAACTGGAAAAACTCTTCGAATCGACGATGACCAACGATGAAATGGTGAGCGCCGCGCGCTTCGCGCATGGTCTGGGCGATATGTCGAAAATCACGCCGATCACGCCCTTTGGCATCTACAGAGGCAACGATATCGTATTGAACAAGCCAGAAAACATCAAGTTGTTCACCACGGTTTTCGGTTCCAGCTTCGATCCCAAACATTTCCTCGAACTCTCGCCCGAAACCACGCGCGACGACATCGGCGCGCGCAACAACAACAATCCGGCGGCGCTCGCGGTGCTTTCCGAAGCGGGCTTGATGAAAGTCGAAAACCCGGAGCGGCACAACGCCAAAATCGAAGCGCCGGGGTTACAGTAGAACGAAGTTTGGAACGAGAAACGCCCTTGTCACAAGACGAGGGCGTTTTTGCTTTCGGTTGAGTTGAGTCCTCGCTTCGCTGCGGCCCTCACCCTAACCCTCTCCCGATTACAGGAGAGGGAACCGGTCAACTTCCGCCCTCCGTGAAAGTTCCAAGGAGCGACGAGACTGGCCGGTTCCCTCTCCCGGTAATCCGGGAGAGGGTTAGGGTGAGGGCCGCAGCGAAGCGAGGACAAACGCGACCACTCTCCCAAACGCCCCGAAATTCCCATGTCCACTCATCCCCTCATCGAATCCTTCCGCCGAGTCAATCAAGCCCAGGTTTTCGCCTTCTTCGACCAACTTTCGCCTGCCGAACAAGAAAATTTGCTTTCTCAAGCGAGCGAAATCGACCTCGACGAAATCGCGCATCTCACGCAAACCCTGCTCGGCGATGGCGCGGGCGCGAGCGTCGATTTGGAAGGTCTCGACCCCGCGCCCTTCGAGCCTTTGCCCGAACACGGCGGCGACCAAAACGCGTGGGACGAGGCCAAACGCGTCGGCGAAGCGGCGCTGCGCGCGGGGCGTGTCGCGGCTTTCACGGTTGCGGGCGGTCAGGGCACGCGATTAGGCTTCGACGGGCCAAAAGGCACCTTTCCGATTACGCCCATCACCCACAAAACGCTGTTTCAAGTTTTCGCCGAGAAGATCCGCGCTGCGGGCGAGCGTTTTGGCGCGCCGTTGCACTGGTTCATCATGACCAGTCACCAAAATCACGACGCGACGCAGACGTTTTTCGAGAAAAACAATTATTTCGGACTGGATGCAAGCCGCGTTCATTTGTTTCGTCAGGGCCGGATGCCGGCCGTCGATTTGGGCGGCAAAATCCTGCTCGAAACCCAAAGCTCGATTGCGATGTCGCCCGATGGTCACGGCGGCTCGTTGCGCGCGTTGCAGCGGTCGGGCGCGCTCGATTTGATGGAAAAAGCGGGCATCGACACGCTTTCTTACTTTCAAATCGACAGTCCATTGGTTCGCTCCATCGACCCGACTTTTATCGGCTGGCATTTGCTGAAAAAGTCGGAGATGTCGAGCAAAATGATTCCCAAAGCCTATCCTGACGAGAAGTTGGGCCATTTTTGCTCGCAAAACGGCAAGTTAGTGGTCATCGAATACTCGGATTTGCCGGTCGAGATGCAGCATCAGACCGACGACAAGGGAAATCTGCGCTTCATCGCGGGCAGCATTGCGATTCACATTTTGGATCGGGATTTCGTGGCGCGATTGGCCTCAAGCGGCGCGCAAAGTCTGCCCTTTCATCGCGCCGACAAGAAAATCCCCACCGTTGACGCGCAGGGCAATCCGCTCAAACCGAGCGCGCCCAACGGCGTGAAGTTCGAGTTATTCGTCTTCGATGCGCTGCCGTTCGCCCGGAACCCGCTCGTCATCGAAACGCGGCGCGAGGACGAATTCGCGCCGGTCAAAAACGCCGAAGGCGTCGATTCGCCGCAGACTTCGCGCGATTTGCAGTTGCGCCAATACGCGCGCTGGGCCAACCGCCTTGGCGCCAATGTGCCGGTTAATGAAACAGGATTGCCGGCTTTTGGCTTCGAAGTTTCGCCGCTTTTTGGCGCCGACGAGGATTCTTTTGCCGCTTCGTGGCGCAAACGCGGCAAAACCGGGGTTTCTGAAGGCGAGATTTTGGAATAATGTTCGCAAAAGGCACTTTGAGCGGCATATCGATTGCCACTATCGGCGCCCAATATGGCAACCATCAAAGAAATGTCGGGCGTTCCTTCGCCCACGCCGGGCAGCGCCGAAGGCAGCGTCACACCCGAAGAGCAGAGCAAAGTTCCGTTGTCGGGGCACACCCCCGGTAGCGCCGAAGGCGAAGACAAAACCGAACTGACCGGGCAACCGGTTGGCAACGACCCGTCGCACGCAAAAGCAGCCTAAAAATCTCGAACTCTGGCGCTTTGACCGCTGGTGGAGGCCGGCCCAAAAGTGTTTGCGGCGCGATGCCGCCCACTTTGCATTGTGAATACCAGCCTTTTTCCTTCGTTTTTCCAGGGCGGTTTCGAATCTTCGACGCACCGCCGAGCCGATGGCGCCCGCCTCGATCTCATCGCATCGACGCGCCACGACGAATTCGCCGCCAAGGATTACCGTCGCTTGCAAGAGTTCGGACTCGACACCGCGCGCGACGGGATTCGCTGGCATCTCATCGAGCAAAAACCCGGTTATTACGATTGGAGCAGCGCGCTTCCGCAGATTCGCGCCGCGCAGATGACCGGGCAGACCGTGATCTGGGATGTTTTGCACTACGGCTGGCCGGATTTTCTCGATGTTTGGTCGCCGCAGTGGGTCGATCACTTCGCCCAATTCGCGCGCGCTTTCGCGCAATTGCTCCGCGACGAAAGCGACGGCCCCTATTTCTTCGCGCCGGTCAACGAGCCGAGTTTTTTCGCGTTTGCCGCCGCGTCGCACGGCTTTTTCGCGCCTTACGCGCGGGATCGCGGCTGGGATTTCAAACAACAGTTGGTGCGCGCGACTTTGGCGGCTTCCGACCAGATTTGGGACGTTTTGCCGTCGGCGCGCCTCATTCAAACCGACCCGCTGGTTCACGTCGAAGCGCGCCCCGAAAGGCCCGAAGATCGAGATTTGGCCGGACGCATCACCCACGCGCAATTCGAGTGTCTCGACATGATTTCGGGGCGATTGTGCCCTGAATTGGGCGGCGCCGAGCGTTATCTGGACGTTTTGGGCGTCAATTTTTACGTTCACAACCAGTGGTTTCATCCCGGCGGCCACGATACGATGATTCCGCCTTCGCATCCGTCGCATCGCCCGCTCCGCTCCTTGCTGGAATGGGTCTGGCAGCGCTATAATCGCCCGATTTTCATCGCCGAAACCGGCATCGAAGCCGAGGCGCGCCCGCAATGGCTGGCAACGGTCGGTGCCGAAGCGCGCGCCGCGCTTTTGGCGGGCGTGCCGCTCGAAGGCGTGTGTCTTTATCCGATTTGCAATCATCCCGGCTGGGATAATGACCGCCACTGCCACAACGGACTGTTCGATTACCCCGATGAACACGGCGAGCGCGAAGTCTATGAGCCGCTGGCGCGCGAACTTTGCCGTCAAACCGAACTCACCCACCGCTTTTTCGCGGCCTCGCAGTATGAACGCGAGGAGATGGTGGCGCGGGAAAACCCCGCCAACATTCACGAACTCGACCACGCCGCGCGGGAAATGGCGGGTAGCGCGGTGATTTAAAGGGCGTTTTCCCTACCCTAACCCTCCGCAAGCGGAGAGGGTTAGGGTGGGGAAAAACGCCTTTAAACCTTCTCGCTCTCGTTATTCGCCGCAACTGCCCGATCCGCCAACTGCGTTAAACGCGACGGCGGCACTTCATCCTGCAAGTCGTGCCCGGCAAACGCCTTGTCGCCGCTTTCATCGGTTGGTGCGGGCGCGAAACGCGTTGCAAACGCCACCATCGCGCCCGCGAGATTGGGAAAAGCGGTATATCCCGCGACCGCGAGCTGAATCGGAAACGGAAAGGTGAGTTGCGGCACGCCTTTTTTCATCGCGTCGATGATGAGACGGGCTGCGCTGTCCACTTCGATAGCGCCAAACGGCACGCCGACCGCCGTTTTGAGCATTCGATACTCTTTCGCCTGCTGGCCTTTGAAGCGAATCTGAACGTGCGAACCCGACCGAATCGGGCCGGGACACACCGTCGTCACCAAAATCCCGTCCTTGGCGACCTCGTTTCGCAGCGCGTCGGAAAAACCTTTCATGGCGAATTTCGAGGCCGCGTAAGGCGCCATGTGCGGCGCCGCGATCTGCCCGCCGAATGAAACGATGTTGGCAATACGCCCATTTCCGGTCTTTTGGAGATGCGGAATCGCGGCGCGCGCGCACCACATTCCCGCCCAGAAGTTGACTTTCATCGCGCTCTCGAAATCGGCCTGCGTCATGTGTTCGAGCGGCCCGATTTGCATCACTCCGATGCTGTTGATGAGCGCGTCGAGGTGTCCGAAATGCGCCGCAATCGAGTCGATGGCGCGCTCGGCTTCGCTTTGGACGCCCAGATCGGCTTTAACAATCAGACATTCCGCGCCCAGCGCGAGAATCTCGGCTTTGGCGCGCTGGAGTTCGGCTTCGTCGCGCGCGATGAGCGCGATTTTGGCGCCTTGAGTCGCCAATTGACGCGCTAAATTCAGCCCCAGACCGCGCGAACCGCCGGTGATGGCGACGACGCGGCCCCGAAAATCGACGGCGTGGCGGCCTTGCAGCATTTTCAATAACAGAACCGACGCCGAGGTGAAAAGAGCGAGTTTGAACAGCGATTTGGTGCCTTTGCGGGCGATTTTAGAGGAAGTGGACATGATGGCAGCGCGCCATTTTGCCAATTGGGGGCCGGACGAAGCGCCAAAAACCGACGCGACACCCACACACTCTTTCGCCTCACTTACAGCCGCCTTTGGAGACGGTCTTGACGCTTTGGCTGTCCACACTGGCCGCCGTTGGCTCACACGTTTTGCCCGCTTGCTGGCACGTCAGGTCGCGCAACGCGGCATGAATGCGATCCAGTGTGCGGTTCCAACTCCAACGGTGAAAACAGGAATACACCGTGTTCCAAGGTGGCATATCACGGGGCAAATTGCGCCATTGGCAGCCTGTGCGCGCCACATAAAAGATCGCATTGCAAGATGCTGCGGCGGCACACTTTGGGCTTACGACCGCTGCCAAAATGCACCAATTCTTCCACGCAACCCCACTGTTCATCTGTCAAATCACTCTCGTAAACCAGATTCATCACCCGTCAGTTTGACTCATGGCTCTCTTTGAATACAGACTCTTAGAGCCTATCCCAATAGGCTTTCTTCAGCGAATAAATTCGCCGCAAAGAAGAGCAAAACCTGCCTTCGCAGGTTGGGCCATTGCCGCTCTTCCGAGAACTTGTGGGTTATAGCAGCTAAAGTGAAGTAGGCTACACGGCGGCGAATAAATTCGCAGCCAGAAAAAGCCGTCAACCTGCGTTGACGAAATCCCGGCGTCATGC
>JAABUN010006331.1_pt1 | contig 13726 bp, 7 predicted proteins | sample 5559311 | NCBI WGS metagenome assembly JAABUN01 (sample SAMN10711877, study PRJNA513370) | rock metagenome | isolation source: Antarctica rocks | place: Antarctica: Victoria Land, Siegfried Peak sud | reverse complement strand
CCAGCAGGTGCCCTTCCCGTGCGGCATGCATCCCGTCCCAGAAACCCGATTCTTGCCCCTGGCCAGGGCATCTGCTGCTTCCGACACACCCAAAGATCAGGTACTACTCGCGGATCTGGGACTGACCCCGGGCGCGCGCGCCTCTAGATAAAAGGCGTCGTCCTCCCTCTCGGCCAAAAAATCTGGGTGGCGTGACGTTCCGGGCATGTCGGGGTGGCAGGTGACCTGATATCCCGCGCGCTTAAGGCATTCGTGCAGGTACAGCTCCAAGAAGGCCCCGTGGAACTGGCTGTCGATAGGCGAGCGCAGGCGCCCGCGGACGTCCGCCTGTGCGTCCACGCACAGGCGGAGGAACCAGCCTTCAATGAGCTGCCGAACCTGCTCCCAGTAGGGACCAGCTGCACGATCGAGGAAGTCCGCGGTGCTCTCACCGTGAGCGGCGGGAGAGGGGTCGCGGCGAAGGAAGTCCGAGAAGACCGGCATGCCGCATCCTGCCCCACGGCTGTCGCGGTGGTAGGGGGTGTCTTAGTTACTTGTCGTCTTGCCCGCCTGCGTGCCACCGGATGCGTGCACGCATATTGACCCGCGACGACCGCCGCCTCCAGGAACCGTGCCGAATGCGCGGTGAGTGTCCCCAGTCCGACGAGCTCGTCCAGCGAGCCCGCTTCGCGTACGCCGTCGACGATGTTGGGCGGATAATCCCGATCCAAGCGTGGATCCCTGCGTGCTGCCTGGAGCCGGCGGTCCGACTACGCGCTGAAGCTCGCGACGAGGTCGATGCGCCCGACGATGGCGTCGTTGCGGGCTGGGAGGTCCGCGGCGGGGATCCAGTACTTCAGGATCGGCTTCCCGCGAACGTGGGGCACCGGGTAATGGTCCAGGAATGAGGCGTAGGCCTGGAAGCGGGTCCCGTGGCCGGCGCCGCTGGCCTTAACGTTGCAGTCCCGGGCGATGCGGGTGGCGTAGTCCTCGTTCAGCACCGGGCAGAGGACCAGCTGATCGGGCAGGCGCGGCGGCCAGGGCCACCATCTGCTCGCCGCGACCAGCGCGAGTTCCTGCGGGCCGGTAGGGCACCAAGGCGTCACGGTCGGGGCTCGGTCACCCCGCCAGCCTGGCAGGTACCGGTCACCGCTGTGGTCCGCGCGGATCGGTGGGGCTGACAGGCCTGTCTGCGCCGGTGGCGGGCCGGGGTGGGATCGTGCCCCGATTCGGTGGGCGTGCGCGTGTTGGCCGGGGCGCTGCGGGCCTGCTCGTTGTCCAGACGGCGTCCCTCGGTGCGCATGCGGTCCTGGGCGGCGTCCAGCGCCCCGGTGACCGGGGACTGTGCCGGGTGAGCGACCGCAGCGAGCTGGCCGTCGTGCAGGTCGGCTTCGGTCTTGAGCCGGGCGAGCGCGGCCGCGGCCCGCTGCTCGTCGCCGGCGTGCCGCACCAGCGGCGGCAGGGGGGTGATCGCGGCAGCGCACTCGTCGACTAGGCGGTAGTGCAGGGCCCGGGCCGGGCGGACCTCGGGTAGGGGGCTGCGGGTGGCCAGGCGCGGCAGGTGCTGCTGGACGTCGTAGCCGGCCCGCGAGGCCCGGTCCAACGCGGCGGCCAGGCCGGACCAGTCCGCGCCGGCCACCAGCGCTGGGTCGATGCTGCGGCCGACGTCGACCCACACGTCGGCGGCCCACTGCTCCGCCAGGTCGCCGTTGCGCTCGGACGCTGGCACGGGCGAGCCGGGCTCCCGTCCCGCCTCCGCCGGGCTGGACGCCATGGCGTCGCGGTGGACTGTGCCGATGCGCGGGGCCTCCGGCCCCCCCTCGGCTGCAGGTGCCGCCGGGCCGGGATCAGCAACGGCCTGATGCGTGTCCGGTGTCTGGGGTCGGGTGTGGATCCTGTCGGCGAGGTGCTTGCGGGTGCGCCCGTCCGGGTCGGCGATCCAGGCGTGCCCGGCGTCCAGGACGGCCAGGTGTGACTCCCCCGGCGTCGTCTGCACAAGGCTATTGAGGTAGTCAATGTGGTCCAGCCAGTGCTCGGGCGGGAGCGCCCCAATGGCCTCGGCGGCCGACCGGACGGCCAGGACCGGTCCCTCGGCGTGGTGCATCCGGTCGCCGAACTGCCCAACGCGGGCGTCGATCAGCGTCCGGGCCAGCGTCGGCGGGTCGATCAGCGCCTGGCGCAGCGCGGCCGGGCCGGCGTTGTGCAGCAGGCTCGCCGGGTCGTGCCCGTCGGGCATGACCAGGTGGGTGGGGTTGCCGCCCCGGGCGGTGAGCTGCCAGTACGCCCGGACAGCGGCGTTGCGCCCGGGCTCGTCGGCGTCGCTGGCGACGACGACCCCGGGCCGGCCGGGGCCGAGGTAGGGCCGGAGGGTGTCGGCCTGCGCATCGGTGAACGCGGTGCCCAGCGGGGCGACGCCGACCGCTGCCCCCTCGGCGGCGAGCGTGACGGCGATCGCGTCCAGCGGGCCCTCGACCAGGACCGGCGTCGCACCAGCGGCGAGCTCGGCCGCGGCCTCGGCCATCCCGTACAGCTGCGCGCCCTTGCTGAACAGAGCGGTCTGGCCGGTGTTGAGGTACTTCGGTCCGGCGTCGGGGGTGTCGGGGTTGCGCCGGTCGATGAAGCCCACGACCTTCACCTCGCCCACATCGGTGCCGGTCGTCTGGATCGGCAGGATCAGCCGGTCGCGGAACCGGTCGATGAGTCGGCCGGTGCGGGCCTGGCTGGCCAGGCCGGCGGCGAGCAGCTCGTGGTCGCTGGCGCCCAGGCTGCGCAGGTGGTCGGTCAGCGCGGTCCAGCTGGCGGGGGCGTAGCCGGCCGGGAAGCGCGGGTCGTCGGACAGGTCGGTGCCCAGCCGCTCCCGCAGGTGCCCAACGGCCCAGGAGCCGGGGTAGCCGGCGGCGAAGAACCGCGCGGCCTGCCCGTTGAGTTCCAACAGCCGGTCCTGCGACACGCCGCTGCCGGCTGCGGCGGCCGCCAGGGGCGCCCGGGGCTGCGCAGGCGCCGCGGCGGCGTCGCCGACAGCCGACGGCGTTTCATGAGCCGACGCGGCCCCTCCTTCACCCCACTCGGGCAGGGGTGGCGCATCGACGTGACCGTCGTGGCTCGCCACGACGTCGACGCCGGCGGGGGCGCCTGGGGTGGGGTCGTCGTGGAGGTCGCCGGGAGGCTGCAGGTCCAGCTCGACCGGGTCGGGCGGGATCGAGAGGGTGCTGTCGCCTCCGGTGCCCCACCCCCGCGCCAAGTCCGGGTCGAACGGTTCGGGGTCGGCGAGCATCCCGATCCGCCAGACCAGCGCGGTCGCGAGCTCGCCGGGTCGCAGCGCCGCGCCGGCGTCCCGCTCGTTGGGGTCGCCGAGCAGTTCGTAGGCGGTGGTCAAGACCTGCACGGGCGTCCAGCCGTTGCCGGTCGCGTCGGAGACAGCGGCGACCAGCGCCGGCCAGGCCGGGTCGGCGAGCACCCGTCGGGCGGCGTCCGGGCCGATCAGGTGGGTCAGCGCCGGAGTCCACGGCGGCCGCAGCGTGCTGGCGGTCCCGACCGCGTCGCTGTGGTGGGCCTGCAACGCGGCCGGGGACAGGTGCCGGGACAGCCGCCACCACAACGCGGCGGCCGGGAGTTCGTCGGGCAGCAGCCCCTGGGCGCCGGCGGTGCGCGCAAGAGCGGCGATGTCGATGCCGGCGCGGTCGGCGGCGGCGAGCCGGTCGGCCAGCTGCGGCCAGAACGGGTCGCGGACGATCCGCGGCTCGATCTGCTCGGCGAGGGCCTTCCATCGGTTGCTGGTGCTCGCCGGGTCCCCCAGCGCCCGCCGGACCTCCGCGTCCAGCTGCTTCTGGGCGCGCAAGTCGGCGGCGGCCAGCTGCGGCGGCCCGGTCGGTCTCAGGTCCGTCTCGTCGACGCCGTGTGCGGCCCGCCACACCGCCAGCCACACCAGCAGCTCGGCCTGCGCTCGGTCCCGGCCGGGCGTCACGCTGCCGGCGGCAGCTGTGCTGTCGGCGCTGCTGACCAGCGGCTGGGCCCATGCCGGGGCGCTGGTCGGGGTCCACCCGCGGGCCCGCTCGGCGACCTGGCCGGCGAGGTCTCGGGTGTGTCGGTCGCGGGCCGCCAGGTAGTCGCCCCACGTCGGGTTGGCGGCCAGGGCGGCCGGGACGGCGGGCAGCCAGGGCAGCGGCCCTGTCCTGCCGGTGCTGGACCCGGCGGAATGCCCTCCGGTGCGGTCCAGCCGCCAGTCGAGCACGGCCGCCGGGTCCAAAGCCGTGTCGGTCTCGCGCCGGCCGATCGCTGCGACCAACGCGGCGCCGGCCGGGGTTCCGTCGACCTCGAGCAACGCCAGGTGAGCCCGCAGAGTGGGCCAGGCGGGGCTGCTGGTCAGGCCTGTCAGTGCGCCCTCGGCGGCCGCGTCGATCTGGGCCATCCGCTCCGGGCCGAGGTGGGTCTGGGCGGCGACGGTGAGGCTGTCGTCGTAGCGGCCTGCGGCCGCGGCCAGCCTGACGGCCGGGTCGGCGAGGGTGCGCTGGGCGGTGGTGGCGGAGGTCTGCGCGCCGTCGCGGGCCAGGATGCGCCCGAGCAGGTCGACGGCGGTCGGGGGTAGCAGCGCGTCGGGGGTGATGACGCTGTGCTCGTCGCCGTCGCCGACGCTGGTCAGGTACAGGTGGTTCGCGGCGCGGCCGCGGGTCATCGCGACGTAGAGCAGCTGGCGGGACTCAGCGCCGGACGCGACGGTGTGGCAGACGTCGGCGGTGGTGCCCTGGGCGGCGTGGATGGTGCTGGCGTAGCCGAGCGCGACGTGCTCGCCTGTGTAGGCGGCGGGCAAGGTCATGGGGCGGCGGCTCGCCAGATGGGTGACCTGCAGCGCACCGCCCTCGAGGACCTGGTCGACCCTCCAGCGGTCGCCGTTCTTGACCCAGTCGGTGGCCGACAAAGCCAGCCGGCGGTCGTTGCGGCGGGTCACGATCGTGTCGCCAGCGCTGGCCGCTGACCCGTCCGCCAGCTGCACCTCCCGGGCCGCCTCGGTGGCGTCGTTTGCGTCGCCTGGGCTGGCCTGCGGCCCGGCGGCGGCGAGCCGGTCGGCGCGGGCGCGGGCGTTCAGGGCCGCCGCGACCTGGCGGGTCGGCGCGAGCATCAGCGCGTCCAGCCCGCCCGCGCGGTCGTCCGACCAGGCCGCGTACGCCTGGTCGACGACGGTGCCGGCGTCGCCGACGTGGACCCGGCTGTGGTCGATGTAGAAGCCGATCGCGGCGGCCTCGCCGGCGCGCAGCGCCAGGCTGGCCGCTCCCTCGGCGGGGTCGGTGAACCGGACGACCTGCGAGAGAGTGACGGCGCCGCTGGTGTCGGCGAGGTCGCGCAGCACCCCGCCGGCGCTGATCGCGGCGAGCTGCTGGTCGTCGCCGACCAGCCGGATGCTGCCGCCCCGGGCGACGACGAACGCCACCGCCCGGGCCAGCTCCGGAGTACCCGCCATACCGGCCTCGTCGATCACGACCAGACTGTTGGGCCCGATCTGCTGCAACCACCCGGGCAACTGCCCGGTCCTGTGCCCGGTGCCGCGCCCGTCCTGTTCAAGCTGGTCCAGGCTGTGCAGCAGCTTGGCGAGGGTGTCGGTCGGGGCGTGCAGCTCGCCGCCAAGCACGGCGGCGGCTGCGGCGGACGGTGCCAGGCCGATGACGGTCCCGCCGTCGCCGGTCCAGGCGCGGGCGAGCACGCGCATGGCGGTGGTCTTGCCGGTGCCGGCCGGTGCGAGCGCGAGCTGCAGCCGGCTTCCGGAGGTCGCGAGCTCGCGGACCAGCGCTGCCTGCCCGGGGTTGAGCGGCACCCCGCGGGCGGCGGACTCCGCGATCGCCAGGTCGACCGCGGCGCTGCTGGCCGTCCGGCCATCGGTGCGCCGGGCGGTGGCGATCAGGGTCCGCTCGGCGGCCACCACCGTGGGGCTGGTGAACAGCTGCATCCCGGCGCTGGCGTACATGCTGCTGCCGTCGGTGCGGCGCAGCGCTACCGGTTCACTGACCGGCTCGACGACGCCGAGGGCCAGCGAGCGCTCCGGTGACAGGGCGGCGGCGACGACCCGCTCGACCGCCGCGTCGACCTGCCCGAGGGTGAGGCTGGCGGCCCGGACCCGCCGCTCGGCCTCCGCGCGGACGTGCGCTTCCTGCCACGTCGCCCGACCGGCCTGCACGGTCGCCAGCACCGTCTGGGCGGTGCCCGCAACCCACGCCGGGCTGACCTGCCCGCGCCGGCGCTGCGCGCGGCGGCCGGTGCGGCGCGGCCGGCGCCGGGTGGTGTGCAGCATCGCCTGCAGGCCGTGCGGGCCGCCCAGCACCGCCAGGGCCTGCGCGCGCCAGAGCGCCCGCTGCTCGGGATGCGTTCGCGGTTCGTGCTTGGCCTGCCGGGTCTCCAGCGTCGCCCGCTGGGCCAGCTTGACCGCCTCGATCGGGCCGGGCGGTCGGCCGTGCTCGGCGTGGAAGCGGGTGGACAGCTCGGCCCGGCGCACGTCGATCGCCGCCCGCCGCGCCGACCAGGACGAGGTCAGCCGCTCGTCGACGCCGATGACCTCCCGCACCGCCCGCTTGCCCGGCTCGGTGCTGGGTCGCTCGGCGAACCGCAGCCCGAGGCGCTCGGTCAGCAGCGCCTCCAGGCGGGTGTTGTACCGCTCGGAGGCGGCGACGGCGAGCTTGTGGAGCGGCCGGCCGTCCAGCGCCACCCACTGCCCGGCCTGCAGTCCCTCGGCGACCTGGACCTTGTTGGAGATCGCGACGTGGGTGTGCAGGTTCGGGTCGCCGGCTCGGCTGTCCCGGTGGGTGAACGCCGCGGCGATCAACCCGCGGACCGGCACCTGCCGCACGCCGTTGCGGCCCAGCCGGCTGTAGGCGGCGTGCTCCTCCAACCAGGTGAGCGTCTCCTCGACGACCTGCGCGTGGGCCTGCTCGACCGCCCGTGCGTCCGCGTGGGGCGCGACCGCCCAGTAGGCGCTGACGCTCTTCACCGGGGTGAACGTCAGGTCGTAGCCGGCCACCGCGGTGGTCTGCTGCCGGCTCGCCCTGGCGAGGAACCCGGCCAGCTCCCGACTGTCCAGCGGCGGCCGGCCGTACTTAGTGGTGAACAGCTCGCGGCCCAGCTCAGTGCGGATCCGGGCCCGCTCGGCCTCCGGGACCGGCCAGTCCCGGGGCAGCCCGGCCGCGTCGTTCCACGCCTCGAAGCGCACCGCCAACTGCTTACGGAACTCCGGCACACCGCTGGCGACCCGGTACGGGCTGCCCAGCCTGGTGGCGGCCAGGATCGCCGGCACGTCGTGCCCGGAGGCGACCATCTCGGCCTCGATCGCCGCCGCGTCCGGGTGCCGGCCTTCCCCGAACAGAGCGACCATCTGCTCCTCCAGGACCTGCGGGCCGGCCGGAAATCCTGGCAACCCGTCCGCGCCGCGGCCCAGCCACACCCCCGGGGACTCGCCGCGCTGCGCGTAGTAGTCGCCCAGGCCGTGGTAGCCGCGGTGCGTCGCGTCCTGCGCAGCCACCTGACGGGTCAGGTAGGTGTACCCGTCGCCCGCCGTGAGCTTGTGCAGCGACATCACCCCCGGACTGTGCCGAGGGGGTAGGACACACAAGATCACGTCTCGTTACGCGGTCGTGACCATGATGCAAGAGGTGTGTAGGCCCGGCACGCTCGTGATCTTGGTGGTGACCTGCCGGTCTCGATCGTGCTCCAGCAACCGTGATCTTGCGGTGCGTCAGGGTTGGGTGCTCGAGGTCGGCGGGCACTGGGCGGGCTCGGCGTCCAGGACGGGCGCCGTGGTCGTGGCCGGCGAGTCGGCGGACGCCAGGCGCGCTCGGGTGTGCCGGCCGCGACGTCGTCGTATCCGGGATGTCAGGCGCCGGGTGGATGGATGGGCGGGTCCGGCTTCCGCGGACCGGTCAGCGCGGCCGGTCCGGCCGGGCGGGCCTGTCGGGGCTGCGTGCTTGCCTCCGGCCGACAAACACGGGCAAGGCCGGTGCGAGCGCCGGCGAGCAGAAGGAGTGGCGATGCCGAGCGTGACGCGGGCGGCGCTGGTCAAGGCCCGGGAGCGCCGGGTGGCGTTGGACCGGGACCGTCAGGCTCGTGACAGTCGGGTCGAGCAGGCGGCCGCCCGGGTGTTCCTGGGTGTGGAGCAGCGCGCCGCCGCCGAGCGCGCCGTGCAGGACGCCGACGTGCGGATCGGCACGGCGCTGCGGGAGTTGCTCGCCGAGCGGATCACCGTCGAGGACGTCGCGCAGCTGTGCGACCTGGACGTCGCCGACGTCCGTCGCCTGCTGCGGCTGCCCGCGCGGGCAGCGACGGCGGCGGCTGGGCCGGCCCAGGCGGACGGTACGGCCTCGGCGGACGCGTCGGTCCCGCCGCTCCGCCGCCAGGCGCCAGACACAGCCACCGGGATGGCCGACGTCGGGCTCGAAGGTGGCCCGGCACGCCTCGGCGGCGGTCGAGGGTGAGCCGGCAGGTGCCCCGCGCCGGGCTCAGTGACGCCTCGCTGACGCTACTGCGCTCGGCGGTCACTGCTCAGGAGACCGTGCAGCGGTACCGCGGGAAGACCCGCCCGGTATCGGGCTCGGAGCGCCTGTGCTGGACCGGCCCCGGCAGCAGCGGCGGTCACGGCCACTCCTGGCTCGGCGAAACCGACGGCGCGACGTCGCCGTCATCGCTTACCGGTTCGCCTGGCGCCCGGGTTCGGTGTCGACGACCTGCTGACGGTCCCGGTGCAGGCGCACCGCTGCCACCACCCGCCGTGCCCATGCACCGGCCCAGGACACCGGCCGTCGGGGGTGTGCAGGTCCAGCCGGCACCAGAACGCCCGGCAGGGGGCCGCGCGCCGGCTCGCCCACGGCAACCCGCTGAGCGAGGCCCGGTGGTCTTTCAGGCGCTCCCCGGCCATCCGCGGCCTGCTGTGAGCCGGCGCCACCACGGTCACCTCGCCGTGGCCTTGGGCGCCCGGCTGCTCCACGCACCCAACGGCCGCTGTGAGGACGAGCCTGAGCAGCTCGGCGGGCCTGGCCTACCCTCACACCAGGCGTCGACGGGCTTCTCGCCGTGCACCCCGCCCGGCTGAGCAGTGATGTCCAGCGGGCTCAAGGAAGGTGGGCACCCGGTGCTGCTGACCGGCGCTGCGGCGGTGGTCGGGCTCGCCGTCGGGCCGCTGCTGCACCGTGCCGCCACACGCCTTGCCACCAGCGCCGCGCCCTCGGCCTCACTCAACCCCGCTGCGGAGCTGGTGGCCGCTGGAACCCGCCCGGCGCCGGTGCCCGCCGGCTCGCCGCCGACCGGGCAGGGGCAGGACCGCTCCGCCGGCTCGGCGCTGGCGCTGTCGGCGCTGACCGGGCTGCTGTTCGTCGGGGTCGCGGGGCGCTTCGGCGCTGACCCGGTCCTGCCGGCCTACCTGTACCTGGTCGCGGTCGGCCTGACCCTGTCGCTGGTCGACCTGCGCAGCCACCGGCTGCCCAACGTGCTGACGCTGCCGTCCTACCCGATCGCCGCCGGCCTGCTGGCCGCTGCGGCGCTGCTCGGCTCGAGCAGCGGCTCGCTCGGCCGGGCGCTGCTCGCCGGCGCCGCGAGCTACCTGCTGTACCTGGCGCTGCGCCTGGCGAACCCGCGCGGTCTGGGATTCGGCGACGTCAAGCTCGCCGGCGTCCTGGGCATGTACAGCGGCTGGCTCGGCTGGAGCGCCTGGACGCTCAGCCTGCTCGCCGCGTCGCTGTACGCCGGCACCATCGGCCTCGCACTGCTGGCGCTGCGTCGCCTGGACCGGCGCTCACACATGGCCCTCGGCCCGTACCTGATCGCCGGCACCCTCACCGCCGCCCTGATCGGCCAGCGGCTCCTCGACGGCGCCCTGCCCCACTGACCCCCATCGGCAAGCGGCGTCTTGATCGCCGTACCGACCTACAACTCCAGGATTTCGCCGCGGCCGATGCACAACTGCTGGAGACTCCAGACACCAGTTCCCGCGAGCGCGAACGTCCAGAACCGGTCTCTTATGTCCGCTCCGCAGATGGCCGCATGTTGGGCAGGAGCACCCGCTCATGCTTGAGCGGCTGCGTACTCATGCCCCATCCTCGGCGGTCAGGTCGACCGACTCTTCGTGCCTCGTCCGCGTGCTGGGCAGGTCGGGCGCGTGCCGTGCCGTTGCTTCGCCTTCCGACTGTCATTGCAGGAACGTCCGGGCGCCGCTTCGACCGGCTCCCCGTCTGTACAAGGCCCGGCTGGCGCCCAACTGTCGCGGTACCGCGGTACGTCCCGCCCCGCACCCCGAGTCCGACCTGCGCGTGCTCTCCATCTGGTACCAGGACCGTCAGCTCGCGCCGTTGGGGCCCAGCGCAACGGCGTGGGGCTCTACCTTCACTGGCTGCAGGACGTCTGCCGCTCAAGATCTCCACCGTCGTCAGCTCGCCGTTACTGCGCTGCGCTGGGCGCAGGAGGACGGTTGGACGGCATAGGGCGACCTCGTGCCCGAAGCGCGGCAGAAGCATTGGCGCGATGACCCGTGGGATTGACCCCTGCGGCCCGTGGCCGCCCATGTTCGGGGCGCTGACAGGGGGGCCTGGCGCAACGGTGGGTTTGGAGAAGCGCCGGTGCTGCCTCCTCCCCGTCGTTATCCTCTCGAAATGTCAGTGAAGGGCACCAGCGAGCAGGTTCAGACGCCGCGAGGCGCGCCTCAACGCGCCGCACGAGTGGCGGTGCCGCAGCAGGCCAGGCCGGCCGGCGAGAACCGTCTACGGCTGTGGCTCCGCACAAGCCAGGATGAGGTCGCGCGCGCCGCGGACGAGATCCAAGCTGCATGCCGTCGTTCGAACGAGGAGAGGGTCACCTCTGCGCCTGTAGGCGGCGCAGCCGTGCTGGCTGCCAGTGCGGCTCCTGACCTTCCGCCTGTCGAGGATGAGGAGCGTGCGCTCTCGGTTGCCATCCTCGGCCGTACCAAGGCTGGCAAGTCCCAACTGGTTGCGGCGCTGACGGGCGACCTTGCCGGCTTGCGGGTGGGTCGCGGTCGTCAGCGCACGACCCGAATCTCCACCAGCCACGAGTGGACGGACTTCACAGTGGTCGACACACCCGGCGTGGGTGCCCTCGACGGTGATGCGGACACAGAGCGCGCGCGGACGGCGGCAGCGTCAGCCGACGCTGTCATCTGGCTCTACGCCGAGAGCCTTCAAGAGGAGGAAGCTGCCGAGCTGCAGGACCTTCTCCGCACGGGTGTGCCGGTAGTCGTCGCCTTCAACGCCAAGTGGGCCGTAGACGACCCGGAGCGGCGTGAGCTGTTCGCGGAGCTGCCCGATCTGGCTTTCCGTGACCTCAGCGGTCACCTCGAACGAGTTCGACAGATCGCCCGCAGGGCCGGAACGCGAACTCCGCCGTTCATGCCGGTGCACGCGCGTGCGGCATGGTGGTCGTTGAAGGAGCCTCGCGAGGCACGAGCGTGGATCTTCGGGCAGCCAGTCGCATCGACCTGCTGCTCGCGTCGTGCCACGAGGAGCTCGCGCAGCGGAAGCAGGGCTTGCGCATCCTGAAGAGCAACGACGACTGCCGCCGCCTGCTGGTCGAGTACACGACCGCGGTGGCGCTGGCAGTCGACTCGCTCGATGAAGACGCCGACATTCGGGGCGTGCTGCAGTCCGAGTCGAACAAGCCGGCTTCCGCGGTGACGTCGGCCTATCGCACGGCCGCTGCGCGCCTCGCTGCCGACCTGGCGTCCGGGCGGCAGGGACTGCCCGCCTGGGTCGCGGAGCAAGCGCGCGCGAAGGGGGACGATCGCGACGCAGCATGGCAGTCGTTCCTGGACGCCCACCACCTCTACCGCGCCCTTGACGAGTTCGGTGCCGACGTAGCGGCCGAGTCAGCGCGTAGCGGCAAGCTCTTCGAGGCCAGCCAGGTGCTGAAGGAGCACTTCAAGAAGACGCGTTCCGTCGAGCCCGTGCCGGGCCGGGGCTTCTGGGGTCGACTCAAGTCGGCCGTCAACGCCGTCGGCCGTGCGGTCGTCCGCCTCGGGAAGTCTTTCGGGCTAAGCCAAGGCGCCAAGCGGATCTTCGCGAAGCTGGCCGGCAGGGGCGTCCCGGGAGTGAACGTCGTTCTGGTAATCGGCGACGCTTTGAGTGCGGTCTCGATAGAGGCCAGGCACGAGATGAGGCAGCGTCAGGTCGACGTCGACAACTGGCGTCGCGACGCCCACGGCATCTACTCGGACGAGCTTGACGACATCGGCCGGCTCCTGCAGCGGCGGCTGATCGCCGGCCGGACCTCGGTCACGCGGAAGATCCGCACGTACTACAAGGCGGCCGATGGCTGCCTCGACGACCTGGCGGTCCTACGACGGGGGCTGAGCGCCGTCGAGGCATCGCTTCAGCGACGCATCCAGCTCTGCGACAGGTTGCTCGTCGAGCGCCTCGCCGCCTGCCAAGGACTGACGCCGATCGAGATCACCCAAGTCCGGCGCACGCCCAACCACGACCTCCACGTGACCTGCGGCGCCGGGAAGAACGCGCGGCGGCTACGGAGCCACCTTCAGCCGCTCATGCTGACGGAGCAGGTGACCGTTGTGGTACCCAGGTCCAACGGGAATGGAGGTCGCCGATGAGGAACTTCGAGCAGATGCGCGACTCCCTCGGCCAGCTGCTGGTCGGCTCCCCGCGTACCGCCGCACTCGAGGCGGAGCTGCCCGCGATCAACGACGACAGTCCGCTGAGGATCGCCTTCATCGGCCCCTTCAACGCCGGGAAGTCCACGTTGATCGCGGCGCTGACCGGTGACCTAACGATCAGCCGGGATGCGAAGCCGGAAACGACAGAAGTCAGGTATTACGCGTGGCGTGGCGCTCCTCGGGGACATGCCGGGGTGGTTCTCTGGCTTCCAGGAGCACGACGAGGCCGCCGACGAAGCGCTGCGGCGACAGGCGGACCTGGTCGCGTTCGTCATGACGGTGGATCTGGGTGGGGCGCCGCTTGTCGATGCCATGGCTTACGTCCTCGATGAGCTGGGCTTCGGGTCCCGTGGCCTCGTCATCGTCAACAAGGCGAACACCGAGGACAGCGACCGGACGCTGCTAGTCGACGAGGTGACGAGTCGGCTGGGGCCCGATCGAGGTACACCGATCATCTTCACGGATGTGCAGGATGCCCTCGATGCAGTTGATTCTCGACCGGATCTCAGCGATCGCGGCCGCGAGATCCTGCGGCGGACGAGCGGAATCGTCGAGCTCGAGCAGACGCTCGAAGACACGATCAACAGGCACGCGAGCTCGGCCAGGACCAGCGCGCATCTCCATCAGGCGATGCGGGTGCTGGGCGCCGCACGGGAATACTGGGCTCCAGACCAAGAAGAGGACGCGCTCCGGGCCATGGTCGCTGACATCGGTGGTCGGGCCCGTGCGACGCGCACCCGCCTCGCCGCAACCTTCGAAGCGGAAGTGGGCAGGCTTCACAAGGAGATCAGCGCTCTCGGTGACGAGCTGATCTCCGCTAGCGAAGCTAGGTTCACGGGTTGTGGATCTTGATCTTGAGTTTTCAGGCGGCGTTTCGCAGCTTGGATCGGTCGATGTAGGCCTGGACGTGTGCGTCGACGGTGGCTAGCGCTTGTTGCAGTGGCGGGGGTGCTGGGAGCTGGTCGGCGGCGAGCAGAGGTCTGAGCAGCCGCTGCTCGAGCTTGCTGTAGAAGATCGCGACGCGTTGGCCCTCGGCGGTGAGGACATAGGTGTTGCTGGCGTCGAGTCGATGGATGACGCCGTTGAGGCGAAGCCGGCCGAGGT
>JAABUN010006330.1_pt1 | contig 13728 bp, 14 predicted proteins | sample 5559311 | NCBI WGS metagenome assembly JAABUN01 (sample SAMN10711877, study PRJNA513370) | rock metagenome | isolation source: Antarctica rocks | place: Antarctica: Victoria Land, Siegfried Peak sud | reverse complement strand
CTGGCCGAGGACGACGAGGGCGGTCTGCTGCAGTACGACGTGCTGCCGGTCGTCCCGATCGATCCGGGTGGCGGCGTCACGGCTTTTCGCATCGACGCCGACAAGCTGCCCGGGCTGGTCGACCGCTTGTTCGCCGGCTCGGTGCCGCCCGGGGTCCGCGAGCAAGGTAACCGGGTCCTGGTCCTGAACGGCGTGGGGACCCCTGGGCTCGGTGAGTCGGTGCGTCGCAAGCTCCTCCCGGCGGGCTTTGTGTTCGTGGGCTCGCGCAACGCGCCGAGCTTCGGCGTCGCCACGACGCAGATCCTGGTCCCCGCCGCGACCGCCGAGGCGCAGGCGCTGGGGGAGCGGGCTGCCGCGGCGCTCGGCGTGCCCCCGACCAGCGTCGCCACGCAGGAGTTCGGCACCGTGGCCGACCTCGTGGTGCTCGTCGGGGCCGACTTCCAGCCCTGACGCCTACGCTGGGGCGCCTCTGACATGTCGAAAGCGAGGGGATCCGTGCCCGCCTCCGAGCACTCCGTCGAGCTGGGGCTGGCCGCCGCACAGGCCGCCGCCGACAAGCTCGCCAGCGACATCCTGCTGCTCGACGTGAGCGACCAGCTCGTCATCACCGACGTCTTCCTGCTCGCCTCCGCGCCCAGTGACCGCCAGGTCAAGGCGGTCGTCGACGAGATCGAGGACCGCCTGCGCAGCCTCGGTGCCAAGCCGGTGCGCCGCGAGGGCGCCCAGGACGCGCGTTGGGTGCTGCTCGACTTCGCCGACGTCGTCGTGCACGTGCAACACGAGGAGGAACGGGTCTTCTACGCTCTCGAGCGGCTGTGGAAGGACTGCCCGGTGATCCCCTTCGCCGACCGTGACGCCGAGCGGGCGACCGGCCGGCCGGTCACGGGTGCCTCCTGAGCCAGCCGCGCCGCCTCGTTCTGCTGCGGCACGGCCGTACGGCGGACAACCACGGCGGTCGCATCCAGGGCCAGCTCGACACCCCCCTGGACGAGGTCGGCCGGGCGCAGGCCGAGGCGGCCGCACAGGTGCTCGCCGCCCTGTCGCCGGCTGTCCTGCTCAGCAGCGACCTGTCGCGGGCCCGGGACACCGCTGATGCCCTGGCGGCGGCAGCCGGGATCCCCGCCGTCCTGGATCGCCGGCTGCGCGAGCTGCACCTCGGGACCTGGCAGGGGCTGAGCTCGGCGGAGGCGCGCGACCGCCACCCGGAGGAGCACGCTGCCTGGCGTCGTGGCATGGACGTGCACCGGGGTGGCGGCGAGACGCACCGGGAGGCCGGCGACCGGGCCGTGGCCTGCCTCGCCGAGCATCTGCCCGCCGTACCTCCCGACGGGACGCTGGTCGCCGTCACGCACGGCGGTACGGCCAAGGCCGTGCTCGGCGTGCTGCTCGAGCTGCCGTCCGCGTCGTGGGGGCGTCTCGTCGCGCTCGGCAACGCCTGCTGGTCGGTGCTGGTGGAGTCCGACCAGGGCTGGCGGCTCGAGCGCCACAACACCGGGCTGACCTCGCTCGCTGACGAGGTGACAGGCGGTCCGGGCGGCGACAGCAGCGGGCTGCCGGGGCACCGACCCCTGTAGAGTTCTGGACCGCACGACAGCGGGGCTGTGGCGCAGCTGGTAGCGCACCACACTGGCAGTGTGGGGGTCAGGGGTTCGAGTCCCCTCAGCTCCACCCCGGATGACCTGGGCGTTCTCCTTCCGAGGAGGGCGCCCAGAGTCGTTCATGGTGCCAGCGTGGCGGCCACTGGTGCCACGTGGTGCCGCTCATCCCCACAGCGCCGTGCCCATCTTGGCCGCGGCTTCCTTGGCCAGCGCCGGCATCACGTGGCTGTAGGTGTCCGTGGTGGTGCGCATCTGCGCGTGCCCGAGCAGCTCCATGACGACGCGTGGGTGGACGCCTTCTGACAGCAGCAGCGTGGCTGCCGTGTGGCGGCCGTCGTGCAGCCGCACCTCGCGCACCCCGGCACGCGTCAGCAGCGCCTTCCACCCCTCCCAGTCCGACCGCTTGTCCAGCGGCCGTCCGTTCACCTGCGCGAAGACCAGGTCGTGCTCTTCCCACAGCGAGCCGGCGGCTTGACGCTCCTCGAGCTGCACGCCGCGGTGGCGTCGGAGCGCCATGACGAGCGGCGCCGGGAGGGCCAGGGTTCGCCGGCTCCGTTCGGCCTTGGGCTCCTCGTACACGAGTCCCTTGCCGGCCACGCGGTGCAGCCCACGGCGGACGGTGAGCGTGCCGACGTCGAGGTCGATGTCGGACCAGCGGAGCCCCAACGTCTCGGACTGGCGGAGGCCTACGGCCAGCGCGACAGTCCACCGCGCTGAGTTGCGGGCCTGCTCGGCGGCCTGCAACACTCGCCGCGCTTCGTCGACCGTCAGCGGGAGTGCCGTCGTGGGGCGCTTGACGGCCGGCGGGTCGACGAGCGTCGCCACGTTGCGCGCGATCTTCCCGCGTTGCATGGCGACGCGCAAGGCGCGCGACAGCACCCGGTGCAGGCGGAGAACGGTCGCGGGGGACAGGCCCTTGTCCTCGAGCAGCGAGCCGTACAGCTGCTCCAGGTGCTCTGGTTGAAGACGGTCGAGGCGGTGGTGACCGATACCGGGGCGCAGGTGCAGGCGGACCAGCGCCTCGTAGCTCTCGAGGGTGCGGGCGCGGACGCGGCGAGACGCGATGTGCTCGAGCCAGTGGTCGAGCCAGTCGCCGACGGTCGGTGCTCGGCCAGCTGCCTCGGCAGTTCCTGCGTCGCGCTTGGCCTCCAGGGCCCGCACCTTGGCGACGACGTCAGCCCGGCGGGTGCCGGAGACGTGCCGCCGGTCGCGCCGCCCGTTCTCCTTGAGTCCCATGGAGACGTAGCCGTGCCAGCGGCCCGCCTCGTCCTTGTAGATCGACGACTCGCCGGATGCTGCGCGGTTGCTCATGTCTGGTGTCCTTCAGCGGCGGCGGTATGGCCGGCGGAGAGCCGGCCCGGGATGACCTGTCAGCGTCGCGCCTTGCGCCCGCCTTGACGGAGATCGAGCAGCAAGCTGTGGAGAGCGTCTGCGGGTGGACGACTTCAGCTGGCTGCGCGCAGCTGCTCGAGGAAGGCGGTGAGCGCATCGGCTGGAACGCGCCGGCAGGCGCCGATGTGGACCGACTGGAGCTGACCGGTCTGCATCAGCTCGTAGACCTTGGAGCGTCCGATGCCCAGTGCGGTGGCGGCCTCGGTCGGGGTGAGCAGCAGCTTGTCCATTTCGTCCTCCATGGTCGCGAGGGCGTCCGGACGCGCGTGTCTGAACTGTTCCCTCACCCGTGGTAAGTGCGATCGCATGGGGTGCTGTGACAAACGATCTTGGTCTTTCGAGCCCTCGACCCCTTGCCGGTCCGGCATGCCGGACGCACCCCGAGGCGACCGCGTCCCCCACCGGCAAGGGCAAACACCCTTGCCGGTCGGCCTCGGCCCTCCACGGGCAAGGGTTCGGAGCGGTGCCCGGCAAGGGTCCGTCCCCCACTGGGCCTCATCACCGTGCCCTGCCGGGACGGCTTGCCGGTGTGGGTTCGACCGGTCGACCGGACCAGCTAACCGGTGGCGGGAACGGGCCTGGGGTCGGGCGGCGGCCCGCCGCCCGCGCCGCCTGCGGCGTCGCTGTCAGCCCTCGGACGCTGGCGTACGCGGTGTGGGTGCGTCGGGTTTGCTCGGTGGTGAGCAGCTCGGCGGCGCGTCGGGCGGCGGCGGCCTGAGCGGCCCGGCCTTGCTGCTCGCGGAGCCCGGCAAGGGTCAGGCTCAGATGGCTTAGCCGCTCGAGGGTCTGCAGGAGCTGGCGGGTGTCGGCCTGGCGGACGAACTCCATGCTGCGCAGCCCGCCGGCCGCCTGGCGGGTCCGGCGGGACGGGCCGGTTGGGATGGGGAGGTCGCGGCGTAGTCCGCGGGCGGCCCGGTCGTAGGCGACGGCGGCCTGGTGGAGCGGCCCGGCGGCGGAGCGTTCGGTGAGGCGGCCGACTGCGGACAGGACCTCGCTCGCGGCGACCGCAGCGGCCTCGGCCATCGCGCGGGCCGTCGGGTTCCCGCTGGCTGCTGCCCGCAGCTGCTCATTGGTTCGGCCGAGGGCCTGTCCGGCGGCCTCCCACAACGCCTGGCGCTCGGCCGGGTCGAGCTCCAGACCGCCCCGCACGGTGCGGCCGGCGGTCGCAGCGTGCCGCGGGTCGGCGGGCTCGCGGCACCAGCGGGCTTGCAGCTGGGGGAGGGTCAGGTCGGGGGCGAGCTTGCCGCCGCCGAACCACACCGACTCGATCCCGTCGGCGGCGTGCGTCCCGGTGGCGCGCAGGGCAACGGCGTAGCCGGTGACCTCCTCGGGGTCCAGCGTGCTCATCCGCGGCCGGACCAGCACCCCGTCCCGACTGAGCCGCTCGCTGAACTCGGTGAAGCTGTTCGCCCCGGCCAGCGCTGCCCGGACCTTGCCGCGCAGGACCTCCCGGTCCGGACCGGCCAGCGCCGGCCTACCCTGCTCGGCGCGCTGCTGGGCCTGGCGGGCGTGGCGGCGCTGCTCGGCACGGCTGGTCTGCCGATCACCGGTCCGGTCCGCTAGCGAGGTCGGTGCCAGCCGGTAGCGGCTCTCGACGGCCAGGCTGGCCTCCCGGGCCCGGTAGAAGTCGTTGCGCGGCCAGACCCGCTTGCCGTCCTGCCGGGCCAGGCTCGCGACGACGTGGACGTGGTTGTCGGCGTGCCGGACAGCGACCCACCGCACCGCCTGCTCATCGCCGCGCGGCGCCAGCCCGATCCGGCGCACGTACTCCCCGACCACGTCCGCCCACTCCTGGTCCGACAGCAGCCGATCGTGCTCGGCGGCGCTGATCGCCAGGTGGTAGACCGGCCGGGCCTGCTTCCAGTCCTCCCGGTCGAGGCCGGCGGCGAGCAGCGGCGCGTTCAGCGCCGCGGCGAGCATCCCCAGCTCACGACCCCCGCCGGACTGGCGGGGCGGCTCGGGGCTGTCCAGGCCGTCAGGGCCGTCCCACGCGGCGACAGGTGCACGTTGGCATGCGGGGCGCTCAGCCCGTGCTCACCGGCCAGGCCCTCGCGGAACAGGTAGCCGAGTAGCCGTCGGACGTCGCTGCCTCGCTGGCAGACCTTGCCGATCACCGTTCAGTCATGCGTCGACTCAGCCCATGCGGCGGGCCACGCGCTGGGTCGCCGAGTCGGCGCTGAGGACAGCGTGGTGGGCGCCCGCGACGGCCCGGGGCAGCCAGATGGGTGTCTGGCCGGTGCTGTGCATGAGGGCCAGGGCCTGGTTGACGTTGACGGCGTACCGCCGGATCGCGGTGCGCAGGCTCAGCAGCTCGGCCAGCAGCTCGCGGTCCATTGACTGCGAGGGAGCGGGCCCGTGCCCGGCGGCGGCGAGTCCGGCGCCGGCCAAGAAGCCGCTCGGGGTCAGCCGGGCCCGCGCGGCGGCGGCAGCAAGCGCGGTGAACTCCTGCTCGTCGTAGCGCGCCTTCACCACCCGGGTCCGCGCCGGGAACCGATGCTGGCGGTGCCTCACGGCCGCGCCGGTGTCATCACTGTTCGGGCTGTCAGCTCGTGCCTGGTCGTCGAGGCCGTCCGGCTGGGCTTGGTCCACCGACGCTCTCCTCCTCAAGGTCCCCTCACCCTTGGTAAGTGCGCTGACGAGGGGGCCTGTGACATCCGGCGGAGGACTTTCCAGATTGGCTGTCCACAGATGTCCGTGGCCGTGCGCCGCGGAGGGCCAAGGTGAAATCAGGCTGTTCGTCATGGATGACCTCAGGCGCCCGGGCGAGGGCGCTCCAGCTCGGCCGGCGCCGCCGACCATGACGCAGGACCAAGCGGTGATCGGCTGGCTCGCCACCCGTCCGGCGCTGTCGGCCCTGACCGGGGACCTGCTGATCGACGCCTTGATCTTCTGGGAGCCGTTGGCGCCGCTGCCCGCCGTGACCGCCGAACCGGCCAGTGGCGCCGACGTCGACACGGGTGAGCTCCTGCAGGCGGTCGCCCGGCGGCTGCTGTCCCACCCGTGCCACGCTGATGACCACCAGACCCAGATGATTCTGGCCGACCTCGGCTGCCTGCTCGGCCTGGCGTGGTACTCCCTGCTCGACCCCGACGGCGCTCGCGCCGGCCGGCACCGCTGGGAGCAGCACCTCGACTGGATCACTCAGCTGCGTGTCCTGGAGACTGACACCGCCGTCGACCTCGCCCTCGCCGAGTCGCGCCGGGAACGCGGCGAGTAGCACCTGCTCGTCCACCGCCCGCCCGCGCCCGGGCGAGCACCTCCAACCTTGGGCGACGGGGGACCGGGCCGGACGCGGAGCGTCCGGTCTGGGCCCCGGAGCCATAACTTGCTCGCACCTCTCCAGCCCGTCCGGCAAGGCGCGGCAAGGCGCGGCAAGCACCCCGAGGCTGCTCCACAGAATCGACGACTAGCAGTCTGTCGCGATCGCACAGTGCGGGCCTCACTTTGCCTCGTGCGCGTGCACGTGAGAGCACGACGCTGCGCCTGTCGACCATGCTGAGCCCGTCGTGTCTATGAATGTGGACGCCCGGTCTCTAGCCGCACCGGACTACTCAGGTGCGGGGCGGGGCTCATCTGATCGCACCCTGGCGGGTGCGCGCACTCCCTGGTCCTGGCTGCACGGCCCTAACGGCACTTCTGCTCGCTGGCTTGTGCGCAGACGCTCCTCGATGTCGCGTGCATGACTATGCAGACCCGTCCCGTCTGCAGACGGGAGCCCAGTGATTCGAGCCCGGCCACATGCCGGAGCCCCGACGGGACGGTTGCGACTGCAGCGCTGTCCCGAAGGGGATCCTCTTGCAGGCAGATCACCGACGGGCAGACGCGGCGTGTCGGTCACGTAGCGCTGTGAGAAGCGCGCCACTTACCGCTGCGAGTCACAGAGCAAGACGCCGACCCCACAGCGCGGACGTTACGGGAACGATCATTTCGGCAACGGGCAGCACCGTCGTGCCCCCCACCCGTGGTTTTGATCTCCTGCGATAGGTGGTGGGGTCTTACAGCGCTACTTGGCGCCCGACTTCATGCTGAGTTCGCCTGCCTCTTCATCGGCGAGTGTTCCGACGAGTTCGGCGATCTTCACGACGATGTCCTCTATGGACTCCTCCGCCGTGCTGAATCCACCACGTGACGCGAGCGTGGGGCTGACCTGGTCAAGCTCCTCGAACGTAACACCGTGCATGACCGGCACCAGGAGGTTGCGGCGCAACAGAGCGCTGAGCTCATTGTTCGCGATGCTTCGGTCGGTCCGCAGTTTGTCGAGCATGGCGGGCGTCACCAGGACGATCCCCATGCGCGAACTCACGAGCCCCCGTTCGATGGCCACTCGCATGTCCGTGCCGGGCCGAAGGCTCACCTCGCTGAACCACACCGAGACGTCCTCCCCGACGAGCAAGTCGTAGACGACTTTCGCGTCGGCCTGGCGGTCGGGCCAGGCGTGGCAGAGGAACACGTCGTGCTTCTGAGTTCGTGCCAAGGCCGCCGCGCGGACGGGCTCGAGGTCGCGTACCTGCTGCGGCGTGTACGAGACAGTCGACGCACTCGGCTGCCAGGCCGGCCGTGCGGTGCGACGTGCCCCGCCCCCGCTGCCGCTCGACAGGCTCCCGCTCCTACGCACAGGCGCGGTCGGTGCTGGGTGGGACGGGTACGACCGCGGCGGCGCGTAGCCATACCCTCCGCCGCGTCCGTGAACTGGGCAGTCGGCACCGCCGCCCCTGATGTGGCCCCGTACGGGGGCAGTGCACTGAGACATGTGGCCGATGCTAGTGGCGACCTCCGACACGCGGAAGACCCCACAGGGTGTCCGGAACTCGTGTCCGCTAACACGGGCCCCGGGATAGCCCACGTAGTGAGACGCGGTTGTGGACGCGCTCGAGCGACCGCCAGCGTGCGGTGCCCGAAAGCGGTCGTCTTTAGGACCACCGCAGGACGCTCCCGGGTTGCCCCCGGTCATCATGAGTTGTCGGGATCTAGCCGGCCCGAGCCGTCGTCACGCGCAAGGCATCTGTTCGCTTGGCCGCCTCCTGCGCGACGCGCTTGCGCTTGCGCCTGACCCGCTCGGCGACCTCCGGCGGCTGCCCCGCCGCGGCCGCGGCCTCCTGCCACGTCATCCCGGGCTCCCACGCGAGCAGGACCTGCTGCTCCTCCGGCTTGAACTGGCCGAGGGCGCGCTGGGCGCGTCGCTCGAGGGCCTCGACGTCGTCGTCGATGATCGCGGTGGACGGGTCGGCTGTCAGCGTCACGAGGGGCGCCCGTTCGCCGCTGCGTCCGATAGGCACGAGCCGGTCGAGGCTGTCGACTGAGCGCCCGACGATCTGCGTTCGCCCGGTCATCTTGTGCCGGCGCGTGTAGCGGCCGGCTTGCCGCTGGAGGTGCTCGATGACCTCCACCTCTAGCGCGTCGTCTTCGTCGGGGACCCAATCGTCCTCCAGGAGCGCGTCGATCGTCGCCTCGACCATCGGGTCCGTGGGTCGGCGCTCCAGCCAGTTGACGATGAACTCGCGCACGGCCGCAAGGTCTCCCCTGAGCGCGGCACGGCGGGCCCGTAGTGCCGCGAAGAGCGGGATGCGGGCGAGGGACCGCCCGAACGAGTCGAAGGAGAAGCCCCGCGACCACGTGTTAAGGATGTTGTGCACCTGCTCGAAAGCGGGCCGGACAGCTCTCCCGACGAACAGGTGCACGCTCGACATCTCCGGGAGCAGCAGCTGGTTGAAGCCGAGACCCTTGACGAAGTCGGTGGCGAGTGACGCGCCGACACCCTGCACGGCCTTGCTCAAGGCTCCGCCGCCGATCGCCTCAGTGACGATCTTGGTCACCGAGTCGATCTGGCTGAACGCGCTGAACTGGCCGATGTCGCTCGCGAAGCGAGGGAACAGCGTCCGCCGGGCACCGAGGAAACCGCCGACATGCGACGACGCCAGGCCGCCTCGAGCGAGGCGGGTGATGGACGGGTTGATGGCGGCCTCGAGCGCGCGCCGGCTTGCCGCCGAAGTCCTGACGCGCGCCTCGTCTTGCGCTTTACCGATCTTGCGGGCGCTCGTTGCGGCCGTGGACGCGCGGCTCGCGGCGACCCGCGACGCGGCCGCGTCGCGCGCTGCCTCGATCGCGGAGGTGTCCGGCGGGCGCTTGAGCGCCTCGGCCAGCTGCCGGCGCGCCTGGTGAGAGCGCTGCCGTTCCTGCCAGGTCAGCTCACGGGTCGTATCGCTCACGGCGGTACCTCCTAGTGGTCCGTCGTTGATTTGATCTGGCGGGTCAGTGCTGCGCGGCCTCGCTGGACCTTTTCGATGATGTCCTCGGCGGTGGCTTTCCAGACGAAGGGCTTGGGGTCGCTGTTCCACTGCGCCGACCAGTCCAAGATCGCTGTCTGGAGTTCCGGGACGCTGGTGAAGACGCCTCGTCTGAGCATGCGGTCGGTGAGCTCTTTGAACCAGCGCTCGATGAGGTTGGTCCAGGAGCTGGAGGTTGGGGTGAAGTGCAGGTGCCAGCGACGGCGGTCTTTGTGCGCCAGCCACTTGGTGATCTCGGGGGTCTTGTGCGCGGACAGGTTGTCCAGCACGACGTGCACGGCAAGACCGCGGGGGACGGTGGCGTCGATCTGTTTGAAGAACCGCAGCACGTCTTTGGCGGTGTGACCCTTCTGGCAGTGCGTCAGTACCTCGCCCGTCGCGACGTTCATCGCCGCGAACAGGTCGGTCGTGCCGTTGCGCTTGTAGTCGTGGGTCATCGTGCCGGCCCGGCCGGGGACCATCGGCAGGCTCGGCTGGGTGCGGTCCATCGCCTGGCACTGGGTCTTTTCGTCGAAGCTGAAAACGACCGCCCGCTTGGGCGGGTTCATGTACAGCCCTACGACGTCGACGAGTTTGGCTTCGAACTGCGGGTCGTTGGAGATCTTGAACGTGCTGATTTTCCACGGCTTGAGGTTGTGGTCGGACCAGACCTTGGCGATGGTGTCTTTACCGAGCCTGAACCGCTTGGCCAGCAACCGAGTCGTCCAGTGCGTCCCGCCGTCGTCAGGCTTGTCCTGGCAGGTCACCCGGACGATCTCGGCGACCGTGCCCTCGGTCAGCGGGGACTTACGGCCGCGTCCCTTGGCGATCTTCCCGACGCCGTCCACGCCCTGCTCGGCAAAGCGAGTCCGCCACCGCCGGACCGCGTCGGGCGTGACCTGGCAGCGACGCGCGATCTCCTGATTGGCCACCCCATCACCGGCCCACAGCAGAGCCTTCGCCTGCAGCACCTGCCGGTGCGGCAGCGATGTGGACGTCGCCATTGGCTTCAACTCAGCTCGCTGCCTCGCCGTCAACGACAAGGCCGGGGCAGTCATAACAGGCATGACCATATGATCCCATGTTATATCGCAGACAACACTAGGCGCGCCGCGACCACTCCCGACATTTCACAGACGGACCACTAGGTAGTCGTCTCACCACTGACGACGAGAACGAGCCCGAACGACAGAGAATCTTTACCGTCAATCTTCAGCTTCCTCGCGGCCGGGCACCCAGGCGGCCTCCGACTGGCCGTCACACCCCTCCAAACAGCGCTTGCCCTTCGTTCCCCGGGCGGCTTCGACGAGCACGGCGGCGTCGCGCAGCCCTGGCAGCGGGCGCAACGACAGGATCAGCAGCAGCGCGAGCAGTACGCCCCCGATGACGATGACCAACGGATCCACGGCTCCTCCTCAAGAGCGGACCGCCAGGTGCGGCCCTCACCTCTTGGTAGGAGATCGGGCTAGAACGACAGGAAAAGGAGTACGGCTCGCCGCTACCCCTGGCCGGCGTTCCGCCACGGCCTGCTGACCAACGTCCTGAACCCCCAGCCGCCGCTCTCAAGGCAAACGGCACCGTCGGCTGGGGACGGCCAGGCCCGTAAGCCGAACGTCTTGTGGAAACGAACGCTGCCGGCACAGGTACGCGGGTCGGTGTTTCCGTAGGACCCGCCCGCTGGAGATTTCCACTCAGGTCACTCATACGGGACACCCTTGCCGATCAACGTCTCGGTAGCGCGGCGCTATCGCGCACCCGGGTTGGCAGGCGACCAAGCAAACCGCAAGCAGTTGCAGATCATGTCTATGCGCTGGAGCGGATAGGCGACGCCGGCTTGCCCTGGCTTCTCGGGCGCCAACGGAGCTCCGCGGTGCCCGATCAGAAGACCGGCTCTGGCCGGAAGTTTCGGGTGCGCACACCCGCCCCGCGTGCGCGCCCAGGAAGATTCCACCGGCCCGGGCGCCGGCGGTGCCCATCTGCTCGTCGTCGAGACATGCCCCGGCCAGAAGCTGTAGGGCGACGCGTCTGGTGACCACGATGGCGACGCGCACGATGACGACGTGGAGGGTCGATCCGCGGCATTTCGTCGTCATCCTGTCGCCGGCTGGTGGTCATGCTGTCGCCAGCGTGCGGGCATGGCTGCGCCGGCCGAGCAGTGTTCAGCCGCTGCGTTGCGGGGCGAGAAGCTGACCGCGGGCGAGCATGGCGATGATGTGCCAGGGCGGTGCGATCGGCCCGAGCCGGCGCAGTACGGCCGCTGCAGCTAGGCCGAGCGCGGACAGCGCGTCAGCCAGCGCCGAGCCGGTCGGAGCGGTCGCTGGCAGCATCGGGTCGCACTCGTGCGCGCCGATGGTGCCCTGCACACGCAGCCACTCGGCGCGGCCGGTCGCCCTGCGGATCCAGCCGCGCACCGTGTCGGCCGGCACGGCCAGCTCGGCGCCGCTCGCCCGGTGACCCTGCCCGCAGGCGCTGGCCAGCAGCGCCTGCCCGACCACCTCGATCGCCTACGCATGGCGCGCCGGGGCCTGGGCCGGCAACAGGACGTGCGTCACCGCGCAGGTCGTGCACCGCACGCGGCGTGGCCGTAGCGAGGTACGCCCGCCACAGGACAAGCGCAACGAGCGAGCCCGGGCGAAGCCCCACTGCCGCAGCGGCCCGGCGCAGCCAGGACAGCGGAGCACGTCAGCAGCCAGATCGCGCTGCGCCTGGGCCTGGTCGAGCACCACGATCACGCCCTGCGACTCCCTGCATCGGTCGATCATCGCGGCCGGCCCGGCAACCGGACAGGGGCGAGTGGTGTTGCAGCCTCGCGCCCCTGACTGGCCGATGGCAAGCCGCCGGAGGCTGCCGTCGAGCCACGTTCGTCCTCGACGTTCACGCACGTCAGCAGGCTGTCGCAGACGACGACATCGAACGCGACGATTAAAGCGTCCTCAGCCTCCGTGACGCGCCAGGCCCTCTTCGTCATCACCCAGCGAGTCGCTCAACAGAAGCTGCCGTTCGGGCCGTCGATGAGGCGGGCGGAAGTACTGCGCTTTCGTTGGCACAAGCGAGACTCGCGGCAGTGAGCGCGTCGCTGACGGCGCAGAGTGCCAGGGTCTCGGTCAGTCGTAGATGATCGCAAGGCCCCGTCTCTCCAGGTCGGCGAGACCGTCGCGCATTGCTTGCACTCGCTCGGGCGAATGTCCTACCCAGTCGACGATCTCCCCAACGATCTTCACAGGTTGCCGAGTGCGGTACGACCGGGTCGGATTGCCGGGGAACTTCTTGTCCGTCACGTTCGGATCGTCCTCAAGCGTGCCTTGCGGTTCTACGATGTATATCCGCCCGGGGCCTACACCTACGGCGAGTTCAGCGCCCCACGTTGCGGCATCGAGAGTTGCTGTCACGTAGACGTGGTTGGCGATCCGGCCTTCCTCGAAGTTCGAACGGTGTCCCGGCACCAAAAGGTCGCCCACGGCGAGGGCGGCTTTCGTGCCGTGAAACAGCGCTCCCGACGCGTGGGCTTTGAACGGCTGCGGCTCGCTCATGCGTACCTCCACCTGGTAGCAGACGATCTGGAGCCGTGAACCGTAGGGACTAAAACCGGCCCTCATGAGGGCCAAGCCCCTCTGTCACACTGGAGCAGAGGGCACGGCCCCTATTCGGCTAGGAGGTGCTTGCACCCGCCCCGCGAGCGACCTTCCTGACACCGGCCCGCGGGTGTCGCCAACTAGTGGCACCTATGCGCTGTCGGACACCTGCTCGTACAGGGTGACCAGATTCCCGTCGGGGTCCAACAATCCGAACTCCTCCGTGCCCCATTCCGTGCGTCTGAGTGGCGCCCGAGGATGCACCACGCCCAACGGCTCGCAGTGCCGGTAGAGGTCCTGCACTCCCTCGACGCGCAGGCGGCAGGACGCCGAGCCGGCCAGGTGACGTTCGGCGCCGGGGGCGCTGCCGTCGGCGATCCACAGGTGCAGCTCGACCTTGTCTCGCAGGAGGATGGCCAGTCCGGTGCCGTCGGGACTCAGGAGCTCGGTGAACCCGAGCGTCTCGAGGTAGAACTGCACTGCAGCACGCTCGTCGGCGACAGGCAGCGCCGGTACGGCGGCGAGGAAGCTGGGCATGAGCAGGACGCTAGTGCCGGCTAGGAGGTGCTTGCACCCGCCCCGCCACCCGGTCGACGACCGTGACCTGGTTCGCGGTCTGGTTCGCACTACGACGGTGGCGAGTAGGTGCGATCGGGACGCCGATGAGATATGGGGCTGGCAGTCGTCTGAGTACGGTCCGATCAACGCGCGGCGCGCATCAAGGGAGAGGAGCAGGGATGAGACCACTCCGGTACTCGATCAACGTCACGCTCGACGGCTGCTGCCATCACGAGGCAGGGCTCCCTCCGGACGAGGAGTCGATGCGGTACTGGACCGCTGCGATAGAACGAGCCGACGCCCTGCTGTTCGGCCGGGTCACCTACGAGATGATGGAGTCTGCGT
>JAABUN010006329.1_pt1 | contig 13733 bp, 10 predicted proteins | sample 5559311 | NCBI WGS metagenome assembly JAABUN01 (sample SAMN10711877, study PRJNA513370) | rock metagenome | isolation source: Antarctica rocks | place: Antarctica: Victoria Land, Siegfried Peak sud | reverse complement strand
CGCGGGCGCAGCTCGAGCAGCTCGGGATGACTTTTGTCGGCGCTGAAGACCGCGCCTTGCGGCGCTTTCGAGACGCCGAAGGCAAAACCTACTTCCTGGCTACGTCCCTCAGCGCCAAAACTGCCGGGTACACCGCGCGCGCTGTCAGGCGTTTACTATCGAAATATCGGTCACTCCTGCTCGAAACGAAGGGCATTTTAATCATCGCTACACCCCAGCCCGGTCGACTCTCACGGACCCTGACCAACCATGAAGACTATGTAAAGACGCTTCAGGTCGACGCCAGCATCTGCAAAGTGGGTCCTCTACAAAAATAAACCCACAGTGCTTGACGCACGGTGCAAGAGGTAAGGCAAGCTTCTCATTTAGAGACACGCCTGAATTCTTGCTGTGTCTGCTAAGGTACGAAAAACTGAGAGGAGGAGCGCGTGAACCGCCGAACCTATACATCCCCCATGTCGCTGTACCTCCTGTTACTCTTTTCTTTCTATGCGCTGTTCATATGGTTACTGATCAGCCTAAACTTGGGCAACATAAGCGGCCTTGCGCTACTGCTGCTGTCTCTTTTTCTCATCCCCCGCTCTGCAAACGTTTTCTCGGAGTGGATCAGCCGCTACGCCACTGCGCCGCCTCGGGAGCCGGGTTCAAGGCGTTCGAGACGACAAAACTGTCGTCAGGACGTCTGGAGCAACGTCATCTTGCCCGACGCCAGCAAACGCGACCTTATGACCTTGCAGCGCATTCTCGAGGACCCAAAAGGTTATAAACGGCGTTGGGGCATGGAGCCACCGCTCGGGGCTGTTTTGCACGGCCCACCCGGTACCGGAAAGACTTTGATCGCACGGACTCTGGCGCAGAGTGCTGGCTACGCCTTCCTTGCGCCCAGTCCTGCCGAGCTGAGCAACAAATGGGTAGGGGATAGCGAAAAGGCCATCCACGCGCTTTACGACGAGGCGAGGGCGAGCGCACCATGCGTCATCTTTCTCGACGAACTCGACGCGCTGGCCTCGGAACGCTCGAGCAGCGGCAGTGACAGTGGTGGCGCGGTACGTGCTTACAACAACGCCACGAACCAGCTGCTTCAGGAGATCGACGGTTTTCAGAGCAACTCACAGATCTTCACTATCGGCGCAACCAACCGGCTGGACATCCTCGACGCCGCGATCACCAGCCGTTTGGGGATGCACGTCCACATCGGCTTGCCCGATACGGACGCGCTCGTCCGGTTGTTTCGCATCTACACCTGGCCGTACCGCGAACGCCTCGAGGTCAGTGCCGAAATACTGGCCTACAGCGCCTCGGGTATGAGCGGTCGTGACGTGCAAGAGATTAGTAAGTTAGCAGCGATGACCGCCGAAGGTAAGGGCCGCGAGGCGGTGGGTGTAGAGGAGTTTAGCGAGGCTTTTTCCCGTCGCGGCTTCTCTCTCGCCCGATCCCAGTCTCAACCGCAAAGAGCTTACGCGCAGCAGGTCAACTAACCCTTCCATAACAACCTGTAGCAACGTCCGGTATTTAACAGCACCTTTTGCCGGACGTTTCTTTACGCTTGAGAGTAGAACAGGAGGCTAGTGTTATGGATAAGGTCGTTTTAAGCAAAACAGCTAGAAAAGCCTTTGGTGAACGGTTAGGCAGAAACGTTCCCGATCCCAACAGCGAGGAGTTCGATGAGCTGTTAGAAGAACTGCGTGAAATGCGGCCGGACGACTATACCGACCTTATGGGAGCACTTGAATATAGTGGCGACAAACTCCCGGTCGAAAAAGAGGCGCTTCGCGCTCACAATCGTGCCAAACGCCAGAAGCTCGCCAACAACCTCAAGAACCGTGAGACTCACGACGGCAAGACCGTACCCGACAAGCGCAAATCTTTATTGTTAGGGGGCGCACTGGCAGCTGTGATGATGGGTTGGATCGGTTATACCAACGTCAGTCGGATGTTCATTGCCCAGGCCGCAACCGCTGAAAACGTCGAAGAGATCGTTCCGGTCAATCCAGCAAAAATAGAAACGAATCAGTTCGGTGTCCGCAACGACGTACCAACTTTCGCGGTGGCCATCGACGTTCCCCAGCCCGTGCGCGTCGCCCAAACTGCGCCGCCGCCGCCACCCAAAGAAACGCCGAAACCCGTCGAATCTCCCCAGGCAGACGCACCACCGACGCCCCAACCGGACAAACCAGAGCAAAAAGAAGGACTCCTCTACGGGCTGAGCAGACCGCTCAAAACCTCTACAACTGAACCCGAAAGTGGTCTCCCCCCAGCGCCCAGCCCGCCTCAACCAGGAGTGGCCAGCGCGCCTCCATCGCCGTATCTACCCCCCGGTTCCGGTGGTGCAGGCACCACCGCTACTGCTGAAGCCGCAGTTTTACCTGCAAACCTATCATTCGACCCACCCGAAACCGCTTCGGAAGGACCTACCAACGCCTTAAGTAGTGCGGGAGAGGGCGACGCTTTACCGAGCACACCAGGCACTACCCTCGCAGCTACTGGGGCGGACCCGAGCACGCAATCACAAACCACCCCGCCCCCACCCAGCTTAGGCGGAACCGCGAGTGAAGAGCCAACCCCTGCTGCGAGTAGCCTCGGTTGGGACGATCCCGACGGGGCGGAGCGCGCGGTCGAAGAGAAAACCTTGTCGTTCGCCCAGACCGATTCACAAGCTGGACTTTCAGACACTTCTGCGCAACCCCTGCCTCCCGTGCCGCAGGTGGGTGGCGAGCCCACACCACCCCCGCCGACGCCGAGCCCAAACAGTGAACCTCAAGCCGAACCCGAGATAACCGACCTGAGCACCCTGCTCACACCAGGGACGCAACTAGAGGCTGAGCTGGTAACGGGTGTGGCTGCTGCCGACGGCGCAGCCACACCGGTCATCGCTAAAACGACGGGAAATTGGTGTGGCACACCCAACTGCGCTGAAATCACCTGGATCGGCGAAGCGAGCTACCCCGGCACGAACAGAGTAGAACTCACCTTTTCCCAGGCGGTCGTGGGCAATACAGCGCAAGGCGTATCGGCTAAGGCGTTTGGAGACGACCAACTCCCCGGCGTACCCGCCGGTGTACGTGACGTAGCGCCGACTGCGGTGCAAGACCTTATGCGCGGAGCCGTCGGCGGCGCTTCAGATTACCTCGACGCTTTCAACAACCGCGAAACCATCATCCTCAAGGAAGGCGAAATCGTCAAGCAACAAGCTGAACCCGATTTCGGTACCTACTTGCTAGGACGCGGAACTGAACTCTTTTCACTCCCGAGCGATCAAACGAGCATCGTGCGCTTAGCCGAGGTCGCTCCCGGAACGCCCTTTACCGTTATCTATGGCCTCTAGCTTTCTCGAGGCTTTAGGCACAGACCATATTCTTAGCTCCGGTCAATTGAAGCGCCACTTTAATTTGACCGAGGCTGAAGCGCAGGATTTAGGAGTCCGCGTTTTTGCCGTCGAAGCCAAAAAAACGAAAGGCAGTAGACAGCAAGCCAAGTACCATTTCGTCATTCGGAAGGGTAAGCATCCCCCGAACGACGGTGCAACGCTGCGTCACATCACCGGCGCAGCTGAGATGCGCTACCATTTAGGCGTATCTCACGACGTCTGGTTAAGTGACGCAGGCAGGCGGTGGGCCAAGAGCAAACCGGACGCCACCTGGACGACTCCCGAGGGTTTGGTCGCCATCGAGTACGACTCAGGCGCTTACGATCCCGAGACCATCATCAAAAAACTGACCAGTTTCGAGTCGGGTTATGCCAGGCAGATTTGGGGTACGCCAAGCAAGCATCGCGTCGGTCACATCAAGCACATGGCGAGAAACATCGTACCCAACTTGCAAATCTTTTACGCACCCTGGTACTAGCATCTGTAAGCAAGCAGGGCTCGCTATTCGCGCGAGCCCTGCTTTTCGCTGGACACTGGCCTAAAAGCTTAATAGCCCCGGAACTTTTCACGACCCCTACGCTCATGACAGGTCTTACAAAAGGCCGAATCAAGGAGGTAGGTCAATGATGATCCGAAATTCGTTCAGCTCGTTACAGTATCGCGGAGCGCAGCTAGCTGTCGCCCTTTCGCCACGCGCTTCCCAGAACTGGCGGGCGCTAATCTTCGGAGCAACGGCGGCGGCCATGTTTTTGCTCTTTCTCGGCAGCCCCGCCTTCGCCGTTACAAACATCGCTACCGTGGTGTGCGGCTGGGCTCCTACCGTCGGCGCTATCGGCACCGCTCTCGCTTTCATTGTCTTTATCGGTGGTCTCGCTATGATCGCCGTCGGTAGCCAGCAGGGTTTCGGACGCACCATCTGGGCCATTCTAGGAGCAGTGGCACTCTTCGGGGCTACCGGGCTGTTCAACGCGCTCACAGCGGGTACGTGCGGCCAAGCGTCGGCCTAAGCCGTGCAGCACAAGCTGTTGTAACTCCGGCAGAACTGGAGAAGGTAAACCTAACCGGGGCTCGAGCGCGTGGCGAGCCCCCTTTTTCGTCGCAGAAGAGTGCAAAACTTTAACAGCCCCGCAAATTTTTATAACCCCTACGCTCATAGCAAGTCCCAGAAGGGACTTATTCTAGGAGGTAGGTCGATGATCCGCAATTCGTTCAGCTCAGTGCAGTACCGTGGGGCGCAGCTCGCTGTCGCTCTCTCACCACGCGCTTCCCAGAACTGGCGGGCGCTAATCTTCGGGGCAACAGCAGCGGCTATGATTTCGCTCTTTCTCGGCAGCCCCGCCTTCGCCGTTACAAACATCGCTACCGTGGTGTGCGGCTGGGCTCCTACTGTCGGCGCTATCGGCACCGCTCTCGCTTTCATCGTCTTTATCGCTGGTCTCGCCATGATCGCCGTCGGTAGTAAACAAGGGTTCGGTCGTACCATCTGGGCCATTTTAGGAGCAGTGGCCCTGTTCGGCGCTACCGGGCTATTCAACGCACTTACAGCGGGTACGTGCGGTCAAGCGTCGGCCTAAGCCGTGCAGCACAAGCTGTACAACTTAGATAGCAAGCAGACCTTTCTTGGGATCGACATGTCCGACATCATGGTCGGCATAACGACGTGGATGTTAGGAAACTTCCTTGCGGGAGAGTTTCTCCCGCCACGTTTGCGAATGCTGTCGATCTTTGCGTCCGTAGGTATCGCCTTGACCGTCTGGCGTGCGCTGAAAGACAAACTCCCGCCTGGGTTTTTCCGCCACCTGCAAGCCTGGGCGAGCGAAGCCAACGCCTACCGCATCGGTCCGGATACGAAAGCCTGCCCTGCTGTTGTCGACCATCAGCGCGTACTGAGTTTTCTCGAACAAGAGAAAAGTGACCGTACGCAACTCGCTAGGGTGTCGGCCAAAGCCTCCGCAAAAACAAATGGCGAGATAAGGCCACGGCTCCAGCACACGGTCCAACTCACGCCACCTTCCCGTACACCGGGGGAGAGCGCCGTAGAGGACTCGCCACCGGCTACGAGAATCACTGTTCACCCAAGACCATAGTCCACGAGAGGAGGAGGATGCCAACCCTAAATCAAAACGACGCCCGCTACGCCGAGCAACTCAACTATTGGGAGGCCCGCTCGACGCACATGCTCTGTAACACCAACGTTGCCGAGGTAGGGTTTGAGGTGCAAATTCCCAGCACTACCATGAGCGGGGACGCCGACCTGGAAAGCCTGCACCGGCGCGTAATGAACATCTTGCACTACGCTGTCCCTCCGGGTGAAAGGCTCCGCCTCCATCTCGAGGTCGCCCCCCTCGAGGATCGGTTGCTCGACCGCTACAAAGCCGAACTCAAAACCACCAACCCCGCCGCCCGCCTCGTCAGTGAAGCCACGACCGCGCTCTTAAACAGCGGTAAACGCAAAGAAATACTCAACGAATACCGTGCTTACGTCACCTGCACGATGAAGATCGACCGCTCACGGTGGCAGCGTCAGCGCGCTTTCGGTATCAACGAAATGGCCACTATCGACAACCGCGCCTGGATACTAAGGGGCCAACTTCAGGCGTCGCTCGAACAAGCAGGTCTCAGCCCGATTCCTTTTTCACCTCAAGACCATTTCAGGATTCCCTACCGTTACTTCAACCCGCAACTACGTGGTGCGGTCGTTCCTACTTACAAGCCTCCAGAGTTCCACTTGTCCGAGAAGGTTTTGCGAAAGCACCCCGAGCTCGCTGAACCGAGCATCCGGGCGCAGCTTTTAGCAAGCGACTATATCCCCTACACCGATTACGCCTTTACCGCCGGTCACTACATGAAGATCGTCTCGATGGGCTATCAACCCGTCGGTACGACCTTTACCGGCGCACTCGGGCAAGTTCTCAACACACCTCGCAAGTTCTGGTTGGTACTCGACTACGAACATAAAATACCCACCAAGTTTCAGCGCTTTCTCCAGGCCAGAGCCCGCAAGCTCGCGGCAATGACTGGCGATAGCGGTGGTCTCAGCGACTACTCGGACCCCGCAAAAGAGGCCGAGAATATGGAGGCCCGTGGCCTGATCGCCTTTTTGCAAAACACGGGTCAACACATGTACAAAGTCGGCGTTTCGATGGTGCTTTTCGACCGCACCCTCGAGGGTGTCCAGGAGGGTGCGAAAGAGGCCGTCTCGCACTTTGCCCAGGTTCCCTCGGTCACCCCAATCGAAGAGTCGAGCAACCTGCGTGAACAGTTCTTCGGCCTAGCCCCCCTGACCGGACTCAACAACGACTTCACGTTTCTCGTTACCGAGGAAAACGCAGCCGACTACTGGCTTATGAACGGCCCGTGGACAGGCTTCAACCGTCCCGCCGCGCTGTTCTGGAACCAGTACGACGCGCTCACCGCCATCGACCCGTTCGATTCCAAAGTCACGAACTATAACGGCGTGATTATCGGCGGCTCAGGTACTGGCAAGACGTTCTTTACGCAGTCGCTTTTAGCCCAGGTGATGCGTGACGGCACCGAGACCATGATCGTCGACCTCAAATACGATTACCAGCAGCTCGTCGAGTTCTACGGCGGTCACACCGTCACTTTCGGCCCTGAAGGAGGCTACTGCATCAACCCGTTCGACCTGCCTAAAGGAGCTGTCGAGCCCGACAACACCAAACGCGCCTTTCTGATGGGCTTTTTACGCACCATCTTGCCTCGAGATGAGAGCACCGACATTGCCACCGAAAACACCATCCTCGCAGCTGCGATTACGCAAGTCTACGCGCGCGCGACCACCACCTACTACGACGAGGAACGAAACGAGGTCAAACGTTATGAAGGCACGACCCTAAGCAACCTCGTACGCGTTCTCGACGCCATTGAAGAACTCGAAGGACGCAACGCAACCCCGGATGATAAAAAGCTCGCGCATAAGCTCGCCGGGAAGTTCGGCAGCTTTATCGGCAGGGGGCAGTACGCTGCTCTTTTCGACGGCCCGACCAACGTCGACCTAGACGCTCAGATCGTGTACTTCAACGTTCAAGGTATGGCCGACGACACCCGACTGCTACCCGTGGGCCTACTTACCATCGCCGACTACATGTTCACCCGCATTAAACGAGACCCCCGGAAGAAAAAACTGGCCGTGTTCGATGAAGCCTGGGCGCTCCTGGGCATTCCCGAGGCGGCTACCTACATGCAGAAGCTCTCGCGGTTGTCGAGAAGCTTCGGCGGCGGCATCTACTACATTACGCAGACGATGGAAGACCTGCTCAGCGAAGGTGCGAAAAGCATCTTACAAAACACGACGTACCACTTCTTACTACCGACCCCCGGACAAGAGGACCTGGTAGCGAACGTACTCAAGCTTACCGACAACGCCAAACGACGTTTCGAGAGGCTTATCCCCAAAGAGCAAGTGTTGGCCTGGATCCGTACCGAAGACGGCGCGGTCGGCGACGTCTTACGCAACGTCCAACCCGCGGTGATGTACTGGGCATTTACCAGCCACCCACAGGAAGTGGCCGAACGAAGCCGTACCAAGGCCATCTATAACGGAAACCTCTACGCCGCCCTGCTCGACCTGGCACGTCGGTACCCGCTGGGCATGTTTAGAACGCCGCAGAAAAGCGAAGAGGTGCAAAAAGAAACGGAGCGCCTTCGTGAAGCCGCATAGATTTGTCCAACGCACTAAGAGCATCTTTATGGTGCTCACGCTCCTGCTGTCGCTCGCACCGACACCGGTTCAGGCGCAGGGTCTCCCGGAAGTCCCTGGGCTGCCTGCCCTACCCGACCTCCCTGACATACCCAACCCCGGACAGATCGGAGAAGACCTCTGTAACGCAGCTGGCAACGTCTGCGACTGGATCAGCTACGCACTTTCGCTCGCCGAACAGCTTCAGGGACTGATGGACGAATTCCACAGTGAAATTGCTGGGATGGGCGACGATCTCTACGGGGAGGCCACCGATTGGCTTAACGACTCGCTGAGCACCGTCAGCATGGGCGTCGATAGCGGCGTCGTCGAACAAGCGTTTAGCAACATCGAGCAGTCGCTCAAAGAAGGACCAAGTTCGTTAAGGGCTGCGCTCAGAACGAATCTTAGGACGCTTACCAATAGCCGTTTAGCAAGTGACGAAAATGCACCTAAAGACTCTCCCGACGGACGGTACAACGAAACTGTCCGCACCATTCCCTCGGTCGCTGCCGCCGAGGTCGTTTCCGCGCTCGAGCAAGAAGAAGCAGCCCTTATCAAAGCAGAATCAGCGGGGATCAACGAAACGTCGTTCAAACTGGGCGCGGTCGTGCAACAAAATACGGCGGCCCAGGACACAGCTCGAAATATCCTGGCCCCAGGCGGCGACGCCGACAGCCTCGAAGACGATGTGAACACAGCAGTCTCTACCCGGGCCGCCATTCAAGCACTTACCGAGGGTCTGGCCGACACCATGCGGCACGACGCCACCTTTCAGAGCAACCTCTCGGAGACCGTCAAAGCCCTATCGCAGCAGCAGGTGATGACCAACTGGCAACTGCAACTCACCGTTCAGTCACTGATAGATGAAAAGGAGGCGGAAATCGCTTCAGCCCAAGCCGAGGTCGAAGCTGAAATCAACAACATCTACGAAGAGAGCGAACGCGTAACAGGACAGTTCCAGGGGGTCATCACCAGCGGGGCGGGCTTGCTCACCCCTGAGACAGCTACGCTCAAACCGGCAACTCTAGGATGGTAAAAGCCCTTCTTTTTACAACCTTCTTGCTTTTAGGAGGCGCTTTTGCCCAAGGGGGCGATACCGAAATGGTGTTCCCCGGCCTCGAGCTGCCCGATCCGGTTGACTGGCTCGCGGCTACCCACAAATTCATCACCGGCAACGGTCTCCACGATGACATAGAGAATATCGGCTGGGCCGTTCTGTTCGTCGGGTTTCTCGTCGGCCTGGTGCGAACGACCTACTACGCGAGCGAAGCGGAGTGGTGGGCGGTGTACGCTCGCCTACTGCTAGGTATCCTCGTTTTGTCCAACGTCGCCCTCCTGCAAAAGTTTGTCCAAACCTCATGGAACACAGCCTACGCCTGGAGCAGCAACCTCACCGGGGAAACCGTCGAAGACGACCTCGTTGAGGGTGCCGAAAACGTCGAGCAGCTCATCACCCCACTTCTTATCGTCGGCGGGACAGCCCAGATGTTCGCGGTAAAAATGGCGTCTCGCATATCCGCCGCCAGCGCCCAGGGACTTGCAAAAGCAGCGAAGGCGGGTGCGTCGAGCGGAACCAAACGGTCCCTGTCGTTTTTCGTGCGCCTCATCATGTACGCTTTCATCCCCATCTTCGGATTTTACGCCGCGCTCGTGTACCTAAGCGGCCTTACCGTCCTGCTCGCTATGCTGCTCTTGCCCCTTGCTGGCGCAATGGTCATCTTTCCGGGGGGCATCTCCTGGTGGAGTCGCTGGGTTGGGATGATGATCTCTGCTGTCGTCACGATTCTCGTACTCCCCATCATGTTCAACATCGTCATCTCGCTCGGAATGATCGGGCCGATGGACGTCCTCAACAACCATTTGGCAGGCTTGAGCTCCGATATAAGCAGCTCTCAGGGGATCATCCTTTCTCCCTACACGGCGATGCAAAAATTGGCAGAAAAAGTGAAAGGAGGGAGAGATTTTAGACAGTCGGCCCTTGAAGTCGCTGGCTTCAGCTCGGGTATCACTGAAACGCTAAGTGATATTCCCGAACTCATCATGGGCTGGCTATTAGCTTTGATCGCGGTAGCTGTCGGCATGTTGATCGGCCTCTTTATGATGCGGAACTTCGATAAAGTCATCTCCGGCTTTGTCGGCGGGGTTACCTCGGGCATGATGCCGTCGCTTCCGTCTGCTCGCAGTATAGGCGGCGGTGGTGGCAACTCTAAAGGCCAATCTTCGGGTTCTCCAGCCTTGTCGTCTAATAGTAGCGGAGGAGGTGGCGGCGGCGGTGCCTCAACCGTAGCAGCACCCTCCGCAGGGGGCAACCGCAGCGCCCGCGGCGGAGGGGGTGGCGAAGCAGTAGCCGACGCCAGTTCCAGCCAGGGCGATTCGCGCGCATCAAGCAGTCGTGGCGCACTCGGACCGGGAGCGTAAAGCATGAAACCCCAAGCTCTGGTACGTTTGCAAAAAACACTGGTCATTTTGTTTCTGCTCTGTCTCGGCGGCACCTTAGCTACGGTATACTTCGGTGCCAAAACAAGTATCTCGGCGCTTCTCGAGGCAGACTGGGCGACGTACGTCGATTCTCCTGACGACGGTAGGATGACCTTTACCCTCACATGTCTGAGAAACAATGAATGTAGACCTGTCCTTCGGGAACTATTTACAACACAAGGTCTCTACCTCTTCACCCAAGTTCTCGCGGGCGGCTTCGCCACCTTTTTGATTCTCGCTGCCTTCATGGGGTTTTTCGCTAAAAACAAACTCGAAGAAAAAGACCCCGGCGGCGGTAAATTCGCTTCCGACGAAGATCTCAGAGCTTACCTGCGCGACGACAAAGACCCCAAAAATCCCCGCAAGGGTCACTTCGGCTATACCGAAAGCGGCAAACAACTCCGCGCGCCGCTCCGCGACCGCTGTACCCACCTGGCCATCTTTGCCGGGACGGGCGGCGGTAAAACCACAAGAGTTATCAAACCGTCCCTCATCCAGGACGCCCTCGACGGGACCTCAGTGTTGATGGTCGATCCTAAATGGCCCGACCCCCAAGGGGGGTACAGCGACACCCTAGCGATTTTCAAAGAGCAGGGTTACGAAGTTCAGGTGTTCTGCCCTTTTGAAGAGTACACACTGAGGCTCCCCCTTCTCGGCAGCTTAAAGTCCGCTGACGACGCGGAAGTTCTTGCCAGCACAATCATCCCCAAAACAATGTCCGGGGAAGTCAGTGACGGGTCTCAGTTCTACCGCAACCAGGAGCGCGAACTCTTAAAACACCTTCTCTGGGGTCAAGCCCAAGCAGGCCGCGGCTCTGTCGGCGACATCTACGACCTCATCGACGGGGGACCTAAAGCCCTGAACAAGTGGCAAGAAAACTGTCCCGACAAGAAAATTCAAAAGAGCATGACCACGCTCATGCAAAACCGCCAGGAAACGCTCATCGGCATTATCCAGGGACTCAAGGGTAGCCTCAGCATCTTTACCAACGAACGGCTCGACGCGGCGACCCAGGCCGGAAGTCACGACTCGCAAAACCTCGACGCTACCGCGCTGACCAGGAAAAAAAGCGTCCTCTACGTCGGTATCCCCCAACAGATGTTTTTGCGTGGTGAAGGCAAACTCCTCCTCAATCTGTTCTTCCGCCGCATCATGGACGAAATACTGGGCGTTGCCACCAAAAAGGGAGGCAGACTCGAACAACATTTAGCGGTCTATATCGACGAGTTCGCCCACGTCGGCAAGTTGGAACATGCCGGGAGTTGGTTCGGGACCATGCGCTCGTACAACATCGCTTTTACCGTTGCCCTGCAAAACCGCGCGCAGCTCGAGATGGTCTACGGCTCGGTTGGAGCAAGAGCAATGGAAGGCGGCAACTTTCAGCACCTCATTACCTTTCCAGCCGCACTTAAAGGCGACGACAAGGAATATGTCTCCAAACTCCTCGGTGAAGTCACCGTAGAGGAGAGAGCCAACAGCGAGTCTAGTGAAGGCATCTTTGGTCTAACACGCAAAACTGTAACGCTCAGGCGCGTGGCGCGACCCCTCTTAAGCCGCGAGGAGATGAACAAGTGGGATTCTGATTACGGTGTCTTGCTACCCCACGGCGCAGGACCCACCAAGATCGCTGCGCCGATGATCCATCAGAAACGCGTTGGAAAGGTAAGAAACGGCTTCTACAGGTTCCGTAACCAGATTGGCCAAGGCGACTCTGTTTCGCTGGTCAAAACGCTACTGTCACAGTACGAAATCGCGTGGCGTACCCCGGAGCTGCCTGAACCCGAAGCGACGGAACCTAAACTTCCTGAACCCAGTGAAGCCATTAAGCCCCGTGTAGACGTATACGAAGCTGCAAAAGCTGCCGACGCGCCGCATATCTTTGAAGACGCAACCGATGACGCGCCACCTGCGCCTCAAGCGGAAGCGCCTGAAGCGCCGGTACAGGTCTTCGCGGAGCCAAATAAACCCGCCAAGGAAACGCGAAAACCAGCCAAAAAACCTTCCGACGCTTCTTCATCCGACAAAGAGACTAAACCCGCTCCCAGCAAAGAAGAGGCTTTGCACCTCGTTCCCAGCGGTGAACTGATGCCGTCATTTCGCTTGTGGGTCGAAGGGCTCAACTGGCGTAACGTTCCGCTCACCGTCTTCCGCATCCGCGAAGGTGGGCAAGACCGCATCAGCAAGATTTTGTTCGATGAGCTTCCAGGAGCCCTACGTCACGAACACTTGGCACACTGGAAACAACGCCGTTGGGTGCAGATTCGAGGCGAAAAGCTGGGCATCATCAATAACGGTTGCGCTGTACTTTGCCCCAAACAACTCGACGCCTTTATGGTGTTACCCAAGGCCCAGGTCATAGAGATCGGTGAAGGGAGCGAGCGGGTAGTGGTGAAGGCTCGGGAAAGATCAACCGAGCAACGTGATTTTTCAAACCACAACGCCTCAGCCTTGAACGAGGAAACAGAAACCCCGCCAACGCCAACACCACAACCTCACGGCGCTGAATATGAGCCAAAAGCGCAGGCTGCTCTTAAGAATTGGTTGCTAAAAAATAGCTACCGACTCGATGGTCATCCTAACTATGCGTATTACCAAGACCATTTACCTCACAAATCTATTCCGGGACGGTTCATCCCTGAACTGCTCTATGTCCAAGAGGCTTACCTTAAAAACCTGCCGGATTTCCCTCTAGCAGTAATCGCACGCTTCCCAATCGTCGAAATGGAAATAGATGGTAAACATCACCACACCAGGGAGATTCCCGGTAGGCTGGCCCGTCGCATTATGCCCCTAAAAAAGCTTTTGACTAAGGACGCATCCTTGCTTGAGGGACATCCTTCTCGTACCCAGCCAGGGCGTGCGGTCGGAAAATACCAATTCGCAGAAATTCTCGGCAACAAACAGACGTTACAACAAGTTACCGGGGTCTCTTTAGAACACCTCGAAGAACAAAGCCACAAGGTAGGCAAGAACAAACAAGAAAGCCGACGATCTATGCGTCTTTTTGGCGTTCGCCTACTGCCTGACCTCTTAACAGCAACGACCTCGTAAAGAGTTTTTAGGATAGGAGTTATGAAAAAGACACTGTTTACCCTTATCGGCCTCTTAACCCTAAGCCTCTCGTTCGCCCAAGAATCCGTGGGAGGTGCGCCGACCGTCGACGCAGCCACCAAGGAGATGCTCGCC
>JAABUN010006328.1_pt1 | contig 13736 bp, 13 predicted proteins | sample 5559311 | NCBI WGS metagenome assembly JAABUN01 (sample SAMN10711877, study PRJNA513370) | rock metagenome | isolation source: Antarctica rocks | place: Antarctica: Victoria Land, Siegfried Peak sud | reverse complement strand
CTGCGTTCCTGCGCCGTCGTAACTGGCGTCGTGGGTTCAGTCTGTGGGACGAGCTGTCGCTCTCAATCCCTTAAAATAAACGAAACCGCCCCACCGGAATGAGCCGGTATAGCCTGACCTCACGCTACCCAAAACAACTTGACGCAACCCCGTCTACCGCCTCTTTGCCGTACGCCATCAGCATAGAAGGCGACGCGCCGGATACCGTGCTCGAGCCCTTACGCTCTACAAAGCGGACGCGGCCCCGCAGCAGCAAAAGACCGTCGGGCGGGTAGTCTTGAAACCACGCGGTATCGGTGCGAGCGTAGACCAGAGCCACGCCGCGCCCATGCACTGCGAGCTTGGCGATCCACTTGCTAATTTCCCAGCGGTTATAGGGCGGATTGAGCCAGACCATCCCAGACCAGGGTTGGGCCAAACCATCTCGCTCTAGCGTGTAGTGGCAGCGCGCCGGGGTCACAGGTCCGCTCAGGGGTGAGGCCGGGTCATAGTCGAAGGTGAGCGGGATACCCTCAAAGATGTAGGGCGTCCACGTTCTCGCTATGCGCGACCGCTGCGGGGATGACGCTGCTCACCTGTACGCTTTCGCTACTGCCATCTGTTAGCGCCCCAGCACACTCGGCATCACCGCCGCGACCTGCTCGAGTTCCCCTTCGTCGGCGTGCAGGTAGACCCCCGTAGTCGCTATCGACGAATGGCCCAAAACTTCTTTAAGCCCGTGAATCTTTGCGCCGTGCTTGACCGCCTCGGTTGCAAACGAGTGACGCAACAGGTGCGGGTAGACGCGCTTGGTCAGGTTCGCTAGTGGCCCAAGGCGGCGTAGAAGCGCCCTCACACCCGCCGGGGAGATACCCTCACCACGCTTCTTGCCTGCCGGGACGAGCCAGACAAACGAGGCGTCCACCTCGAGCGGTGCGCTCGCCTCGATATGCGCGCGCTCCTGGAGCCACTGGTGCAGCGCCCGTTTCGCTTCGGCGCTGAGGATGACGCGGCGCTCTTTATTTCCCTTACCGATCACGCGGAGCGCGTGCGGCAAGCGGTCGCGGTGCTGAATATCGGTAATCCGCAGCTCGCACAGTTCACTGACCCGCAGGCCCGTATGAAACAAAAACGCTACTAAAGTCCAGTTCCGCAGGCGCTCGGACGTGCGGGAGTGCTCGACCGCCGCCTTGATAAGTTGCGAAACCTCGTCGGTCGTGAGCGCGCCGGGGTGACGTTTGGGCAGCTTGGGCGCTTTGATCTCCCGCGCCGGGTTGTCAGGCCGCACTTTTTCAACGTCGCGCAGGTAGTCGAACCACACCCGCAGCGAGGCGGTGACGCGCCGCAGGTACTTCCCCCCCACCGGCTTCATAGTGACGCGCGTCCCGTCTTTGCGCGTCTGTATCCGCTCAGAAGAGAGCCAAGCGGTGTACCCGCGTATGTGCCGCGCGTTGACCTCTTCCCAACCGGGCGCTAGGCCACGCTCTACTGCGTGCAGGTCCAGCCACTCCCGAAACCGCCGCACATCGTCGGCGTAGGCGGCAACCGTCTTTTCACCCTTGCCGATCTCTACAAGCTGATAGCTCCCAAACTGCCGGGTGTAGTCCATCTTCGCCTCCGCTCGAACCCGCCCTGCTTCGCTACGTTCTACCTAAAGTAAGTGTAGTGGTAGTCGTCCACCTAAACAAACGCACGTTTTGTGAATAGTTACCTAAACAATAGTTTACGTTACCACATTTCTACCCTCCTCACAAGGTACTTTCGCCGTCGGGGACGCTGTATCTGGCAACCAAGGTAAGATCGGCAAAGGGCGTATAGCGAGTAAGTAGTTATGTTTAGCATTTTTAGTGACGATAAACCACGCTTCGGCGGTGCAGCTGGTAAGGGTTGCTGAATGGGTTTTGCGTGCATCTGGCGTGCGCCTGCGTGGGTTCACGTAAACTGAAAGGGTGAAGACGAAAATGCAAGTCAAGGTGCGGGAGCTGTCGGCGCTCGAGCACTACAGCCAACTGACGGGGCCAGAAGCGTGCCGACTCTTCGGCATCAGCCGCACAACTCTGTGGAAATGGGTTAAGGCGGGGCGTATCCCGGAACCGCGTTATATCGAGGCGAGGGAACCACGTTGGCGGCTCGGCGAGCTGGTCCCACTCCTAGAGGCGCTGCCCAAGATGTCCGACGCGCTGCGTGGACTTAAAGCTCAGCAAGGCGACGAAGATTCGGCGACAACCCCGAAGCCTGCGAAAAAATCGCACAACGTCTGGGAACGCCTGGGGCTCTCGAGTCCCAGAGGGTGAATCACTGGCTTCTTAGAAAACCTCAGTGCTGACGACCGAGCTACTGATCCACCGCTACAACGGTGAAGAGCTGGTTCCGACCCGGCTACCGCTCGACAAAAAGAACCTGGCGCTTGCCGCCGAGATCATCGGTATCTTCGGTCTGTACACAGGCAAAAAGCGTCTCGAGCTTGACGAAGAGCTGTCTGTCTTAGAGGGCGCTGAGACCGACTACCGTGTCAAACGCGGGCTGGCGCACCTCCTCCTGAACGGCTTTTGCACCTTCGAGACGGTAAGCCCGCTCGAGCCGGTGACGCTCAGGGAACAGGTGTTCAAGTTATCAGCCGCAAGGGTACCGAGCCCGCAGACGGCGGCGTTGGTTATAGGAGAGGTCGCCGCGGCGCTCACGCGCGAGCTGGGGCGTGAAGTCACCGTCGAGGGGATTAAAGAAGGACTCTACGCCGACCTCGCCGAGAACCAGATTCTGACCAGCTTTGAAGCGCCCGCCGCTGAAGCCTTATTGCACCGCTACAACTTAGCGCAAGTTCAGGGCGTGCTCTACCGCTCGCTCGAGCTGATTATCACCGCCCACCGCAACGACCCTGGCGAGTACAAGCTGCTGTTTCGTTATCTCAAGCTGTTCGGTCTGATGAGCATCATCGAGGGCGACGCCGACCACGGTTACACCATCACCATCGACGGGCCTGCAAGCCTTTTCGGGTCCAGCACCCGTTACGGCGTGGACATCGCCAAGTTTTTACCTGCTCTGCTGCACGTCAGCCGCTGGGAGATGGTCACGAACCTGGCACGCCGCACGCTCTATGACGGGCGAGAGACACCCAACCGCTTTACGCTCGAGTCAGGGTGTGGCCTGGTGTCGCACTACAAAAAGGGCAAGGTCTTCGACAGCATCGTTGAGGAGGCGTTCGCCGCAAGCTGGGCGAAGACTAAGACCGAGTGGCGTTTGGAACGTGAAGTTGAGCTTATCCCGCTCCCCGGTAGTGTGATGGTGCCGGACTTCCGGCTGGTCCACCCGGACGGCAAAACGTACGTGCTCGAGATCGTCGGCTACTGGCGGCCCGAATACCTCAAGAAGAAGTTCTCGCAGGTCGCCCGTTCGGGCCGGGACGACATCATCTTGCTCGTTTCCGAACGGCTGAACTTAGAGGGAGCAGGCGTCAAGATTCACGAGACGCCTGCAAAGGTGGTGTGGTTTAAGGGTAAGGTCAACCCGAAGGATGTTCTACAGGCTATATCTACTTAAGTGAGGTAGCTTACGTCACGGTGACTATGTTTGGAGATTTGCAACTAAGCATTAACGTCCCCTGATCTCTGCAATTTGCTCGAAGGCAACATCTGTTAGTGCAATTATTGCCTCCATAGGCTCGCAATATTGAGATACATCCGCGCTAGACGTAATCTCAAAAATGTGTACGCGGGGTGTTTTCCCCGGCTGTTGCTCACTAATCAACGTCATGACGTTTGTATCGTTGGAACCTGAGCTGTCATGGAAGACTGTGAGGCTAGGACTACCCGGAGACATCTTAAGCGTTTCCAATAAATCGCTGTGCAACTGCGTCGTTTTATTTTCCTTGGCTACAATTGCTGCCGGAAAGTAGATGATGTGGTCAATCCCTCCATAGGCACGGACCAGTTCACTCATAAGGACATCTGATGTGTGCTTCTCGTTTGTGACGAAGACTTTATGAAAATCATTTTGAGTTACCTTGTTTGTTTCAGCTTCCTTTGTGACTGTGATAATCGCCGCCCCCCGTTTAGCAAAGTTCTCAACATAAGCTTCTTGGCAAGCTCTAGGCGGATAATAAAGTAAAACTACTTGACCCTGTAAAGAATTTTTCTCTCTTGAACCGGCAACCTTAGCCTGCTCCAGATCCCAATACTCAACCTCGAACAGCTTTTCTGGAGGGAGAGCTTGCCAGCGTTCGAGTAGGGTCGCTTGTCTGATGATCTTTATCGTATGACGATAGATATCTGCTACAATCCCGGCGTCTTTAGCTGAGGAGCCCACCGTGATTACCCCAAACTCAGGGCTAATAACTACACGAGGTGCTGGGTCAAGCATTTTTAGATTACCTCTGCTTAGTTTCTTACCTGTTTCAAAATAGTTGGAGTAACTTTGTGCGTAGGTTGTAACGTCATCCCCAACGAGTGGCACAGATTTGGTGCGTAAAACGTGGTCGGGCGTTGCAGGGCCTTGCAGCGCCAATTCGCGTAAGTCACTATCACGGGAGAAACGCCAGCTTTCCGCATCATCACAGGTATGCAAGATCATCGGCGAGCGCACTACACGAGACACGTCTAAGCGTAAAGCCGCAAGACTCCGCCAGCTGGACGTAGGTTGTAACGCTACCTCACCACCCGCCGCTTCTGAAAGCCAAGCTCCGTGCTGCTTAATATAAGCCTCTGCCCGACTCACAAGTGCAATCATAGAATCGTAAGCTTCTCTTGCCGACGCACCAAACGTAAATATTCCGTGGTTCATCAAAATGATACCCTTGGTTGTAGCCGTTAGCTCGGGTAAACGCTCGGCCACCGCCTTAGCCAAAATAAATCCAGGCATGACGTAAGGAATGATTACAACGTCATCGCCAAAAGCTTCGTGAATATGTTGCTCGCCGCTTGGCGTATTGGTCAAAGCGATAATCGAATCTGCGTGAGTATGGTCGACAAACTTGTAAGGAAGTAGAGCGTGCAAAATTGCTTCGACTGATGGATTAGGAGCAACTGGATCAAGCGTTGCTAGACGGAGTTCCCTCGCCATATCAAGGTCGCTTAACGTGTCCAAAGCAGAAAGGTCTAGCAAAGGTCGCATAAGTACTGGTGGAAATCCTTGAGCCTCAATAGTTGCAAGATCCCACCCGCTACCCTTAACGTACAAAACATCTTGCTCGGATCCGAAAATATTCTCGCGTTTTGACTTGACTGAGGTATTTCCGCCTCCATGCAGCACAAGATCCGCATTTGCGCCTAGAAGCCGAGAACTATACACGCGCTGTTCTAAATCATTTACCAAATTTTCGGCTAACGCTTCGTCCCATAGGTTTCTCATCGCCCTCCAGTTTCGTACGATCAAAGCGAATAGAAACTTGGGGCTTCTTACGGTCCCAAGTTTCTGGAAGAGTTTTAAAAGTCGTAGTTATCTATGTTCTCTTCTGTAAAGATTACACGCTCAGGTAAGACGATGATTCCATTCCCTTCTGCTTCGTAGTCATACCCCTGAACTGAGTTGGGCTCAACTGTAACCGTACCGATATCTGGTATCTCTACACTGTCACCAACTTGAAGAGGACCATTTTTGAGTACATAGTCGGCCACAAAAACCGATATTTCTCCTTGCTTGACTACATCCCACAAACCGAACTGCTTTACGGTTCCACTTTTAACAAAAGGGCGCATCACGTTTGGCGTGCTGAATCCAACAATGACTACCTTGCCTGCTTTGTCAAGATTTTCAGCTGCTTGCGCCGCCGCTGGTAGCGCGTTTGCGTCAGGAGCGATGATAGCATCTAGGTCGGGATAGGTTGATAGGATATCTTGCGCCGTCTGTAACGATTTTTGAGCATCATTATAGCCATATTGGGTCGTAACGACTTCCCAACCAGGATGTTCATCAGCTATTTGGGCCTTGGCAGCATCAACCCACTGGTTCTGGTCCGTAACGGTCGGGCTGCTATAAAAAAATGCAACTTTTGCGTCATCCTTAAGTTGGCTTGATGCCATCTCGACAAGTAAGCCGCCTAGTTGATCAGGTGTGCCTTGGTTAATGTAGTAGCTCCGGCAGTCAGGGTTAACGTCAGAATCCCAAGTCATCACAAGGACGTCACGCTGCATAGCCCGCTTGAGTGACGAGCACAGGCCATCAGGAGAGACTGAAGAGACGATGATCGAATCAAAGCCTCGGTTGATAAAACTGTTGATGAGCTGAACTTGACCTGACACGCTTGGTTCCGTAGGTCCGTCATAAGTAACGGAAATGCCAAGCTGCTCACCCATGCTCGCTGCGCCTTTGCCGCCACTCTCAAAAAAACCTACACCCACTAATTTAGGGATGAACGCAATTTGCTCGGACTGTGCGATAACAGTCGCAGTGAGCAAAAGTACAAGAACCAGTACGATCTGTCTAAAACCTTTGAACATAGAATATCTCCTTTGCAAAGCAGCAACCACGTTTCACGGTGGGACTAAAGACAGGCGGGCGGACAACATTCAGGTTTTCACCTCCCAGACCTTAGTAGCGAGCGGCGTGTAACAACCTCATAAAGCGTGCTGAAGAGGTTTTTACCCAAAATAACGACAATTAGCAGAACTCCAGAGAGTGTACTTGAGACTAAGCTAGATATACCTAGAATCTGGAGGCCCTGCTGTAAGTAACCCATAATGAAGGCGGCTACAACCGTACCTAGGATGCTCCCGGTCCCTCCGTATATACTTGCTCCGCCTAACACGACCACAGTGATAGTTGGTAAAAGCGCAGTGGCTGCGATATCAGCCCTAGCAGAAGCAAAGTATGATGTTAAAAGCACTCCTGCAATTCCGGAGATAAAACCTACAAAGGTATAGGTGAGTATTATGACTCGCTGGGCTGGAATACCCGTATAAAGAGCTGATACCGGATTGATACCAGTTAAGTAGATATAACGCCCGGTACGAGTTTTATGAAGGAATAAGGCAAAAGCAAACGCCAAGACTGCAAAAATAATTAGGGGGAGAGGAAAGCCACCGAACGTCAGATTAGCAAGATTTGAGAAGGCATCAGGAAAGCCGCTAATTCCCTCGTAACCATCGGCACCTAGAGAGCCAGAAATAACAACTGCCGCACCTGAGTAAAGATAGAGCGTGGCAAGTGTGATTACAAGAGGCTGCACTTTGGTGAGGGTGATGACGAGACCGTTAATGATCCCTGCAATACCACCTACCATGATCGCGATTATTGCGGCAAGCCAGATGTTCAACCCGAGCGTGAAGGCAAAACCTAGAACTATCGAACTTAAGCCAATAGTAGAGCCGAATGAGACGTCGATGCCACCTCCTATAAGAACTAGGGTTAGAGGGAGGGCCACAAGAGCAATATGAATAAAGTCGCTTGTATTAAAGAGCAGGTTTACTGGCTGTACGAAATATGGCTCCGCAAAGCCAAAAAGTCCTAACTCGATAACCAAGATAAGTAAAAGCATGATGTTCCATGAGGCTTTACCGAAGATCTTCATGACTTGGCCCGATCCGCGTTATCTTTTTCTGAATGCATTTGTTCGCTCGTTTGCGACTTTGTTACATCAGGTACAAAAGTTTTTCTTGCCCCTGACACGTTGTTCAACAGATCGGGCAAACGCTGGTCAAAAATGAGTACGAGAAGCAGAATAAGGCCCGATAACAGGTCGTTCCAATAAGCTGGGAACTTGAGAGATACCAAAATACTATCAATAGAAGTTAGAAAATAAGCGCCCGATGCCGCGCCTAGAACTGTACCAGTCCCACCAAGAAGACTTACACCTCCAATAACGCTCGCGCCAATGGCCCTCAGTTCTATACCAGAACCTGCTTGAGTAGGTATGAAACCGATTTGTGAGGTAAAAACGACCCCGGCCACTGCAGCAAGAACTCCGCTTCCGATGAAGGCGGTAAGCTGAACAGTCTTAACTGGAACACCCAATAATCTAGCCGCATCCTCGTTACTGCCGGTCAGGTAAAAGTATCGCCCCCATCGGTGATATCGTAGAAAGAGGTACATGGCCGTAACCACTGACAGAGTTATCCAAGCAAGAATGGACAATTGCCCAAACGTTCTTGTTGAAAGCTGCTTAATTTCAATAGGTACGCTCTCGATCCAGCTTCCCCCGGAATACAACAGGGCTATACCCCGGTAGAGACCCAGGCTTCCTAATGTCGCAATTATGGGTGGGATGCCAAAAAGGGCCACCATAACGCCGTTGAAGAGGCCGGCACTAGCGCCCACTAACAGACATAGAAGAAATGCAAGAAGAGGCGGCGCGTTTTGGTTGAGCAACGAACCAAAAATGATTGCTGACAACCCGAGAACTGCGCCGATAGAAACATCTATACCTTTAGTCAAAATAACGAGCGTCGCTCCCGCTGACACTAATATGAGTATCAAGCTACTGTTTAACACCCGCAATAGCGTGTCGACACTTGTAAAGGTGCCGTTTATGAGGCCGACGAGAAAGAAAAGGGAAAGTGTAACGACAAGGATGAAAAAGTCGCGGTTCAAGCTGAGCCGCTTGAAAATTCTCATAAAAGAGCTGCCACCGTCTCTGTTCCAAAAGCTTGGCTAGCGATATTTTCCAGCGTCACGTCAGCACCACTAAGGTGTCCGACAGCTCTGCCCTCATGGATAACTACGACACGGTCGCTGAGATTCGTTACCTCTTCTAAATCAGAAGAAATTAAGATGATAGCCATATCACGCTGTACCAAGGAGTGTATTAGATGGTAAATCTCATCCCTTGTTTTAACGTCGACCCCGCGGGTAGGTTCGTCTAGCATAAGCACTCTAGGTTGAAGCTGTAAGCATTTGGCAAACAGAACCTTCTGCTGATTACCGCCCGAGAGAGAAGCTACTGACTGCTGCGCGTTCTGACAAACAATATTTAAGCTTCGGATAACAGCTAGAACGTCAATCTCCTCTCGGCGCTTCGATAATAACCAACGTCGTTTGAAGAGGTCTGCGCTAGTTAAGTTCCATGCAATAGAAGCTTTGTCAAACAAACCTGTAAGCTTCCGGTCCTCTGGAAGATACACCAGACCATTTCGTAGGGCGAACGAGGGGGACAGATGATTTGTAACGTTCTTGCCTTCAAAAAACACTGCCCCCGATTCTACCTTTCTAACTCCAAATAGCGTTTCTACAATTTCTGTGCGACCTGAACCAACCACACCAGCTAGCCCCACCACTTCGCCAGCGTATAAGTCGAGGTCAATGTCTGAAAACTCCAGGCCACTAAGTGAAGAGACGCGTAGCAAGGGCGACAGGTGCTTGTCAACGCTCTGACGGGCTTCAATGGAGAGCGTGTTTGAGTACGTGTTTCCCGTCATCGTCGAGATCACTTGATTATCAGTTAAATTTGTTAGTTTATCGCAAAGTACTACTCTACCATCTCTTAGAATGCTTAATTGCTCGGCCAACTCTCGAATTTCACCTAGCTTGTGGGAAATAAATAATATGCCGACCTCTCGCGACGCCAACTTTTTGACAATGCTGAATAGAACCTTTGTCTCAAATGGACTAAGCGCAGAGGTTGGCTCGTCTAGAATAAGAACACGAACATCTCTTAAGAGACCGCGGATGATCTCGATGATTTGCTGCTTAGCGATTGTCAGAGAGGATGCAGGACGCATTAAATTAATATCTTCGCCAAAAAGTTTTAGATAAGATGCTATCTCTTTGTTGATCTGCTGTTTAGGCTTTCGAAGACCCACCGATAAGTTCTCCAACACACTTACGGTTGAAAACATCAGCGGCTCTTGTGGAACTAAATAAACGCCTTGTTCGTGTGCGGTAGAAGGTTTCAAGCGGTTCACTGTTTTGCCAGCTATCTTAATACTGCCACCGTCAGGGATATAAGCGCCCGAAATGATTTTCATGAGGGTCGATTTACCAGCGCCGTTCCCACCTAGAAGAGCGTGGATCTGACCGGGTTGCAAAGCTAAGTCGACGCCTTTCAAGACCATGGTGCTTCCGAACAACTTCCATACGTCTTTAAGCTCGAGCAGCAAGTTTTCCGGAATCACATCTGACACCTCACACCACTTCCTCTTTAGAAATCACTAGTCGACGTTGAACAAACTTTACAAGAAAGTAGTTTTGTTTACAAGTACCTCTGAGTGTAAACCTTGTGAATAGTTACATACATGTGGCTCAGAAGGCGAGAACTTAGCATTAATTGTAATTGACACGGGTGAGCTTTTTCTCTACTATTAGACAAATGAGCAGATTTTGCCTTTACACCTTGTCGGTAAATCTATGAAATCCGATCTCGATGGCTGAGACGACTTTCCAAGAAACGATTAGTTCAGAAGAAGAACTCGTATCTCGCGTTGCCTGGCTGTATTATCGTGAGCGACTAACACAAGAAGAAGTAAGCTCGCGCTTAGGTATTCCCCGGGTAAAAGTGTCGAGGCTTGTTGAAAGAGGCCATCGTCTTGGAATTATCCAGGTGCAAATCAACTCTGCTTTCTGTGATTGTCTTGAACTTGAGTCTGAAGTGGCAAAATCTTATGGTCTGGATGACGTGAGGGTCATACCAAGTAGCCATGATGGTAGAAATATCACCAATGAGAACTTGAGCTTTGAAGCGGGTAGGTACCTAACAACTATTCTGAAGGATCAGGCACTTCTGGCGATAGGTTGGGGAGACACCATCACCAGAACCTTGCAAAAATTGAACTACTTTTTCTTACGTAACGATATCTCGCTTGTTAGTCTTAGTGGTGGGGTCTCAGCATATCTTCATGGCCTCACTGGTTTTTACACCGATCAAACAAGGATTCATATAATTCCCGCCCCTATCCTCACCTCAAACGCCGAACTAGCCTTGGCCATTAAAAAAGAACCTCGAGTAAAGGAGATCTTGGCGATGGTACCAATGGCAGACTGTGCAATCGTGGGTATCGGAGCAGCTGTAGACAACGCAACAATAGTTCATTCGGGATATGTAATGTCAGAAGAGATAGCTCTTTACAAGCGTCAAGGAGCAGTTGGAGATATTTTAGGTCAGTTCTACGACGGGGATGGAAGAATTCTTGATTTGCCTTTGCACACTCGTATCACTGGTACCAACTTGGAAACGCTAGAGCAGATCCCTAGAGTCATCGGGGTGGCGGGCGGTTTACATAAGGTTAGTGCTATCAAGGGTGCTTTAGCTGGCGGCTTAATCAATGTTTTGGTTACTGATGAAGATGCCGCTACAGCGCTCACTGGACGTGACGACACATGAGATATCTTCTTGCCGTTGATGTTGGTACTGGCAGTGGGCGCGCCATTGTTTTTGACCTATCGGGAAATCAAGTAGCTATTGCTCAAGAAGAGTGGCACCATCTGCCGGAGGCGTTATATCCCGGCTCAATGAACTTTGACTTTAAAAAGAACTGGAACGTTCTTGCGGCGTGCATCTGGAGAGTGCTTCAGAAGTTAGATGGCCTGGATATCTGCGCGGTCAGCACCACTAGTATGCGTGAAGCCATCGTGCTTTACGATAAGGATGGAAATGAGCTGTGGGCCTGCGCGAATGTAGATGCCCGTGCAGCTGTTCAAGTTCAGAATTTGCGCGCTGAGCATCCTCTATTTGAAAGAGAAGTTTATGAGGTGAGCGGCGAGACGTTTGCTTTGGGGGCTATACCTCGTCTTTTGTGGCTCAAGGAAAATCAGCCTTACATATACGAGCAAGCCACTTCATTCTCGATGCTCAATGACTGGGTGATTGCCAAGCTCACAGGCGAGATAGCGAGTGAACCGTCTAACGCAGGGACGACAGGTCTTTTGTCGCTTGAGACTAGACAGTGGCAGCTCGAGCTTATGGCGAAGATAGGACTGAACGGAAATATTCTGCCGGAAGTTCTTGAATCAGGCACACGGATAGGAAGCGTGACAAAAGCTGCTGCGGAACTGACTGGCCTCCGCGCTGGTACACCCGTCGTCATAGGTGGCGGGGATGCACAGGTAGGGTGCGTCGGTTTAGGTGTTGTCAAGGAAAACCAAATGGCTGTTATGGGCGGAACCTTTTGGCAGCAAGAGATTAATATTTCAGAACCTAGGGTTGATCCCAAAATGGACATAAGGGTTAATCCTCACGTTGTCCCGCATCTTTGGCAGGCAGAAGCTATAGTTTTTTTCGCTGGGTACGTCATGCGCTGGTTCAGAGACACTTTTTGCCAAGATGAGATACGCCTTGCTCGAAAATCTGGGCAAGACACATATGAGCTTCTCTCGGAGCAAGCAGCTCAAGTACCTACCGGTTCGTACGGTATTATCCCCATCTTTTCGGATGTTATGCGATTTAGCGAGTGGTACCACGCTGCACCCTCATTCTTGAATTTGAAGCTAGACCCACAGCAGTCTAGCAAAGCGGTCCTGTTCCGGTCGCTCTTGGAAAACGCAGCCATAGTAACCGCAAAAAACCTCGAGCTGGTCGAGCAGTTTGCCGGAATTAATGTCGACCTAATTACTTTCGCTGGTGGTGCTGCAAAAAGCCCATTGTGGTGTCAGATTCTAGCTGACGCGACTGGTAAAGTTGTCAGAGTTCCAGAGGTTGAAGAAGCAACAGCCCTAGGTGCTGCCATCATTGCTGGCGTTGGTGCTGGTGTTTATTCCGATGTTGCGAGTGCTGCCGAGAAAATTGTTCGGTGGCGTAGGGAATATAAACCCCAGCTGGAAAACAAAGAAGTTTACGAAACGGTCAAACACCGTTGGGAGGCGGCTTACCGAGTTCAACGCGAGCTTGTTAGTGAAGGCGTTACGGAGGCTATGTGGAAGGCACCAGGGTTCTAATCGGTTTGATGCATATTAGACTGTACAAATGTTTGGAGGGTAACAATGTTTAGATCGAACGAAGAAGATGTCAAGCTTAGATTTGAATCGTACGGACCGGGGTACATCACTAGGGGGCCGAATATAGACGTTGGAATCGTCGTCTTGCCTCCTAACCAAGACTTCCCGAATCATTATCACAAGAACCTCGAAGAAAGTTTTTTTACACTTGAGGGAGAAGTTTCCCTCTATCTCAATTTTGAAGAACATCAGCTTAAGCCAGGTGATTTTTTTCGCTGCGATCCAACTGAAATGCACTACTTTACAAATAGAGGGACAATTCCTTGGAAAGCCATTTTTATCAAAGCTCCTTATGATCCGAAGGATGGGGTCACAGTCGATTGGCGTCCAGGAGATCCTATTCCGAAGCTCTAGACTAAATAAACGACCCCGCCGCGAGCGGACGGGGTATTGACAAGTTCACCGTGACTTCAGCTTTGACCTCACTAGAGCGCAGTAGCGTCACGAGGCAGCGCCGCAAGCGGCGGGGAATCCAACCCACTGAGATTGAACGAGTTCAGTAACTAGAGCCATCGCAGGCTGCTCCGTCACCGTCGCCATCGAGCCGGTGCGGGTCTTCTCCTGGCCCACCCGCCGCCTCATAAAACGCCTGCGCTTCAGCCTGTGAACCGAAGTCCCCGCAGTCTTTGTCCTCATCAAACGGGTCAAACGCCGTCGTCTGCTCAGGTTCAGCCTCGAGCGGCTCAGTCGGGATGACCTCGGGCACGGTGCTCGGCACGGCGTTTACCGTGTAGAGCCCGTCGGCTGTGGCGCTGACGACGACCGTCCCGCTCTGGGTTCCGTCAAGTTATTTTGGATGAGGCGAGATCAAGCTTTAGCGGGTCCAAAGGTCGTGGCCTTTGTAAGCTGCTTAGGGCATAGAAAGCGACAGCTCGTCCCATAGACCAAAGCTGCGCGCTAAG
>JAABUN010006327.1_pt1 | contig 13738 bp, 18 predicted proteins | sample 5559311 | NCBI WGS metagenome assembly JAABUN01 (sample SAMN10711877, study PRJNA513370) | rock metagenome | isolation source: Antarctica rocks | place: Antarctica: Victoria Land, Siegfried Peak sud | reverse complement strand
TACCTCTCCACAGCCACCAAGTGGGGCATCACCAGCCTCGACGCCCTCGACCAGCTCTTCACCACCGGCGCCTGGCTACCCCCAACCGCCACACCCTGCTGAATAGCTACCTATACGCAGCAGCGTTTCAGGAGGCATTGCCGCGACACTCTTCCACGGGTCCTCGGGATGGATGGACTTGAAGGGACTGAAATCTCGCATCCAAGCTGCACTTGGGGCGATCAAGTCCACGTGGTCTGCGTACAACAAGGAACTCCGCAATAGGCGGAGCTCTTCGATGAGTGAAGGCCGCCCACCTGGACCTTGGTTAGGACTGACGCCAACTGTGACTGTAAGAGCCGAGCGAGCTTGCTTCGGCTCGTGGCGGTTGCGGCGATTTGGCCTGCGCGATGGTTTCCCCATACGAAGTATCATCGTCGATCGTCTAGCTCGAAGGATGACTAGCGAACTGCTTTCGGCGAGAACCTTCAACTGGCCCGATCGGGATAGCGGACGCGACCTCGCTCGTGGGTATCCACGCTTCGAAACCTCATCTCCTCAAGTGGCCAACAGCTTCAGTACTTTCGGTGTGTGGCGAACGACCGTCCGTCCATGGAACACTCGGCAGCGAAGGCACTCAGAACGGCGCGTCGTGTTTCATGGCCCGTGTCCGAGAGCTATGTGCTGTCACGCACCTTGGCGGTACAGTTTGCTCCATGGCAGCTGTCGGTTATGCGCGCGTCTCGACTCGGGAGCAGAATCTCGACGGTCAGACCGATGCGCTCGAGGCCGCCGGGTGCGAGAAGGTCTTCATCGAACACGCTTCGGGTGTTCTCGCGAAGCGGCCGGCCCTCGATGACGCGCTCGAGTATCTGCGGGCCGGGGACAGCCTAGTCGTGACGAAACTCGACCGCCTCGGCCGGTCGGTGCGGAACCTGAAAGAAGTTGTCGACGGGCTCGAGCGGCAGGGCATCGGCCTGAAGGCACTCTCGCAGGGCATCGATACGACTACCCCTGGCGGGCGGTTGTTCTTTCACATGCTTGCGGCGATCGCCGAGTTCGAACACGACCTCATCGTGGAACGCACGAAGGACGGCTTGGCCGCAGCGCGGGCTCGCGGCCGCAAGGGTGGGGGGCGGTTTAAGATGACGCCCACGAAAGCCCGGCAGGCGCGGGCTATGTATGACGAGAAGAGCTACACGGTGCAGCAGATCGCGGAGACGTTCGGGGTCTCGCGGGGGACGATTTACCGCCATCTCGGCGAAGACATCAGAGCCTAGGCAGGGCGAGCGGTCGTGGTGCGGCGCAGCGTCCAGGACAAGATCGCTCTGCTGCGCCAGCACGACCAAGGTGTCCCATGGACCCGTATTGCCGCAGTGTCGGGGGTGCCGCTACGGACACTGAGTCGCTGGGCCACCAAGTACCGGGCCGATCCGTCGTCGATCAGTATGCAACGAGCCCACCGGCCTGACCGCGGAATACGCCGCCTTCCCGCGGAGCTCGTGGAAGCGATTGAGGGTTTGGCGCTTCGCCGGCCGGAACCCACCATGGCGTTCATCCACCGGCGCGTGACCGATATCGCCCGCGACCGCGGAGTGCCGGCACCGAGCTATTCCAGCGTCCGAGCAATCATCAACGCGATCGACCCGGGCCTGCGAACCCTCGCCCAGCACGGCGACGCCGCGTACCGGGACCGGTTCGAGCTGGTGTTCCGCCGGACCGCAACCGGCCCGAACGAGCAGTGGCAAGCCGATCACACCCTCCTCGATGTCATGATCCTCGACAAGACCGGGGATCAGGTGCGGCCGTGGCTGACAGTGGTGCTCGATGACTACTCGCGGGCCGTCGCCGGGTACACCGTGTTCCTTGGCGCGCCCGCTGCGGAGCAGACCGCCCTGGCGCTGCATCAGGCCGTGAACCGCAAAACGGACCCCGCCTGGCCGATGTCCGGGCTGCCCGACGTGCTCTACAGCGACCACGGCTCCGACTTCACCTCAGCCCGCCTCGAGCAGGTTTGCCTGGACACCCACATCCAACTCATCCATTCCCGGGTCGGCGTCCCCCAGGGCCGCGGAAAGATCGAACGCTTCTACGGCACCATCACCACCGAACTGCTGCCGCACCTGCCCGGGCACATCCCGCACGGCACGAACGGAAAACCTGCCTCACCGCCAGCACTCAACCTCGAACAGCTCGACGGGATCCTCGAACGATTCATCGTCACCGACTACAACCAGCGCCGGCACTCCCAAACCGGCGAAACACCCACACACAGGTGGAGCGCCTCCGGGTTCATCCCGCGCAGCCCGGCCCGACCCGAAGACCTGGACCTGCTCCTACTCACCGCGGCCGCCACCCGGAAAGTGCAACGCGACGGCGTCCAGTTCGCCTCCACCCGATACATCTCACCCGTCCTCGCCGCCTACGTTGGAGAGCAGGTAACCGTGCGCTTCAACCCTCGCGACGTCGGCGAAATCCGCGTCTACTTCAACAACGAGTACCTTTGCCGTGCCATCGCCCCGGAACTCGCCGCACGTTCCATCTCCCTCGAAGAACTCCGTGCCGCCCGCTCCAAACGACGACGCGAACTCAAACACCAACTACGGCAACGCCGCAGCCTCGCCGACGCACTTCCCGCTGACACCCGCTACACCCCGACCCAGCCAACCGAGCCGACCGACATGCCCGAGCCAACCAGTCCAGATGCAACACCAGTCCCGATACCCGTCGAGGAACGTCCACCACGAAACAGATTGCGCCTCTATGCGACCGGTTAACGCCCAGCACTCACTCCTCGGCAAAAACGACGACGGCCGACGATTTCTCACAGGCGACTTCGGTGAGGTCAACACCGACGCTCCACCAATACCAGTCCGGGCCCCTTTCCAAAGCACCCGCGAGCATCGACGCTTCACCGAGTTCGCCGACACCGTCCGTACCCACCGCTACATCGGCCTCTGCTGGGGACCGCCGGGAATCGGCAAAACCCTCTCTGCCCGCCACTACGCCGCCGCCGACGACTGGGAACAATGGCAATCCGTCTTCACCGACCAACTCGGCCCCGTACCGCCCAGCGTCCTCCAGGCGCGCACAGCATTCTTCACCCCCACCGTCGCCGCAACCGTCCGGCAAATCGACACCGGCCTCCCGAAAGCATGCCAACAGATCTCCTTCGCCGTCGACTACGCCGAACACGGCATCGTCGACCCCTACGTCCACACCGAATCCCGCTCCAGTGGACGCACCGAACTACTCATCATCGATGAAGCCGACCGCCTCAAAACCACCGGCCTCGAGCAAGTCCGCGACTACTTCGACCGCCACCACATGGGCGTCATCCTCATCGGGATGCCCGGCATCGAGAAACGGCTCGCTCGCTACCCCCAGCTCTACAGCCGCATCGGCTTCGCCCACGAATATCGGCCGTTGACCCCCGATGAACTCACCGCCGTCCTCAATGAGCGCCTTCCCGTCAGCACCACGATCGGCGATCCAATTGCTCACGCCACCGCCATCGCGACGATCGTCCGCATCACCGGCGGGAACTTCCGCCTCGTTGACCGGCTCACTACCCAAATCGAACGAGTTCAAGCCCTCAACAACCTCGACTCCCTCACCCCCGAGCTCGTCGACGCTGCCCGCGAAGCACTCCTCATCGGCCACTAACCACTACAAGAACAACGCCACTTATCGATGCGATTCACACGCGGTTCCCAAAACCACGTTTGGAGTGTCTCGCGAACGATCATTACCGGACACTATCTGGTGGTTCGGGTGATGACCATCGGGGCGCACTGCGGCTTTCAGCACCGAGACACGTATTTTTTGACATGTACGTTGAAAAAGTACGAGCTGCCCATACGGCTAGAGCCCACGAGTACTCAGCGGGACGCAACCGTTGCGAAGGCCGAGGGGCCGACCCTTGTCATCTGGGGAGGCAATCCACGACTTGATTCGGACCGAGTCGCTCGACACGATTCAGCGAGGGTAGGCCTGCAACTATGACTGTCTCGTGTGTTCCAGACCCGTGTTGGTTGAGGGCGCCGCGGCGGGTGGTGCCGCTGCAGGGCTGCTGATCATGTTTAGTAGCGACATCGCGTCGTAGTCGGATGTGCCGGGTTCGGCCTGGTACACAACGAGCCGCTGCTGCGTAGCGGAGATGTCGAGGACCTCGTATTGCAGTTCCATGCGTCCGACCTTCGGATGGTCAAACAGTTTGTCTCCGGTAGAAAGACTGCGGACATCGTGCAGTCTCCAAATTCGGAGAAATTCCTCGCTCTTGGTTTCCAACTCCTCGATGAGGTCGGCAAGTTCGCTGTCGTTCGGTGCGATCCCCACCATTGCCCGTAGATGCGCGACCGCGCCGTACGCGATCGAGTTCCAGTTCGTGAAAAGTGTTCTGGCTGTGGGGTGCAGGAAGATGTAGCGGATGGTGTTGCGTCGTGATTCGGGCCACTGATCGATACCCGCCAGGAGGGCGGTGCCAGCGGCGTTCGATGCGAGCAGGTTGTTAGTTCTCGAGAGCACGTAAGCGGGGGAGGGGCCAAGGGTATCGAGTAATTGGAGCACGGCGGGTCGGACCTGACGCGAGGGGACGGGAAGCGTCCGCGTTTGTCTGGGGTTTCCAGCGTGAGCGGACAGTCGGAAAAGGTGATCGCGTTCTTCGCCGCCGAGAACGAGCGTCCTGGCCAGCGCGTCAAGGACAGAATCGCTCGGGTTGCATTCGCGCCCCTGCTCAAGACGGGTGTAGTAGTCCACGCTGATGTTGGCGATCGCGGCGACCTCTTCACGGCGTAGCCCTTGGGTTCGGCGAGCCCCGGTCCCCGGTGGCAGCCCCAGGTCCGATGGCTGTACCCGGGCACGGCGTGAACGCAGAAAAGTGCTGATCTCGGTCTTAGCCATTACCCGATGGTCTCAGCACTCTTGCTGCATCGGCAACCGTGCTGCCTGGGTGTGGAACACCCAGGAACATCGCTCCCCCGGTACCGCGCGTCCTGGATACCCCGCGGCTCTCAGGCGAAGCTTGATTTTGTCCCATCCACGAAAGGAGCGAAATGGCATCGACATCTTCGTTCGATACGCAAGTTCAGCACAGTCTTGGACGCCGGTTACTTGGCGACCGAGTTGGTGCCCTGGGGTTGGGGTGCATGGGTATGAGCGAGTTTTACGGTCGTACCGACGACACCCAATCTCTAAGGGTCATCCACAGTGCCCTCGACGGCGGTGTGAACGTGCTCGATACAGCAGATATGTACGGCGACGGCCACAATGAGGAACTCATTGGCCACGCTCTCCGCACACACCGCGAACAGGCGTTCGTCGCGACTAAGTTCGGCATCCGCCGCGACGGTAAGCGTCGCTGGAACGACGCCAGTGCTAACTACACACGCAAAGCGTGCGATGCCAGCCTGCATCGGCTCGGCGTCGAAACGATCGACCTATATTACCTGCACCGCCTCGACAAGCACACCCCGATTGAGGACACTATCGGCGCTATGGCCGAATTGGTACAGGCGGGCAAGGTTCGTTACATCGGACTATCCGAGGTCAGTGCGCAGATCCTGCGCCGCGCCCACGCCGTTCACCCGATCACCGCACTGCAGAGCGAGTTTTCCCTGTGGACCCGCGATATGATCACAGACGGTGTGCTCACCGCCGCGCGGGATCTCGGCACCACCTTGGTGGCATATTCCCCGCTGGGCCGCGGCATGCTCACCGGCCAAATTGCGGCGCTCGATGACCTCGCCGCCGACGACATCCGCCGGATCATGCCCCGATTCGTCGATAGCAATCTTGATAGCAACCTTTCCCTACTCGATTCCCTGCGAACAGTGGCCGATCAACACGACGTCACCCCGGGCCAGATCGCGTTGGCGTGGGTCCTCGCCCAAGGCGAGGACGTGATCCCCATCCCGGGCACCAAGCGGCTTGACTACCTGGCCCAGAACATCGCCGCTGCGACGATCTCGCTATCCGCCCAGGAACGCAACACACTGGATGACGCGTTTGGCCCGGATAACGTGCACGGCGCGCGGTACCCGGCCGCGACACTGCCCGATACCCGCTCGACTCTCCGAGGAGCCACATCATCATGACCGATCTCAATCAACACGAACCGAGCGACCGAGAGCTCCTCGGTGGCGATGTCATGCGCAGTATCGGCATCGATCCCGCCGCTGTCATCGCCTCGGTCGCACCGGTGGACGAAAGATTCGGACACACAATCGTCGAATACGCCTTCGGTGAGATCATCGCCCGACCCGAACTAGACCTTCGTACCCGGCAACTGGTGACCGTGGCGGTCCTCGCCGCGATCGGCGGATGCGAGGCCCAGTTGGAAGCCCACATCCCCGCCACCCTGCGGGCCGGCGCAACCGAAAAGGAGATCATCGCAGTACTTACCCACCTCACCCCGTACGCCGGCATTCCCCGAACACTGAACGCACTGTACCTGGCCAAAGAGTTACTGGCCGCCGACTCGGGTACCGGTGCAGACGCCGGCACCGAGACCGCCGCCGAGAGAAGGTCAGCGTGAGCACACAATCTCAAACGAGTACTGAGGCTGGCACCGGCGAGGATCCGCGGTCGTGGCCGGCAGTATGGGTGTTGGGCCTAGGCACCTTCTTGTTCGTGACGACCGAACTACTGCCGATCGGTCTGCTGCCCTCGATTGGGTCCGGGATGGGTGTCTCCATCGGCGTTGCCGGCTTGCTGGTTTCGCTCTACGGGGGCATCGCCGCCGTCACCGCCGTGCCGCTGACCTCCGTGTTGGGCAGACTGGACCGGCGCTGGTTGTTGTGCGGATTGCTCGGTGTGCTGATTGTCGGCAACCTAATTTCGGCGTTCGCACCGAATTATGTGGTGCTGATGCTGGCCCGGATGCTGATCGCTTTTGCGCACGGCGTATTCTGGGCGAGCACTCCCGCCGTCGGGGCGAGACTGGTCGAACCGCGACACGCTGTCCGCGCGATCGCGGTGGTCCTGGGCGGAATCTCCGTCGCCTCCGTCGTCGGGGTGCCTCTAGGCACCGCGATTGGACAGGCACTTGACTGGCGCGCCGCGTTCCTCATGATCGCCGGCCTTGGGGCTCTCGCGTTGATTGCAGTGCTCGCGCTGCTGCCCTCGTTACCCCCACGCAACAGCGGCCAACTCTCCGCGATTCCTGGTTTGCTGCGCAACAGGTCCTTCCGAATCGCGATCTACGTAGCGGCACTAACCATGACGGGCCACTACCTTGCCTACACCTACCTCACGCCCTACCTTGAACAAATCTTGGGCATTGCACCGTCCATGGTCAGCGTGTTGCTGTTGGTGTTCGGTGCCGCCGGCATTGCCGGCAACTTCCTCGCCAGCGGTGCGATCGCACGCAGCCTACGGTGGTCGCTGATCGGAGGTGTCGGCCTGCTCTCCGTATCCTTGCTGATCATGTCCCTCGGCGGCGGACAATCAAAGGTGGTGGCAATCGGACTGCTCGTGACCTGGGGACTGTCCTACGCCGCGTTGCCGGTCTGTCTTCAGACATGGGTACTGCGATCCGCACCACATGCCACCGACGCTGCCTCCTCGCTGTACGTCGCAGTTTTCAACGCCTCGATCGCGCTGGGAGCACTTACTGGAAGTTTCGCTGTCGAATCGGCCGGGGTCGCCGCGGTCACCTGGCTCGGTGCAGTCCTCGTCGGGATTGGCCTCCTGACAGTCCTCGCGTTCGGTAAACGCATCGACGACGAACCCACTGATCCCTCGACGCCGTATATGAACGAAAATAGTGCCGCCGTGTAAGGGACACACTTCACCTGGGTACACCACCCATTCACTACCTCTGGGGTCAGCCGGCCCGCCATCCAGCAAAACCTTAGCGTCGGATATTTCACTAATTCACAAGCCACCCCCTGATGCGCTGAGCCGAACTCCAAGGGATCTCAGGGCGCCGCAAGTGGAAGCGGATCAGGACCGACGACATCTCCACCGACCTGGTCAAGCGGGCCTTCGGGCGCCAGGGACCGAACCAGCTGTGGGTCACGGACATCACGGAGCATCCGACGCGCGAAGGAAAAATCTACTGCTGCGCGATCCTGGACACCTACTCACGGCGAGTTGTCGGCTGGTCCATCGACTCATCGCCCACGGCTGCACTGGTGACGAACGCGCTGGGAATGGCCATCGACAGCCGGATCGGGAAGAGCACCAGCTCAGGGACGATCATTCACTCCGACCACGGAGTCCAATTCGGTTCCTGGGCCTTTACCAAGCGGGCACGCGACTCCGGCCTAATGGCCTCGATGGGCAGCATCGGTGACTGTTACGACAACTCGATGATCGAGTCGTTCTGGTCACGGATGCAGGTCGAGCTCCTCGACCGCCAGAAATGGAACACCCGCATCGAGCTGGCCAACGCGATGTTCGACTACCTCGAAATCTGGCACAACCGCAAACGCCGACACAGCCAACTCGGCATGCTCAGCCCGATAGAATTCGAACGCAACCGCATCATCACCGTGGCATAGGAATCCAAGAAATCCGAACTCCGCGGAACCCGGGACACACCACTACGACGCTATGACATCAAGAGTACCTAACCGACGAAACCCTGTGGATCGACTGGGTCGCTTACAGGCTCTTCGTAATTGACGGTGTAGCAGGCGTGAGCGGGGTGGGCGCGTCGGTGGCGGGATAGAGGTCGAGGCCTTCCGATGATGGAAGTTCCTACGCTCGCCATCCGAAAGACCTCGACGTGTTCAACGCTACCTTCGCTACGCCTGACCTCACCATGTTCTGCCGGCTCGACGAGCTCGGCCTGGAAGCTGTCGGACAGCACCTTGGGCTTGATCGGGCGGTGATCGAGTGCCGTGTTGTCGAGGCGGATCCGTGGTGCCGAGCCTGCGGTGCGGAAGGAACGCCACGAGACACCGTGAGGCGCTGGCTGGCGCATGAACCGTTCGGGCACCGACCCACGACGTTGCTGGTACGGGTGCGCCGCTACCGCTGCGCCGGGTGTGGCCGTACGTGGCGGCAGGACACGTCGAAGGCGGCTGAACGGAGAGCGAAGATTTCCCGGCGCGGACTCCGGTGGGCACTGGAAGGCGTCGTGGTCGATCACCTCACCGTGTCCCGGGTCGCAGCAGGTCTCGGGGTGTCCTGGCATACGGCGAACACCGCGATCCTCACTGAAGGAAAGCGTCGGCTGATCGATGACCCTCACCGGTTCGAGGGGGTGTCCGCGATCGGGGTCGATGAGCATGTGTGGCGGCATACCCGACGCGGCGACAGGTACGTGACGGTGATCATCGATCTGACCCCGATCCGCGAGAAGACAGGCCCAGCCCGGTTACTGGACATGGTCGAAGGCCGTTCGAAAGCCGTGTTCAAACAGTGGCTGGCCGACAGGCCACAAGCCTGGCGGGACGGCATCGAGGTCGTCGCCATGGATGGGTTCACCGGCTTCAAAACCGCAACCTCCGAGGAGCTCCCCGACGCGGTCCCCGTCATGGACCCCTTCCACGTCGTCCGGCTCGCCGGCGACGGACTCGACCGGTGCCGCCAACGCATCCAACAGACCACCACCGGGCATCGAGGTAGGGCCAGGGGACCCGCTCTACCGGGCCCGACGGACCCTACACACCGGGGCCGGCCTGCTCACCGACAAACAAAACGCCCGCCTGGAGGCCGTGTTCGCGAGCGAGGCTCACCTCGAGGTCGAAGCGACCTGGGGCATCTATCAGCGGATCGTCGCCGCCTACAGGGAACCCGACAAGAAGAAGGGGAAAGACATGATGCGGACCGTCATCGGCTCGGTGACCAGCGGCGTCCCCGCCGCCCTGACCGAGATCCGCCGGCTCGGCCGGACCCTGAAACAACGAGCCATCGACATCCTCGCGTTCTTCGACAGACCCGGCACCAGCAACGGCCCCACGGAGGCGATCAACGGGCGCCTCGAACACCTCCGCGGCTCAGCCCTGGGATTCCGCAACCTCACCAACTACATCGCTCGCTCGCTCCTGGAATCAAGCGGCTTCAGACCCCACCTACACCCTCAATTACGATGAGCCCCTAATGTGCCCAAAAATCATGACGGCGCATGGATGTCCCAGGAAGCGAAAAAGACCGTTAAGGCGACGAGACTAAAGCCGAACGAAGAAGTGACGGACGTCGAGGCTTGGGGAGGCACCACGCACGGCGTTCATCCGCACGACGGCAGGCAGGTCGACCTCGACGCCGAAAAGAAGACCATCTACTGGTACCGGGTGACTGTGGTAGCTCAGTCGAACGAGGAAGACCACTCGCCAGAGGTCTAGCGCCGCGGTTGGATCAATTTTCATCCCCTAAGAGCGGGGCAAGGTAAGCAAGAGTTGCCTTAGCGATCGGGCTCCTCATACCCACCAAGTTGTCACAGGCAATCCGAAGATCCGTCACCTGCCAGTCCTTCTCACCCGCCTGCGGGAAGAAGGTGGCTTGGATCACTCCTGCACAGTAGCGCTGAGCGAGGACAGCCGCATGTGGTTTGCAACAAAGCACTGAGCTGGCGTTCGCTACTTCCGCCAGTGACGTCTTCCCCATATCGACAAGCGGCAGTAGCACCACCGCTTCATCCCCGCAGCCGACCAGTGAGCATCTTGTAAAAGTACTCATGCCATAAGCGTGAACATCTTTGTTCGCTAGGTGTGGGACGACGGACGCATCCATTTTGGAAAGGTCAGCCCTCGAGGAGTTCGCTTAGTCGGTCGGTCCTTCACTCATCGAGCCACACAGCGGACCATGCTCGAACATCAGGTATCTGCACCTACGGGTCCTGACGAGCTGGTGTTGGGGAGTTGCAGCAACTCACCAGGCAGGGTCGATCTCGGGCCTGCTCAGATGGCGCTAGCCGTGCGTGCACGGCGTGATCCCGCCCGGATTGGTTGCCCGGGCGGGAGCACGGATGATCAAGCTTTCAGTGATGCCGGCCTGACAACATCCATCCAGTCAAGGAACTCGGCGACGGTGCCGATGCGAGCGATCCGCTCATGAATTGCCCGCTGGTCATGCCCAGGGATGAATTCGCCTCGTGTTGTCCATCCCTCACAGCCACACCGGCAGAGTGCTCCGGAGCCGCCATCGAGCTCTTCGTCAGTGAAGTATCGGACGGGGTTCCGGGCAACGCTGACAGGGGTCGGCTTCCCAACGTACTTATCGAAGACGGGGTGTCCTTCGGACAAGATCTTGCCGTGGATGGTGTACCGGTGATCCCTCGTGTCATCAGGCTGGCGCTCATTCGTGAGCTCGAGCGATTCGATTTCGACCGCCTGGATGACTGTCCGACCGAAGGAAAAAAGAGCGTACCGCTCATTGTGGGCTCGAGCTCCAACAGCCCACTCGCCGTGATTCGCCTCGTACATCTCGTCGGGAGTCATACTGGCCTCGTACCCTACGAAAGGTCGGCCGAGGCCGTCCAGCTCTGGATCGACAGACTTCTTTGCGGTGACTGTGATGTGCAGCATATTCGCCTCCTTTGATAGTTGATCGTTCCGGGATAACTAACTATCACCCACGCACCTGGGTGCTGTCAATAGATGACCTTCCCGGGGTGTTCAACTATGAAACCCCAAGGCATTACTGATACCCAGATAGCGATAAACGGTTGCTCGGCTCGCGCCGATGATCTTCCCGATGTCGGCCGGGGCAAGTCCCTGAGCCTTCAATTCGTGGGCACGCCGGACCTTTGCATGGTCGGCAGTGATCTCCCGCCGACCGGCTTTCCGCCCGTACTCGGCCGCCACAGCCATACCCGCCCGGGTGCGCTCGGCGAGCTGGTCCCGCTCAAGCTGCGCGAACGCGGACATCACAGTGAGCATCGCCCTACCCATCGCCCCAGTCGTACTGATGCCCTCCGTGACGCTACGGAAGTGAACACCACGGTGTTCGAGGTCATCGATTAAAGCCAGCAGGTTCCGGGTGTTGCGTCCCAGCCTGTCCAGCTTCCAGACGACCACCTCGTCCCCCGTCCGGAGATGATCGAGGAGCTTGTCCAGCTCGGGCCGGCTCGCTCTCGTTCCGCTGACCCCGTGGTCAGTAAAAATCCGCGTGCAGCCTGCCGCTTTCAGTGCTACGTGCTGCAGATCAGCGTTCTGCTCCAACGTGCTGACCCTGGCGTACCCGATACTTCCCAACCCAACACTCCCACCACTCATCAAAGGCTTTTTTCTCCGTTAGTGAGAATACCCGGTGTGAGACACATTGCTGGGACGCAACGGGACCACACACTCCCCCGCCCACGCTGAGGTTCGCCAGCCCAAGACCGCACCCCTCCGTCTATCCGATCAAAGGATCCTTTGATGAGAGAACAAACGAGGACTCTCGCCCGTGGTCAGCAGCGATAGAGTCGGCAGCTGACCCAGTAACAAAGTAGACAGAGTTCAGGAGTGCAGAAATGGCGCAACGCGTACAAGTCGAGTTCATCGACGACCTCAACGGTGAGGAGGCCCAGGGAACCGTCCGCTTCGGCGTGGACGGCACCAACTACGAGATTGACCTCACGGCGGAGAACGCCGAGAAGCTGCGCTCCGCAGTATCCCAATACGTCGACAAGGGCCGCAGAGTGACTGCCGGGCGGAAAAACCAGGGCGAACCGAAGACATCAGCTACCTCGACATCCACGAGCCGATCCCCGCGAGAAGAAACGCAGCGGATCCGTCAATGGGCGAAAGACAACGGACACAACCCGAGCTCCCGGGGACGCATCAACCAGACGATCGTCGACGCCTACAACGACGCCCAGAAGTAAGGAACGACTGACCCTCCATGGATGAGCGAAAGCGGCTCGAACCACTCCTGCGCTCAGGGGAAGTTTTGCACTGGACCGGGCGACCCGACCCTAAGGTGCTCTTCTCCTCCGCGGACGTGTTTCTCATCCCCTTCAGCCTCCTGTGGGGTGGCTTCGCGATCTACTGGGAGTACCAGGCCATCACCGGCAGCGAGACTCCCATGTTCGCCCTCTTCGGAATCCCCTTTGTCCTCGTCGGCCTCTACATGATCTTCGGGCGCTTTATCTACAAGGCCCGACGCAAACGCACCACCGTCTACGGACTCACCGACAGCCGAGCAATCGTCTCCACCAGCGACCGCTCCTCGAGCGACACCCCCATCGACGGGGTCTCCGTCAGCACAAACCGCTCACGCAACAACACACATGCCACCGTCACTTTCGGCAGTACCCGCTACACCATGTACCAAAACACCGGCATGGGATTTCTCGGCGCCGGCCACGACCAAGGCATCGGTTTCTTCGACGTCCCCCACCCCGACAAACTCACAAAAGCACTCGACGTCGTTCGATGAACCCCACGGCTCCACCTGCTCAAATGCCACCCTCAGGCACCTTCCTGCAGGTCCAGCCAGGTATGTAGCAAAACGTAGGTGCACAATCGGTCGTTTGTGCCACCCCCGCACTGAGAAACCAAAATGGACGCTGACCGGATAGGGGCGTACCAGATGGGGCGCCGTCACCGGGCGATTTCTCGGACTGGTCCTACGGTCTCTGTTCTCGTGGCCACCTGCACCGATGCTCTAGGTCGCCTGCACGGCCGTGGACCGACCGGCTTACGGCAATAGCCAGCATGCGGATCTATTGCCTAGAACGGTCCTCCCCTACCGGTCCTGGTTGTCAAGCGCCGGGTTTGGTGGAGGGTGTTCTAGTTGAAAATTGTGGCTAGGTGCGGTGCTGGCTGATCGGCGTGGTGTTGTTCGTATTCGACGGGCGGGACGTGTCCGAGTTCGCCGTGTAGTC
>JAABUN010006326.1_pt1 | contig 13739 bp, 8 predicted proteins | sample 5559311 | NCBI WGS metagenome assembly JAABUN01 (sample SAMN10711877, study PRJNA513370) | rock metagenome | isolation source: Antarctica rocks | place: Antarctica: Victoria Land, Siegfried Peak sud | reverse complement strand
GTCGAGCAGGGATGGGGCGGGCATCGGCGGCCTCCGGGAACGGAGACAACTCGATACCTCAGTCGCCCAACTTCGCCAACCTCAACCGTTGAGCAGCCCTGGGCTGCCCCCACTCGGGCTTGCATCTTCCGCCCAGTTCGGGTCGAATCCGCCGCCCGCGTCCCCGCCCCCCGAGCCAGCCCCGCGGAATGACCGCACCTTACCTGACCCCCCGCTTCCACCCGCTCCCCCCCGTCGACGCCGGCGGGACCGGGCTGGACGTGCGCGTCGGGGCCGGCCGGCCGGTCCGGTACGCCTTCGCCGGGCCGGAGTTCCGCGTCGGCGGGGCCGTCGGCTGCGACCTGCGGCTGACCGGGGCCAACCTGCCGCCGCTCGTCTGTCGCATCACCCGAACGCCGGAGGGATTGGTCTTCCGCCGCATCGACCCGGCCTTCCCGATCCTCGTCAACGGCACCCCGGCCGCCGCCGACGCCGACATCCCGATCGGCCACGGCGACCGGGTGGCAGTCGGGTCGGCGGACGTGACCGTCCACGTCGGCAGCGTCCACTTGCACCCGCACCTGAACCCGCAGTCCGAGCCGCCGAGTGACGCCCGACTCCGCGCCTACCGGCCGGACACGGCGGCCCCGCCCGGCGATATGCCCCCGCCCGGTTACGGCCCGGACACGACGGCCCGGCTGGCCGAACTCGCCGACGCCGCGGCCGAGTTGGAGGCCGAACGGATCCTGTGGTATCGCCGGCGGGCCGAGATCGAGGCCGAGTGCGACGCCGTCCGGGCCGAGGCCGCCCGGCTGGCCGAGGCGCTCCCCGACCTCGAGGCCCGGCGGGCCGAACTCGACCGGTTCCGGGACGAACTCGTCGAAGTCCGCCGGGGTCTGGCCGAGCAGTACCAGGAGCGGCGTGACCAGCTCGCCCAGATGCAGGACGTGGTACGCGGGGCGGCGGCCGAATTGCAAACCCGCCAGGACGCCTTCGACGCGGCCCACGCCGCCCGGACGGCCGAGTTGGACGACCGCGAGCGCCGGCTGGCCGAGGTGCCGCTCCCACTTGCCCCGCCCGAGGTGCCGCCGGAGCAGATCGCGGACCTCGACGCCCGCCGCGCCGAAGTCGACCGGCGGGCAGCCGAGGCCGACGCCCGGTTCGACCAACTCGTCCGGGACGCAGCCGCCCTCGAAGCCCACGCCCAAGCGGCGGCCGCCGAACACGACCGGCTGGCCGGCGTCCGCGACGGGCTGACCCAAGAAGCGGCGAACCTGGCCGCCGACCGCGCCGCCCTGGCCGACCGCCTGGCCGCCGCAGACCAGTGGCAGAGCGAGCAAACGACACTGGCCCAGGCGGCCGCCGATCGGGCCGCGGCCCTCGAAGCCGACCTGCGCGACCGGGCCGCTGCCCTCGACGCCCACGTTTCCCGAACCGTGGACGTGTCGGCGGTCGAGGCGGCGTTGACGGCCCGGGAGGAAGCGGTCGCCGCCCGGGAGGCGGCGGTCGAACAGCGGAGCGCGAAACTGCGGGAGGTCGGCCGGGCGGTCGCCGGGACCAAGCGCGAGGTCGCCGCCGGGCGGGAGGCGTGGACTGCGGCCGAGGCCGAGGTCCGGCAGGCCCGGGCGGAGGTCGAGGGGCGATTTACGGAATGGCAGTCGGTGCAGGCCGACCTCGACGCCCAGCGCGGGGCGTTGCAACAGGCCCGGGCCGACCTGGCCGCCGAGTTCGCCGGGCTGCAAGACCGGCTGCCGACCCTGGCCGCCGACGCCGACGCCACCGCCGCCCGGCTGCGGGCCGAGGCCGACGACCTGGCCCGCCGTGAGTCGGCGCTCGAGTCGGCCGTCGTCGAACACCGCCTGGCCGCCGCCGGGTTCCGCCAACAGGTACTCGACTGGCAGGCCGAAATCGACGCCGCCCGCCGGGCCGCCGAGGCCGCCCCGCGCCCCACCGTCCGCGCGACGGCCCCCGCCCCGGACCGCACTCTCGCCGACCTGCGCGAGTGGTACGCCCGCCGGTTCCGGGACTTGGCGGGGGTCGCCGGCCCCCGGCCGGCCGACCCGCCCGACCCCGGCGACCGGCATCTGGGTGAACTGCTCCTGAGTCACGGGCTGGCCGACGAGGACATCGTCGGCGGGCTGTACGCCGAGGCCGCCCGCCAGCGCCGGCCGCTCCGGGCGGTTCTGCTGGCGAGCGGGGCGGTGACGCTGTATCAACTGGCCCTCATCGAGAGCGGCAACCTGGCGGCCCTCGCGCTCGGCCGGCTGCGGGTGATCGACCGGCTGCGGGTGACGCCGCGGGAGGTCGTCTACCGCGTGGTCGACCCGCACCGGACCGACGGGCCGAACGGCGGGGTGCATGTGCTGCGGCACCTGAGCGAAGCCGAGATGGACGACGCGGTCCGGCCGGACGAGTTCCGCCAGCGGTTCGCCGCCGCCCGGGACGCGGCCCACCTGAACCTGGCCCAGACGGTCGAAGTTCTTGAGATCAACGGCCGGCCGGCGGTCCTGTGCGAGGCACCCGTCGGGCTGCCGAGCGGCGACTGGCCGGCCGACGCGGCCATCCCCGGCGTCTGGGTGCGGCTCCTCACCAGCGCCGCCGCGGGCCTCGACGCCGCCCACCGGCACGGCCTGCCGCACGGCCGGCTGTCGACCGAGTCGTTCGTCCTGACGCCGGCCGGGGAACTCAAAGTCGTGGGCGTGGGCGAGCCGATGTGGCTGGCCACGGGCGTCGCGGCGGCGACCGACCCGACGCCGGCGGCCGACCTACGCGCCCTCGGCCCGGTCGCCTTCGGGTGGGCGCAATTGGCCCAACCGCCCGGCCGCCGGCGGACCCGCGGCCGCGCGTTCCCCGAACCTTTGTTGAACGTCATCCGCCGGCTGGAGGCCGACCCCGAGACGCCGATGGGGGACACGGCCGCCGGCGCGGCTCCCTACGCGGACACGGCCGAGTTGCTCGCCGACCTGGCCAAGCAAGCGGCGGCGTTCCCGTGCGCGGCGGCCGACTGGGACCGGCTCGTTAGCCACGCGGCGGTGCCGGTGGACCAGGTGGGCGTGAGCCGGGCGTCGTGACTACCGTCGGAGCCGCGCCCGTCAGGAAGCGGCCACTCGCTGAGCAGGGGACCAACGTCGGTAGCCAAGGGCTATCGCGGCTGGGACTGTCAACCGTGAACAACCTTGGTCCCCTGCTCAGCGAGTGGCCGCTTCCTGACGGGCGCGGCTCCGACGGACTACCCGCCCCCGCCCCCCGCCAGTAGCATTCGCCCTGCGCTCCCCCGACACGTTTCCGCAATCCGCCGCCGCCGCCCGGTCGTCTTGACGGTGGGAGCTTATGGGACCGCACGCGGCCGACGCCCAGGATGCCCCGGCCGATCACCCGCTGGTGGCCTGCTTCGACGCGGCGCGCGATGAATTGCTCGGGACGCTGGCCCACCTGCTCGGCAACCGGGACGACGCCCTCGACGCCGCCCAGGAGGCGTTCGTCAAGTGCTGGCGGGCGCGGGACACGGACGCCGGGGTCGGCAACCTGCGGGCGTGGGTGTTCAAGGTGGCCCTCAACACGGCCCGGGACATGCGCAAGAGCGCCTGGTCCCGCCGGGCCAAACCCCTGTCGGCCGAGGACGCCCTCGTGAACACCCGCGACCACCCGCCCGGCGTCGCCCTCGAACACGCGGAGGAGGTCGGCCGGCTGCGCGCGGCCATCTCTGGCCTGCGACCCGACGAACAAGAAGTCTTCCTCCTCCGCCAGAACGGCGAACTGACCTACGAGCAGATCGCCGCGCAGCGCCAGACCCCGGTCGGCACCGTCAAGACGCAGATGCGGTCCGCCCTCATCAAGCTGAAACTGGCCCTCGCCCCGGCCGCCGCTGGAGTCCCCGCCCATGACCGCGTGTGAAACGTGCCGGCCGGCCCTGCTCGACCACCGCTTCGGCCTGCTCGACGCTGCCGAAGCGGTCGCCCTGGATGCGCATCTGGCCGGCTGCGCGGACTGCCGGGCGGCCGCTGTCGAAGCCGAGCGGGTCCATCGGCTCATCGCCGCCGCCGCCCGGGCCGACTTCCCCGTCCCGCCGATCAAAACACTCATTCAAACCCCGGGCCGCCGCGCCGCCGGACCGCTCGACCCGACCCGGACGGTCCGCGCCGCCCTGACGCAGTGGCTGGTCGCCGCCAGCCTCTTGCTGGCGACGTGCGGCCTGATCGTCCCGACCGTCCGCGACGCCGCCGGCCACTGGCGGCACGCCCCAGTGGTGAAGTCCGAGACGGCCGCCGTCGCGGAGGCGGCCGCCACCGGCCGCCGGTTGGGACAGGAAATCCTGGCCAATCGGGCCGCCGCCGCCGACCGGACGCGGGCCGCCCGAGTCCGGCACGACCAAGTCGTCGAGGAGTGGGTGGCGGCCGAGGAGAAGAACGTCATCAAGGCGTCCGCCGCCCAGCCGCTCTCGGTCTTCGTCGCCGGCCCGGTGTCGGCCGTCGCCGGTGCGCCGAACGAGTACGAGGTCACGGTCAACTCCCGCGGCGGCCGGACCGGGCCGGTCCGTGTGTCGGCGGAGGTGACCGACGCGAACGGGACGAAGTTGTTCACCCAGACCCTCCCGGACACGACCGCCCCGGTGCATCTGGTGGACGATCTATGGACCTCGCACACGCCCCAGCCGGTCCGCCTGCCGGCCCGGCTGTGGACGCGGGCGGCCGGGTCGCCGCTTACCCTGAGCATCACCGCGACCGACCCGAAGGCCGGGGCGGCGGGCCGGGTGACTCGGACCATCGGGCTTGCCGCGCCGATTTACGCCACTTTCCTGAGTACCGACAAACCGCTCTACCGGCCGGGGGAGGCCGTCTACTACCGGTCGGTGACGCTCGACCGGGCCGGGTTCCGACCGCCGGCCGACGACTACCCGGTCCGGTTCGGGCTGGAAACGCCGGCCGGCCGCCTCGTCCCCGTGCCCGGCTCCGAAGCGACGACGGTCCCGGCCAACCCGGACGGGACGCCGGTGGCCGGACCGGACGGCCAGCCGGTGCGGGGCGTCGGCACCGGCCTGTTCGTCCTCCCCGTCGGGCTGCCGGGGGGCGAGTACACGTTGAAGGTGTTCGCCCCCGGGCCGGGCGACGACTTCCCCCCCGCGGCGGGCAGCCCGGAGAGTGTGCCGGTGGCGGAGCGGCGGTTCACGGTGGTGTCGGCCAGCCCGGTGCCCCCCCCCGCCCCGGCCGCGCCGGCCGCATCCGACGACTGGATCAAGTTCGACGCCGGCACCTACGGGCCGGGGGACACCGTCCGGGCCAAGGTCACCGTCCCCCGGGACATCAAGCTACACGCCCTGGCCCGACTCGATGTCCCCCTGACCATCCATGTCGACGGCCGGCGGCGGGATTTGAGGCCGGACGCCGCCTCGGCATTGATCGACGCGGCCGGGGCGGCGGCGGTAACGTTCACCCTCCCGGCCGGCCGACTGACCGACGCCAGCCTGACGGCCTCGGTCCTCGCTCCCTGGGGCAACACGGTGATCGGCCGGGTGCCGCTGCGGCTGCGCGGGCCGCTCGGCCCGCCCCAATCGGCCGTCGAGTTCTACCCCGAGGGCGGCGACCTCGTGGCCGGGGTGCCGGGCCGGGTCTACCTGCGGGCGACGACGGCCGCCGGCAAGCCGGCCGACCTCCGCGGCGTCCTGACCGATGGCACCCGGGATGTTGCCGCTGTTTCCACGCTAATTGATGTGGACCGGGCGGGGGCGAGCCGGGGCCTTGGAGTCGTCGCGTTCACCCCGGAGGCGGGGCGGCGGTACTTCGTCCGGCCGACCGCCCCGGCAGGGATCGGCACCCCGATCATGACCCCGGCGGTTCGGCTGTTCGGCACGACCGTCCGCCCGGCCGTCGCCGGGTTCGCGTTGCCGGCGGTTAAGGAATCGGGTGTCGGGCTAACCATCGTTCCGGGGGGCGTCCGACCCGGCGAACCGCTGCGAGTCAAGCTCCAGGCGGCCGGCGGGAAACGGGCCGTGGTGGTCGGCGTCTACCTGCGCGGGGTGCCGCTGGCACACCGGAAGACTAACCTCGAACCGGGCACACCTACCGACCTGGCCATCGACCTCGGCCCGGCCGGGGCCGGCGGGGTCATGCGGGTGACCGTGTTCGAGGAGCCGGCGGACGCGGACGCCGACCTGAGGCCGGTCGCCGAGCGGCTGGTGTTCCGCGTCCCGGCCGAGGTGTTGAAGTTAGCCTACACCGCCGGCCGGCCCGGCGATCCGAAGTCGGCCGGGGCGTTCGCCCCCGGCGAGCGGGTCGAATTGCAGGTCGCCGCGACCGACGAGGCCGGCAAGCCGAAGCCGGCCGTACTCATGGCGGCGGTCGTGAATCAGTCGGTGATAACCGGGGCCGGTGATGCGACGGCCCGGCGGATGCCGGCGCACTTCCTCCTGGCCGACGAGGTACGGCACCCGGCCGACCTGGAACACGCCGACTTCTTGTTGACCGATAACCCGACGGCGGCGGCCGCCCTCGACCTGCTGTTAGGCACTCAGGGGTGGCGGCGGTTCGCCGAACAAGCCCCCGCCCATTTCCGCCGCCGGGGCGACCCGGCCGAGGCCGACCGGTTGCTGGCGGCTGTGGGCGTCCGCGGGCGGGTGCCGGCCACGCGGGACTGGGCGGCCCGGGGGTCGTATGACGTGTTCTGGCCCGGCTACCAGGCGGCCGTCGCGGCCCTCGACCGGGCGGAGGCGGCCGAGCGCGACGGGGCGGATGTCCGCCCACTGATTGACGACTACCGGACGGCGCAACGGGGCCAGCAGGCCCACGCCATGCAGGCGCACCGCGCGGCCGGCGACTTGGCCCCCTACGAGCCGGCGCTGGCCCGCCGGGCGAGCCTGTGGCCGGTCACGATCAGCCTGGCGTTCGCCGCCGGGTTCGCCCTGGTCGGGGTCCGCCGGCGGTCGCGGTCGGTGCCGGAGCGGCGGTGGCTGCTCCGCGGCGGGGTCGGGTTCGTCGGCCTCGGGGCCGCGCTCTTGGCCCTGGCCCTGACGGCCACACCGGACCGGGAAGTGGTCGCCGCCCTGGCCTGGGCGGACCGAAACAGCCAGTACGGGTACAGCTACGGCGGGCAGCCGGCGTACCCGCAGACGGTCCTGCCGCCCGGGGATAATGGGGTCGAAGCCGCGATCGCGGCGGTCGAACGGGGCAGCCAGGGTGAACGGGCGACGGGCAGTGTCGCGTTCGCCCCGGCCGCGAATTTCTGGGGCGGCTGGGAAGCGGCGCTGACAAGTCCGACCCCGTCCACGGCTCGGCGGGAGCCCCCCCTGGCCGCTGCAGCGGCAGACTCTGGTACCAAATGGTCCATGAGCAAGAGTGCCCCGGCCCCCGCTCCGGCTCCGCTGGATGCGGCCCGACCGCCCGCCCGGCGGATGGCGGAGTCGAGGGCCGGCGACGGCTCCGACCACCGGGACCGGTTCGGGTACGTTCCCAGCAGCCCCAGCCGGCGACTAGAGCGACACGAAGTCGGCCGGTCGAAACAGCCACCCCTGACCGCGGCGAAGAAGGACACGATCTCCGCGCTCGACCTCGTCCGGACTCAAGTCCAGCGGCTGCCGGCGCTGGTCGTCCGCGAGTACGCCCACGCCCGGCCGGCCGACGCCGCCCCGGGCCGACCGCGAGCCAACTTCGCCGAGACGCTGCTGTGGAAGCCAGTCGTCGTCACCGACGCGGCCGGGAAGGCGACGCTGCCGTTCGACCTGAGCGATGCGGCGACCGGGTATCAGGTGCTGATCGCCGGGCACACGACTGACGGCCGCATCGGGGCGATAAGCGGGACGATGGAGGTGCGCGAGCTATCGCCGGGGCCGCAGCCTTGAACGACAAGAGCCGGATGCGTGAGCGTCCGGGTTGCGCGACCCGCAAGTTACGGGAGGTAGAACCCGGACGCTGACGCATTCGGCCCTTGCCGGCCCCAGCAGTTGTGTGGATCGTCCGGCTGCCCACTTCGGCCAGCAGCCCGTCCGCTCACTCAGCCGTGCGACCAGCCCCGCGGGCCGGCCGATGGTGACGGGGGACGCCATCCCTTCCCGCCGAGAATCAACGCGATGCTCCGACTTACCTGGGCGGCCGTCGTATTGGTGGGGACGGGGGCGATGGCCGGGGCAACCGATCCCCTCGTCGCCGGCCACCGGGCCGGGTATCCACTGGTTTCGCCGCCGGGTTGGCTCGGCCCCGGCCCGGCCGGGCATACGCCGCAGCCGAATTACAACGACTGGCAGTACTACGGCGTCGCCGGCGGCCCGACCATCAACCCCGGCACCGGCTACCGGCCGCTGCGGTACGCGCCGGGGTACTTCGGCTTTCCCGGGGCGTTCAACGGCTTCTGGACGAACGGCCTGAGCCTGTACGGACCGCCGACGCCGACGTATGCCCCGACCCCCGGTACGTTCGGCAACGTCGACGCGAGCCGGCGGTTCTTCGACTACCCCGTGCTGTTTCCAGGGTACGGCCCCTACCGGCCGGCCCTCGGGGTTGCCGGCTACTACTCGCCGTCGCCGCGGCACCTGCCCCTGTCGGTGAGCGTCCATCCGCCGAGTGTGAACGTGGTTCCGGGGCCGCCGGCGGTCGGGGCCGATGGTGCCCCGTGCATCCGCCTGACGGTGGCGGTCGCGGACCCGGCGGCCGACGTGTGGGTGCAGAAGGTGGCCACGACGCAGCGGGGCGTCGAACGGACGTTCGAGTCGCCGCCGGTCGAGGCCGGCCGGCGGTACGAGTACGAAATCGTCGCCCGGTGGACGGAAGGCGGCAAGGACAAGGCCGAGACCCGGCAGGTGTCGGCCACGCCGGGCGAGACGGTCCGGGTCGACTTCACCCGGCCGGCGGACGGGCGTTAGGCGTCAGCCGGTGGTCGTGTCATCGACCTTGGCGTCGGCCGCGAGCTTCTGGACGACCTCGATGCCGTGCAGGCAGTCACGCTTGGCGGCGTACCCCTCGCCGCAGTCGGCCACGATCTTGCCGTTGGTCGCGTGCAGCCGCCAGCGGAACTGGCCGGCGGAGTCGGTGTAGACCTCGAACTTGCCCATGACGGACCTCGGACGGGGGTGGAACAACGCAACCCGGCCGGGGCGGCCGGGTTGCGTTGTCTTACCGGCGTCCGGCTATTTGTCCAGGTCCGGGGTGATCCCGCCGTCGTCCGGGTCGATCAGAAGCTCCAGCGTGGCAGCCGCGTTTACCACCACCTTACCCGCCGGGTGTGAGGGGGGCGAGGCACGGCCGGTCAGTCGTCCAGCCGCAGCGTCTCCCCGCCCCCGGCCGTGATCGCCGCCCGCAGCTTGTCGGCCGTGACGGCCTTCGGCGAGCGGACGGACCCGTCGCCCATCACTAGCATCACCGGGGCGTGGAGTAGCTTGACCGGGTCGGCGGCCGGGTCGAACGGCATGTCGGCGGGCTTAGTCCAGTCCACCGGCGTGGCGGCGACGGCCACCATGACCGTGTTCGACGTGCCGTCAGTGATGTCCGCGACCCGTACCCCCTTCAGCGCCGGGTCGAACATGGTCCCCTTACCGGCGAACACCTGGAAGGGCGTGATTTTCTCATTGACTCTCATCTCACCCGGCAGGACGTAGACGGCCGGCATCGGGTTGTCGGCCAGCACCTTCTTGTTGTGGGCGCTGTCCCACGGCTCGTCCAGCTTGAACTGCTTGTAGAGCGCCTCGGCCTCCTTCCCCAGGTACGGCAGGACGGCCACCCGCCAGGAGAGCAGCGGCTTGCCAGCCTTGTCCACGAGCGCCGGGGCCGGGAACTTGCCGTAGGCCGACTCGTAGTTGTGCATCGCCAGGCCGATCTGCTTCAGGTTGTTCTGGGCCTCGGCCTGGTCCCCCTTGCCGAACGGGTTAGGGCGGGGCTTCGGGTCGGCGGCCGGCGGCTTGTCGAGCTGGTCGAACCGCATGATTTCGCCGCCGGCCCGGGTGATGATCGTCTTGAACACCTCGGCCGGGCCTGTCGACCACACGCCCCGGACCGACCCGTCCGCCATCGCGATCAGGCCGCCGAAGTCTTTGTCCAGGCTGAGCAGCGGCCGCGGGTCGGCCTTCGGGTCGAACGGCATGTCCTCGGGCTTAGTCCAGTCGACCGGCTTGGCCGCGACGGCGACGAGGATGGTGTTCGACGTGCCGTCGGGGAAGTCGCGGGTCAGCTTGGCCGGCGTCGCCAGGTCGAACGCCGCCCCGTTGCCGACGAACACCTGCATCTGTGTCGTCTTGGCCCCGGCCGGGGTGACGCCGGCCACGGTGTAGACGGCCGGCATCGGGTTACTGGCGACGACCGTCTTGTTGTGGGCGCTGTCCCACGGCTCATCGAGCTTGAACTGCTTGTACAGGGCCTCCTGCCCGAGGTACGTCAGGACGGCCACCCGCCACGACAGCAGCGGCTTGCCGGCCTTGTCACAGATGGCAGCGGGCGGGAAAGCACCGTTACCCGATTCGTAATTGTGGAACGCCAGGGCGATCTGCTTCAGGTTGTTCTGCGTCACCGCCCGATTGCCCGGCCGCATCCCGGGCGGCCGGTCGTTGATCAGGGCAGCGAGGCTCGGGCCGACGGGCAGGTCGGCCGGCAAGGTCAGCGTCGCCACGGCCGTGGGGCCGTCGGCCTTGACCGTCGCCGCCTTCAGGGCCGGGGCCAGGGCCTTCAGCAGTGGGGCCAGGCCGCCCATCCGGTCCTTCAGGCCCTGCTCCTTGCCCGGCTCGACGGCCGTCACCCCGGCGATGGTGGACAGCACCTTCAGCCCGGCGTCGAGGGCCTTCCCGGCGGCCGCGGTCTTGGCCGCATCGCCGCCCGCCGCCCGCAGTTCGAGCGGCATCGACCCGTCGGCCGCGAGTTTGCCGGTGAGCGTCAGGGCGTCCACGTCGGCCAGTGGGGCGAACGGCTTCAGGTCGCCGGCGAACTCGCCCTTGGTAGCCTCGGCGAGCAGTACCCGGTCGACGGCCATGACCAGTTGGCTCGCCTCGGCCGCCTGCAGCGCCGCCGTCATCCGGCCGGGGGCGGCCGCGGGTTTCAGCGCATCTGGCGACACCCCCTCGAACACGGCCATGACCAGCGGGTCGGAGAAGTCGACGACCAGCCCGCCGACCGGCTTGGCCCACGGGATGGGCTCGTACCGGCCGGGGTCTTTGGGGTTGTTCGGATCCCGGACGAGGCGCAACGGCGCTGTCCCGGGGTAGCTGTACCGGCCGGCGGCGTCGAGCTTGGCGTCCCGGCCGCGAGCGAAGTTGGGCAGCAGCTTGGCCCGGTCGTACGGTCTGTGGAACTCCGCCCGGAACACGACCTCCTGGGCCGACACTTCGCCCGGCTTGCCGGCCGGGATGAACACGCTGACGGCCTTCACCTCCTCCGGCTTAATGCCGTTCTTTTCCAAGTCGGCGAGAACCTCCTTCACCTCCTGCAGCCCGGCCGCCCGGAGCGACTCGGCATACGAACTCGCCCACAGCTTCGACACCTCGGCGTAGACGAACAGCGAGGCGTCCGGCGGGGTGCCGGCGACCACCTTCGGTTCGGCCGCCCGGCCGGGGGTCGCCCAGGCGGCACCGATCAGGGCCAGGGAAACGAGGCAACGCACGGGGCACGTCCTTTCGCGGAGTCACGGCGGGGCACGCGGCCCCTACGATAACTACAGACGCCGCCGGCCGCGACATTTTCCGCCGGCCCTTCCCCTTCCGCCCCGCGGTGACCCCATGCCCCGCGCCGCCACGGCCACGCCCGATGTCGAAGTCGAAACCGACACCCGCACCCAGCGGCAGCCGCCGTATGCGGTCATCCTGCACAACGACGACTTCAACAACATGGACTTCGTCGTGTTCGTCATCCAGAAGGTGTTCGGCTACACCCTCGAGAAGTGCGTCACGCTCATGGCCGAGGCGCACGAGACCGGCCGGGCCGTGGTGTGGGTCGGGTCGATGGAGGTGGCCGAGTTGAAGGCGGATCAGGTTCATGCCTGCGGCGGCGACCCGCGGAACCCGAAGGCCCAGCCGCTGGGTGTCACGGTCGAACCGATGCCGTAGCGGCCGGGGGGGGACGCGGGTATGATGTTGACCCCCCGTTCCCGTCACGCCCCGGCAGGGTCACCCGCATGCTCGACCGCATCGACTACCAGGGCATCACCTTCGACGACGTGCTCTTGGAGCCGGGGTACTCCGATGTCGTCCCCAAAGACGTGGACGTGCGGACCCTGCTGACCCGCAACGTCAAGCTGAACATCCCGATCGTGTCGTCGCCGATGGATACGGTCACCGAGAGCGAGTTGGCCATCGCCCTGGCCCAGGAGGGCGGCATCGGCATCATCCACAAGAACTTGAGCGTCGCCGACCAGACGCGCGAGGTGGACAAGGTCAAGCGCTCGGAGAACGGCGTCATCACCGACCCCGTCACCCTCCCCCCCGACGACACCGTCGGCCACGCCCGGGAGGTCATGCGCAAGCAGCACATCAGCGGCGTCCCGATCACCGTCGGCGGGTTCCTGAAGGGCATCCTGACCCGGCGGGACTTGAAGTTCCTGACCGACAACGGCCAAAGGCTCTCGGAGGTGATGACCAAGGACAACCTGATCACCGCCCCGGAGTCGACGACGCTCGCCGAGGCCGAGCAGATGCTCCTGAAAAATAAGGTGGAGAAGCTGCTCCTGGTGGACGATGAATACCGCCTGAAGGGGTTGATTACGATCAAGGACATCGAGAAGACGGAGAACTTCCCGAATGCATGCAAGGACCGGCGGGGGCGGCTGCGGGCCGGGGCGGCGGTCGGGGTCTACGACTTCGACCGGGCCGCGTCCCTGATCCAGGCCGGGGTGGATGTCATCGTCGTCGACTCGGCCCACGGGCACTCTCGCAACGTCATCGAAACCGTTCGCGAGCTGAAGAGGCGACACGCCATCGACATCCTGGCCGGGAACGTGGCCACGGCCGAGGGGGCGCGGGCGCTCGCCGACGCCGGGGCCGACGGGGTCAAGGTCGGCATCGGCCCGGGGTCGATCTGCACCACGCGGGTGGTGTCCGGCGTCGGGGTGCCGCAGATGTCGGCCATCGCCAACGCCGTGCGGGAACTCAAGGGGACCGGCGTCCCGGTCGTCGGCGACGGCGGGGTGCGTTACTCCGGCGACATGACCAAGGCCCTGGCGGCCGGGGCGCACGCGGTCATGATCGGCGGGCTGTTCGCCGGCCTGGCCGAAAGCCCGGGGCAGTTGATCCTGTACCGGGGCCGGAGCTTCAAGGGGTATCGGGGGATGGGGTCGCTGGGCGCGATGAACGCCGGCAGCGCCGACCGCTACCAGCAGGCGAACGAGGCCGACCCCGGGGCCGACGGCCGGGGGGCGAACAGGAAGTTGGTCCCCGAGGGCGTCGAGGGGCGGGTGCCTTACAAGGGCGCGCTGGCCCCGTTCGTGTACCAGTTGGTCGGCGGCCTGCGGGCCGGGATGGGGTACGTCGGGTCGCGGACGTTGGACGAGTTGCGGGCCAAGGCCCGGTTCATCCAGATCAGTGGGGCGTCGGTCCAGGAGAGCCACCCGCATGACATCGCTATCACGCAAGAGTCGCCGAACTACTCGGCGTCCGGCTACAGGCCGGACGGCGACTAGCCTGGCCGCCGTCCTCCTCCTGAGCCTCGGGGCGGCGGCCGACCCGCCGCCGGCCTGGGAGCCGCGGCCGCCGGTCCCGGCGTCGCCGCCGGCCGCCGTCCCGGTGACGTTCCCGGCCACCCCGGCCGTGCCGCTGCCGCGGCTGGTCCCGGGCGACGCCCCGACGGGGGTCGGGGGCCGGA
>JAABUN010006325.1_pt1 | contig 13739 bp, 13 predicted proteins | sample 5559311 | NCBI WGS metagenome assembly JAABUN01 (sample SAMN10711877, study PRJNA513370) | rock metagenome | isolation source: Antarctica rocks | place: Antarctica: Victoria Land, Siegfried Peak sud | reverse complement strand
GCGTCAACGTATTGCTCGGTTGGTCAGAAAGACGCTTTCGTTTTCAAAGAAATTAGAGCATCATATTGGCGCTATTTGGCTTTTTATCCACCATTACAATAAATCCTTACTTCTTTAGCACTACCAACTTTACTAGGTGTAAGTAATGGCAATTGCAGATTCAACAAAAACCGCCAGCAGTCAAAGCTTAAGTCCCCCAGAATTAGCAGTAGTGAATATGACTAAGCAGTTTGGAACAATGACGGCATTAGATAATGTCTCAATGACACTCAAACCGGGCAGTTTCCACGCTTTATTAGGTGAAAATGGTGCTGGTAAAAGTACCTTAGTTAAATGCCTGATGGGTTTTTATACTCCTACTTCTGGCAAAGTATTGATTGACAATCAAGTGCGTCAAATCGATAGCCCTCGCGATGCTCATAAATATAGTGTAGGCATGGTTTACCAGCATTTTACCTCTGTACCAGCAATGACCGCTGCCGAGAATTTAGTCCTATCCAAGTTTGATAGTCCTAATTTGATTAACTGGAAAACCGAAAAGCGAGATTTACATACATTTATGCAAACCGCTCCGTTTCAGATTCCTTTAGATATCCCCATTACCCAATTAGCGGCGGGACAAAAGCAGAAACTAGAAATTCTCAAGCAACTGTACTTAAAAAATCAAATTTTAATTTTAGATGAACCAACTTCAGTTTTAACTCCTGCGGAAGCGGACGAAGTATTGGGATTGCTGCGCCAACAAGCCTGTTTAGGACATTTGAGCGTGTTAATGATTAGTCATAAATTTCGAGAAGTTACGGCTTTTGTAGATGAAATTACTGTTTTGCGTAAAGGCAAATTTGCAGGAACTGGTTTGGTAAAAGAATTAACCGTTGCAGACATGGCGGAAATGATGATGGGTAAAAAGCGATCGCCCACGCAAGTAGCCAAGGTAACAACGACCGAGTTAAACCCTGTATTGGAAGTAAAAAATCTTCATACCAACAAAGATAATGGTACAGAAGCCGTTTCTGGGGTCAATCTTAACGTCCACAGTGGAGAAATTGTTGGTATTGCTGGGATTTCTGGCAATGGTCAAAGAGAATTAGTAGAAGTTTTAGCAGGTCAACGTCCGGCTACTTCGGGACAAGTGTTAGTAAATAGAGAGCTTTATAAGGCTAACCGCGAACAGATATCTCGACACAAAGTATTTGTGCTACCGGAAGAACCTTTACGCAATGCTTGTGTAGCTTCTATGAGTGTGGCAGAAAACCTTGCTTTTAGAACCTTTGACAAGTCGCCTCAATCTATTAGCATCTTATTAATGATGTCAGCAATCCGCAATGCAGCTAAAGCTTTAATCCAAACTTTTTCGATTAAAACTCCATCAGCAGATACACCAGTAGGAAATTTGTCTGGAGGAAATGTGCAAAGGACGGTACTTGCAAGGGAATTAGCGGCGGAACACATCAATTTATTGATTGCGGCTAATCCTTGCTTTGGGTTAGATTTTGCGGCGGTAGATTATATTCACTCCCAAATAGTGGAAGCTCGAAATCGCGGTGTAGCAGTGATGCTAGTGAGCGAAGACTTGGACGAACTATTAAAACTAAGTGATCGCATTGTGGTGGTTAGCGAGGGCAAATTGGTTTATGAAAGTGCGACTTCCCAATCAGATTTTGCCACTATCGGTAGGAGCATGGCAGGACACTAATGCAATCAACTTTAATTCTTAAAGACTTACTCAATATTACCTCGCACCAAGAAGAATTACCTTGGCAACCTTTCCACGATGGTGTTGAAATTTACCGACTTTATGGGGATGGAACAAGTGCGGCGGCGGCGTTGCTACGATATCAACCTTTTGCCAAAGTTCCCAAACACAATCATCAAGGTTTTGAACACGTCTTTGTACTTTCCGGTTCGCAAACCGACGAAAATGGCGAACATTTAGCTGGGACTCTCGTTATTAATCCACCTCAAAGCAATCACAGCGTTACTAGCACTTCTGGTTGTATTGTTCTAGTCATCTGGGAGAAACCTATACAAATATGGTCTTAATATCTGCTCAACCTTACGATTACGAACTACCTATTTCTGAGGGTTTAGGGTTGCTAATTATTGATATGCAGCGAGACTTTCTAGAACCAGGAGGTTTTGGCGAAGCTTTAGGCAACGATATCAGCTACTTACGACAAATTGTACCAACAGTGCAACAACTATTGCAGGTCTTTCGCAGCTTACAGTTACCGATATTTCACACAATTGAAGGTCATGCACCAGATTTATCTGATTGTCCTAATTCTAAGTTGCAGCGAGGTAAAAGTAATCTCAAAATCGGCGATGTGGGAGCAATGGGACGGATTTTGATTTTAGGCGAACCAGGTAACACGATTATTCCCGAACTTAGCCCAATTGCTGGAGAATTTGTAATTTCTAAGCCTGGCAAAGGCGCTTTTTGTCACACTAATTTAGAAATATTATTGCAAGAACAAGGCATCACCCATCTAATTATTGCGGGAGTAACTACCGAAGTCTGCGTTCAAACAACTATGCGAGAAGCAAATGACCGAGGAATCGAGTGTTTATTAGTGGAGGATGCTACAGCTAGTTACTTTCCTGCTTTTAAGCAAGCTACGTTGGAGATGATTTGCGCCCAAGGCGGGATTATTGGCTGGACAGCAACAGTGTCAGAGCTTTTACAAGGTTTGCAAAATTGGTCGATCAATTCTAAAAACTCAATACTTATTGCGCCGGGAAATTATTAATATACTCGCGCCAACCGCCCCAAGTAGTTATTTCTCGCTTACCTTCACACAAACTCGGTTCGCCCAGAACTCCTAAAACTATTTCACCATTCGCTAAACGTATTTTACCAATACATAATCCTGGTGGTTCTTGCCAGAGAATTTTGGCTAATCCAGCGCTGGGAACGTTCCAAATTTCGAGAGCGATCGCACTTCCGCCAGTTGTAACTTTAATCATGGCTGGATGGCGATCGTCAATTGACCACAAGCGATAATTTGGTTCTGTCAATGCTTCTCGAACGAACACTGCCCCTACTGCTAATAAGTTACCGTTCAATTCCAAGCCATCCATCAAAGTTCCATTCACCGCAAGTTGTACATTTTCCATAGTTAATCTTACTGAAAAAATATGTCTCGATTTTACTGGCATTTTGTAGAGACGTAGCTTTGCCACATCTTTGCAAATTGATCCCTTTTAAACAAATGTGAGGAGAAATGACAAAACTTTGGTTAAGCATCTTAGTAGTTTTAGTAACGCCCTGGCTAATTTCATCCAGCGCCAAAGCAGAACCACCTAGGGACACCGTTCAAGATAACAATCCAATGGCGCAAGTTACATCGGTTTCGCAATTGTCCGATGTCCAACCGACCGATTGGGCGTTTCAGGCATTGCAATCATTAGTAGAACGCTACGGCTGTATTGCAGGTTATCCAGACGGAACTTATCGGGGAAACCGCGCTTTGACCAGGTACGAATTTGCGGCGGGTTTAAATGCTTGCTTAGATAGAATTAATGAATTAATTGCTACCGCAACGACAAATTTAGTTAGTAAAGAAGACTTAATTGCGATCGCCCAGTTACGAGAACAATTTGCGGTAGAACTTGCCACTTTACGCGGACGCATAGATGTTTTAGAAGCCAGTACCGCCGAATTAGAAGCAAATCAGTTTTCTACTACTACCAAGTTAAGCGGGCTAGTTTGGGCTAACGTGACTGGAGCATTTGCCGGGGATGATGTTTTACTAGAATCTACAGAATTAGCACCTCCTGCCAGCTTTGGCGGGGTTGTAGCTAGACGTGCGGCGCGGGACGCAGTAACAGGTAGACCCGTCACCGCCACCAGAACAGAAGATCCTAACGTTACCTTAAGTAACTTAGTCTGGCTAAATTTTAATACCTCTTTTACAGGCAAAGACAACTTAGTTATTCAGTTAGCCGCCGGAAATGGCGATTCTCCAGCTAATCAATTTGTCTCGGCGGGGCTTTACAATACTTTCGGCGTTCCTTTTTTCGATCAAACGGCTGGTATCCAAGGACAAGGCAATAGTGTTGTCATCCGCGAGTTGTTCTATCAATTTCCCGTCACTGACACCCTTCAGCTAGTAGTCGGAACTCGTGTTAATTGGTATCGCTATTTTGACAACAATGCTTTTACCTTCATTTTGACAGGTGCAAACAGTTTTGACTCTAATAGCAGCACGTTATTAAACACCATTGATCGCGGTTCGGGAGGTGTAGCAATTTGGCAACCAAGTAACCAATTTCGGTTAGCGGTGGGCTATTTGGGCGAAAATGACGAATTTTTGTCAAATTCCATTGCCCCAGGCTTTAATACTTCTAGCGATCCCAATTTTGGCTTATTTGGGGGAAATTATACCGCTACTGCTGAAGTAACATATTCCCCAAGCGATCGCCTTAATCTCCGATTTCTCTACAATCGCGCTCGTATCCAACAAATAAATGGTGTAATTGGCGGTGCTATCAGCGATTCAACCTATCAAGGAGTAGCCGATGATGGTGTTTCTGCGGTTTTCGATCCTATCACCGGACAAGTAGCCAATGGTGGACTTGATAGTGCGATGGCAGATACCTTTGAGTTCAACTTTGATTGGTTAATTGCTAGAAGTTTCGGCGTTTTCGGGCGCTATACCTACGCTAGTACCCACTTGAAACCCATTGACCAAGATATCAACGCCCAAGCAATTCAAGCCGGGCTTGCTTTCCCTAATTTAGGCAAAGAGGGAGCATTACTTACCCTTTCCTACATCATCCCTTTTTCAATTTTGGATGGTCGTCAATACCTCATTTCTGGCGGTGGCGATGGTGGGATTCAGTACGAGTTTGAGGCAAATTACTTCTATCCATTAACAGATAATATTGCCCTTGTTCCGGCATTTTACCTAATTGCCAATCCTAATAATTTTAGTAGTAACCCTAATATCTATGTAGCTAATTTACGCGCTCAGTTTAGTTTCTAGGTCAAATCAGAAAGGTTTGGCATTGCTAATAATGCCGTACCATAAGCGGCGGCGGTGTGGATGGGCGATCACATTGGTACTTGTAAATACAATTCACAGAAAGATTATGGACTCTGGTTGACGAGCCAATTGCCAATCAATCCTTTGAAACCTTAGATGAATTGGAAGACGTTTTATTTGACCGATGCCAATCTTTACTACAGATGCAGGAGTTGATTCAAGGACTAACTGGTTTTCATTGGTGGACTAAAATCGGAGCTTAGATGTAAGTTATCTGCCGGACTTAATATAAGCGGGGAAGCAAGCCTTGAATACCCCCTGAAGTTAGAACCAGCAATACCTACTACACTTTAAAACCTCAATGCGCGATCGCCATCATGGGGGCTAGTCCGACTGAGAACATCCAGCAGTAGCTTGTACTGAGACTCAGCAATCCGCTCAGGACTTTGTGATATTCTGCTTTCCTCCTCATGCTGGCGCTTTTTACGCTCGTAATTTTCAAGATTCTGGGAGTGATCGTTAACTTCACGCTGATGATCGCGCTTACGTTGAGGATAGGTTTTAATTTGTTGCCATGTCTGGAACGTGATCGCTCCTACGGCGGCAAGGAACGACAAAAACCCCAGCCCTGTACCACCTCCAGAAGTTATGGCAGCGCTGATTATTATAGATAGTGCCACTTCTACTGCGATGAGGGGGTTGTTAATTTTCTGTGGTTTTGCTCCTGGGTGTTGGGGTAGTGACTTGGTGAATATAGGTATTGGTGGACGCGCTGATTTTGCTTGCTGGCTTGGTGATGGAATTAGGACGATCAGAACTGTAATCTTGAAACTTATTCACTTTTTTAATTAATTTTGTGTGGTTTTTTATGTTTGCTTTGTCAACTTCCTAGCTGAAATGTTTGGAGTGGCTGCATAACTAACTTCCTTTTGCTAGGAATTTTTGTTCTCAGAAAATTTTGAACACATCCGTATTTATCAATACAAATTTGGGGACAGTTTTTATTAAAAATAGATCCAATAGAAATTAGGAGATTAAATTTGATACTTTTATTTTGAGAGGATTACAAGTATTTCCTAAGAAGTATTTGATGATTTGAAAAATCACTCGGACATTTTTTGGTGTTAAAAAGTGGTAGTTTTATCAAAATTATAATTTTTAACAAATAATAACAATCATTGATGTGAGAAAGAGAGAAGTGAAAAGAAGAAAAGACTTATTAGCACAGTGCCAACGCAATATTCTATTAAAAATAAAAGCTAGAGGAGAGCGCCACTGGCAACTTATAGCGGGAGTAATAGGAATAACGCTACTATGCCTAGCTGCGGTTTGGTCGTCACCTGTAGGTGCAGCAAGTGGAACTTACAGGGTATTGTCTACTTCTGAAAACGTAATTTGGGGAGAATTATTCAAGCCAGAGAGCCGTCCGATTCTACGAGTTAAGTCAGGCGCTCGTATCATCATGCAGACAGTTTCTCATGAAGGCATCTTGCCAGATCAAGGAGATACAATTGCATTTTTCGCTCAAGGTGGAATTCCTCAGAACACTGAAAGCGTAATTTCTAGGAATCAAATCCTGCCAGATCAGCTGCGAGTAAGGGAAGCAGTTAAAAAGACTGGTCTAGGTCCCCACGTTATTACAGGGCCAATTTACGTAGAAGGGGCAGAACCCGGCGACGTGCTAGAGGTGAAAACGCTTGGAATTAGTTATAGATCTCCCTATGGTGTAATTTCCAACCGTCATAGCAAAGGTGCGCTTCCTGGTGAGTACCCGCTAAATGACACTCCGGTGTATTCCAAAGTTATTGCCATTGACGCTAAACGCGAAGTGGGTATTTTTCAACCGGAGAATGATTTACCTCCCTTAGAAATTCCCCTAAAGCCGTTTATGGGCATTATGGGAGTGGTTCCTGCCAACCGAGAAGAAGCAGCAAATTCAATTCCACCAGGAAATTATGGTGGTAATATTGATATCAAACTATTAGGGCGTGGTTCTAGCTTATATTTGCCTATACAAGTTAGAGGAGCGCTTTTTTATTCAGGAGATCCACACTGCGCTCAGGCAAATGGTGAGGTTGCTTTAACTGCGATCGAGTGTTCCCTGACTCCTACGTTTGAATTAATTGTTCACAAAAACATGAAACTAACTACACCCAGGGGTGAAACCAAAGATGCTTGGATTGCAATTGGTTTAGACAAGGATCTGGAGGAAGCAATGAAGAAGTCTGTGCGAGAGTACCTGCAAATTGCTAATGACAATTACGGTATGACCAAACAAGATGCACTGCTATTTGGTAGTGCGGCAATTGATTTTGACGTATCCCAAGTTGTAGATATCGTCAAGGGAATTCATGGCACAATCCCCAAGCAATTGTTCCGAGAATTGAAACAAGGAAAACGCTTACAGCAATAGAGAATATAACTTTTTGAGAGTTTTCATTCATTAGGTGCGTGCATTCTCTTAACAAGGGGCTTGATTAAATGCAGCAAATTTCCTGAATTATGTGCTGCATCAGCTAGGGGAATTAAGTATTTTCACTACTGACACTCCCCGACTTACTGCTTTAACCCAAATTTCTTAAAGGGAGGCAATAGGTGCAACCTAATGAGACGTAATGCTAAAAAGGTTGTCATGAAGTGGCAATTAGAGTTTTAAGTTTCTATTAACCCTTTGGAACAAGGAGAAACCAACAAGATGATTTGATTGCAGTTATCTCTGAGGAATTACAAATAAAACAGAACTCGCCGCAAGTTCAATCGCTTTAAAAAACACTCGCTAGCATTACAAGTTCTCCCAAAAACTAGAGGGCGATCGCTTTATTTAGTAATGAAAATATTGGCCTCATTCATCAATCACGCTAAGACGGTTCCGAAGCCATGCGCTAGGTTTGCGGTCAGATGACTCTTTGCGCGGGAGAACCCGGAAGGCAACACACTGTTTTTTAGCCTAAGTCTCTATTTTTACAATCAAACAGATGCAACCCAAAACGTTGAGATAGTTCCTCAGAGACTTTTACTCCTCGAACGCTGTTGCCACGCTCGTCTAAGAGTGGTGAAAAAATCCCAATGCCCATGCGACCAGGTACGACTACCAATAACCCACCGCTAACTCCACTTTTTGCAGGTAAGCCAACCTTGTAAGCCCACTCCCCAGCAAAATTGTACATCCCGCAGGTGTACATAACACTGAGAATATCTCTGATATAGCAGGAGGGAACCGCTTGGACTCCAGTAAATGGATTTATACCCTGATTGGCTAACGTTGCTGCCATCACGCCTAAGTCCAAACAGTTAATCGTCAAAGAACATTGCTGAAAGTAAAGATCGAGCGCTTCATCAATCTTCTCGTCAATCATGCCAAAATTGAGCATCAGGTGAGCCATTGCTCGGTTACGGTGTCCGGTCGTGCGCTCGGACATGAAGGTGAGCATATCGACGGAAGTTTCATGTCCAATATAGCCCTGGAACATTGATAGCATTCGGCTCAAGCGCTCCGTTGGTTCTTTGCCTTTAATTAGACTGGTAATCGCGATTGCTCCAGCATTGACCATTGGGTTATAGGGACGCTTGGATTTTTCATCAAGAATAATGGCATTAAAGGCATCTCCCGTTGGCTCCACGCCTACTTTAGCTAACACTCGTTCTCGTCCATGTTCTTCTAAAGCTAGTCCGTAAACAAACACTTTAGAAATAGATTGAATAGTAAATAGTTGCTGAAAATCTCCAACCTTAAAGCATTGACCGTCTACAGTGACGATGCAGATACTAAACAAATCTGGATTCATTTTTGCTAGTTCTGGAATGTAAGTTGCCAACTGACCCGCTTGCAAAAGTTGATACTTGTTGTGTAACTCGTCCAAAGTAGTTTGAATCTCTATTGGCTGAATTTTTGCTGAAGTTTCTAGAGCAGAAGAATTATTCGCCGCGTCCTCATTACTCATAGTAGTTCGGTAGTAAGCTCTGGAGGAGCAGTAATATAGCTACTTTAAACCCAGAAGTGCGGCAATTTTGTGTCAGAAGAAGCAAGGAGCTTTTTTAGGATCAACACCGGACAACTTATCTAGACGATGAGCGGCGCAGACAGACCCGTTAGAGAAAAGTAATCGCCCTTTAATAAAAAAAACTGGACTTTATGGGATGCGCCATTTGTTTAGACAGGTTTTACTTTTCATTTGCTATAGACGCAAGATTAATCATTCGGACTTTTAAGATTGGTGCGAAATCAAATTTATCACTGAAGGCAGTCTGAGCAAGTACAGGTGGGCGTATTCCGAGTAGTAGGTTGAGGGCGAATGTCATAGTCACGGCTAATATTAGTTTTTGAATCATCGCTTGTCCCTCCTTAATCTGCACGTTTGTTGTGGCAACTAATTTCAAAACTAGAAGCTGCAACAATTTCTTTTCCTCATTGTGCTGATTGATTTAAGAAATAAACGCCCTGGCATTCCAGCATCTTAACTGGCACAATCACGACTGTTGAAAGTTTCTACAATAATTTGTCTTACTCTTCTCGGTACATTGAGTAACATTTAATTATTGGTCAACCAGGTATACAAAGCTTTTTTTTGAGACTTGATATCTTCTAAAGAGGTGTAATAATAGTCTTCCCAACCTACTTCTGGCAACCCACAAAAGAGCATCAAGTTGAGAGGATAATGTTCGCTATCAGTACAGCGACGGAAATCATCTCTAAATAAGAAAATTGATTTGCCGCAAGCGATCGCTATTCCCAATTCAATCATTACCCCTTTATCGGGTGGTGTGCCGTTGACAATCGCAAATATTCCATCACAATTAATTACGTCATTCATGTCTGCTTGAGCCACGCGATAAGCCCAGCCAGATTGAGAGATATCAATTTGGTTGTTACGTGCAAATGGTTCCCAGACTTCAGCGCCTAAATCTTCTAAAGCTTGAATAATAGGAGGCAATAAGGTCTTCTGTTGTTGGGAGATGTCTGCGGATATGTGTGGGCGGCACGTTTCGGGAAGGAAGCTTCCCCCCCGAAACGTGCCTTGGTAAGACCAGTGAGCGCATTCAAGTTCCAGTGTTGAATGAACGGCAAAAACAGACCTACTACGGCGCACTTAATCTTTATACGCAAAAGTTTTTCCTTCAAAAATATGACAAGGGCAATTCCCAGTCCACTATTGCTTTTCTCCAATACCTGCATTCACAATACCCCCAAAGCCGTATTGCCCTGATTTGGGATGGAGCAAGTTATCACCGCGCGGCTTTAGTGCGGAACTATTTAGAATCAGTTAATCAACAGGTGGATGAGTTGAAATGGCAACTTACTTGTATTCGCTTCGCACCTAATGCTCCCGCACAAAATCCTGTGGAAGATGTGTGGTTGCAAGCAAAGAGGTTTATCCGCGAGTTCTATCATCTGTGTAAATCTTTCTTTGCTGTTAAACGCTTGTTTGAGCTAGTAACTCACCAGCAAATTTTTAATTTCCCAAAAATATTCATGTATGGTGCGTTTTCATAACTGATTCAGGATTGCTATAGTGTCCTGAAAAATAAGCAAACATTAAATGTGGAATTTGATTGTCAACTATTACAAGTTATTGATACCAAAAATTTTTTTGTAACCCAACCAAGCTTTGAAAGAATTATGAGTTGTTGATTGTAGTGTTTGTGACAGTATTTAAAGTTGAAGATCCACTAATATCCAAACACATTTGTACCCAGGAACAATCTAACCTGTGATTGAACTACATCCAAATTAAAGAATTTTCAAAGTAGGAGAGTATCTAAAGTTTTCAACCCCTAACTAGATTTTAATCTCTATAAGAATAGGGACAGCGTACAAAAAAACGTGACAGTTCGGTTACTTAAGGGCTTTATCTCGATTTGTTCGTCGATGCGATTGTATAGAATTTTTCTATTTTCTATGAGGTGTATGTAGTGATCGGGTTCGTAAAGCAAACTACCACTGTATTGGCAACTCAGGCATTGCTGCTTGGATTCTTGCCTGTAACGGTTCTAGCAGCAACCTTCAGCTTGGAGGAGGCAACAGTCGCTGACATCAATGCCGCGTTTGACGCTGGAGCGTTGACATCCGAGGGTTTGACGCAACTGTACTTGAATCGCATTGATGCCTATGATAAGCAAGGACCTACGCTTAATTCTCTGATTACAGTTAATCCCAATTCCTTAGAGACAGCACAGGCACTTGATTTAGAGCGCCAGACGACAGGACCTAGAAGCCCTTTGCATGGCATTCCAGTCATCCTGAAAGATAACTACGATACGTTTGATTTGCCTACTACGGCTGGGTCAATCGTTCTTGACGGTTCTATTCCGCCTAATGATGCTTTCACAGTTCAACAATTGCGTGATGCTGGAGCCATCATTCTGGGGAAAGCAAATCTAAGTGAGTTTGCCGCTGGTGTTCCCGGAGGTTCTCTAATTGGATTCACTCGCAACCCCTACCAGTTAGATCGAAGTCCTAGTGGTTCAAGTGGAGGTACGGGTGCCGCAATCGCCGCGAATTTTGGAGCTATCGGCACAGGAAGTGACACAGGTGGCTCTATTCGAGGTCCAGCGTCAGCAAATGGTCTTGTAGGGATTAAACCAACTTTAGGACTGACTAGTCGAGACGGTATCATTCCTCTAGCTCTCTCGTTTGATGTTAGCGGACCATTGACTCGGACAGTGGAAGATGCGGCTATCACTTTAGGAATTATGGCAGGGATCGATCCGGCTGATCCTGCGACATCTGCCAGTGAAGGTAAGACCTTCAAGGATTATACGCAGTTCCTTGATAAGAATGCTTTACAGGGAGCACGAATTGGTGTTGCACGTGACTTCTTTGGTGGGAATACTGAGGTTGACCAACTTACTGAAGCTGCGATCGCACAGATGGAGGAGTCGGGGGCAACGATTATTGATTCGCTATATTTCCCTCAAGAAGTCATTGATTCCAAAAATACTATCTATACACGAATTAGGTGGCCGGAATTTAAAGCCCAAATTCCTGATTACTTGGCGACTCTAGATGAAGAATATCCAAAAACTCTCGCAGACATTATTGCAATTGCTGAGAATGATGAATTTTTCGAGCAATATCCAACTCGCCTGAATCTTTTTAGATCAGAACAAGCCAGTGGACTCTTAAGTGACCATGACTACCTGGATGCATTGAACAATGGGCGAGCGTTGGTCACGAATGCGGTTCTGGACCTATTAGAAAGTAACGATTTAGATGCCTTAATCTATTCCACGTCTAGTTGTCCAGCAAGCCCTCTCCCTAGTGTGAGTGATCCTACTTTTGTATGCAACGCTGTTCCATCAGCGACAAACATAGCTAACATCTCTGGCTTCCCTGATATCCAGGTGCCAGCAGGATTTACTGAGGATGGGCTGCCAACCACCATCTCTTTTCTCGGACGTGCTTACAGTGAGCCAACTCTACTCGGATTCGCTTACTCCTACGAGCAGGCAACGATGAATCGCCTTCCCCCCGGAACTACACCGCCGCTGCCTAGGGAGATGTTCGAGTACGAGCCTGTACCTGAACCAAGTTCAACAGTTGCTCTGGGTGTTTTTGGTCTAGCTGCTTTAGGTCTAAAACTCAAGCAACGATCCAAAATCCAGAAGCGTTAACACTAACTCCAAGAATGAGTAAAGTTTATATAAAACGTAATACAGGTTACAGTATTTCATGCGAACGCTTTAATAGTATGAATTTGAGATTACAGCTTTGCTGGTTGCTCTCAGTTTTAGTAGACATTTAAAAAAAAACAGACTTCTTTGTAGAGAAAATCCGGGAGCCTAAGATTTATACCTGTGGGTGGTAGATGCAACTAAGTTCAAATTTATCAGTTTATATGTGAGGTGTATGCGGTGTTCAAGATCGTGAAGCAAACTACCACAGTGTTGGCAACTCAGGCAATACTGCTTGGAACCCTACCGATAACAGTTCTAGGAGCAACGTTTAGTTTGGAAGAGGCAACGATCACTGATATCAATGCCGCGTTTGATGCCGGAGCATTAACATCCGAGAAATTAACACAATTGTACTTAAATCGCATTGATACCTATGACAAAACAGGTGATAAGCCTCTCAACTCAATCATCCTCACTAACCCAAACGCCCTAGAAACTGCCAGAGCATTGGACGAAGAGCGCCAGTTAACAGGAGCCAGAAGTCCCCTGCATGGAATTCCAATCATCGTCAAGGATAATTACAACACTTTCGACCTACCGACTACAGCTGGATCGCTTTCTTTAGCAGGTTCAATTCCGCCGGATGATGCTTTTCAAGTTCAGAAACTACGAGATGCCGGAGCGATTGTCCTAGCAAAATCTAACATGGCTGAGTTTGCGTTCAGTGCGCAAATGACCGTTAGTTCTATTTTAGGTACCACTCGCAATGCCTACAGCTTAGACAGGGTTCCTGCTGGTTCAAGTGGTGGTACAGCAGCATCTATAGCAGCAAACTTTGGGGCCGTCGGCTTAGGAACTGATACAGGAAATTCAATTCGAGGGCCCTCTTCACACAATGCTCTCGTTGGTATCAGGTCAACAATTGGTCTCACAAGTCGTGATGGTATTGTTCCCTTAAATCTCTCTCGGGACATTGGCGGACCTATGGCACGGACAGTTGAAGATGCGGTTATTAGACCTCTTGCACGAATCAGGAAGCCAAGGAAAGTTCATAGTTAAGCAATCCAGCAATGAGGTTAAATCGTAAGCCAAAACGCTTACGGTGATTACGATAGCGTTCAGCTAGGATGCGGAAAG
>JAABUN010006324.1_pt1 | contig 13743 bp, 14 predicted proteins | sample 5559311 | NCBI WGS metagenome assembly JAABUN01 (sample SAMN10711877, study PRJNA513370) | rock metagenome | isolation source: Antarctica rocks | place: Antarctica: Victoria Land, Siegfried Peak sud | reverse complement strand
TCCCCGAAGAGCCCGAGGACGGTCGGACCGGAGCCCGCGACGAGCGCGTGATCGGCCCCGGCGTCGCGGACGTGCGCGAGCGCCTCCTCGATCGAGGGCAGCAGGGAGATCGCCGCGGGCGCGAGGTCGTTGAGGACGAGCGCGTCCGGCAGCGCGCCGGGCCGCCGGGCGGTCGCCGCGCCGACCTCGGCCAACCGCGCGGCGAGGTCGGCGGAGGAGCGCTCGAGGCCCAGCCGGTCGAACTCGCGGTAAACCGCGGGGGTCGAGAGCCGGGCGTCACTCGGCAGGACGAGGACGGAGCACCCGGGCCAGACGGGGGCGAGCGCCGTGACCTTCTCCCCCGCCCCTGTGGCGAGGTAGCGGCCCGGCAGCACCTGAGCGGGCACGTCGGCGCCGAGGCCGGCGGCGATCTCACGGAGCAGCTCGACGTCGTCGACGCGCGCCTCGCGAGCGAGGAGCCTCAGCGCCGCCGCCGCGTCCGCGCTCCCGCCGGCCATGCCCGCCGCGACCGGGATCCGCTTCTTCACCTCGATGTGCACGGGCGGTCCGTCCCAGCCCGTACGCGCGCGGAACGCGGCGACGGCGTCCGCGACGAGGTTCGGGCCCTCGACCCCTGGGCAATGGACCTCGTCGGCTCCGGAGGCGGACCCCAGCCGCAGCTCGTCGGCGAGGCCGACGGCCTGCATCACCGAGACGAGCTCGTGGCGGCCGTCCGCCTCGCGCGTGCCCCCGACGAAGAGGCAGACGTTGATCTTCGCCGGGGCCCGCTCGGTCATCGCGCGAGCCCCTCGTGGAGCGCGCGGAACTCCTCGGGTTCGAGGCGCTCGGCGCGCGCGTCGGCCGGGTGGCCCAGCCCCACGAGCGCCTCGCGCGCGCGATCGCGGAGCCCCGGGGTGGCGTGCGGGCCGAGCTGGAGCGAGCGCGCGAGCGCCTTGCGGCGGTGCGTGAAGGCCTGCTGGACGAGGCGACGCAGCGCGGGCTCGGGCGCCGGGCCGTGGCGCTCGAGCACCACGAGTACCGAGTCGACGTTCGGCACGGGGTGGAAGACGGTGCGCGCCACCTTGCGGTGCACGGAGACGTCGCAGGCGAGCTGCGCCAGAACCGACGGGACGCCGTAGGCGGCGGTGCCGGGCCGCGCGGCGAAGCGCTGCCCGACCTCCTTCTGCACCATCGCGACCCAGCGCGTGACGAGCGGCAGCTGCTCGACGGTGCGCAGGATCGCACCGGCGGCGATGCCGTACGGGAGGTTCGCGACGACCTTCGTCGGCGCGGGCGCGAGCGTCGCCAGGTCGAGCTGCATCGCGTCGGTCAGGTGGAGCGTCGTGCGCTCCGGGCCGAACGGGTCGAGCGCGTCGCGCAGCGCGGGCTCCAGCGACCGGTCGAGCTCGACGACGTGCGTGTGGGCGACCAGCGGAGCGAGGTGCTCGCTCAGGACGCCGAGGCCCCCGCCGATCTCGAGCACGACATCCTCGGCGGAGAGCTGCGCGGCGCGCGCGATCACCCCGAGGATGTTCGAGTCGATCAGGAAGTTCTGACCCAGGTCACGCTTCGGCCGCACCCCGAACTGCCGCAGGCGCCGGAGGGTGGGTTGGGTCGGGAGCTCCGAGGTGCTCACCAGCCGTAGAGCTCTGCGGCGTTGCGCTCCACGCGCTGCTCGAGCTCCGCATAGTCGGTCCCGCGCACCTCCGCGACGAAGCGCGCGGTGTGGACGACGTAGGCCGGGACGTTGCGGTGCTTGCGCATAGTCTGCGGCGTGAGGTACGGCGCGTCGGTCTCGACGAGCAGCCGATCGGCGGGAACGTGGCGGGCGGCGTCGGCGAGCGCGGCGTTCTTCGGGTAGGTGACGTTGCCGGCGAAGGAGCACCACCAGCCCGCCTCGACGCACTCCGCGACCCGGTCGCTCATCGAGAAGCAGTGCAGCAGGACGCGGACGCCGTCGGCGTGCTCCTTCAGTACGGCGATCGTGTCGTCGGCGGCGGCGCGCGTGTGGACGATCAGCGGCTTGTCGACCGCGCGCGCGAGGTCGATCTGCGCGAGGAACGCCCGCTCCTGGTCGGCTCGGGGCGCGCCGTCGCGGAAGAAGTCCAGGCCGGTCTCGCCGATCGCGGCGCAGCGCGGGTGCGCGGCGAGCTCACGCAGATCCTCGAGCGCCCGGTCGTCGAAGCCCTCCGCCTGGTTGGGGTGCCGGCCGACGGCAGCCCAGACCTCCTCGAAGGCGTCGGCCGCGGAGAGCGCGGTGCGGTTGGACTGCTCGTCGGTCCCGACGGTCAGGAGCTTGGTCACGCCGGCCTCCCGGGCGGCCGCGACGAGCTCGGCGTTCGGCGGGGCGCAGGAGTCCAGGTGGGTGTGGGAGTCGATCACGCCGGGGCGGCGTCGTGCTTCGGGAAGAGCGGCGCGAGCTTCTCCACCCGGGTGACGCCACCCGCGCCGAACGCCGCGGCCGCCCAGGAGTCGTCGGGGGCGCCGAGGGCCTCCAGCAGCGTCGCGGCGGTCGCGGGCAGGTAGGCGGCGAGCAGCACGGTGACCGCGCGCAGCCCCTCGACCAGCGTCGCGAGCGCCACGTCGAGCTCCCCGGCCAGCGCCGGGTCCTTGGCGAGCTTCCACGGCGCCTGCTCCTCGACGTAGCGGTTCAGGCGCCGTACGCGGACCCAGATCGCCTCGAGCGCCTGCGTGAGCTCCCCGCGGTCGATGCCCGCCGCGACCTCGTCGGCCAGGCCCGCGAAGTCCTCGCTCAGGTCGAGCGCGCCGACCACCGGCACGGCGCCTCCGCGGTATCTCACGAGCATCGCGCTGACGCGGCTGGCGAGGTTGCCGAGGTCGTTGGCGAGCTCGGTCTCGTAGCGCTGCTCGAAGGCCTCCGCGCTGACCTCGCCGTCGCCGCCGAACGCCACGTCGCGCAGGAGGTAGAAGCGGAGCGCGTCGACCCCGAAGCGGTCGATGATCGTGAAGGGGTCGAGCACGTTGCCGAGCGACTTGCTCATCTTCTCGTCGTTCAGCAGCAAGTAGCCGTGGACGAGGATGTGCTTCGGCACGGGCAGCCCGGCCGCCATGAGGATCGCCGGCCAGAAGACGCAGTGGAACTTCAGGATGTCCTTGCCGACGATGTGGACGTCCGCGGGCCAGAAGCGCTCGGTGAGATCTTCGCCGGGCCTGGCGTAGGCGAGCGCCGTGTAGTAGTTCAGCAGCGCGTCGAACCAGACGTAGAAGACGTGTTCGGGATCCCACGGCACCGGCACGCCCCACTGGAGCTTGGCCCCGCGGGAGAGCGACACGTCCTGCAGGCCGCCCTGGATGAACGCGAGCGCCTCGTTGCGGCGCGTGCTCGGCAGCACGAAGTCCGGGTGCTCAGCGTAGAGCGCCTCGAGGCGCTCCTGGAAGGCGGAGAGCTTGAAGAACCAGTTCTCCTCGCTCTCGCGCGTGAGCTCGATGTGGTGGATCGGGCACTTCGAGCCGTCCTCGACCTCGTTCTCGGTCTTGAAGTCCGCGCACCGCGGGCAGTACCAGCCCTCGTAGCGCCCGAGCTCGACGTAGCCGTTGTCCTTGACGGTCTGGAGCACGCGCTGCACGCCGGCCTTGTGCTCCGAGTCGGTCGTGCGGATGAAGAAGTCGTTGGAGGCCCCGAGCTGCGGTGCGAGCGCCCTGAAGCGCTCGGCGTTCTCGTCGGCGAGCGCCTGCGGCGTCACGCCGAGCCTTTCCGCGGCCAGCACGACGGGCTCGCCGTGCTCGTCGGTGCCCGTCAGGAAGAAGACCTCCTCGCCGCGCTGGCGGTGGTGGCGCGCCATCACGTCGGCCGCGATCGTCGTGTAGGCGTGCCCGAGATGCGGGGCGCCGTTGACGTAGTAGATCGGGGTGGTGACGGTGAAGGACATCGCCGCCTGGAGGCTAGTGCCGATGCGCCCGGGCGCCGGGCGACGCGCCCGCTCCCTCACCGCCGGCCACCGCCCCTCCTCAGGCCGCGAGGGGGCGAAAGCGGGGGTAGGGCACCCGCATCCGCCCCCTCGCGTGCCAGCGGGCGTCCCCGCGTCCGGAGCCGCCGTGGCCGTATCGCGGGCCCCGGGGCGCTTCCTACTTGCGCTCGAGCAGCCCTCGGTAGAGCGCGTTGGCCGGCGCGCCGGTGAGGTCGGCGACGACCTGGGCGGCCGTGCGGGCCTTCGCGCCCGCCGCGACGAGGCGCTCCACCGCGTCGAGCGCGGCGCCGAGGTCGGCCTCGGCCGGCGGCGGCGGGCCGATCACGAGCACCACCTCGCCGCGCGGCTCGGCGTGCGCGTAGCGCGCCGCGAGCTCGACGGCGCTCCCGCGCGCGACCTCCTCGTGGAGCTTGGTCAGCTCGCGGCAGACCGCCACGGGCCGCCCGGGATCGAGCTCGGCCAGCGCCGCGAGCGAGGCGGCGGTGCGGTGCGGCGACTCGAAGGCCACGAGCGTCTCGCGGGTCGCCGCGAGCAGCTCCCGCAGCTCGCCCGCCTTGCGCGGGAGGAAGCCGGCGAACCGCCACGTGTCGGCCGGGAGCCCACTGGCCACGAGCGCCGCGAGCACCGCGCTCGGGCCCGGCAGCACCTCGAGGCGCAGCCCGGCCGCGACGACCTCGCGGACGAGCACATGGCCGGGATCGCTCACGAGCGGCGTGCCCGCGTCGGTCACGAGCGCCACCGTCGCCCCCGCGGCGATGCGCGCGACGAGCTCGGGGGCCCGCTGCGTCTCGTTGTGCTCGTGGCAGCTCACGAGCTCTGTCGCGGTGATGCCGTGGCGCCTGAGCAGCCCGACGGTGTGGCGGGTGTCCTCGCAGGCGACGACGTCGGCGGTGCGCAGCGTCGTCAGCAGCCGAAGCGTCACGTCGTCGAGGTTGCCGATCGGGGTCGCGCAGACGATCAGGCGGCCGCTCATCCGCCGATCCCGTCGAGGGCCAGGGTCGCCGCTCCGAGCATCCCGCTCTCCGCCCCGAAGCGCGCCGGGACGATGCGCGCGGTCTCCTTCGACGGCGAGAGCGCGCGCTGGGCGAGCACCTCACGGGCGGGCTCGAGGAGGAGCTCGCCGGCGGCAATCACACCACCGCCGACGACGACGACCGACGGGTTGAAGATGTTCACGAGCGACGCGATACCGACCCCGAGGTACTCCCCTACGCGGCGGACGACCGCGAGGGCGGTCGGGTCTCCGTCGTGCGCGAGCTCGGTCACCAGCGGGCCCGTCACCGCGCGGCCCTCCGTCAGCGCGCGGCCAAGCGCGCTGGCCGGGTGCTCGTGCGCGGCGCGGAGCGCGTCGCGGCCGAGCGCGGTCCCGCTCGCGAAGGCCTCCAGGCAGCCGCGGCTCGGGCAGTTGCCCTGGCAGCGCGGTCCGTCCATGTCGATGACCATGTGGCCGAGCTCCCCGGCGGAGCCAAGCGCTCCGCGCACGAGCTCCCCGTCCGCGACGATGCCGCCGCCAATGCCCGTGCCGAGCGTGAGCAGCAGCGCGTGCCGCGCGCCGCGCGCGGCGCCGAAGCGGTGCTCGGCGAGCATCGCGACGTTCGCGTCGTTGTCGACGAAGACCGGCAGGCCGAGGCGCTCGGCCATGATGTCGCGGAAGGCGACGTCGCGGATCGGCAGGTGGACCGTCGAGACGGCGATGCCACGCGCATGGTCGAAGAGCGAGGGGATCCCGAAGCCGACCGCGCTCACCTCGCCGCCGACGGCCTCGCGGGCCTCCTCGACGACGAGGACGACCGCGTCGAGCACAGCCTGCCGGTCTGACGCCGGGGCCAGGCGGTAGGCCCGGTGGTGCACATCGAGGTCGGCGTCGACCGCGCCCGCCAGCAGCTTCGTGCCGCCCAGGTCGACGCCGATGACACAGCCGCCCGCCACGTGAGGTCACCATACTGCCCGCCGTGGCGCCCGACCCACCCGAGCGACCCGACCCGCCCGCGCCCGGCGACCCGCCGCCCTACACGAAGTACCGCGCCCGCCGGAACCCGTTCGGCTCGCGCGGCGCCGAGCGCCCGGCGGGCGGACGGGGGGACGACGATCGCCCGTACTCGGTCCACCGCGCGGGCGACGGGGATCAGCGACGCCGCCCGCGCCTGCGATTGCCGGGCCGCGGCGGCGGCCGCCCGCTCTCCCCCGGCCGCGTCGCACTGGGGGTGCTGCTCGCGGCGGTCGCGTGGGTGGCGCTCAGCGGCCTCGTCTTCCTCGTGTCGGCGTTCGTGCACCGCGACGACGTGGGCGCGGGGCTGCGGTCGAGCGGCTTCCCGCCCGCGAGCGCGACCACCGTGCTCGTGCTCGGCTCGGACAAGCGCGAGGCGGGCTCGAAGGAGCCGGGCGCGCGCGGGGGCGGCGCCCGGGCCGACTCCATCCTGCTCATGCGCATCGGCGGTGGCCACTCCGCTCGGCTCTCGATCCCGCGCGACACCGTGGTCGACATCCCCGGCCGCGGGACGAACAAGGTCAACGCCGCGTTCGCGTTCGGCGGCGCGAGCCTCATGGCCAAGACGGTCGAGGCGAACCTCGGCATCGAGGTCGACCACGTGGTGGAGGTGAGCTTCTCGAACTTCCCGGACCTCATCGACGCGATGGGCGGCATCGACTACACGGGCGGCTGCGTCGTCTCGAAGATCAACGGCGGCTTCAAGAACGGCGGCTACACGCTGCGGCTCAAGCGGGGCACCTCGCGGCTCGACGGCAAGCAGGCGCTCGCGCTCGCGCGCACGCGCAAGAACGCCTGCAACAAGCGCGAGTCCGACCTCACCCGCGCGCGCCGACAGCAGAAGCTCTTCAGCGCGATGAAGTCCCGCCTGATCAGCCCGGGCGCGTTTGTCCGCCTGCCGTTCATCTCGTGGGCCGCGCCGAAGTCGCTGCGCTCCGACATGGGCGGCCCGACCCTGCTCGGCCTCTTCGCCGGCCTGGCCACCTCGGGAACGCCCCCGACGCGGATCCTGCGACCCACGGGCGCGATCACGCTGCCCGACGGCGGTCAGGCGCTCACGGTGAACGACGCTGCACGGCAGCGGGCCGCCCGTCGATTCGAGCGGGAATGACCCCGGCGGGGGACGGTCCGGTCGAACTGCACCTACTCGTTCAACACCACCTTCAAGACGCTGAAGGCCGCCGGAGGCAAGGCGGGCGTCCTGCGGGTGACCGCGTCGTTCGGCGGCAGGGACGGGCGCTGCGCACGCGGCGCAAGGGCGAACCCGGCTGGGACGGGGAATACTTCCTCGCAGAACGGGCGGCGTTCGTGGGTCTCGCCCGCGGTGACGGGCTCGACTAGATGAACGTCCCGCGCCTGATCTCCACGTGGCCGGCGCGACCCCTCGCCGGCTCCGTCAACTTCACGTCTTGGCGGTGTCTTTCTTGACGGCCGCCTTGTCGCCCTTGGCCGCGGTGGGCTTCGACTCTGAGGAGGAGCTCGTCGACGAGCCGGAGTCCGAGGACGAGGTGCTCGAGGTGCTCGACTCCGATCCTGCCTTCTCGCGCTTGTCCTTGGACTTCTCGGAGTGGTTGTTCGCGCCGTTCTCCCCAGAGCTCTCGAGCTCCCGGTTGCGGTTGCGGGTTCCGTAGTCGGTGTTGTGAAAGCCCTTGCCCTTGAAGTGGATCGCCGGCGCGTGGAAGACCTTCACGACGGGAACGCCGGTTTCCGGATCGTGCGTGAGCGTCGCGTCGGCGAAGCTCTGCAGCACGTCGAACGTGGTGCCGTCGGGTCGGCGGTACTCGTAGATCGGCATACGCCTGACAGTCTAGCCGAGCGCTGTTGGCACTCTCAACCGACGAGTGCCAGCGGAAAGGGCCCCGGTAGGCTGCGGCCATGCCCGAGGACGCAGTGACCATGGACAAGATCGTCGCGCTCTGCAAGCGGCGCGGCTTCATCTTCGCCTCGAGCGAGATCTACGGCGGCATCGGCTCGACCTACGACTACGGCCACTACGGCGTGCTGCTGAAGACGAACGTCAAGAACGAGTGGTGGCGCTCCATGCTCTCCGAGCGCGACGACATCGTCGCACTGGACTCCGCGATCCTCCAGCACCCGCGCGTGTGGGAGGCCTCGGGCCACCTCGCCGGCTTCACCGACCCGATGGTCGACTGCCGCACCTGCAAGGAGCGCTTCCGCGCCGACCACCTCGCCGAGCGCGCCCCCGGCCTCGCCTGCCCGCGGAAGCCCAGCAAGCCGCCCGGCGAGGGCCCGGACTGCGACCTGACCGCCGCGCGCGACTTCAACCTCATGTTCAAGACGACCGTCGGGCCCGTCGAGGAGACGGGCTCGGTCGCCTATCTGCGCCCCGAGACCGCGCAGGGCATCTTCATCAACTTCAAGAACGTCCTGCAGTTCTCGCGCAAGAAGCCGCCGTTCGGCATCGCGCAGGTCGGCAAGTCGTTCCGCAACGAGATCACCCCCGGCAACTTCGTCTTCCGCACGCGCGAGTTCGAGCAGATGGAGATGGAGTTCTTCGTCCCGCCGCCCGAGGCGCCCGCGTGGTACGAGACGTGGAAGGCCGAGCGCTTCGACTGGTATCAGCGCCTCGGCATCCGCCCGGAGAAGCTGCGGCTGCGCGAGCACGGCGGCGGCGAGCTGTCGCACTACTCAAGCGCCACCGCCGACGTCGAGTACCGCTTCCCGATCGGCTGGTCGGAGCTCGAGGGCGTCGCCAACCGCGGGGACTTCGACCTCACCCAGCACGCGCTGTTCTCCGGCGAGAAGCTCGAGTACTACGACCAGCCGACGGGCGAGCGCTACGTGCCGCACGTCATCGAGCCCGCCGCCGGCGCCGACCGCGCGACGCTCGCCTTCCTCGCCGACGCCTACGACGAGGAGACGGTGGAGGGCGAGCTGCGCACCGTCCTCAAGCTCCACCCGCGCCTGGCGCCCGTGAAGGTGGCGGTGCTGCCGCTCGTGCGCAAGGACGGCCAGCCCGAGATGGCGCGGGAGCTGTTCGCGGCACTGCGCGGCACGATGCAGTCCGAGCTCGACGAGGGCGGCTCGATCGGCAAGCGCTACCGCCGCCAGGACGAGATCGGCACCCCGTACTGCGTCACCGTCGACCACCAGTCGATCGAGGACCGCACGGTCACCGTGCGCGAGCGCGACTCGCTGACCCAGGAGCGCGTCGCCGCCGACGCGCTGCCGGGCCACCTGGCCGCCCGCCTGTCCGCGCCGTGGCGATCACCGAAGCTCAGATAGCGTCTGATGGCCACCGCCGAGGCGATCTCCTACTCAAACCTCTACACCCGCCGGGAGAAGGCCACTGGTCGGCGATGGAGGTCGACTTCACCCCAGGACAAGGTCGACTGGCACGAGAAGCTCTCCGAGGAGCAGCGCCGCTCGGCGCGGTGGCTCTACGCCGCGACGCTCGCGGCGACCGCCGGGGAGCTCACGTGGGGGCACCGCCAGGTGTTCTCGCGCCTGGCCACGATGGCCCGGGAGCTGCGCGCGGATCGCGCGCACGTAGTCGACGGTGGTCCCGTCGACTGCCTTCCCGCCCCCGCCGAGAAAGGAGACCAGCTGGGAGCCCGCCTTGCCGTCGTAGTCGCGGTCGTCGAGGGTGATCTTGCAGCCCGAGCCGCCGAACCCGAGGCCGGAGTAGCTCAGCACGACGTAGCCGCGCGCCGCGAAGGCGCGGGCGAGCTTCGCCTGGTCGTCCTCGGAGCCACCGAAGCCGTTGGTCGTGAGGATCGCCGGCGCCGGGTTCGCCCTGGTCGCCGAGGCGGGCTTGTAGAGGTCGCCGATCACGTCGCACCGCTAGTCGTCGTTCGGCCTGACCGTCGTGGCGAAGTGCAGCGTCTTGACCGTGACCTCTTCCGCCGTGGCGGGCGCAGCGCCCAGCGCGAGCCCGAGCGTCGTGATCGCCACGGCCCGCCGCAGACCCCGCGCGTTGATCATGTGCCTCCTCGTCTCCTGCACCGTCGCGTTCTCCCCGCGCGACGAGCGTAGCTCTAGTGCGTGGCGTGTCCCGGCCGAAGCTGCTCGCGGCTCACGTCCGGCAGCACGCGCCCCAGCCGCCGTGGCATGTACCAGTTCCAGGTGTCGAGCAGCTCCATCGCCGCGGGCACGAGAACCAGGCGCACGAGCGTCGCGTCGACCGCGATCGCCACCGCGTTGCCGAGCCCTATCTGCTTGATCGACGGCACGCCCGTCCCGACGAACACCGCGAAGACGGCGACCATGATGAGCGCCGCGCTGGTGATCGTCCGCGCGCTGGAGGCGAGGCCCTCGCCCACCGCGCGGCGCGTGTCCCGCGTCGCGGCGAAGCGCTCCTTGATGCGCGAGAGCAGGAAGACCTCGTAGTCCATGGAGAGGCCGAAGACGACGGCGAGCACGAGCGGCGGCGTGAGCGTGTCGACGAAGCCGGGTGACTGAAAGCCGAGGAAGCCGTCGAACCAGCCCCAGACGAACACGATCGTCAGCACGCCGTAGGCCGCGCCGACGCTCAGGAGGTTCATGGCGACGGCCTTGAGCGGCAGCACGACAGACCGCAGCAGCACCATGAGCACGACGTAGCTCAGGAGAACCACGAAGAGCACGATCTTCCACATGGCGCCGTCGACGGTGCCACGGAAGTCGTTCTGCGTCCCGGGGCTGCCGCCGACCAGCGCGCCCGGCGGCAGCTGCGCGCGGAGGCGGTCGACGAGCCGCCCCACCTCCTTGCTCTCACCGTCGTGGCGCGCAATCGCGGAGATGAGCACGCGCTCGCCCGCGCCGGTGGAGCGCACGGGCGCGGCGACGTCGAGCACCTCGCGGTCGGCGCGCAGCACGCGGGCGATCGTCGGGGAGTCGCCGGCGTCCGCGACGACCTTTACCGGCGTCGCGGCGCCGGCGCCCGCGACCCGTGCGGCCGCCTCGATCCCCACGCGGGTCTCGTCACCCTCGGGGAACTGGCGCAGCGCGCCGTTGCCGGTCTTCAGGGCCAGCGTCGGCGCGGCGAGCGCGAGCAGGACGGCGCTCGCGGCGGCGATCGACACGACCGGCCGGCGCATCACGCGCTCCGACCAGCGAGCGAAGAAGAGGGCGGGCGGCGGGGCGAGCGGATCCGTCGGGGCGCGGCGCCGGCGCCGTGCGAGCGTCGCGCGGTGCAGGAGGCCGAAGCCGCGGCCGCGCACGTGCGCGCGGTGACCGAGTGCCCGGATGAGCGCGGGCAGCAGGGTGGCGGCGGCCAGCATGGAGACGAGAACGACGAGGATCGCGCCGAGCGCCATGGAGCGAATCGCGGTGGCGTCGACCAAGTACAGGCCGGAGAGCGAGACGACGACCGTCAGCCCCGAGAAGAGGACCGCGACGCCGGAGGTCGCCATGGCCGTCGCGCGCGCCGCCTCCCGGTCGGCGCCCCCGGCGATCTCCTCGCGGTAGCGCGCCAGGACGAAGAACGAGTAGTCCACGGCCACGCCGATGCCGATCATCGAGGCCATGTTCGTGACGAAGACCGACATCTCCATGACCGTCGACAGGCCGTAGATCGCCGCGCCGGTCACCAGGACGGAAACGAGGCCGAGCACGAGCGGCAGGGACGCCGCGGCGAGCGAGCCGAAGACCGCGAGCAGGATCAGCAAGACGAGCGGGAAGCCCGCTCCCTCCGCCTTCGCGAGGTCCCGCTTGGAGACGTCCTGGAGCCCGGCCCACAGCGCGCCCTGCCCGACGAGGTGCACGTCGACGGGCCCGGCGCTCGCACCGTCGGTGCCCAGCCCGAGCTCGTCGCGCAGGTCGGTCGCGACGTCGGGGGCGGCGAACTCGTCGACGTCGAGCGTCAGCGGCACCACGAGCGGGACGCCGGGAGCCGGAAGTCGCGCCGCACGCCGCGCCGTGGCGGCGAGCCCGGCGTGCTCCACGGCCCCGGCGGCCTTCGCGACGCGTGCGACGGCGGCGTCGACGTCACGCTGGGTCGCCGCACGCTCCGGCACGAGCACGACGGCCAGCGACGCGCGGCTGGCCCCGGGCGGGAAGTCGCGCATGAGCGCGTCCTCGACCTGGCGGGACTGCGAGCCCGGGATCGAGAAGCCGCCGCCGGTGAGGTGGTCGGACTGACGCAGCGCGAAGGGCACCGCCGCCAGCAGCGCAACGACCCACGCGGCGAGGACGAGGCGATGCCGGCGGCGCAGGAAGGCGTCGAGCTGAAGCATGGTGGACTGCACGAGTCGGTCCCTTCGCGGAAGACTGGCTGGCTGGCCAGCCCACCCTCTCACGCATGGGGCGGGCACGTGTGTGCACCACGACACATACGGCCCTCAGCGATCGGTCAGCAGCGCGCGGACGGCGACGAGGCCGGCGGCGATCGTCGGCGCCCAGTCGCGCTCGGGCTCCCCGAGCATCCGCAGCGCGAGGCCGTCGGCCAGCCCGAAGAGCACCTCGGCGATGGCATCGGGCTCCTCGCGCAGGACGAGGACGCCCTCCTGGGCCTTGCGCGCGAGGATCGCCGCGACAGCCTCGCGCGTGCGGCGGATGACCTCCGCGAACTCCGCGGCGATCTCCTCGTTGCGCCGGGAGAGCAGGAACAGCTCGTAGACGACGGTGATGACCTCGGGCGTGTCCCGGACGAGCTCCTCGAGGGTCACGCGCAGCAGCTCGACGAAGTCCTCCGCGCTGGAGGCCGCCGCGAGCTGCTGATCGAGCAGCGCCATGCGCAGGTCGCAGTCGCGGCGGACGACCTCGGCCAACAGCCGCTCCTTGGTGCCGAAGTAGTAGTGCAGCAGCCCGCGGGAGACGCCCGCCTCGCGCGCGACGCGATCGAACGTCGAGCCCACCACGCCGCGACGGGCCACGGAGAGCCGCATGGCGTCGATGATCGCCTGCGCCTTGGCGCCGTCGATCGCCCGGGGGGTGGCGGCCTCCATGGCTCCAGCGTAACCGCGCATCCCGTCAGGCCGGCGCGACGACCGCCAGGCCGGCGGCGCGCGCCGCGGCGCCGAGGTCCGCGTCGTAGCAGAGCAGCTCGAGGGGGCCGACCGCGACCGCCACGCGACGAGCAGCGGCGAGATGCACCGCGTCCAGCGCCCGGAGCGGTGGGGTCGTCTGGAAGGTCCGCGCGTCGTGCAACGTGGCGGCGTCGAGCGTGAGGAGCTCGAGGACCGCATCGGCGTCACCGAGGCCTCTACGACGTGCGACGCAGGCCAACTCGACGGCGACGAGCGCGGAGGCCACGACGCGGCGTCCGCCGGCGAGCACCGCGGCGACCTCGGCGCTCTCCGGCTCGCGGACCAGGAGCTTGACGAGCGCCGACGCATCGGCGTACAGCACGCTCACCGCTTGCCGCGCACCCACTCCAGCGCCGTGGTACCCGCCCGCTCCTCCTCGCCGGGCGCTTCCGGGGGCGCGGGCAGCGTGTCCCAGCGTTGCGTGCCAGGCCGCGTGCCAAGCGCCCGCAGGCGCTCCTCGACGTCATCTCCGGGCGCCACAAGCGAAGCCCCCCGCAGGGCGAGGGCCCGCAGGTGACGAGCGGTCGACGCCGTCTCGTGCGCAGGCAGCGCCGCACGCGTCCTCCGCAGCGCCGCGTCGAGCTCCGGGTCCCTGACGACCGCGATGCGCGCGTGAGGCGTAGGCATGCCCACAGCGTACCACTATGGTGCAACACCAGGGCGCGTTCTCAGCCGCGGGCACAACGACGGGGGGCGCCTTGCGGCGCCCCTCGAAGCGATGGATCCCTAGCGGGTCGGCTAGGTCGTGGGCGTGCCCGGCGCGTCCGCCGCGGGCGGCGCGGGCGGCGCACCCGAGACAGTCGGCGCGGGCGGCGCGCCCGGCGCGGGTGCCGGCACCGGTGTGGCCGGCGCGGTCGTCGAGGTGTAGTCGAACTCCTCC
>JAABUN010006323.1_pt1 | contig 13743 bp, 7 predicted proteins | sample 5559311 | NCBI WGS metagenome assembly JAABUN01 (sample SAMN10711877, study PRJNA513370) | rock metagenome | isolation source: Antarctica rocks | place: Antarctica: Victoria Land, Siegfried Peak sud | reverse complement strand
ATGAGGCCGACCTTGTTCTGCAGGCGGCCGGCGGTGTCGATGAGGACGACGTCGACCTCCTGCTCGATGCCGGCCTTGACCGCCTCGAAGGCGACCGAGGCGGGGTCGGCACCGTCGACGTCGGACTTGACGGTCGGGACGCCGACCCGCGACCCCCAGGTGGCCAGCTGCTCCGCCGCGGCCGCTCGGAACGTGTCGGCCGCGGCGAGGAGCACGTCCTTGTCATCGGCGACCAGCACGCGGGCGAGCTTACCGACCGTCGTGGTCTTGCCCACACCATTGACCCCGACGACCATGACGATGGCCGGACGATCCGCATGACGGTGCGTCGCGAGGGAGCGGTCCATGGAAGGGTCGACCAGCTTCACCAGCTCTTGGCGGAGCATGTCCTTGACCTCCGCGGGATTGCGGCTGCCGGCCACCCTGACACGCTCGCGCAGGGCGTCGACGAGTTCCATGGTGGGCTCCGTGCCGAGGTCCGCCATGAGGAGTGTCTCCTCCACCTCGTCCCAGACGTCCTCGTCGATCCTGTCGCGGGACAGCAGCGCGAGAAGGCCCTTGCCCAGGGCGTTGTTCGACCGCACGAGCCGGGCGCGCAGCCGTGCGAGCCGGCCCTGGACGGGGTCGACGGTGTCATACCGTGGAGCGGTAGTTGCCTCATCAAGCGTGCTGAGATCATCGGGGACGAGGACGTCCGTCGACGTGGAGCCATGTGCGGAACCTGTCATCTGGTCATCGGCGTCCCGCGGCCCGGAGTACATGCCCGGAGGAGTGCGCCTCCCCCGCACGAGGAGGACGGCGAGCGACCCGACCACAGCGATCGCGAGGACGATGAAGATGACAGGCAGAAGGATGTCGTTCACTGATCCACCTTCTCACACGGGCCGATTGAGCATCCGCTCGTAGCAGTGACAGAATGCGAGGACCATGGCCGGACTCCCTCGCGCGCGCAAGCTCTCCCCCTTCAGGATCTTTCCTCCGGTCGAGCGGACACGGGACGGTAGCGCACCCGCGGTGGAGCGGCAGCGGATCCCGCGGGAGATCAAGGTCCTCATCGCCGCGGCGTTCGTCATCGCCATCGGGTTCGGCCTCGTGGCCCCGATCCTCCCGCAGTTCGCCCAGAGCTTCGACGTCGGCGTCACCGCGTCGGCGGTGATCGTCAGCGCCTTCGCCTTCACGCGCCTCGTCTTCGCACCGGCAGGGGGCCGCCTGGTCGAGAAGCTCGGCGAACGTCCCGTCTATATCGTCGGGTTGCTCATCGTGGCCCTGTCCACCGCCGCCTGCGCCTTCGCCGCCGATTACTGGCAACTCCTCGTCTTCCGCGCCCTCGGAGGTATCGGCTCGACGATGTTCACGGTCTCCGCGATGGGCCTGATCATCCGGCTCGCCCCGCCGGCCATCCGCGGAAGCGTCTCCGGCGCGTACGCCACCGCATTCCTGCTCGGGAGCATCGGCGGACCGATCGTCGGTGGCCTGCTGGCTCGCTTCGGCCTCCGGGTGCCGTTCCTCGTCTACGCGGTGGCGCTGCTGATCGCCTCCGCCGTCGTCTTCTTCCAGCTCAAGGACACGTCGCTCTCGGACCGCCGGGCAGCACGGGACAAACCGGCACTGACGGTGCGGGAGGCCATCGCGGACTCCGGGTACCGTGCGTCGCTGGCCTCGAGCTTCGCGAACGGCTGGTCGTCCTTCGGCGTCCGGATGGCGCTGGTACCGCTTTTCGCGGACGTCGTCCTCGGAGCGGGCACGGAGATCGCCGGTATCTCCCTCGCCTTCTTCGCGGCCGGGACGGCGCTCGCCCTCACGGTCTCGGGCAGACTCGCGGACTCGCTGGGCAGGAGACCGCTCGTGATCACCGGTCTCCTCGTCAACGGCGCCGCGATGGCGGCCCTCGGCTTCTCCGGAGACGTGGTGGTGTTCCTCGCACTGTGCGTCGTGGCGGGCATCGGGTCAGGGCTCCTCAATCCCGCACAGCAGGCAGCGGTGGCGGATGTGATCGGTAATGACCGCAGCGGTGGGAAGGTCCTCGCGACCTTCCAGATGAGCGCCGACTTCGGCGCCATCCTCGGACCGATCCTCGCCGGTCTCATCATCGACCAGCTCTCCTTCGGCTCCTTCGCCCTCGCCTTCGCTGCGACCGGCGTGCTGGCCGTGCTCGCCGCCGTCGTCTGGGCGGTAGCCAGGGAGACGCTGCCCGCGCAGCAGCGCACGTCGTCCGCGTCAACCGACGGCGATGGTCGGCCCGACGGCGACGGCCCGCCCGACAGGCGCAGGGCGGATCCGGCAGCGGAGGGGTCCTAGCCGAGGACCTGCCCGGCGTCCGACGCGAGTCGCTGGCTGATGACGGTGGAGACGCCGTCGCCCCGCATCGTCACCCCGTACAGCGCGTCCGCGACCTCCATCGTGCGCTTCTGGTGCGTGATGATGATGAGCTGGCTCGACTCCCGGAGCTCGCGGAAGATGGTGATCAGCCTGCCGAGGTTGGTGTCATCGAGGGCGGCCTCCACCTCGTCCATGACGTAGAACGGCGAGGGTCGCGCCTTGAAGATCGCGACCAGCAGGGCGACGGCGGTCAGTGACCGTTCACCCCCTGACAGCAGCGAGAGCCGCTTGATCTTCTTTCCCGCGGGCCTCGCCTCGACCTCGATACCCGTGGTCAGCATGTCCGACGGATCGGTGAGCACCAGACGCCCCTCACCACCCGGGAAAAGGGTCGCGAAGACCTGCTCGAACTGCTCGGCGGTATCCCGGTACGCGGCGGTGAAGACCTCCTCCACGCGCTCGTCCACCTCCCGGATGATCTCGAGGAGGTCCTTACGCGTCGCTTTCAGGTCCGCCAGCTGCGTGCCGAGGAACTGGTGGCGCTCCTCCAGGGCCGTGAACTCCTCGAGCGCGAGTGGATTGACCTTGCCGAGCGCGGCGAGGTCCCGTTCGGCCCGCCTGAGCCTTTTCTCCTGCTGTTCCCGCACGAAGGGGACGCCCTGCGGCACGGGGTTGCCGTCGTCGTCGACCGGAGCCCTCAGCACCGCCCAGCTGTCCTCAGTGACCGAGTCCTCAGTGACCAAGTCCTTGGGCACGGGGAGGTGCGGACCGAACTCATCCACCAGGTGGTCCGGGGTCAACCCGAGCTCCTCGACGGCCCGGTTCTCCAGTGCCTCGATCCTCAGGCGCTGCTGGGTGCGGGCGAGTTCGTCGCGGTGCACCGAGTCGGTCAGCCGGGCGAGCTCGACCCCGAGCTCCGAGTTCCCGGCACGGACCTCCTGCAGCTCGGTGTCCTGCTGCTCGCGCAACCGCTCGGCGGCGTCGCGCTGCTCGGCGGCCGCGGCGACGGACTTCGCCGCCCGACGCCCGGCCACGCGGGCCGCGCTCGCCACGGCCCCGGCAAGGGAGGCCTGCGCCCGGCGGATTCTCGCCTTCTCGGCGGCCTGCTCCCGGGCCCGCCTTTCGCTCTGCGCCGCGCGCTCCAGGGACGCGGCCCTGTTACCGAGTGCCGATAGCTGCTCCTCACGGCTCCGCAGCGCGAGCCGCGCCTCGAGTTCGGCCTGCCGCGCCTCGACGGCGGCGCGCTGCAGCGCATCACGGTGACCGGTGGACGGCTCGGCTTCGACCGGCTGCGACTGCAGATCCTCCAGCCGCTGCGCGGCGTCCTGCAGCCTCGTCTCCTCCTGAGCGAGGTTCGTCTCCGCTGCACGCAGGAGGGCTGTCAGGCGCTCGGCCTCGCCTGCGGCCGAGCGCAGGTTCGCGTTCAGCTGCCCGAGCTTCTCGGCGACGGCGGCCATCCGGGCATCCGATTCGTGCAGGCGCTCCAGCGCGGCGTCCACCCGCTGCTGCGCCTCCTGCCGACGGGTGCGCGCCAACATCAGGCGGAAACGCAGCCGCTCCGTCTCGGCAACGGCCTGCGCGAGCTTGTCCTCGCTCTCCTCCGCTGCGGCGCGGAGTTCGAGGTAACCGGCCGCTCCCGGGGTACCGCCGCGGGCAGCGTGCCGTGACAGGATGTCGCCGTCGCGCGTGACCGCCGCCGGAGACGTGCCGTCCCCCACGACGCTGCGGGCGCGGGCGAGGTCCTCGACGACAACGACATTGCCCAGCAACTCGTCGACGGCCGGCTGCAGCGCGGCCGGGACGGTGACGACCGAGAGCGCGGGCACGACGGCGGCGCCCGTGGGCAGCACGGTCTTCGAAGGCCCCGATATCGGAGCCGGTTCACCCGCTCCGTCCTGGGAGGCGACGACGAGCGACACCTGGCCGGCGTCGTCGTGCTTCATCAGCTCGAGTGCCTGCACCGCGGCAGCGATGCTCTCCACGGCAATCGCGTCCGCAAAGCCTGACAGTGCTGCAGCGATCGCCTTCTCGAACCCGGGAGCGACCTCCAGGAGGCGAGCGAGCGGCTGCAGCACGCCGTCGAGCCCGGCGTCCAGCAGCGCATCGGAGCCGTCGCGCTGCTGCAGGCCCTCGCGCTGCGCCTCGAACCGTGCGGACAGGGCGCCGCGCTCGCGCTCGGCCGCCCGCTCCTCGTCGACGAGCGAGTCCAGGTCAGTGGCGACGGACCCAAGGATCCCGGACGCCTCCTCGTACTCGGCGTCGAGGCCCTCCTCGCCCTCCTCGTCCCCGGCGACCTGGCCCTCGAGCGCCGTGAACTCGCGCTCAGCGGTCCGGCGTCGTTCCTCCGCCGCGGTGATCGATGTACGGAGACGCCCGAGTTCGGCGACGGCCGACTCGACGCGTGAGCGGGCGGCTCCCACCGTCCCCGCGAGCCGGGCGTCCCCTTCGCGCCGATCCGCGGCGAGCCGGAGGAGCCGAGCGAGCCTCGCATCCTCGGCTGTCGAGGCCTCTTCCGCCGTACGACGGGACGCGAGAGTGTCCTCGAGCGCGCGCCCGAACGATTCCACCTCGTCCTGCAGAGCTACCACCTCGGCCCTCACGCGCTCCGCCTGACGTTCGAGCTGGTCAGGATCGCGTCCGTGGTCCGGCTCGGCGCCGCCCTCTCCCAGGAGGTGCCCACGATCCTCGGCGCGGGCCGCGAGGGCCGCCAGCTTCTCGCGAGCACTGGAGAGGGCATACCAGGTCTCCCGGGTGCGGTTGAGTGCCGGAACGGAGGAAGCGGCGGCCTGCTCGAGCACCGCCTGACGCTCCCGGCCTGCACCGAGCATCGCCTCGACCTCCTCGCGGCGCGCCTGAAGTGCGGCCTCGGCGGCGACGTCGCGCTCGAATCCGCTGCGGAGCGTCACCAGTTCGTCGGCGAGCAGACGCGACCTCGCGTCACGGACGGCGAACTGCACCTGCTGCGCGCGGCGAGCGACCTCGGCCTGTTTCCCGAGGGGAGTCAGCTGCCGTCGAAGTTCGGCGGTCAGGTCCGAGAGGCGGGCCAGGTTCGCCTGCATGGAGTCCAGCTTCCGTAGCGTCTTCTCCCGCCTGCGGCGGTGTTTCAGAATCCCGGCAGCCTCCTCGACGAATCCGCGCCGGTCCTCGGGCGTCGCCTGCAGCACCCTGTCGAGCTGGCCCTGGCCCACGATGACGTGCATCTCCCGGCCGAGGCCCGAGTCGGAGAGCAGTTCCTGAATGTCGAGGAGCCTGCAGTTCTTACCGTTGATGGCGTACTCGGAACCGCCCGCGCGGAAAAGGGTGCGCGAGATGGTGACCTCGGAATACTCGATGGGCAGGGCGCCGTCCGAGTTGTCGATCGTGAGGGATACCTGGGCCCGACCGAGGGGTGCGCGGCCGGACGTACCGGCGAAGATGACGTCCTCCATGGTGCCACCGCGGAGTGTTTTCGCGCCCTGCTCCCCCATCACCCAGGCCAGCGCGTCGACGACGTTGGACTTGCCGGAACCGTTGGGTCCGACGACGGCGGTGACGCCCGGTTCGAAGTCGAAGGTGGTCGCCGAGGCGAAAGACTTGAAGCCTCGCACGGTTAGACTCTTCAGATGCACGGTGTCAGGATCTCCAGGTCGGGTGGGACCTCCCCAATCTACTGGAACGGACCGACCGTGCGGGTTATTTCGCGGTGTCTCGGGCAGCCACAGCGTGCGCCCACACCAATTCGGAGTGACCGCGCCGTACGTTAAGAAGTAGGCTTACAAAAGTTTCAGCAGTATCCAGAGGCGTCCAGGCCGATCCGTCCTAGGGTCCTTCACCGCCACCCACCGGCGCTGACCAGTTTTGAGGCAGGAAATTTGACCGGTAACGCGACGTTTCGACATGACAACACGGCTTTGCTCGCCGTCACGAGTGTGGAGGCGCCGGTAGTCGTCAGTTCCGCAGAGTTCGACGAACGGCTGGCGCCCAGCCTGAAGAGGCTGCGGCTCTCCAAGCGCCTCCTTGAGCGCGTGGCGGGCGTCACGGAGCGCCGATGGTGGTCCCCCGGGTCCGATTTCGACGACGCCGCCATCGAAGCCGGCGCCAAGGCGATGGCGGAGGCAGGCATCGAACCCGGCGAGGTCGGGCTCCTCATTAATACGTCGGTCACGCGGCGCAACCTCGAACCGTCCGTCGCGGTGAAGATCCACCACTTGCTGGGCCTGCCGTCGTCCGCCATGAACTTCGATCTGGCGAATGCCTGCCTCGGCTTCGTGAACGGTATGACGCTGGCCGCCAACATGATCGATTCGGGCCAGATCAAGTACGCGTTGATCGTCGCCGGAGAGGACGCCCAGCGGACGCAGGAGGCCACCTTCAACCGGCTGAACCGCGAGGACTCGACGCGCGAGGACTTCCTCAGCGAGTTCGCGACCCTCACCCTCGGTTCCGGCGCCGCAGCCGCCGTCATCGGCCCGGCCGGCCTGCACCCGGGCTCCCACCGCATCCTCGGCGGGGTCTCCCGGGCAGGCACACAGCACCACGAGCTGTGCGTGGGGGGCATCGACGGCATGTACACCGACACCAAGGGCCTGCTCGACGGTGGCCTCGAACTCGTGGTCACCGCCTGGCATGAGGCGCAGGCCGACGGCTGGGCATGGGACGGGATGGACCGCTACGTCACCCACCAGGTCTCCACCTCGTACACCAACGCCATCATCAAGGCCGTGGACCTCGAGCGTGAGCGCGTCCCGATCACCTTCCCGCACTGGGGCAACGTGGGACCGGCGTCGCTCCCGATGACTCTGGCCCAGGAAGCGCAGTCGCTCAACCCCGGGGACCGGGTGCTGTGCCTCGGCGTCGGGTCCGGGCTGAACACCTCGATGATGGAGATTGCGTGGTAGCACTCCCCGGCGTCGACCCCGCGTGGTCGACCTACATCGACGTGCCCTCGACGAGTACGGCGGATGTCCAGGGGACCAGCCATAGCTGGCACTATCTCGACAACGGGCTGGGCCGTGACGGCGAACGTGTGGTCGGCACGCTCCTGTGCGTGCACGGTAACCCCACCTGGTCCTACCTCTGGCGCAGCTTTCTGGCCGCCGGACTGGACGCGGGCTGGCGCGTGATCGCCGTCGACCAGCTCGACATGGGCTTCTCGGCGCGGACGGGCGCCTTCCGCCGCCTGGAGCATCGCGTCAACGACCTCGAGGATTTCGCCACCGCCGTGGGACTCACCGGACCCGTGGTCACGGTGGGGCACGACTGGGGCGGCGTCGTGAGCCTCGGCTACGCCGACAGGAACCGGGATTCCCTGGCCGGTGTGATCCTGACCAACACGGCCATCCACCAGGACCCTGACCACCGCATCCCTGTACCGCTGAGGCTCGCACTCGCGCCGGGAGTGCGCGGCCTCGGGACCAGGACCACCAGCGCTTTCCTCGACGTGACCCTCGCCCTCGCGCGCCCCGCTCTCGATCCGGCGGTGCGCCGCGCTTTCAGGGTCCCCTACCGAAGCGCAGCCGACCGCCAGGGCATCGCCAACTTCGTCTCGGACATCCCCGTCGGATCCGGCCATCCGAGCTACCAGGCCCTCACCACGACGGCGGAGGGCATCCGCAGCATCGACGTTCCCGTCCTCATGATGTGGGGTCCGCGCGATCCCGTCTTCTCGGACCCGTACCTGGAGGACCTCGCCCGGAGGATGCCCCACGCGGACATCCACCGCTTCGAGCGAGCGGGCCACCTCGTACAGGAGGACGCCGACACCGCGTCGACCGCGATGGAGTGGCTGGAGCACCGCTCCGTGGGCCTTGCCGCGTTCGATGACGACTTCGATGGCGTCGCCGTCGTGCCTGATGACACCCTGTCCTCTCCCGCCCGCGATGCTGCGGCCCGGATGGCCACCCCCTACCTGCCCCTCGGTCACCGGATCGGTGAGCTGGCCGCCGGACCGCTGGGGGCGACAACGGCGGTCGCGGAGATGACGCAGGGCGGCACTCCCCGCACACTGTCCTGGCGGCAGCTGGACGACGACGTGACCGCCGTCGCGGCCGGTCTGACCGCACTCGGTTTCGGTGCCGGCAGCAGGGTGAGCCTCCTCGTCCCTCCCGGTGTGGACCTGACCGTCCTCATCTACGCCTGCCTCCGGATCGGCGCGGTCATCGTCGTCGCGGACGCCGGCCTCGGAGCCCGCGGCCTCAGCCGCGCGGTCAGGGGATCAGCGCCCGACGTCGTCATCGGCATCGATCGTGCACTCGTCGCGGCGCGCGCCTTCGGGTGGCCCGGACGCCGGATCAGCGCGGTACCGCTGCCGGCCGCGAGACGCCGCGCGTTGCGGGTGGAGGCCTCGCTCAACGACCTCCGCGCCGCCCGCCCTGTTACCTCACCGCCGCCGCTGCCTGCCGCCGATGCCGACGCGGCGATCCTGTTCACGTCAGGCTCGACGGGCCCCGCCAAGGGCGTCGTGTACACGAACCGACAGCTGTCCGCCATGCGGGACGCCATCGAGTCGACCCTGGGACTAGGGCCGGGAACCGCACTCGTAGCGGGTTTCGCGCCCTTCGCCCTGCTCGGCCCCGCCCTCGGAGCGGCGTCGGTGACGCCGGCCATGGACGTTACGGCACCGCGCACCCTCACTGCGAAGGCACTCGCCGATGCGGCTGGAGCGATCGATGCGACGGTCGTCTTCGCCTCCCCGGCGGCCCTGCGCAACGTCCTTGCCACAGTCTCGGGCCTCACCATCGCGGAGAAGAGTGCCCTCGAGCGGGTCTCCCTGATGCTCTCGGCCGGCGCGCCCATCCCCGTCCCACTCCTCGAGGCCGTCCAGGAGCTCGTCCCGAACGCATCCCTGCACACGCCCTACGGCATGACGGAGTCACTGCTCGTGGCCGACATCGACCTCGAAGGGATCCGGCGTGCAGCAGTAGCGGCTGCCGCCGGGCTCGACGGCGCTGGCGACGGTGTGTGCGTGGGGCTCCCGGTGGACGGTGCGCGCGTGGCCGTCAGTCCCCTGGCGGTCGACGGCGGTGATCCGGGCCGGGCAACGGGAGAACCAACGACGACGCCCGGTGTCACGGGCGAGATCCTCGTCGACGCTCCGCATGTGAAGGACCGCTACTTCCGCCTGTGGAGGACGCAGCAGGACTCCGCGCGCACGCACCCCTGGCACCGGACGGGCGACGTCGGGCACTTCGACGCGGACGGCCGTCTGTGGGTTGAAGGCCGTCTGGGACACGTCATCACCGCGGCCGCTGGGATCGTGACACCCGTGGGCCTCGAGCAGGCACTGGAGACGCTCGACGGCGTCCGACTCGCCGCCGTCGTGGGCGTGGGACCCGCCGGAACGCAGGTCCTCGTCGCGGTACTGGAGACGGGGGCGGCAGGACGGCGGCCCCTCCTCGCCGACGTGCCGCTCGCAACGGCGGCCAGGTCAGTGGCCCGAGCCCGTGGCCTCGGTCTCCGTCTCGCAGCCGTCATCGCGGTTCCCGCCCTTCCTGTCGACGTCCGCCACAATGCGAAGATCGATCGCGCCCGCGTCGCGGAATGGAGCGCGCGTTTCCTTTCCGGCGGGCGGGCAGGGTCCCTGTGACCGTTCTCGTGACCGGGGCCAGCGGTATGCTCGGGCGGGCGGTCGCCGAACACCTGCTCTCGGAGGGCGAGGACGTGCGGTGCTTCCAGCGCCGACCCTCCCGCGTCGGGGGTGCGACGGACGTCCTCGGCTCCATCGAGGACCCGGCCGCCGTCGCCGGAGCGGTGCAGGGATGCTCCGCCGTGATCCACCTGGCCGCAAAGGTCTCAGTCACAGGACCGCCCGCCGACTTCGACCGCGTCAACATCGACGGCACGAGGAACGTGGTGGAGGCAGCGCGGCACGCCGGCACGGCCGACGTCGTCTATGTCTCCTCGCCCTCGGTCGCCCACCACGGCACGTCCCTGATTGGCGCGCCGGCCGGTCCCGCGGACCCGGTTCACGCGCGTGGCGAGTACGCGCGGACAAAGGCGACGGCGGAGTTGCTCGCCCTGGCCCGGTCGACAGGTGACCTCCGCATCGCAGCGGTACGGCCGCATATCGTCTGGGGACCGGGTGACACGCAACTCGTGGAGCGCGTGCTCGAGCGTGCGCGGCAGGGCCGTCTGCCGCTGCTCGACCACGGCACCGCCCTGATCGACACCACCTACGTCGACAACGCGGCATCGGCGATCGTCGCCTGCCTTCGCCGCATGGACGCAGCCCGAGGGCAGGCTCTGGTGGTCACGAACGCAGAGCCTCGCCCTATCGCCGAACTGATCGAGGGGATCTGCCGTGCCGGGGGGGTCAGACCTCCGGCGTGGTCGGTGCCCGGATCGGTCGCCCGCGGTGCAGGAGCGGTGCTCGAGCGCGCCTGGCTCGCGCTGAAGCGGACGGACGAGCCTCCCATGACCCGCTTCCTCGCGGAACAGCTGTCTACGGCGCATTGGTTCGACCAGCGGCACACGCAGGCGGTGCTCGGCTGGCAGCCCTCCGTCAGCATCGACGAGGGGTTCCAGCGCCTGGCCGCGCGCTACCGCTGAACTGGATGACCGTGGAGAATGAAGAAGGACGGGATGCGAGCATCCCGTCCTTCTGTTTCAGCGACCCTACCGTGTCAGCGACGCGTGGCCGACGACGATCCGCTAGCGGGTGTAGTACCCGTCAACCGACATGGCGCTGACCGGGTGGACCTGCGTACCCTGCGACGCGTTCAGGGCGCTGATCATCTGACCGTTGCCGAGGTAGATACCGACGTGGCCTCCGCCGTTCTGGCTCACCAGGTCACCCGGCTGGGGATTGCTGGTGGGACGCATGGCGGCGAACTGCGACCAGGTGGTGCGAGGCAGGTTGATGCCGTGCTGCGCGTACACCCACTGCACGAAGCCCGAGCAGTCCCAGGCGCCGAAGGAGGTTCCGCCGTACACGTACCCCGAGCCCTTGCCCTGCATGGCCGTTCCGACGAGGCCGCCGGCCGGTGTGACCGCGCCGACCCGCTCAACCGATGCGGACTGGAAACTGAAGCCAGGCTGTGCAGTGACCGGCGCGGCAGGAGCCGCGACGATGGATGCGGACTGGGCGGAGAACTGCTGGGGTGCAGCGGAACCGCCGAGGGAGATGGACTGGCCGGGGTAGATGACCGAGCTGTAGCCGAGGCCGTTGGCGGTGAACAGCGCGTCGAGGCTGACGCCGTTGGCAGCTGCGATGCTACCGAGGGTGTCGCCCGTCTGAACCGTGTAGGTGCCCGCTGCTTGCTGGGTACCGACGGACTGGATGCTGATCTCGCCCGCCGCACTGGCTGGTAGTGCTGCTCCGAGTATTATGCCCGAAGCTGCGACGACGACGGCGGCAGGCTTGCCCGCTACCGAAGCACTCGCGGTGACAGCGCGTGACGCGGTGACAAGGGGGTTGGTGCGCGTGGGGACGGCCCGGTGGCGCGCGATATGGCTCTTCTTGGACATATTGTTGCCTTTCCCAATGCCTACGAAGTTAGCTGTCGGGTTCGGATGGGACATCCGGACGCGTTGTTCACAGACCACCGCCCCAGTGCTGGTCTACGCGCGTCTTTACCCCTAGGACTCGTGAGAGAGTCCACTTTCGGTTCCCCCGCCCCTGTCGAATGTATTGAGCGAACGGTCCGTCCTCATCGACAGGGTTAGGCAGAGTGAGGGCGGGCGCCCTCCCGTGGTGGAACGAGCGCGAGGACAACGGTACGCGTTGGCTCTGCCGTTGTCACGTTTGGATCACAAACCCTGCATAACCTGATCCCGACGACCGCCCGATCACGCTCTGGCGTTCCGCGGCCTCGGCTGGCAGAACGGGCACAGGAAGGACGATCTGTTCATGAATGACTCCCGGCGCAGGATCGTCGATCGCCCCTGGGAGGTGCACCGACGGCACGGCTCCCCTGCGCGTCCGTAGGCCTCGAGATCGCGGGCGAAGTAGCCGGAGGCTCCGTTGACGTTGACGTAGAGCGAGTCGAAGCTCGTCCCGCCGGCGTCCACGGCGCGGGCCATCACTGTGGTGACGGCGTCGACGATCCGCAGGGTGTCAGGCCGACGCATCGTCTCCGTAGGGCGGGCGTAGTGGAACCGGGCAGCCCAGAGCGCCTCGTCGGCGTAGATGTTGCCGATGCCGGAGATCAGTCCCTGGTCGAGGAGGGCACGCTTGAGGCCCGTCCTCCTGCTGCGCAACCTCTGGTGAAAGGCTTCTGCGGAGAACGCGGGATCCAGGGGGTCACGGGCAATGTGGGCGGCCTGGTGCGGGATGAGCGGCAGACTCCCCCCATCCAGCCCACCCAGCCCACCGGGCTCGCCGTCCGGCGTTGCCTCCAGGTCGGCGACGAACATGCCGCCGAATATCCGCTGGTCGACGAACCGCAGGTCGGTCGGCAGAGGCGCTTCGTCGTCGTCCTCCGCCGCGGAAAGACGGAGGCGGACCTTGAGGTGCTTCTCCAGCGGCGCGTCCGGGTCTTCGATCAGCAGCTGGCCGCTCATACCGAGGTGTGCCATCAGCGCGACGTGCGGCGGGGCGCCCGTCCTCGCCGCATCCTCGAGGATCATCCAGAGGAACTTTCCACGGCGCACCATCACCGTGGCGCCGGCGACGCCGCCCACGAAATTCTCGACGCCGGCCACATGACGGCGGAGGGACCGGGCATCGAACACGTCGACGGCATCGATGCGCCGGCCGGTCACCCAGCGCGCCAGGCCGCGGCGCACCACCTCTACCTCGGGTAGTTCCGGCACTCAGGACGTGTCTGCGGGCCGGGGATCGACGATGCCGACCTGGAGGGGCACCCCGGCTACGTCGGCCAAGAGCTTCCAGGACTCGGCCGCGGCCGCCTGCTCGGCTTCCTTCTTCGAGTGGCCACCTCCGTCACCATATTCGACGCCGCCGATCAGCAACCGGGCAGTGAAGGTCCGCGCGTGGTCCGGGCCGGCGCCCTCGACCCGGTAGTCGACCACGCCGAGGCGGCGGGCGGCGGCCGTCTCCTGGATGCGGGTCTTCCAGTCGGTGCCCTCGCCGAGAACGGCGGAGTCGCGCAGCAGGGGCTCGATGAGGCGCATCACCATGGAGCGCGCGGTCTCGATCCCGTGGCTGAGATAGGCCGCGCCGATGACGGCTTCCATGGTGTCAGCGAGGATCGAGGCCTTGTCGCAGCCGTTGGTCAGCTTCTCCCCCTGCCCGAGCAGCACGTAGCCGCCGAGGTCGAGCGTGCGGGCGACCCCCGCGAGGGCCTTCGTGCTGACGACGGCAGAACGCCTCTTCGCGAGCTCGCCCTCGGGCAGGCCGGGGTTGTCCCTGTAGAGCGCATCGGTGACGGAGAGACCGAGCACCGAGTCGCCGAGGAACTCCAGGCGTTCGTTGGTGGGGATGCCGCCCTTCTCATAGGCGTAGGACCGGTGCGTCAGGGCAAGACGAAGCGTCTCGGCGTCGAT
>JAABUN010006322.1_pt1 | contig 13744 bp, 10 predicted proteins | sample 5559311 | NCBI WGS metagenome assembly JAABUN01 (sample SAMN10711877, study PRJNA513370) | rock metagenome | isolation source: Antarctica rocks | place: Antarctica: Victoria Land, Siegfried Peak sud | reverse complement strand
GTTGCGGGTCGAGCCGCGAGCACGCGCCTTGGGCCTTGGAGGACTACGGCTTCAAAGCCGTCATCGCGTCCAGCTTCGCCGACATCTTCTTCTCCAACTGCACGAAGATCGGGCTTCTTCCCGTGAGGATCCCCGAGGAGGATGTGCGGGCGCTGATGGGAGCCGCTCCGGGACCCGCCGAAGTGGACCTCGAAGCACTCGAAGTCCGTTTCGCGGGACGCCAGGTGCCCTTCGCCCTTGACGACGAGATCCGGCATCGGCTCCTCGAAGGCCTGGACGACATCGCGCTGACGCTCAAGCTGGACCAGGCGATCTCGGCGTTCGAGGCGCAGGCCGCGCCCATCCCCGTGACCACCGACTTATGACCGACTCCACCTTCACCCCGGGTCGCGAGCAGGCCGCCGGCGGCCGCTTCGTCCGCCAGGACTCCGAGTTCCGCGATCGGGTGAGTGAGCCCGAAGCCGGCCGGTACCACCTCTACGTCTGCTGGGCCTGTCCCTGGGCACACCGGACCGCGATCGCCCGCAAGCTCAAGGGCCTGGAGGAGGTCATCTCCATGTCGGCCGTCGATCCCTTCCGCGATGCGCGCGGCTGGGCCTTCACGGGCGGCGAGTACGCCGATCCACTCGATGACCGTCGCTTCCTGAGCGAGGCCTACCTCGCCACGGATCCCGACTTCGACGGACGGGTCAGCGTGCCCGTGCTGTGGGACAAGAGGACGAACCGGATCGTCAACAACGAGTCCGGCGACGTGCTCCGGATCCTCAACGAGGATTTCGCGGAGCTCGCCGACCCCGCCGCCCCTGACCTGTACCCGGCCGCCTTTCGCGAGGAGATCGACCGCCTCAACGAGCGGGTCTACGACACGGTGAACAACGGCGTCTACAAGGCCGGCTTCACCACGGACCAGGCCGTCCATGAGACGGAGGTCCTTGCGCTGTTCGCCACCCTCGACGTGCTCGAGGAGCTGCTCACGCACCGCCGCTGCCTGGCCGGTACCCCCGAGCCCTCAGAAGCCGACTGGCGCCTGTTCACGACACTCGTGCGCTTTGATTCCGTCTACGCGCTGCACTTCAAGTGCAACGTGCGCCGGATCGTCGACTACCCGAACCTCTGGGGCTATCTGCGAGACCTCTACGGGCGGCCCGGCATAGCGGAAACCGTGCGCATGGACGAGATCAAGCGCCACTACTACACGACGCACCCCTCGATCAACCCCACGGGCCTCATCCCGATCGGGCCGGCGCTGGACTTCAAGCTCCCACACGGACGCGAACCCCAAAGCGCTTCGCGCTCGGGCACAGGGGCGCTGTGAGCCCGACCATCGTGACCCTCCCCGGCGACGGGATCGGGCCGGAGATCCTCGGCTCGGCCACCGAGGTGCTCGACGCGGTGGCGTCCGGTCTGCGCTACGAGGAGCACGTCTTCGGCGGGGCGTCGATCGACGCCCACGGCACCGCCTTGACCGACGAGACCCTGCAAGCCGCCCTCGCCTCGGACGGCGTCCTGCTCGCTGCGGTCGGCGGCCCGAAGTGGGACACCACCGACCCGGCGGCTCCGCGGCCAGAGCAGGGCCTGCTCAGCCTTCGCAAGGGGCTGGGGCTGTTCGCCAACCTGCGGCCGGTGCGCCCGGTTCCCGCGCTCTACGACGCGAGCCCGCTCAAACGCGAGCTCATCGAGCGCACCGATCTGGTCGTGGTACGCGAGCTCACCGGCGGGATCTACTTCGGTTCGTCGGGCCGGGACGGCGATTCGGCCTACGACACCTGCGCCTACTCCGTGGCCGAGATCGAGCGCATCGCCCGCCGCGGCTTCCGTTCCGCCCGCTCGCGGGTCACGAGCGTCGACAAGGCCAACGTGATGGAGACCTCCCGACTCTGGCGGGAGGTCGTGATGCGGGTGCACTCGACGGAGTTCCCGCATATCGAGCTCGAACACCTGCTCGTCGACAACGCGGCCATGAAGCTGATCGCCGCGCCCCGTCACTTCGACGTCATCCTCACCGAGAACCTGTTCGGCGACATCCTCTCCGACGAGGCCGCCATGCTGACCGGCTCCATCGGGATGCTGCCGAGCGCCTCGCTGGGGGAGGAGCGCACGCCGGGGTTGTTCGAGCCCGTCCACGGCTCTGCTCCCGACATCGCCGGGCAGGGCATCGCCAACCCGCTGGCGATGATCCTCTCGGCCGCGCTCCTGCTGAGACAGGGGCTCGGCATGGAATCCGAGGCCGCTGCCGTAGAATCCGCCGTCGACCGGGCCCTCGCGGCCGGACTGCGCACCGCCGACCTCGGCGGCTCGGCGAACACCGCCGAGGCCACGCAGGCCGTGCTGGGCCAACTCTAGGCAGGAAAAGAAGCAGGAGCGTCTCGTCACTGTGGAAAACGCCGCGGACTTCATCTGGATGAACGGTGAGATGGTCGCCTGGGAGGACGCGAAGGTCCACGTCCTGACCCACGGCCTGCACTACGGCACCGGCGTCTTCGAGGGCGTGCGCGCGTACGACACCGAGCGCGGGACCGCGATCTTCCGGCACCAGGACCACATCGACCGTCTGTTCAAGAGCGCGGATCTCTATTACATGCCGATCCCCTTCTCCCGTGAGGAGATCCGGGCCGCCACCCACGAGACGATCGCCCGCAACGGGTTGGCCGCGTGCTACATCCGACCCATAGTGTTCCGGGGGTACGGAACGATGGGGCTCTTCCCGCTCGAAGCCCGCGTCGACGTCGCGATCGCGGTCTGGAAGTGGGGGGCCTACCTCGGGGATGCGAGCAAGACCGATGGCATCCGGGCGAAGGTGTCCTCCTGGCGGCGTATCGGCCCCGATGCGCTGATCCCCCACGCCAAGGCGAGCGGCCAGTACCTCAACTCCATCCTGGCCAAGATCGAGTCGCACAAGGCGGGCTACGAGGAGGCGATCCTGCTCGACCACCTCGGCAACGTCTGCGAGGGCTCCGGGGAGAACATCTTCGTCGTGCGTGACGGGACCATCCTCACGCCGCCGCAGACCGCATCGATCCTGGACGGCGTCTCGCGCCGCTCGATCATGCAGATCGCCCGCGACCTCGGCTACGGAGTCTCAGAACGCGACATCGCCCGTGCGGAGCTCTACCTCGCCGACGAGGTGTTCATGTGCGGAACCGCTGCCGAGCTTGTGCCCGTGCGCGAGATCGACGACCATGCGATAGGCCAGGACGGTAAGCCCGGGGAGATCACCCGAGTGCTCCAGCGGGCCTACGACGACGCCCTGCACGGCCGCTCGGAGCGCTACGCCGAGTGGCTCGACCTGGTGCCCGCTCGAGCCCCCGCGTGATCCTCGCCTACGACTGCACCCTGCGCGACGGGATGCAGGGCGAGGGGATGTCCCTGTCGGTGGAGGAGAAGATCCGGGTCGCGCATGCCATAGATGACCTGGGCATCCACATCATCGAAGCGGGCTTCCCAGCCTCGAACCCCAAGGAGGTTGCGCTCTTCGAGCGGCTGGCGGGCGAGACCTTTGATGCGGACGTCGCCGCCTTCGGCATGACCCGCCGGCGCACGGTCACGGCGGATCGCGACCCGGGACTCAACGTCCTCGCGGACTGCTTCGCGCCCGTCTGCACGCTGGTGGGGAAGACCTGGCGCCTGCACCTCGAGAAGGTGACCCGGGTCTCGCCTGCGGAGAACCTCGAGATGATCACGGACTCGGTCGCGTTCCTCGTCGATCGCGGAAAGCGCGTCGTCTACGACGCGGAGCACTTCTTCGACGCTTGGCGCGATGACCCCTCCGGCGCCCTGGACTGCCTGCGCGCCGCTCGAGCGGCCGGTGCGGAGTGCCTGACCCTGTGTGACACGAACGGCGCCACCCTGCCGCACGAGGTGGAGGCTGTGACCTCGCAGGTGCTCCGCGCGATCGGGGGAGCGGTCGGGATCCACGCGCACAACGACGCCGAGTGTGGGGTGGCCAACTCGCTGGCAGCGGTGCAGGCGGGCGCGACGTGGGTCCAAGGCACTTTGAACGGCTACGGCGAGCGCTGCGGCAACGCCAACCTGGTGTCGATCATCCCCAGCCTCCAGCTCAAGCTCGGGTACGACTGCCTGCCGCCTGAACGGCTCGTGCACCTCACGGCCACCGCCCACTACGTGGACGAGCTCCTGAACTTCGTGCCCGATCCCGACCAGGCCTACGTCGGCAAGAACGCTTTTGCCCACAAGGGCGGGATGCACGTCGCCGGCGTCAACGCCGATCCTTCCACTTTCGAGCACGTCGATCCAGCGGCGATCGGCAACGCCCGCGAGCTCCTCGTCTCAGAGCTGGCGGGCAAGGGCACCGTCCTGTCGCGCGCGGCTCAGGGGGGAGTCGAACTCGACGACGACACCGCCGAGCGGGTCACCGCGCGGGTCAAGGAGCTCGAGCACGCGGGGTTTCAGTTCGAAGCCGCCGACGGTTCCTTCGATCTCCTCATCCGCCGCGAGACGGGCGAGTACGAGCCACTCTTCCGACTCGAGTCGTGGCGCGTCATCGCCGAGAAGCGGGTCGGGCCGGAGGGTGGCCAAGGCCGGGTCCAGACCGAGGCCACGATCAAGGTCTGGGTGGACGGCGAGCGCCACGTCCACACCGCCGAGGGCAACGGCCCGGTCAACGCGCTCGACCGCGCCCTGCGCGGAGCCATCGGGGAGATCAATCCCCATCTGGCCCGGATCAAGCTCGTCAACTACAAGGTCCGCATCCTCGACGAGTTCAAGGCCACGGGCGCGGTGACCCGTGTGCTGCTCGACGCCTCCGACGGGACCGACACGTGGGGCGCCATCGGCGTGCACGAGAACGTGATCGAGGCGTCGTGGGACGCGCTGGTGGACTCGCTGGAAGCCGGCATGCTGCCGGGCCGCATGCATCACGAACGCGCCGAGGCCCCGTCCGTGCCGGGATGATCCCGCTGGCCCGCCCCGTGCTCGGCACGGAGGAGGAGGCGGCCGTGCTCGAAGTACTGCGATCGGGTCAGCTCTCGCTCGGTCCACGCGTGCCGGCCTTCGAGACCGCCTTCGCCGCGCGGCTGAGGGCTCGCCACGCGAGCGCCGTCTCCTCGGGCACCGCCGGCCTGCACCTGGCGCTGCGAGCGGTCGGGGTGGGTGAGGGCGAGGAAGTCGTCACGTCGCCCTTCTCGTTCGTCGCATCGGCCAACGCCGTCCTCTACGAGCGCGCCAGGCCGGTGTTCGCCGACATCGACCCCGTGACCTTGAACCTCGATCCGCGGGCGGCCGAAGCCGCGATCACCGACCGCACGAGCGCGATCCTGCCGGTCCACATCTTCGGCTATCCAGCCGATCTCCCGGCATTCGAGGCACTCCGCCTGCCCATCGTCGAGGATGCCTGCGAGGCGCTCGGCGCCAGTCACGCCGACGGCACGCCGGTGGGCGGACGTGGCCATCCGGCCACCTTCGGCTTCTACGCCAACAAGCAGCTCACGACGGGCGAGGGCGGGATGGTCACGACGAACTCGGAGGCCATCAAGCGATCGATGGACTCCGAGCGAAACCAAGGGCGTGCACCCGACATGGGGTGGCTGGACCACGACAGGCTCGGGTTCAACTACCGGCTCTCGGACATCGCCTGCGCCATCGGGCTCGCCCAGCTCGGGCGGCTGGACGAGCTGCTCGCGGGCCGCGCCCGCGTGGCCGACGCCTATCGCGAAGCCCTCGCACCGCTCGCGATCGAACTGGGCCTCGAGCTGCCGTGCGAGGACCACGCGGGTGACGTGCGCGGGTGGTTCGTGTGGGTGGTGCAGCTGCCTCGGGGCACTGCGCGTGACGACGCCATCCTGGCCCTGCGCGACCTCGGCGTGCAGTCCAAGCCCTACCTGCCGGCCATCCATCTCATGTCGTTCTATCGCGAGCGCTTCGGCCACCGCGAAGGGGAGTTCCCGGTCTGCGAGGACGTGGCGGCTCGCTCCATCGCACTTCCGTTCTTCCCTGAGATGACCGAGGGTCAGGTCGCGAGAGTCGCCGAAGCGATGCAGATGACACTTGCGGCCTGAGGTCATCGCAAGCTGCAACTCCGGACGACGTCACAGGGCTCTGAAGTAGGAGATGAACCCCCGCCCGCCGATCGCCCTGGCGGTGTGGGGGTCCGCGGCCGTGCGGACCTCGCCGCGCTCGAACCCGATGGCCTCATAGAAGGCCTTCGCTCCGGTGTTGGCCAGGCCGGTGTCGAGCGCCACGCCTGACGAACGCCGAGCGGCCGCGGTCCGCGTCGCGTCGTCGAGCAGGGCCGTGGCCACGCCCAGGCGTCGCGCGCCCTCGGCCACCGCCAACCCGTCCACGTAGAACGCGTCACGCGGCGGCCGCGGGCTGAGCCGGCCCGCGGCGCGCAGGTGGGCGGCCACGCCCGGCCAGCGCCACGGCGGCAGCCTGCGCAGCGACAGGCTGACGAAGCGGGTGGCCAGCCCATCGGCTTCGCGCAGTGGAAAGCCGGCGAGCACCCCGACGACATCCCCGTCGAAGGTCACCGCCACCCGGCAGACCTCGAAGCTCGCGGTATGGCTCGGGCGGGGGAACATCCGGGCCAGCAACCTGCGCGCGCGCGACTCCGATCCCGTATAGGCGTCGTAGTAGGGCGCAGCGGAGGCGTACAAGAGCGAGGGGGCAAGCGCGTCGTCTGGCCGGGCGGCCCGCACCTCGAAGTCCATGACGGCATGATGGCTGACATGTCGCGCTTCTCCGAGCCTCAGGACCCGGTGTTCGAACGCCTGAACGCCTCCATCGGCTTCGACTGGCGCCTCGGCCCCTACGACATCGAGCAATCGCGTGCCCATGCGACGATGCTGGCCGCCGCCGACATCATCTCGGAGGGCGACCGTGACGCGCTCCACGCCGGGCTCGATCGCGTGGCGCAAGAACTCGACGACGGCGCCTTCGCCTTCGTTGCGCACGACGAGGACATCCACATGGCGATCGAGCGTCGCCTCACCGAGCTGGCCGGGCCCGTGGGAGGCAAGCTGCATACGGCTCGCTCGCGCAACGACCAGGTCGCAACCGACATGGCCATGTACACCCGAGCGCACGCGCTGCAGATGATCCAGCGCCTCCAGGATCTCCAGGGCACGCTCATAGCGGCTGCCGAACGCCACCTGGACTGGCCCATGCCGGGGTACACCCACCTGCAACGTGCACAGCCCGTCTACCTCTCGCATCACCTACTCGCATACTTCTGGATGTTCCGCCGCGACGCCCGGCGCTTCGAGGCCGTCCTGGGCGGCACGGATGAGCTGCCCCTCGGGGCCGGGGCGCTCGCCGGCGTGAACTTCGCGACCGACCGGGGCCGGTTGGCTTCAGAGCTCGGCTTCGGGTCTGTGGCGCCCAACTCGATCGACGCGGTCTCCAACCGCGATTTCGTGCTGGACTTCCTCTCGGCCGCCAGCATCTGCGCCACCCATCTCTCACGGCTCGGAGCGGAGATCGTGCTGTGGTCGAGCGACGAGTTCGGGTTCTGCGAGGTCTCCGACGCCTGGGCCTCGGGCTCCTCGATCATGCCGCAGAAGAAGAACCCGGACGCTGCCGAGCTCCTGCGCGCCAAGGCGCCCCGGGTGGCCGGCCATCTGCTCGCCCTCCACGGAGTGCTGCACGGTCTTCCGCTCACGTACAACAAGGACCTCCAGGAGGACAAGGAGCACCTCTTCGACGCCACCGACACCCTGGAGCTCTGCCTCGCCGCGGCGCGGGGGATGCTCGCCACGACCAACTTCAACCGTGAACGGCTCGCAGAGGCGGCGGGCGACGAGCTGATCGCCGCCACGGACCTCGCGGACCTGCTCGTGCGGCGGGGTGTCCCGTTCCGCCAGTCCCACGGCATCGTCGCGGGACTCGTCCGCGAAGCCGTCGACTCCGGGCGTCCGCTGTCCGGTCTGACCCGCGAGGAGATCGCCCGGCACTCCGACGTGCTCGACGATGAGTACTACGAGGTGCTCGCCCGCGGCGCCTGGCTCGAGTCCAAGGTCTCAGAAGGTGGAACGGCTCTGGCCCGCGTGCGCGAGCAGATCGCCCATGCACACGCCGAGCTGGGCCGCCAGCCGGGTTGAGGAGCCAGGCGCTCGATGCCGCCTTCTACGCGCGTCCGGTGCTCGCGGTCGCACGGGACCTGATCGGCTGCGCCTTGACGCATTCAGGCTGCGGCGGCGTGATCGTGGAGACGGAGGCCTACCATGACTCGGAGGCCGCGTGTCACGCGCACGTGGGCCTGACGGCTCGCACCCACGTGCTCTTCGCGACTCCGGGCCGTGCCTACGTCTACCGCTCGTACGGGATCCACGCCCTGCTCAACGCGGTCGCCGAGCCAGAGGGCGTGGGAGCCGCTGTGCTGATCCGTGCCCTTGAGCCGACCCACGGCATCGACGCGATGCGCACGCGTCGCGGCCGCGACCGTCAGGAGGACCTCTGCTCCGGCCCCGGCAAGCTGACCCAAGCGCTCGGCATCGACCTGGACCAAAACGAGTCAGACCTCACGCTGGGGCCCGTCCGCATCGCCCCGCGCGCGCCGGCTCAAGTCGAGCCCACGATGGTGGTGGGCCCCCGAATCGGAATCACCAAGGCCGCCGAGCTGCCATGGCGCTTCTGCGCGGCGGGCTCTCGCTTCGTGTCGCGCCCCTGGCCACCGGGGCTGCGCGCCACGCTGAACGGTGCCTAGGGGGGCGGGGTGTTCGCGGGCGGAGCGGTGCCGCCGGGGACTGTCTCCGGCTCCACCGCCGGTGCCGGCGCGGGAGCGTCGGGCTCCGGCTGGACGGGCACCACCGGCGCCTCCTCGACGGGCGCCGGGGCGCTGGGCGCGGGAGCGGCGGTCGGAGCGGGGGCGGCAGGTGCGGGAGTGGGCGAGTAGGCCGGAGCGTCGATGCCCTGCGGCCCGTCTTCCTTCGCTCTGCGCCGCTCCCCCTTGGAGAGCGCGGCCAGGAAGTCGTGCCAGATGGCGGCGGGGAAGGTCCCGCCGGCCACGGGCTCACCGCGCCACTCGGTCTTCATGGGCTTGAAGCCGTCCGGGTACCCCACCCACACGGCGACCGTGTAGCGCTGGTTCCAGCCGACGAACCAGGCGTCGGAGTAGTTCTCCGTCGTCCCGGTCTTGCCGGCCGACGGTTCCTGGGGCCCGAGCCAGGCCCGCTTGCCCGTTCCGTCCCTGACCACGGAGGCCAGTAGCGCGCCGGTCTCGTCGGCGACGCTCTCGGGCAGCACGCGCCGGGTCTCTCGGGCGTTACGCGCCCTTTCGCCGGACGGAAGCTGCACCGCCTTCTCAGAGCCCCGCCGGGTGATCAGGTCGATCCCGGCCGGCCCTGGCACGTTGCGGATGCCTCCGCGGTAGCGCTCCTCTCCCGCGCTCAGACTCCCGTATACGAGCTGGCCGTTGTTGGGGAACGTCAGATAGGCGTGGGCGAGGTCGAGGGGGGTAACGCCTTGACGCAAGCCGCCGAGGGTCATCGCGAGGTTCGAGGACACCGGTGTCCGGATTCCCATCTTCCTCGACAGTCGGGCGATCCTGCGGGTGCCCACCTGGATGCCCACCTGCGCGTAGACGGAGTTGTCGGACGTGGTGGTCGCCCGCGCGAGGGTCGTCGGCCCGGCGTACGCGTTCTCGTAGTTGTTGACCACGAACCGCTCCGAGGATCTCGGGACCTTGATGGTCTGCTTGCGCGAATTCCATGTCGAGCCGGAAGAGATGCCGTCGGTGAGCGCCTGGGCGAGCACGAAGGGCTTGAAGGCCGAGCCGGGCTGACGCTGGCCCTGGGTCGCGAGGTTGAACGGCCGGACGCGGTACTCGTCCTTGCCGCCGCCGATCATTGCCCGCACCTCGCCCGTCTGATTGTCAAGGGCGACGAGCGCCGCCTGGGGCCCTGGAGGTCCTCCGAGCCACTTGTCGACCGCGGACTGGGCGGCATCCTGCGCCTTTGAGTCGATCGTCGTCTTGATGCGCATTCCACCCTCGAAGGCCCGACGGGCGCCGAGCTGCCCGCCACCGAGCTCGTCGACGACCTGCTGCTTGACCCAGGAGGTGAAGTACGGGTACTTCGTGTTCTCGTTCGGGGGCCGGACATCGTCAGTCGAAGGCAGGGGAGCGCGCAGCGCTTCCTGATACGCCACCGGATCCAGGTAGCGCTGCTCGCGCATGTAGTCCAGGACGAGATCGCGGCGCTTGCCGGAAGCGACGGGATGTGCAAGTGGGTCATATCCGCTGGGAGACGCCACCACCCCGGCAATCAGCGCAGCTTCGGCGGGCTCCAGGTCAGATGCGCAGCGCCGCGCGGAGCGCGCCCCATCGCAACCGGGATGATTGTTGGCGAAGTACGTCCGTGCTGCCGCTTCGAGCCCGTAGGCACCGTTCCCGAAGTAGATCGAGTTGAGATAGTTGCGAAGGATCCGTCGTTTGGACCACTTGCGGGTGACGTGGTAGGCGAGGGCCGCCTCGCGGATCTTGGTGAAGACCGTACGGTTGTTCTCGGCCGCCGTCGCGTTCTTGACGAGCTGCTGCGTGATCGTCGACCCGCCCTGCACCGCCTTCTGCGCGACGACGTCCTGGTAGAGGGCGCGCGCGGTGCCGCGAAGGTCGACGCCTTCATTGGTGTAGAAGCGGCGATCTTCGATGGCGATGATGGCGTGCTCGAGGTCCGGGTCGATCTGATTCTCCGTGAGCAGGATCCGGTTCTGATTGCCCGTGAGGATCCCGAGCCGGCTCCCCGAACGGTCCTCGAGAATCGAGTTCGTGCTCGGAACGGCCAGTTTCTCGAGCGCCGGAAGGTCGGACGCGACCGCCATCATCATCCCGAAGCACGTCGAGACGGCGGCGAGCAGCCCCAGTCCGGCAAGCAGGGCGAAGAGCCGCAGCTTCTTGATCCGGGGTCGCGCGCGGGAGGGCTCGTCGTGGTCGCCCCGGCGCAGTGGGATGACCTCGGCGATGGGTGGTTCGATAGCGCTCATGGGATAGGCGGCCCCGGCCCCATCGCGGGCCCGCCCCGAATAGGTAGGCCGCGTTCGGCCGGCTCGCGGGGCTGCTCGCGACCTCTGAGACGGCCGCTCTCGGCGAGGCTGGAGACCGTTTCGGGCGGCGAAAGCCTAGCATTGGCCCGGATGGATCCAACGTCCTCCAAGGCCGCCGCGGTCGCCGCGCGACTGGTCCGCAACGCCGTGGAGAGCCTACCTTCGGGCGGGCTGGAGCGACGGCTCGCGGAGGGTCGCCCGCTTCGCGTCAAGCTCGGGATGGATCCCACCGCGCCCGACGTCCACCTCGGCCACACCGTGGTCCTCCAGAAGCTGCGCGAGTTCCAAGACGAGGGGCACATCGTCGTGTTGATCATCGGCGACTACACCGCCAGGGTGGGTGATCCGAGCGGACGCTCGTCGACGCGTCCGATGCTCTCAGGAGCGGAGATCGACGACAACGGGCGCACCTACGTCGACCAGGCCGCCCGGATACTCCACGCGGACGAGCGTCTCGAGGTGCGCCACAACTCCGAGTGGCTCGACATGAGCATGGAACAGCTCTTCGCCCTGGTCCGTTCGGTCACGGTCGCCCAGATCCTCGAGCGCGACGACTTCGCCACGCGCTGGGCGGCGTCCGAGCCGATCTCGATGCTCGAGCTGCTGTATCCCGTTCTTCAGGGCTATGACTCCGTCGCCATCCGGTCGGACGTGGAGCTCGGGGGCACCGATCAGAAGTTCAACCTGCTGATGGGCCGCTCGATCCAGCAGGCGTTCGGGCAGCTCCCGCAGACCGTGCTCACCATGCCGCTCCTGGTTGGCACCGATGGGGAGCGCAAGATGTCGAAGTCCTACGGCAATCACGTCGGCGTCTCCGAGCCGCCCGCGGAGATGTTCGGGCGCACCCTGTCGCTGCCCGACGGAGCCATGGCCGGCTGGTTCGACCTGCTCCTGGGTGGACAAGTGCCGGAAGCCCTTGGGCCCCGCGACGCCAAGCGGGCACTCGCCCGGACCCTGGTCGAGCGCTTCCACGGCGTGGATGCCGCCCGGGACGCCGAAGCCCACTTCGACCGGGTCTTCGTGGCGCGCGAGGCGCCGGAAGAGATGGAGGAGGCAAACGTCAGCTGCCAGGACGGTCTCGCTCACCTGCCGGAGGTCATCGCGAGCGCATTCGGCGGGTCGCGCTCCGATGCCCGTCGCAAGCTCGCCCAGGGGGCGGTCCGACTCGACGGTGAGCCGTTGGCTTCCGTTGGGCTCGACGTCGAGTGCTCGCGACTCGACGGTGCGGTCCTGCAAGTCGGCCGGCGCCAATTCCGCCGCCTGCGCGTGCGGGCTGCCGACGCCTGAAGTCCCCGCCGAGGGCTCCCTGCTAAGTTGCCGGGCCGCTGCAGGAAGGGCTCCTGTGCCGGCCCGGACGCTTGTCCGAAGCTGGTCTGAGCGCTACACTGCAGAGCCGCTCCAACGGGTGCGGAGGAGTCCCCTCCACTCGAAGAGCGCACGGTCTTTGAAAACTCAACAGCATGCGCACCCGGCCCTCGTGGCCGAGGTGTGCGTCCAGGTTCGACCTGCCCCGACGGCTTGCCCGTCGCGAGGCAGACCAAAGAGTCAAGTAGTAAGTAGTACCTCGTCATGGAACCCGCGTCGCCACTGTGTACCGGCGGCGCCTCGAGTGGTTCATGTCGGCTTTTCGTGAAGTTCTTCACGGAGAGTTTGATCCTGGCTCAGGACGAACGCTGGCGGCGTGCTTAACACATGCAAGTGGAGCGACGAACCGGGGCTTGCCCCGGGGCAGAGCCGCGAACGGGTGAGTAACACGTGGGTAACCCACCCCGATGACCGGGACAACCCGAGGAAACTCGGGCTAATACCGGATGTGCTGGCCGATCATCAGATCAGTCAGCAAAGATAGCTTCGGCCTTCGCATCGGGACGGGCCCGCGGCCCATTAGCTTGTTGGTGGGGTAACGGCCTACCAAGGCAACGATGGGTAGCTGGTCTGAGAGGACGATCAGCCACACTGGGACTGAGACACGGCCCAGACTCCTACGGGAGGCAGCAGTGGGGAATCTTGCACAATGCGCGAAAGCGTGATGCAGCAACGCCGCGTGGGGGAAGACGGCCTTCGGGTTGTAAACCCCTTTCAGTTGGGACGAAGCTTCGCCGGTTAATAGCCGGCTGGAGTGACGGTACCTTCACAAGAAGCCCCGGCTAACTACGTGCCAGCAGCCGCGGTAATACGTAGGGGGCAAGCGTTGTCCGGAATCATTGGGCGTAAAGCGCGTGTAGGCGGTTCGATAAGTCCGCTGTGAAAGTCGAGGGCTCAACCCTCGAATGCCGGTGGATACTGTCGGGCTAGAGTGCGGAAGAGGCGAGTGGAATTCCTGGTGTAGCGGTGAAATGCGCAGATATCAGGAGGAACACCAATTGCGAAGGCAGCTCGCTGGGACGTTACTGACGCTGAGACGCGAAAGCGTGGGGAGCAAACAGGATTAGATACCCTGGTAGTCCACGCTGTAAACGATGGGCACTAGGTGTGGGGGGTGTCGACTCCCTCCGTGCCGAAGCTAACGCATTAAGTGCCCCGCCTGGGGAGTACGGCCGCAAGGCTAAAACTCAAAGGAATTGACGGGGGCCCGCACAAGCAGCGGAGCATGTGGTTTAATTCGACGCAACGCGAAGAACCTTACCTGGGCTTGACATGTGCCTGACCGCCCTGGAAACAGGGCTTCCCTTCGGGGCAGGTTCACAGGTGGTGCATGGCTGTCGTCAGCTCGTGTCGTGAGATGTTGGGTTAAGTCCCGCAACGAGCG
>JAABUN010006321.1_pt1 | contig 13745 bp, 14 predicted proteins | sample 5559311 | NCBI WGS metagenome assembly JAABUN01 (sample SAMN10711877, study PRJNA513370) | rock metagenome | isolation source: Antarctica rocks | place: Antarctica: Victoria Land, Siegfried Peak sud | reverse complement strand
GATCGGAGCGTCGCTGCTCGGGGTCTTCCCGTTCGTCGTGATGTTCATCGTGACCAGTGTGGCCACCCTGCGCGAGCGCACCTCGGGCACCCTCGAGCGGTTGCTCACCACCCCGCTGGGCAAGGCCGACTTCCTGGTTGGCTACGCCCTCGCCTTCGCGGTCGTCGCCGTGGTCCAGGCACTGCTCGCCTCCGCCTTCTCGGTGTGGGTCAGCGGGCTGGACGTCGCTGGGTCGGTGGGCACCCTGGTGGTCGTGGCCGCCGTCAGCGCCATCGTCGGCACCTCCTTGGGTCTGCTGGCCTCCGCCTTCGCCCGCACCGAGTTCCAGGCCGTGCAGTTCATGCCGGCGTTCGTCCTTCCGCAGTTCCTGTTGTGCGGGTTGATCGTGCCGCGTGAGTCGATGCCGGCGCCACTGCAGTGGCTCTCCGACGTGCTGCCGTTGTCGTATGCCGTGGATGCCATGCAGGAAGTCACTGCCGGTGCAGCGCTCGGGACCGTAGGTCTGAACCTGCTGGTCCTGCTCGCCTTCGCTGCCGGCGCACTGTTGCTGGGATCCCTCACGCTGCGGCGACGCACCGGCTGACCCGGGTGTCGGCCCGTCGGCGCAGGCCGTAGCCTGACCTCCATGGATCTGGATGTGATCGACCCGGCCACCTGGTTGCGCCGGGGGCTACTCGGCGTCAGCCGCAACGACGGCCTCCGCTCGGTGATCGAGAAGGCGCCGGTCAGCCGCGACGTCGTCTCGCGTTTCGTGGCGGGGGCCGGCAACGAGCAAGCGGTCTCGGTGGCCTCTGAGCTGGAGTCCACGGGGCGGTTGGTCACCCTGGACTATCTCGGCGAGGACACCAGTGACCCGCAGATGGCCACGCACACCAAGGAGGTCTATCTGCAGCTGCTGTCCGCCCTGGCAGACGCGGGGCTCACCACCGAGGGCCGGGTGGAGGTGAGTCTCAAGCTCAGTGCACTGGGCCAGGTGCTGGAGCAGGACGGCCAGCAGATCGCGCTGGACAACGCACGGGAGATCTGCCGGGCCGCCGCCAATGCGGGTACGACGGTCACCCTGGACATGGAGGACCACAGCACGACCGACTCCACGCTCACGGCGCTGCGGGAGCTGCGCCAGGACTGGCCATGGGTCGGTGCCGTGGTGCAGAGCTATCTCTACCGAACCGAGCAGGACTGCCGAGACCTGGCATCCGAAGGCAGCCGGGTGCGACTGTGCAAGGGCGCCTACAAGCAGCCTGAGTCGGTGGCCTACCAGGACAAGGGCGAGGTGGACAAGTCGTATGTCCGGTGCCTGAAGATTCTGATGGAGGGTCCCGGCTATCCCATGGTGGCCACCCATGACCCCCGGATGATCGAGATCGCCGGTGTGCTGGCAGACCGTCAGCAGCGCTCGGCCGACAGCTACGAGTACCAGATGCTGCTCGGCATCCGCCCCGACGAGCAGCGGCGGCTGGCCAACTCCGGGGCCAAGGTGCGGGTCTACACCCCCTACGGCGAGGAGTGGTACGGCTATCTTGTGCGCCGGATGGCGGAGCGGCCCGCCAACCTGGGATTCTTCCTACGCGCCGTGGTCACGACCGGCTGAGCTGTGCCATGACGATTGCGATCCTCGGCGCCGGAGTGATGGGCAGCACCCTCGTCTCCGCCCTGCTGCGGGCTGGTCGAGACCCTGCGGACATTGTGATCAGCGACAAGCTCGATGCACGCACCGAGCAGGTGGCAGCCCAGCACGGGGTCCGCGGGTTGTCCCAGGCCGAGGCGCTGGACGGGGCAGACATCGTCGTGTTGGCGGTCAAGCCGCAGGACATGACCGCCTTGTTGAAGGACTATGGGGATCTCATCGGTGCCGATGCCCTTGTGCTGTCCATCGCCGCAGGCATCAGCACGGACTTCCTCGAACGACGCCTGGCCGAGGGCGTCTCGGTGGTACGAGCGATGCCCAACACCGCGGCCCTGGTCGACGAGGCCATGTCTGTGCTGTCCCGAGGGCGGCACTGCACCGACGAGCAGCTGCATGAGGCGGAGGTGCTGCTGGGCGCGGTCGGACGGGTCGTGACCCTCGACGAGCAGCACATGGACGCTGTGACGGCGATCAGCGGGAGTGGCCCGGCCTACATCTTCTTCGTGGTCGAGGCGATGATCGAGGCGGGCGTCCTGCTGGGGCTGCCGCGCGCCACGGCGTCGGAGCTCACCGTGCAGACGCTGTATGGGGCAGCGACCATGATGCGCGAGACCGGTCAGCATCCGACCGTCCTACGCGAGCAGGTCTCCAGTCCCGGGGGGACGAGTGTGGCTGCCCTGCGGGAGCTGGAGGACCACAAGGTCAGGGCAGCCTTCCTGACCGCCATAGAAGCGGCGGCTCATCGATCGGCCGAGCTGTCCGCTGCTGACTGAGCCCAGCTGCAGTTACCAGAAGTTCACCTGGTCAGGATCGAGAATGGCCCTCGGTCTGTGCCAGAGTAAGCCCATGACTGAGATCACTGTGCGCCGACTGACCGAAGAGGACTGGGTCGAGTACCGCGATGTGCGGTTGCGCGCGCTGAAGGAATCTCCTGAGGCGTTCGTGGCCTCCGCTGATGAGGAGGGTGAGTTCCCCGAGGACCGGTGGCGCGACCGGATGCGTCGGTCTCGGCGGCTCCTGGCCCAACGCGCTGACGATGCGGTAGGAGTAGCGAGCGTGGGGACGGAGGGCACGGCCGAAGACACCGTCGGCGAGCTGTTCGGCCTGTGGGTTCACCCCGAGCAGCGCGGCAGCGGGGTGGCCCGTCGACTGCTGGAGGCAGCCGCCCGGACAGCGCGGGAGGACAACCTGCGCCACCTGGTCTACTGGGTCGGGACCGACAACGGCCGAGCGGTGGCGTTCGCCAGCAGCTTCGGCTTCCGTCCCACCGACAACCGTCGAGCGATGCAGATCCGCGGGGTCGACGTCGATGAAGAGGACGCTACGGAGATGGCCATGGTGCTCCCGCTCGGGTCCTCCGCCGGGGACATCCCCACCAGCCTGTAGACCGGGCCTCTGCTCAGGTCAGGTCAGGGTCGTGCGGTCAGCTGCTCGATCAGCTGGCTGGGCCCGGACACGATCATGATGTGGTGCGGACCCACCTTGGTCTCCGGCACGGCGTGCGTGAAGTCCTCACCCGGCGCCTTGACACCGACCACCGTGACGCCGTAACGCTTGCGAATCTGAGTGTCGCCGAGGGTGAACCCGATCATCTCCTGAGGCGGGCGCATCTTGACGATGGCGTAGCCGTCCTCGAACTCGATGTAGCCCTCCATCTTGTCGTTGACCAGGTGGGCTACCCGCCCACCAGCCTCTGCTTCGGGGAACACGACGTGGTGCACGCCGATACGCTCGAGCAGTCGGGCATGCTCGGCACTGACCGCCTTGGCCCAAATGGACGGAGTGCCGGCATCGACCAGGTTGCCAGCAGTCAGCAACGACGCCTCGATGGCCGTGCCGATCCCCACCACGGCGATCCGGAAGTCCTGAGGCTTGGCCTTGCGCAGCTCCTCAGGGTCCGTGGAGTCCAGGGACTGCACTCGCATCAGCTTGCGCGAGTAGCGCTCGGCGACCTCCCCGTCCATCTCGATGCCGTGCACCCGGTAGCCCAACCGGTCCATCTCCAGCGCCGCCGCAGCACCGAACCGTCCCAGACCGATGACCAGGACGTCCTCGTCGAACAGCCGGTTCTTGCTCATGGTGCTTCACCGTATCTTGCACAGTCCGGTCGGGCCCGCAGGGTCGGCTAGCGTGGCTTCATGATCGGCGCGCACATCGTCTGGGACCACCGCTTCATGGCCTACGACTTCGGGGAAGGCCACCCCATGCACCCGATCCGCCTCGAGCTCACCCACCTGCTCGCTGAAGAGCTCGGCCTGCTGTCCGATCCTGAGGTGCGGGTGGTGCCGGCGGAGCACGCCGACCGGGCCTTGCTGGCCACGGTGCACACGCCGGAGATGATAGACACCATCGTGCGCGTGTCGGCCGACCCGAGCTCCGCCAGCGGTGAGCACGGGGTGGGGACCGAGGACACCCCCGCCTTCGACAACATGCATCTGGCCAGCTCGCTGGCCGTAGGTGGCACGGTCAGCGCGTGTCGCGCGGTCTGGGAGGGAGGCGCTGGGCACGGGGTCAACATGGCTGGAGGCCTGCACCACGCGATGGCGGACCGAGCCTCGGGCTTCTGCGTGTACAACGACATTGCGGTGGGCATCCAGTGGCTGCTCGACCATGGTGCGCGGCGGGTGGCCTACGTCGACCTCGATGTGCACCACGGGGACGGTGTCGAGCGAATCTTCTGGAACGACCCGAGGGTGCTGACGGTCTCGCTGCACGAGAGCGGACAGGTGCTCTTCCCCGGCACGGGCTTCCCCTCCGATACCGGAGGCCCGCAGGCCCTGGACACCGCGGTGAATGTCGCGCTGCCGCCAGGCACCGGAGACGAAGGCTGGCTGCGTGCCTTCGCGGCCGTCGTCCCCGCCGTCGTGGAGGCGTTCGCGCCGGACATCCTGGTCAGCCAGCACGGGTGCGACACCCACTTCTCCGACCCGCTGGCCCACCTCGCGGTCTCGATCGACGGGATGCGCACCGCGGCCCAGTGGACGCACGAGCTGGCGCACCGGGTATGCGCAGGACGCTGGGTCGCGCTGGGCGGTGGCGGGTACGAGCTGGTGCAGGTCGTGCCCCGTGCCTGGGCACACCTCATCGGCATCGCCGCGCACCAGCCGGTTGCACCGACCACCCCGGTGCCCTCGGCCTGGCGAGACATGGTGGCCCGCCGGCTCGACGTCGTGGCTCCGACTCGGATGAGCGATGTGGGGGGCAAAGACATTCGGTACGGTGCCTGGTCGGACGGCTACGACCCTCAGGATCCCTTGGACATCGCGGTGATGGCTACCCGGCGGGCCAGCTTCGCTGGTTGGGGGCTGGACCCCTACTTCGACTGAGCAAAAACTTCCGCATTGCACGATCTGCCCATAGTCTGTCTCCACACATCGGTTTTGCCGGGGTGCCTCGGGGGCTCCACGCAGACTGGGACGACAACGACAACGAGACAAGGACCCGACTATGGTCGAGGAGCGCCGGGTGGCTGAGATGACGTTCATGACCGTGGCCGAGGTGGCCGATCTGATGCGGGTATCCAAGATGACGGTCTATCGGCTGGTGCACAGCGGTGAGTTGCCCGCCGTGCGGGTGGGTCGGTCCTTCCGGGTTCCGCGTCAAGCCGTGCACGACTACCTGCGGGACTCCTATCACGGCACCGCCTGAGCGACCCACGGGACCGCGCGAACCACGAGCGCGATGCGTTCGCGGCACCGCACGGGCAGGTAGAGTGTGCTGACGCTGCACCACTGCGTACTGACCATGGCATCGCACTGCCGATGCCCCTCTCCAGATGAAAGCCACGGTTGTCCATGGGTTCTGTGATCAAGAAGCGCCGCAAGCGGATGGCGAAGAAGAAGCACCGCAAGCTGCTGCGCAAGACGCGTCACCAGCGTCGCAACAAGAAGTAACCCCGAGCCCGTCCCCTGACCCATGGCCGAGCATGAGGCAGCGACCGCCTTCGCCGGGCTGCCCAGCCACGATGATCGCGGTGTCCCGCTGCGGGTGACCATGCTCAGCAGAGCGCAGTGCCACCTGTGCCAATGTGCAGCAACCGTCATCGAGGATGCCTGTCAACGCACCGGCACGGCCTGGGCCCAGGTCGATATCGACGATCATCCGGCGCTGTTGCCGGCCTATGGGGACTGGGTGCCGGTGGTGTTCGTCGACGGGCGGCAGCACGACTACTGGCAGGTCGACCCCGTCCGCTTGACCGAGGCGCTGACCAGCGACTGAGTCTCGAGCACTGACTTTGTGCATTCCTTCACAAAGTCTTACCCTGGGGTGTCGGCTTGTCGCCGACTCGGGTTTGGTATGTGCGCCCTGAGGACCGGAAGGAGTCGGTGCTGTCGTGACGGCTGAAGCCGCTCGCCGCGGGGTGCCCGACGCCACCGTGGGTCGCCTCCCGGCCTATCTTCGGGCGCTGACCTCCATTGCCGAGCGAGGCACCACCTCGATCTCCTCCGAGGAGCTGGCGGCAGCAGCCGGGGTGCGCTCAGCTCAGCTACGTAAGGACCTGTCCCACCTGGGCTCCTACGGCGTGCGCGGTGTCGGCTACGACGTGGACCGGCTGGCCGCCCAGATCGCCGGAGAGCTAGGGCTCACTCGCGAGTGGCCGGTCGTGATCGTGGGGCTGGGCAACCTGGGTCGCGCGCTGGCGGCATACAGCGGGTTCAGCGGACGGGGCTTTCGGATCGTTGGTCTGGCCGATGACGATGAGTCGATCGTCGGAGAGCTCGTCCAAGGGCTACGGGTGCAGACCCTGGATGAGGTTGCCCTGGGGGGGACCGATGTGGCGATCGGGGTGATCACCACCCCGGCGGACCAGGCGCAGCGGGTCGCCGACCACCTGGTGCGGCTGGGTGTGCGCTCGATCCTCAACTTCGCCCCCTGTGTGCTCACCGTCCCGGAGGACGTCGCGGTGCGCAAGGTGGACATGGCGATGGAGCTGCAGATCCTTGCCTTCCACGAGCAACGCCGTGAGCCCCTGGGACAGCCCGGACGCGAGTGGGCAGGATGAGCACCCTGATCGTGGGGCTGTCCTACCGCAGCGCCCCCATAGACCTCCTCGAGCAGGTGGCCTCGCAGGCGCAGGCCGTCGAGCTGTCCACCCGGCTGCGCGCGCAGGACGACATCAGCGAGGTCGTGGTCGTCGCCACCTGCAACCGAGTCGAGGTGATCGTGGAGGCAGAGACCTTCCACGGGGCGCTGCGTGCCGTGGGTAAGCAGCTGAGCGCGATCTGCCAGATCGCCCTGGACGATCTGAGCGAACACCTCTACGTGCACTACGAGGACCGAGCAGTGTGCCACCTTTTCGAGCTGGCCTGTGGGCTGGACTCGATGGCCGTGGGGGAGAGCCAGATTCTGGGACAGCTGCGCCAGGCGCTCGCCACCGGGCAACGGTCGGGCTCCGTCGGCCCCGCGCTCAACCCGTTGTTCCAGCAGGCGCTGCGGGTGGGCAAGCGGGCGCACGCCGTCACTGATATCGACGTCGTGGCACGCTCGCTGGTCGGGCTGGGGCTGGAGCACGCCGCTGCGGTGCTTCCGGACCTGTCCAGGGCCCGTGCCGTGGTGCTAGGGGCAGGCGCTATGTCCGGTCTGGCGCTGGCCGGCCTCGCCCGGGCCGGGGTGGGGGACTGCACCGTGCTCAACCGCACCCGGACCAGGGCCGACCGGCTCGTAGGGGTGCACATGGGGCGAGCCCGCGACTGGTCCGACCTCGAGCACGTCCTGGCCGGGGCGGACCTTGTGGTTTCGTGCACCGGTTCGGTCGGCAACGTCCTGTCCGCAGATCTGCTGCAGCGAGCCCGAGCCGGCCGCGACGCACCGATGGTGCTGCTCGACCTTGCGCTCCCTAGGGACATCGCGCCGAGCGCCGGCCAGCAGCCCGGGGTTCATCTGTGGAGTCTCGGCGAGCTGCAGGCGGATACGACGGGCCCCCCCGGCGGCCCGGGCGAGCACCCGGCCGTGCGCGAGGTCCGCGATCTGGTGACCGGCGAGGTCGCCGCCTACCTGACTGACCGTCGGGCTGAGCGGGTCGCGCCGACCGTAGCGGCGCTGCGCTCCAGGGCAGCTGAGGTCATCGACCTGGAGTACGACCGGTTGCTGCAACGCCTGCCTGACCTGTCCGCGGCGCAACGGGCGGAGGTGCGACGCACCGTGCAGCGGGTCGTGGACAAGCTGCTGCATACCCCCACGATCCGGGTCAAGGCGCTGCAGTCCACGGACGGTGCGGGTGACTACGCACACGCGCTGCGTGAGCTGTTCGACCTCGATCCGCGCGAGGTCGCGGTCGTCGCCACCCCGCCGACGAGTGGTCCGGGGATGACGCCATGACCTCTGCGGTGCGGCACCCGTCACCAGCCACGAGCGTTGGGCAGCGAGGGCTGCCGGATCGCCCCAGCGCGCCTGCGGCCAGGAGGCCTCACGTGCTCAGGCTGGGGACCCGGGCCAGTGCGCTGGCGACGATCCAGGCAGGGTGGGTCGCGGACCGGCTGCGGTCCCAGGGGCGGGACGTCGAGCTGGTGGAGGTGCGCACCGAGGGCGACCAGAGTGCTGCTCCGCTCACCCAGATCGGCGGCACCGGTGTCTTCGTCTCCTCGCTGCGCACCGCCCTGCGCGACGGGGACATCGATCTGGCGGTGCATTCGCTGAAGGACCTGCCGGTGCTGCCGGAGCCGGGTCTGGTCGTGGCGGCGGTCCCGAAGCGTGCGGACGCTAGGGATGTCGTCATCACGCACTCCGGGGTCGCTGTGAGCGAGCTTGCCGAGGGGGCCTGCGTCGGCACCGGGTCCCCGCGCCGGGCCGCCCAGCTGAGCTTGCTGGCACCCCAGGTGCGCATCGTCGACATCCGTGGCAACGTCGGCACCCGCATCGCCAAGGTGCGCTCGGGGGAGGTCGACGCGATCCTCCTGGCGGCCGCGGGTCTGCTTCGGCTCGGACGGATCAGCGAGGCCTCGCAGATCCTTGACTTCGACCAGATGCTTCCGGCACCCGGGCAGGGGGCCCTCGCGGTGGAGTGCCGAGCCGATGACCCCGTGGTCCGCGACGGCTGCCTCGCCCTTGATCACCCGGGCACCCGTACCGAGATCACGGCGGAGCGAGCGCTGCTGCGCCGGCTCGAGGCCGGTTGCACCTCGCCGATCGGAGCCTTGGCCGTGTCGACCGGGTCGACGCTGTCCCTCACAGCATTCGTGGCGCTGCGCGGCAGGTCGCTGCGCCACACCATGACCGGGCCGGACCCGGCTGACCTCGGCGCAGCACTGGCCGAGCACCTGTTGCACCGTCTTGCCACCGAGCAGCCCCCCCAGGCTGCGTCGCCCACGACAACGGAGCGTGACCAGTGAGCAGCTCATCTGCCGCATCCACCCGCACCAGCACCAGCCCCATGGCCGCGGCCAGGGTGGCCTTCGTGGGCGCCGGACCTGGTGATCCTGGGCTGCTGACGGTGCGCGCGCGCGACTACCTGGCGGCCGCCGACGTCGTCGTGCTCGACTCGTTGCACCGTGCCGAGGAGGTCCGTCGCTACACCCGACCAGAAGCGGAGCTCGTCGACGGCCGGCAGGGTGAGAGCGGCAAGGAGCTGACCGCGGCGTCCCGGGCCAGCCTGGTCGTGCGCACTGCCCGTAGGTTCTCCGACACCGGTGTGCTCGTGGTGCGTCTCGTGGACGGGGACCCGAGCGCCTTCGGCGGGCTCACCGGCGAGGCGCTGGCCTGCAGTAAGGCCGGAGTGCCGTTCGAGATCGTCCCGGGTGTCAGCACGGCCTGGTCGGTGCCCGCATACGCCGGCGTGCCGCTGATCGGCCGAGGGGTCCGCGAGCTGCACATGATCAACGCGGGGGACGCCAAGACCGACTGGTCATTGTCCGTCGCCGACGACATCACCGTCGTCCTGCTCGGTGCGCACACTGAACTGCGCAAGTCGCTGCTCGGGCTGCGCAAGGCGGGTCGCGACCCGCAGACCCCCGTGGCCCTCACCGAGCACGGCACCACCGTCACCCAGCACACCCACGTCACGTCGCTGCAGAGCGCGGTCGACGAGCTCGCCGACGCTGCCCTCGCCCAGGTGAGTGTGGCGGTGGTGGGGGAGCAGGTCGCATTACGCGAGGAGCTGTCGTGGTATGAGACCAAGCCGCTGTTCGGGTGGCAGGTCCTGGTTCCCCGCACCCAAGACCAGGCCGGGCCCATGACCGAGCGGATCGCCTCATACGGTGCCACCGCAGCCGTCGTGCCGACCATCAGCGTGGAGCCGCCCCGAACCCCACAGCAGATGGACAAAGCGGTCAAGGGGCTGGTCACCGGGCGATACGAGTGGATCGGCTTTACCTCGGTCAACGCCGTGCGGGCGATAAGGGAGAAGTTCACCGAGTGCGGGCTGGACGCCAGAGCCTTCTCCGGGCTCAAGATCGCCGCGGTCGGTGGCGTGACGACGCAGGCACTGCGCGAGTGGGGTCTGGAGCCCGACCTCGTGCCGGAGCAGGAGCAGTCGGCCCGCGGTCTGCTCAACGCCTGGCCGCCGTTCGATGAGGTGCTGGACCCGATCAACCGGGTTTTCCTGCCCCGAGCCGACATCGCGACGGACACCCTGGTCGCCGGGTTGCAGCAGGTTGGCTGGCAGGTCGACGACGTCACTGCCTACCGCACGGTCCGAGCCACCCCGCCACCCGCACCGGTGCGCGAGGCCATCAAGGGTGGGGAGTTCGACGCCGTGTGCTTCACCTCCTCCTCCACCGTCCGCAACCTCGTCGGCATCGCCGGCAAACCGCACCCCTGCACGGTCGTCGCCTGCATCGGCCCGGCCACGGCGCGGACAGCCGAGGAACACGGGCTGCGGGTCGACGTGATCGCTCCGGAGGCCTCCGCGGCCGCCCTGATTGACGCGTTGGCCGTGCACGCCCGTGACGTCGCTGAGGCCACGGCCAGGGCCGGTGAGCAGGTGGTGCGGCCGAGCCAGCGTCGCCCCGCAGGCAGGCGAGCACCCTCGCGGGCTCAGGCGTGAACCACACGCTCCCGGTGGAGCGTCCCCGACGGCTACGCAGCACCCCGGCCCTGCGTCGGCTGGTGCGCGAGCACCGGCTCAGCATCGCCGATCTGGTCCTGCCGGTGTTCGTGCGCGAGGGTCTAAGCACCCCCCAGCCGATCTCCTCCATGCCCGGTGTCGTGCAGCATACGCGGGACTCCCTGCGCGCTGCCGCGACTGAGGCGGTGGCGGCCGGTGTCGGCGGGCTGATGGTCTTCGGCGTGCCGCAGCAGCGGGACGGCATGGGCAGCGGGGCCAGCGACCCGGACGGCGTCCTCAACGTCGCCTTGGCCGACCTACGCAGCGAGCTCGGCGACAGCACCGTGCTGATGGCCGACCTGTGTCTGGACGAGTTCACCGACCACGGCCACTGCGGGGTGCTGGACTCCGCAGGCAGGGTGGACAACGACGCCACCCTGGAGCGTTACGCCATGATGGCTGCAGCGCAGGCGGCTGCCGGGGCGCACGTCGTCGGCACCTCCGGGATGATGGACGGCCAGGTCAAGGCGGTGCGCGAGTCGCTGGACGAGCAGGGTGCCCAGGAGGTCGCGGTTCTCGCCTACACCGCGAAGTACGCCTCCGCCTACTACGGCCCGTTCCGGGAGGCGGTCGGGTCCACGCTGCGCGGTGACCGGGCGACCTACCAGCAGGATCCCGCCAATCGCACCGAGGCGCTGCGCGAGCTGCGCCTGGACTTGGCGCAGGGAGCGGACCTGGTGATGGTCAAGCCCGCGTTGCCCTACCTCGATATCCTCAGTGACGTGGCCGCGGTCAGTGACGTCCCGGTCGCCGCATACCAGGTGTCCGGGGAGTACGCACAGATCGAGGCTGCGTCCGCAATGGGTTGGATCGACCGCGATCGTGCCGTCACCGAGGCGCTGACCTCGATCCGGCGGGCAGGAGCCCAGGTGGTGCTGACCTACTACGCGATGACCATGGCCGCTCTGCTCGCCGAGACGGGTCAGTGAGCAGGATGTCCGGGCCGGTCGACCACTCTGAGCCTCCCGAGCCCGACGAGCCGACCCGCTGGCTCGACGACAAGGAGCAGCTGTCCTGGCGGGCGTTCCTACGCGCCTCCTACCTGTTGATGGAAGCGCTCGACCGCGACCTGGCCGAGTTCGGACTGCGGATGAGCGAGTGGGAGATCCTGGTGCTGTTGTCCGAGGCTCCCCAACAGCGCCAACGGATGTCGGTGCTGGCCGACATGGTGGTGCAGTCCCGCAGTCGGCTCACGCACGCAGCCAAGCGGCTCGAGTCGGTCGGTGTGGTGCAGCGCAACCCGGTCCGCGGGGACGGCCGAGGGGTAGAGCTGGCGCTGACCGCCGAGGGAGCAGAGCTGGTGACCCGGATAGCGCCGCGTCACGTCCAGGGAGTCCGGCGGCGGTTGGTCGACCTGATGTCGGCGCAGGAGATGGAGATGCTCGGTGCGGTCATGCGCCGGGTGATCCTGGTCAACCGCACCTCGCCGGCACAGGGGCAGGACGCGTTCGAGTAGCGACGGGTGGGACACTCAAGACATGACCCCTGTGGATGTCCACCCCCGGCCGGTGACCCCTACCGAGCCCTACCCGGACCAGGCTCCGGTCTCTGCCGAGCTGATGGATCGAGCCAGGACGGTCATCCCCGGCGGGGTCAACTCCCCGGTGCGCGCCTTCCGCTCGGTGGGTGGCAGTCCCCGCTTCATCCGGCGGGCGCGAGGCCCCTGGTTGGAGGACGTCGACGGCCGCCGCTACGTCGACCTGATCTGCTCCTGGGGACCGATGATCCTCGGGCATGCCCACCCGGCGGTGCTCGACGCGGTGCGCGAGGCGGCAGCCGACGGTTTCAGCTTCGGCACCCCCACCGAGCGCGAGGTGCTGCTCGCCGCTGAGATCGTCCGGCGGGTCGACCCCGTCCAGCAGGTCCGACTGGTCAGCTCCGGCACCGAGGCGACGATGAGTGCGCTGCGGCTGGCCCGTGGCTTCACGGGGCGTTCGGCGGTGGTCAAGTTCGCTGGCTGCTACCACGGCCACGTCGACGCCCTGTTGGCCGCAGCCGGCTCCGGCGTCGCCACCTTCGCCCTACCGGACTCCCCGGGGGTGCCGGCATCCAGCGCCGGGGAGACGATCGTGCTGCCCTACAACGACGAGTCAGCGCTCGCCCGAGCCTTCGCCGAACGCGGCCACGAGATCGCCGCGGTCATCACCGAGGCGGCCGCCGGCAACATGGGAGTGGTTCCCCCTCGGCCGGGCTTCACCGAAGCCCTGCTGCGGGTCACCCGGGAGCACGGGGCGCTGCTCATCTCCGATGAGGTGATGACCGGGTTCCGGGTAGGGCCGGCCGGCTGGTTCGGAGCTGAGGGACCGTATGCCGCAGGGTCGCCCGACCTGTTCACGTTCGGCAAGGTGATGGGCGGTGGCTTCCCCGCCGCAGCGTTCGGTGGCCGGGCCGACGTGATGGCGCTCCTGGCACCGGAGGGCCCGGTGTACCAGGCGGGAACGCTGTCCGGCAACCCCGTGGCGTGCGCCGCCGGTCTGGCCACGCTGCAGGCTTGCACTCCCCAGGTCTACGCACGGCTGGACACCGTGGCGACCGCCCTCGCGGATGCGGTGCAGGACGCCTTCTCCCGGCACGGCATACCGCACCGCATCCAGTGGGCCGGCTCGATGTTCAGCGTCTTCTTTGCCGACCAAGAGGTGCACGACTTCGCCGGCGCCAAGGAGCAGGACGCCGCGACCTATGCGCAGTTCTTCCACGCCATGTTGCGTCGGGGTGTGCACCTGCCGCCCAGCTGCTTCGAGTCCTGGTTCGTCAGTGCCGCGCACGACGACGATGCCGTCGACCACGCGGTCCGGGCGATCCACGACTCGGCGGCCCAGATCGCTCAGGATCGCGTGCCAGGATCGAGACCATGAACAAGGTCCCACCGACGACGGTCGTCCATGTGGTGCGGCACGGTGAGGTCCACAACCCTGGGCGGATCCTCTACGGACGACTTCCGGACTTCCACCTGTCCACGCTCGGCCTGGCCATGGCGCAGCGCGCCGCCGACTACCTGGCCGAGCGAGACATCGTCGTGGTGGTCTCCTCCCCGCTGGAGCGGGCACAGGAGACGGCGGCCCCCATCGCGGCCCGACA
>JAABUN010006319.1_pt1 | contig 13750 bp, 11 predicted proteins | sample 5559311 | NCBI WGS metagenome assembly JAABUN01 (sample SAMN10711877, study PRJNA513370) | rock metagenome | isolation source: Antarctica rocks | place: Antarctica: Victoria Land, Siegfried Peak sud | reverse complement strand
ACCGGCCCCCAGTGGTCGAGCCGGTCGCGGACCACGGCGGGCGTGCGGAGCACGACCGCGGTGCCGTCGTGGAGCTGCAGGGCGGCCCGCAGTCCCGGCAGGACCTCGACGGCTCGCTGCGCCGGGAGCGCGGCGTACGCCACCCCCGTCGCGGCCGACGCCGCGACCTCCGCCCCCGCAGGCAGGGCGGCGAGGACCGCGGACAGGGCGGCCGGGACGTACGCGAGGCGCAGCAGCACGTCGTCGCGGCCACCGGGCCGCTGTCCCACGTGGGCCGGCAGATCCTCGGACTGCTCCCCGCCACTCAGGAGCGCCACCGCGGCGTCCGCCTGCGCGGCCACCGACTCCGGGATCGACTCGAAGACCACGACCAGCCGGGCCCCGCCGCCCGCCTCGGCCAGCAGCTCGACCGCGGAGGGGGTCAGGGTGGAGCGCGAGAGCCGCAGCACGAGCGGCCCGGCCGCCGCCGCGTCGTCGAGGTCCAGGACGACCACGCGGCGCGCGCCGGGCACCGGGTGCAGCCGCCACGTCGTGGACACCACCACCCCGAGCGTGCCGTGGGCGCCGGTGTAGAGCTTGCCGAGGTCGTAGCCCGCGACGTTCTTGACCACCTTGCCGCCGGCCGAGGCGGTCGTCCCGTCGGCGAGCACGACGGTGACGCCGATGAGCAGGTCGCGCACGGTGCCGTACCGGAGCCGCCGCGGGCCGGAGGCGTTGGCGCTCAGCACGCCGCCCAGGGTGGCACCGGGCTCAGGGGGGTCGAGCCCGAGCAGCTGCCCCGCACCGGCGAGCTGCCCCTGCAGGTCGGCCAGGCGCACCCCCGCCTCGGCGACGACCACCAGGTCGCCGGCGACGTGCTCGACCACCCGGTCCAGGCCGGTCGTGTCCAGCAGCAGGTCGCAGGAGGTGGGCGGCGCCGCCCACGACGTCTTGCTGCCGCTGCCCACGGGGACGACCGTGAGCCGGTCTGCGGCCGCGGCCCGGAGCACGTCAGCGACCTCCGCTGCCGTGGTGGGCCGGACCACCTCCCGTGCCCGCACACCGCCGACCGCGTCGGCCGGACCGGCGGGGCGGCGTGGGGCCGTTGCCGTCGTCATCTCAGAACACGTCCCCGAGACCCGCTGCCTGAAAGGCGTTCTCGCCAGTGCGCGGGCCGGGGCGCTCGCCGCAGAGGCGGGGGGTGGGGAAGATCTTGCCGGGGTTGGCGATGCCATCCGGGTCGAACGCGCAGCGGACGAGCTGCATGGTGTCGAGGTCCGCGGCGGTGAACTGCTTGGCCATCTTCATGCGCTTCTCGTGGCCGACCCCGTGCTCACCGGTGAGCGAGCCGCCGGACGTGATGCACAGGTCGAGGATCGCGCCGGCGAGCTCCTCGGCGTCGTGGGCCTGGCCCTCGACCTCGCCGTCGAAGAGCACCAGCGGGTGGAGGTTGCCGTCGCCGGCGTGGAAGACGTTGGCCACCCGCAGCCCGACCTCGTCGGCCATCCGGCTGATCTCCGCGAGGACCTCGGGCAGCCGGGTGCGGGGGATGACGCCGTCCTGCACGAAGTAGGACGGGCTGATCCGCCCCACCGCCGCGAAGGCGGACTTGCGGCCCTTCCACATCAGCGCGCGCTCACCGGCGTCGGCGGCGATGCGGGTCTCGAAGGCGTTGCGGCGCAGCGCGATCCGCTCGACCTGGGCGAACTGCGCCTCGACCTCGACCGTGGGCCCGTCGAGCTCGATGACCAGGACCGCTACCGCGCCGGCGGGGTAGCCGCACGCGACGGCAGCCTCCGCCGCCTCGATGGCCAGCGCGTCCATCATCTCGATCGCCGCCGGCAGGATGCCCTCGGCGATGATGTCGCTGACGGTGCCGGCGGCGTCCTCGACGCTGCGGAAGCCCACCAGCATGGTCTGCACCGCCTCGGGCACCCGCACCAGGCGCAGGGTCACCGAGGTCGCTACGCCGAGCGTCCCCTCGCTGCCGATGAAGGCACCGAGCAGGTCGTAGCCCGGGTGCTCGGGCGCCGGTCCGCCGAGCTCGACGACGCTGCCGTCTGGCAGGACGACTTCGGCGCCCATGACGTGGTTGACCGTGAACCCGTACTTCAGGCAGTGCGCCCCCCCGGCGTTCTCGGCGACGTTGCCGCCGATCGAGCAGACCAGCTGGGAGGACGGGTCAGGGGCGTACGCCAGGTCGTACGGCGCCGCGTCCCGCGTCACCCACAGGTTGATGACGCCGGGCTCGACGACGACGCGGGCATTGTCGGCGTCGACCGGGCCGAGGGCGCGCAGCCGCGACAGCACCAGCAGGACGCCGTCGGCGCTCGGCAGGGCACCGCCAGACAGGCCGGTGCCGGAGCCGCGCGCCACGAACGGCACCCCCGCCTCGGCGCACAGCCGGACCGTGTCGACGACGTGCTGCCTGCTCTCGGCGAGCACGACGACGGCCGGGGTCACCCGGAAGTTGGCCAGCCCGTCGCACTCGTACGTGCGCAGCTGCGCCCGGTCGGTCAGCACCCGCTCGACGCCCACCGCGTCGCGCAGCGCGTCCGCCAGCCGGGTCGCGGGCGCAGCGACGGCCGTCACGGCCCTACCCCAGCCGCTCGTACGCCGGCAGGGTCAGGAACTCCGCGAAGTCGTCGGCCAGGGCGACCTGCTCGAACAGCTCGCGCGCCTCGGCGTAGCGGCCACCGTAGTAGGCCTCATCCCCCACGGCGGCTCTGACCTTGGCGAGCTCCTCGTCGAGCAGCTGCCGCACCAGGTCAGCCGTGATCACCTGGCCCCCCGCGGTGGTCACCCCGTTGTGGACCCACTGCCAGACCTGCGAGCGGCTGATCTCGGCAGTGGCCGCATCTTCCATGAGGTCGAAGATGGTGACCGCGCCGCTGCCGCGCAACCACGACTCGAGGTACTGCACCCCGACGCTCACGTTGTTGCGCAGCCCGGCCTCGGTGACCTGCCCCGGGGTCGCCTTGGCGTCCAGCAGCTGGGCCGCGGTGACCCGGACGTCCTCGCGCAGCCGGTCGCGCTGGTCGGGGCGGTCGCCGAGCTGGGCGTCGAAGACCTCCAGCGCGACCGGCACGAGGTCCGGGTGGGCGACCCAGCTGCCGTCGAAGCCGTCGGCTGCCTCGCGGGACTTGTCGGCCCGGACCGCCGAGAGGGCCCGCTCGGTCACCTCGGGGTCGCGGCGGTTGGGGATGAAGGCGGCCATGCCGCCGATCGCGTGCGCCCCGCGCCGGTGGCACGTCTGCACGAGCAGCTCGGTGTAGGCCCGCATGAACGGCACGGTCATCGTCACGGCCGAGCGGTCGGGCAGCTGGAACTCCTCACCACGCGTCCGGAACTTCTTGATCATCGAGAAGATGTAGTCCCACCGCCCGGCGTTGAGGCCGGAGGAGTGCTCGCGCAGCTCGTAGAGGATCTCGTCCATCTCGAACGCGCCGAGGATCGTCTCGACCAGGCAGGTCGCGCGGATGGTCCCGCGCGGGATGCCGAGCGCCTCCTGCACGGCGACGAACACGTCGTTCCACAGCCGCGCCTCGAGGTGGCTCTCCATCTTCGGCAGGTAGAAGTACGGCCCGGCGCCGGCGTCGATCGCGATCTGCGCGCTGGTCGTCAGGGAGAGGCAGGCGTCGAACAGGCTGCCGGAGACGGGGGTGCCGTCGACGAGCACGTGGCGCTCGGGCAGGTGCCAGCCGCGCGCCCGGACGACGAGCGTCGCCACCTCGTCCTCCAGGGCGTACGACTTGCCCTCCGCGGAGGTGAAGTCGACCTCGCGCAGCAGCGCGTCCCGCAGGTTCAGCTGGCCGGTGACGAGGTTGTCGAAGGTCGGGGTGTTGCTGTCCTCGAAGTCGGCCATGAAGACCTTCGCGCCGGAGTTCAGGGCGTTGACCACCATCTTGCGATCGGTCGGCCCGGTGATCTCGACCCGGCGATCGACCAGTCCCGGCGCCGGCGGCGCGACCTGCCAGTCCCCGTCGCGGACGTGCTGGGTCTCGGGCAGGAAGTCGGGCAGCGCGCCGGCGGCCAGGTCGGCGTCGCGCTGGGCCCGGCGCTGCAGCAGCTCTTGGCGGCGGGGCTCGAACTCGCGGTGCAGCCGCGCCAGCAGGGCCAGCGCCTCGGGGGTGAGGACCTCGGCGTACGGGTCCCTCCACGGGGCCAGCAGCTCGACGCCGTCGACGTCCGGGGCAGCGCTCATGAAGTCTCCCAGGGGTACCGCGTGTGACCTGGCTCACTCAATCACACCGGCCTGGACGCACTTCCGTCAGCCCGAGAGCGACAGGCCCTGCTCGGTCACCGCTGCGGTGCAGGCCGCCTCGTCCTGCTCGCCGGTGCCGCCGCTGGCTCCGATGCCGCCAAGCAGCTCGCCGTCCCGGTACACCGGCACCCCGCCGGTCTGGGGCGTGTAGCGGCCGTGCGTCATGGCCGTGATCGCCTGCGCGAAGCTCGGCATGGTGGCCATCTTCTCCTTCTGCGCGGCGCTGGGGGCGCCGTACGCCGCGGCGGTCCAGGCCTTGCCCTGTGCGACGTCCGCGGTGATCCACAGGGCGCCGTCCATCCGGGTCAGCGCGAGCAGGTGACCGCCGGCATCCATCACGGCGAAGCTCATCGGCACGGCGGCCGCGCGGCGGGCCGCATCGAGCAGGGCGAGGGTCTGGTCGAGGGTGAGCATCGGACGGTCCTCCGGGTCGCGACGACGGTGGGACAGATGCTGTCAGACGCCGCCGGGCGGCCTGGGTCACTCGTGACGGGGCTCGAGCTCCAACGGTGCGTAGTAGTTCTCGGCTCCGGACCGGCGCACGTCGCTGAGCCAGTCGCCGTCGTACTCCTGCGTCGGGCCCTGGCCGGGGTCGGCGAAGGTCCAGGCCTGGCGCCGGTAGGTCCAGTTGTCCGGGGCGAGGCGATGGCTCTCCCGGAACCAGTGGACCGCGCGCTCCGGTCGGCCCGTGCGGTGCAGGTGCTGCCCGAGTGCGAAGGCGGCCGCCGCCTCGGCCTCGGCCGGTGGGCGCGGCGCGGAGCGCTCCAGGACCTCCTCCGGCGACAGCGCGTAGCGGCTGTCGGCGCCGTGCCGCACCCAGTCCCGCAGGGCGGCGACGTACGCCTCGGGCTGCAGCCGCATCCTCGCCAGCTCCGGCTGCACGGCCCGCAGCCGCCGGACCGCGTTCTCGGGCAGACGCGCGACGACCTCCGGGGCGTCCGGGTCGATGTCGAGGAAGGTCGGTCGCGCCGGGTAGGCCGTCTCCGGCGGCCGCACGACCGTTCCGTGCTCGTCGACCCAGATGCCGCTCGGGACGTTGACCACCCCGAACAGCTCGCCCAGCACGTGGGCCCGGTCGACGACGACCGGGAAGTCCACGCCCTGCGCGAAGGGCGCTGCGGCCTCAGCCCCGCCGGTGTCCATCGCGACGCTGAGCAGCTCGAACCCCTGCGGGGCGAGCTCCGTGCGCAGTGCCTGCCAGACCGGCAGGTCGAAGCGGCAGCCTCACCAGCTGGCCCAGGCGGCGATCAGGACCTTCTTGCCGCGCAGGGCCGACAGCGCGAACGGCTCACCGGTCAGCGTCGGCAGCTGCAGGTCCGGGGCCCGGACGGTGGTCATGGCGCGGCCACCCGACTCCGGTCCGAGGGACCACAGGCCGGCCTGCTCGTCGTGCAGCAGCGGCATGCCGAGCCGCTCGGCGAACGCCGGCAGGTCGACCTCCTCCGCCTCCAGCGCGCCCGTGGGCAGGGGGACGCAGCGCTCCTCCCGGCAGGCTCCTTGGGGCTTGACCTCCCATCCGGTCTCGCGCGCCAGCACCTCGACAGGGACCCGCAGGACATCGGTGATCACGCACTGACCCTAAGCCCGGTGGCCGTTCGATGGGGCACCAGGCACAAGCCCTCGGTCGTCGACACTCGTCCAGACAGTGCCCACCCGCCAGTCAGCCGCTCAAGAATCCAGACCTCCCCGACCGTCGGGTCGTCGAGGTGGCGCTGCAGGTTGCCGAACCCGGCGACCGCGTCGTAGACGGTCCGGGCCGTCAGAGCGCGGTCAGCCAGTGGCGTCAGGGATGAGGTGAGCGCGCGGTCGTCGTCGTCGGAGGCGACCTCCTCGACGAGCCGGCGCACCGCGGAGCGGTCCACGACCGGGTCGTACCTGCGGCGCCGGACGGGCTCGCGCACCTCGTCCTCGACCGCTTGGACCGTACTCATCCGCACCCCCTCCGCCACGAGACCCCCTGCCGGAAGCGGGCAACGTATCGGTGAGGCCACGGGAGCGCGACGGCCCAGGGCCGTTCGAATGGACGACGGCGTGGTGACTCCACCCGGATGCAGCCCGACGCACCGCGGCTCCCTCGTGCCGGCGGACCGCCGCCGGCACCTCCCAGGTCGTCACACCGGGCAACCGGTCCTGCACGCCGTAGCCAAGCCGCCCCACCTAGCATGGGAGTCATGACCGTCGCGGACACCGCTCGCTCCGCCACCGGTGACCTCGCGACCGCGGAGGCGGTGCGGCGCCGCACCTTCGCCGTCATCAGCCACCCCGACGCCGGCAAGTCGACGCTCACCGAGGCGCTGGTGCTGCACGCCAAGGTGATCCAGTCGGCCGGCGCCATCCACGGCAAGGCCGGGCGCAAGAGCACCGTGTCGGACTGGATGGACATGGAGAAGGCCCGCGGCATCTCGATCAGCTCCGCGGCCCTTCAGTTTCCCTACGAGGGCTGCGTCATCAACCTCGTCGACACCCCGGGCCACGCAGACTTCTCGGAGGACACCTACCGGGTGCTGTCGGCGGTCGACTGCGCCGTGATGCTGCTCGACGCGGCCAAGGGCCTCGAGCCGCAGACGATGAAGCTGTTCGACGTCTGCCGGCACCGCGGCATCCCGGTGCTCACCGTGGTCAACAAGTGGGACCGGCCAGGTCTCGAGGCGCTCCAGCTCATGGACGAGATCCGCGACCGCACCGGGCTGGAGCCGACGCCGCTGACCTGGCCGGTCGGCATCGCCGGTGACTTCCGAGGGGTGGTGGACCGGGCGAGCGGTGACTTCCTGCGCTTCACCCGCACCGCAGGTGGCGCCACCATCGCGCCCGAGGAGCGGGTGGCCGCCGAGCGTGCAGCGGCCGAGGAGGGCGACGCCTGGTCGACGGCTGTCGAGGAGGTCGAGCTGCTCGAGGCGCTGGGCCAGGTCCACGAGCAGTCCACGTTCCTCGACGGCGTGACGACGCCGGTGCTCTTCGGCTCCGCGGTGCTCAACTTCGGGGTGCGCCAGCTGCTCGACACCCTGCTGGCCGTCGCGCCCGCGCCGGCACCGCGACCCGACGCCGACGGGGCGCCCCGTCCACTCGACAAGCCCTTCAGCGCCTTCGTCTTCAAGATCCAGGCCGGCATGGACTCCGCGCACCGCGACCGCCTCGCCTACGTGCGGGTGTGCTCGGGCGTCTTCGAGCGCGGCGCCGTGGTCACGCACTCCTCCACCGGCAAGCCGTTCGCCACGAAGTACGCCCAGCAGGTCTTCGGCCGGGAGCGGGAGACGGTGGACCGGGCCTACCCGGGGGACGTCGTCGGGCTGGTCAACGCCTCCGCGCTGCGGGTGGGGGACAGCCTCTACGTCGACGAGCCGGTCACCTTCCCGGCGATCCCGAGCTTCGCGCCCGAGCACTTCGCCGTGTGCCGGGCGGTCGACTCGGGTCGCTACAAGCAGTTCCGCCGGGGGATCGAGCAGCTGGAGCAGGAGGGCACGGTCCAGGTGCTGCGCTCGGACCTGCGCGGCGACCAGGCGCCCGTGCTGGCCGCGGTCGGGCCGATGCAGTTCGAGGTGGCCGAGCACCGCATGGCCGGGGAGTTCTCCGCCGCCGTGCGGCTCGACCGGCTGGAGTACTCCATGGCGCGCCGGACCGACCGGACGTGGGCACCGGTGCTGGACCGCGAGAGCGGCGTGGAGGTGCTGGAGCGCACCAGCGACGGCGCGCTGCTGGCGCTGTTCGCCGGCAACTGGCGCCTGGCCCGCGTGCAGCGCGACCACCCCGAGGCCGTTCTCGAGCCGCTGGTCGCCGCGAGCTCGTAACCGGTCCGTCCTACCCGGATCGGGGCGAAGCGCACCTGCGGGGCGCGGCTCGCACGTAGTGTTCCGGTCCGTGGACCTCCGTCGGGCTCGATCGGACGCGCGCCGCCTGCGCGCCCAGGTCGCCCGGCCGCTGCTGGTCGTCCTCGCCGCCCTGGCCCTTCTCGGCACCGGCGGGTGGGACGTCCAGCGCGCCGACGCCCCGCCGGTCCTCAGGGCGTCCTCGTCGTCGGCGCCGTCCGGTGCCGACAGCCTGCCCCCCCGCGCCCTCGAGCTGCGGGCGGCTCTGCTGGCTGCGGTGCCCGCGCCGCTGTCCGCGCCCGACGTCGCGCCGCCGGAGCGAGGCGGGCTGGACGTCGCGGCCGCACCGGCGGGCGCGGCGGTCCGCGCCCTGGTCACCCTGCCGACCGGCCCCGCTCCGGCGACCGGCAGTCGCGCACCTCCTGGAGAGGCAGGCACCTACGGACCCCTGCCGACCTCGGCCTGACGGCCGCCCCCCTCCTGGAGCACCGCTGTGACCCGTCCCCCCGTGCTGCGAGCGATCGTGGCCCTGATCATCCTCGGCGTGACCGGCTTCTTCGCCGTCACCAAGGACGCCCGCCTGGGTCTCGACCTGCGCGGTGGCACGTCCATCACGCTCGAGACGAAGGACTCACCCACCACCGAGGCCGACGCCGAGGCGACCGACCGGGCGCTGGAGGTCCTGCGCCGGCGCGTCGACGCGCTCGGTGTCGCCGAGCCGACCCTGGCCCGCTCCGGCGGGAACCGGATCATCGTCGAGCTCCCGGGGGTGACCGACGCGGCGGACGCCGCCGAGCAGCTCGGCCGCACCGCGCAGCTGACCTTCCACCCCGTGCTGGCTGCCGCGGCCCCGCAGCTCCCGCCCGGCTTCGACCCGAACGCGCCGGTCGACCCGAACGCGCCGGTCGACCCGAACGCCCCGGTGGACCCGAACGCCCCGGTGGACCCGAACGCCCCGGTGGACCCGAACGCGCCCGCCGCCCCGCCGGCCGACACCGCTGTCGAGCCCGCCCCGCCGGCCGACCCCGCCGCCCCGCCGGCTGACCCGGCCGCGCCGCCGGCCGATCCGGCCGCCCCCACGACCTCGAACCGCGCCTCCGTCGGGCTGCCCGGCGCGCAGGAGCCGGCACCCGCCGAGCCGGCACCCGCCGAGCCCGCACCGGCCGAGCCCGCACCGGCCGAGCCGGCGCCCGCCGAGCCCGCACCGGCCGCTCCGGCCGAGCCCGCGCCGGCCCCGGGCAACGCGCCGCCCGTGCTGCCTGACGCGCCGCCCACCGAGCCCGAGCAGTTCGACGCCAGTCAGCAGCAGACGATCCTCGACGACGACGAGCAGCCGATCCTCATCGGCCCGGCGGTGTTCACCGGGGAGAGCGTCGGTGACGCCACGGCGACGGTCGACCCCACCACCGGCACCGGCAACTTCGTCGTCATCGACTTCAAGGGCGACGGCGGGCGGCAGTGGGAGGAGCTCACCGCGCAGGCAGCCTGCCAGCCGGTCGGCGACCCCAAGCGCCGGGTGGCCATCGTGCTCGACGGCCAGGCCATCACCTCGCCGCCTCCCGCCCCCGAGGTCCAGTGCGGCATCGGGATCCAGGGCGGCAGCACCCAGATCACCGGCGACTTCACGCGGGAGGAGGCCGAGGAGCTCTCGGTGCTCATCAAGGGCGGCGCCCTGCCCGTGCCGGTCGAGATCATCTCCCGCAGCACCGTCGGGCCGACCCTCGGTCAGGACGCGATCGACGCCAGTGTCCGCGCGGGGATCATCGGTCTCGTCCTGACGACGATCTTCCTGATCGTGGTCTACCGCTTCGTCGGGTTCCTCGCGGCCGTGGCCCTCGCGAGCTACGGCCTCATCTCCTACGGCACCCTGGTCGCGCTGGGGGCGACCCTGACCCTGCCCGGGCTCGGTGGTCTGCTGCTCTCGGCGGGTCTCGCCATCGACGCCAACGTGCTCGTCTTCGAGCGAGCCCGTGAGGAGTTCGCCGCCTCCCGGAGCAAGCGCCTGCTCCCATCGCTCAACAACGGCTTCGCGAAGGCCTTCAGCGCCATCGCCGACTCCAACGTCACGACGCTGCTGGCGGCCGCACTGCTGTTCCTGCTGGCCACGGGTCCGGTTCGGGGCTTCGGTGTCACCCTCGTCATCGGTGTGCTCGCCTCGATCGTCTCCGCTCTGCTCGTGACGCGCGTCCTCACCGAGATCGGGCTGCAGCGGGGCCTGCTCGGCAAGCGCCCGAAGCTCACCGGGCTCGCGTCGCTCGGCCGCTTCCGCGAGTGGCTCGAGCGCAAGCAGCCCGACCTGATGCAGCACCGCAAGCGCCTCATCACGATCTCCGCGGTCGTGCTGCTGCTCGCCGTCGCCGGCATGTTCGTGCGGGGATTCAACTTCGGCGTCGAGTTCACCGGCGGCCGGGTCGTCGAGTACGCCGTGGCGCAGGACGTGTCGGTCACCGAGGCGCGCGGCGCCGTCGCCGACGCCGGCTTCCCGACGGCCGTCGTGCAGGAGAGCAACGGCGAGAACATCACCGTGCGCACCGCCAACATCGACGACGGCGAGGTCGAGCAGATCCGCGCCTCGCTGGCGGAGGTGGCGGGCGAGACCAGCATCCTCACGGACGACCTGATCGGCCCGACGCTCGGCGACGAGCTGCGGACCAAGGCCATCCTGGCACTGGGGATCGCCCTGCTCGCCCAGCTGGCCTACCTCGCGATCCGCTTCCGGTGGACGTTCGCGGCCGGCACGGTGCTCGCCATGCTGCACGACGTGGTCATCGTGATCGGCATCTTCGCCTGGCTCGGCAAGCCGATCGACGGGATCTTCCTGGCAGCGGCGCTGACGATCATCGGTGTGTCGGTCAACGACTCCGTGGTGACGATGGACCGCATCCGTGAGACCTGGTCGAAGAACCGCACGAAGCCGCTGCCGTGGGTGACCAACTCGGCGATCATCTCGACCGCGCCTCGTACGATCAACACCGGGCTCGGCGCGTTCTTCATCCTCGGCGCACTGACCTTCCTGGGTGGTCGGTCGCTGACCGACTTCGCCCTGGCCCTGCTGATCGGCCTGTTCGTCGGCACCTACTCGTCGGCGTTCCTGGCGGCGCCGCTGATGCTGCTGCTGGAGGAGCGCAACAGCGCCCCGCCGCCGATGCCGAAGCGCACGGCCAGCAGCGCCCGGTCGCGGCCTCGGCCGGCGTCCAAGCGACGGCCCGCACCGCGACCGGCGCGGGTGACGCGAGAGGGTGGCGCCACGACGTAGGACGAGCAGCGGGAGGGCGGTGACGCGTGGAGGACAGCTTCAACACGGTCCTACTGGCGTCCTCCGCCCTCCTGCTGGTCGCCGTGGTGTCGGTGCGGCTCGCGAGCCGCACCGGTCTGCCGTCGCTGCTCATCTACCTCGGGGTCGGCCTGGCCGTCGGCGAGGCGGGTCTCGGCATCGAGTTCTCCGACTACGGGCTGACGGCTGAGCTCGGCCTGCTGGCGCTCGCGCTGATCCTCGCCGAGGGCGGGCTCACGACGCGGTGGTCGGTGGTCAAGCCGGTGCTCCCGTTCGCGGTCGTCCTCGCCACGGTCGGGGTCGCGGTGAGCGTCACCGTCGTCGCTGCCCTTGCCTACCTGCTGCTCGACGTCGAGCCGCGGACGGCCGTCATCCTCGGCAGCGTCGTCGCCTCCACGGATGCCGCCGCCGTCTTCAGCGTGCTGCGCAAGCTGCCGCTGAAGCCACGCATCAGCGCCGCGCTCGAGGCCGAGTCCGGTCTGAACGACGCGCCGGTCGTCGTGCTCGTGGTGCTGGCCTCCTCGGACGCCTGGGCCGAGACGACGGTGCTCGGCGGGCTGGGCCTCGTGGGCTACGAGCTGCTCGGGGGAGCGCTCCTCGGGGCCGTCGTGGGACGCCTCGGCCGGGAGCTGCTCGTCCGAGCCGCCTTGCCCACCTCCGGTCTCTACCCGCTCGCCACGGTGGCGCTGTGCCTCGTCGCCTTCGCTGCCGGTCAGGCGCTCCACCTGTCGGGCTTCCTGGCGGTCTACCTCGGGGCGCTCGTGCTGGGCAACTCGGCGATGCCGCACCGACGCGCCGTGCTCGGCTTCGCGAGCTCCACGGCGTTGCTCGCCGAGGCCGGGCTGTTCGTGCTGCTGGGGCTGCTCGCCTCCCCGGAGCGGCTGCTGTCCGCGGTTCCCGAGGCACTGCTCATCGGCGCTGCAGCAACGTTCCTCGCGCGTCCGCTCGCCGTGGCGCTGTGCGCGCTGCCCTTCCGGATGCCCTGGCGCGAGCAGGTCTTCCTGTCCTGGGCCGGGCTGCGCGGGGCGGTGCCGATCGTCATCGCCACGATCCCGATCACCGAGGGGATCGACGGCGCTGAGCGCGTCCTCGACACCGTCTTCGTCCTCGTCGTCGTCTACACGCTGGTGCAGGCCCCGACGCTGCCGTGGGTCGGCCGTCGGCTGAGGGTCGTGGACCCGACGCGGGCGCTCGAGACCGAGATCGAGGTGGCCTCGTTGGAGCAGCTGCGCGCCGACCTGCTCCAGCTGCGCGTCGGGCCGACCTCCCGGCTTCACGGGGTCTACCTCGAGGAGCTCCGCCTGCCGCGCGGGGCCCACGTCACCCTCGTCGTGCGGGACGGGCGCAGCCTGGTCCCGGACAGCGGCACGGTGTTCGTGCGGGGTGACCAGCTCCTGATCGTCACGACGGGAGAGGCCCGTGACGAGGCCGAGGCCCGGCTGCGGGCGGTCGCCCGTGGCGGCAAGCTGGCCCGGTGGAAGGGCGAGACCGGCGCCTGACCGGGAACGCTCCCGGGGGTCCGGCGGTTGCACCTACGTACGCCCCCCGACCCTGGAGCTCCGCCATGTGGCTGCGCAGCAAGCCCGAGATGCCGACCGCCGAGACCGCCCTGCAAGGCAACCCGCGCCCCGTCGAGGTGCCGCAGCGCCATGAGGTCCTCGGCACCGCGATGAGCCCGCCGTGGCCGGACGGCGCCGACGTCCTCTACGTCGCCATGGGCTGCTTCTGGGGCGCTGAGCGCATCTTCTGGCAGCTCCCTGGCGTGATCACCACCGCGGCGGGTTACACCGGCGGCTTCACCGCCCACCCGACGTACGAGCAGACCTGCACCGGCCGCACCGGCCACACCGAGGCGGTCCAGGTGGTCTACGACCCGGTGAAGGTCGACCTCGAGGCCTTGTTCAAGGCGTTCTGGGAGAACCACGACCCCACGCAGGTCGACGGGCAGGGCAACGACCACGGCACCCAGTACCGCTCGGCCGTCTACCCGACGACCGAGGCGCAGCTGGCCGCCGTGCAGGAGTCGCAGGCCCGCTACCAGGCGGCGCTGACGTCCGCCGGCTACGGGCCGATCGCCACCGAGGTCCGGCCCTTCTCCGAGGTCGGCTCCTGGTACTACGCCGAGGCCTACCACCAGCAGTACCTCCACAAGAACCCCCGCGGCTACTGCAACCACGGCTTCTGCCAGGTGACCTACGACCGGCAGGACGTGACCAAGGTCGAGCTGCCAGCCGGTTGACGTGGCACCTTCGTGAGGTGCCCCTGACCCGTGACACCAGCATCGTCGCCGGCGTCGCGCTCTGGGTCGTCGTCGTGCTGGGGCTCGACACCGGAGCGTCCCTCGGGCAGCAGCACCTGCTCGGCCTCGTGACGTGGCTCGTCCTGCTCCTCGTCCTACGCGGCGAGCACCGCGCGACTCGGGTGATGGTC
>JAABUN010006318.1_pt1 | contig 13755 bp, 11 predicted proteins | sample 5559311 | NCBI WGS metagenome assembly JAABUN01 (sample SAMN10711877, study PRJNA513370) | rock metagenome | isolation source: Antarctica rocks | place: Antarctica: Victoria Land, Siegfried Peak sud | reverse complement strand
AGCCGGGAACGAGCTCGGCGCCGACCTCGAGCGGGGACTTCGTGCCGTGGTAGAACGGGCTCCCGATGTGGGCGCAGCTATCGTAGGTGACCGGCGTGTGGGTGCCAGGGCCCTCGCCCATTGGTGTCCCTCCTCGCTCATCGTGGACCGTGGCGGCTCGCGCGCCGGATCGGGGCGGACCATCTCACCTCGAACAGCCCTCAGGGGTCGCCACGGGGCGGCGGAACCCAGCCGCGGCCCACCCCGGAGGGAGAGCCGCCCAGCCGACCGACCTCGAGCTCGGTGGCCGGTCGCCGGCGGTAGTGCTGGCTCAGGATGGACTCGACGTCGCATCCCTCATTGGCCGCCAGGCACGGCGTCACGAACGCGCACTCGGCGCAGTGTTCCGCGACCGGGTTCGGATACGGGCGGATGTCCTCCCTGACCATGTCGATGGCCTCATCGGCGATGCGCCCACCTGCCTCGCCGACCTCACGCCTGCTCCTCCTGATGATCGTTCGCCGGAAGCCGTCCCCCTGCGTCTGGCGTACCCGATCGACGCTCTCCTCCTCGCGACCCTTCACATAGGTCCGGCGAAACGAGGAGACGCCGCGCCCGCCGCCGCTGGGCTCGTTCTGCGGTATGCCCCCCCGAGGATGGTCGACCAGCGGCCTCGGAACGGGGCGGCGAGGCGAACCAGCACGGGGATCCGATGTCGACAGCTCGTTGTAGATCGTCCCGGCAACCTCCATGCCCTCGTAGAAGCGTTCCCACGCCCAGCAGGCAGCCACCTCTTCCTCGTCCAGCAGCAGCTGCTCGGTCCTCGGGAAGGGCCGGTCGCTCACCCGGTGACGTACGATCCAGTACCGGTCGTGCTCGTCGATGGCCAGCAGGTCGATCCGCCCGGTGTAGTGGATCGCCGCGCCATGTGGGCCGACGAGACCGCACTCGGGCTCGGCAGGATCTGCCACGAGAGCATCGAAGTCGGTCGCCACCCGGATCGGCGAGAACCGGTCGACGGTCGGCGCCCAGTCCACGTAACGATCCAGCAGGGCGCGGCCCTGCTCGCGAAGGGCTTCCCAGACGGTCTCGTCAGCGCTTGACGGCACTGCGCCGTCGTGCTCAGCGCGCTGGCGAGCCACGGCATTGTCCAGGCCCTTCGCGACGAGTGGCAGGACGATCGCCGAGTCCCAGTCCCACATACCCGGGAAGTAGTAGCCGCCAGTGCGTCCCGCATGGCCCGGTCGAGGTCGGGAGCCGGAGCACGGACGGGACGCAGGCTCCGGCGGGTCGCGGCGGTGAAGTCCCACTGGCGCCGGCAACGCTTGAAGGCGGCTCGGTCGGAGGAGCTGACGAGATACTCCACAGCGGCAACCTCAGTGGGCCCGGGGCCAGGGCTCGTCGAGGGGCCATCGACAACGGTCACCGGTGCAACCGGTCATCGACTCCATCTCGTCCAGCAGGTCGCTGAACATCGCCCGCGCGGTCTCGGGATCGCCGAGCGTGCGCTGCCAGGAGTAGAAGATCCAGGCATCCGCACCATCGTCGCCACCCAGCGACGCGCCCTCGTCTGCGCGGTCCCAGCAGTAGTCGCCTCCCCGCCGCTCCACGTAGACGAGCTCACCCGGCTGCGGATCAGCGGCGAGGAGGTCGTTGAGCAGCTGCTCCCGGTCCACGACGCTCCCACGAGACTTGTCCGACACGGTGGATCCTACTCAAGACTGGGGCCGTGGGGAGGTCGACGCCGGCGCCAGCCCTCCGGCATGAGCAGGGCGGAGCCGAACCGCGTGCTGGCAGGAGGCCCGCCGTCGGGGCCCGCCGGAATCTCTGGGACGCCAGGGGGCGGCGCTGAGCGGCCGGCTGCGTCGGCGCGGGCGATGCTGGGCTCGCTGGTGCCCTCGTTGGCCATCAACGCGCGGGTATGCCGTTCGTCACCTACCTGTTCCTCACCGGACAGGGCATGGGGACGGTGCCGGCGCTGGCGCTCGGCGGCCTGTGGAACGGCCCGGGGCTGCACGGGCGCTAGCAGCCGCGCCGCTGACAGGGGGAGTCGGTGGCCAGTCGGGCGCACGGTGGCGCCGAACCCGGGCAGCGTGAGTGGACCATCCAGGAAGGTGCCGTCCTCGCGCTCGAGGACGGCATACCCCGCGGCACCCTCGACGACGACCCTGGCGATGCGCACCTCAGGTCGCTGGTGGGATGGCGCGGGCGTCCGCGCCACTGGGGAGCGGGGTGTGGGTCCGCAGTGCGAGCATCAGCGCCGCTGCGAGAGCGAGGGAGATCGCCATCAGCAGGAAGGACGCGCCGGAGGATCCCGTGCGGGCATCGAGCCAGCCCACCAGGTAGCTGCCGACGAAGCCGCCGAGGGCACCGCAGGAGTTGACGAGCGCGATGGCGGGGGCGGCCGCGTTGCTCGGCAGGAACTCGGAGATGTTGGCGAAGTACGGACCGTACGGCGCGTACATCGAGGCACCGGCGATCACCAGCAGCGGGAAGGAGAGCCAGAACCGGTCCGGTCCGAGCAGGTAGGAGCCGTAGAACGCAGCGGCTCCCAGAGCCAGCCAGGGCCACACGAACGGTGTGCGCCGCCCGGAACGGTCCGAGGCCCTGCTGTTGAGGATCATCACGACGATGGCGAGCGCGTACGGCGCGCCGGAGATGACGCCCGTCAGGCCGATGCCCTGCCCGGAGCCGGCCTTGACGATGGTCGGCAGCCAGAACACGAACCCGTAGATGCCGAGACTCCACAGCAGGTACTGGACGGACAGCAGCACGACATTGCGCGAGCGAAGGGCCGGGCCGAAGCCCGAGATCGGCGCAAGCCCCCTCTGCTCCTCGGCCAGCGCCGCCTCCACGTCGGCGCGCTCGATCGGGTCCAGCCACGCCGCGTCGCGCGGCCGGTCGGCCACCATCCGACGGAAGACGAACGCCCACACGATGGCGGGCACCCCCTCGATGACGAACATCCCGCGCCAGGAGGTCGCCTCGATGAGGTAGCCGGAGACCACGGTGAGCCACAGCACGGTGACCGGGTTGCCCAGGATGAGGTAGGTATTGGCCCGTCCCCGCTCGGCCTTGGTGAACCAGTGCGCGAGGAAGATCACCATCGCCGGTAGCACCGCGGCCTCGACGACACCGATGAAGAAGCGGATGACCAGCAGCAGACCGACGCTGGAGACAAGCCCCTGCAAGGAAGCCAGCGCGCCCCAGGACAGCAGGCTCCAGAAGATCAAGGTCCGCACGCTGCGGCGCTCGGCATACAGGGCCCCGGGGATCTGGAACAGGAAGTAGCCGAGGAAGAACGTCGCGCCGATGAGGGCTGCCACCCCACCGGTGATGTCGAGGTCTTCCTTCATCCCGCCCGCGACGGCGATCGAGTAGTTCGACCGGTCGAGGTAGGCGAGGCTGTAGGTGATGAAGACGATCGGCAGCAGGCGCGCCCACCGCTGACGTCCCATGACGGCGCCCGGGGAGCCCCCCGGTGTCGTCCCGGCCGTACTGGTCATGACGTCCTCCTTCCGGACTGGCTGGCTTCCAGCGACCTCGACTCGTGCCGGCCGCGTGAACCGGACACCGGACGGTGAGTCACTCTGCCGCTATCTGACATGATCGGCAAGGCGCCAGCGGCAGGTCATGACCGACCCGGCGCGGCCGACCCGGTCCGCGCGACGCTTCCCAGCGCGGCGGCGGCGTCTGGGTAACGGTGGTCGGCGAACGTCACCGCAGCCGTCTTTGCCGCTGTCGTCAGTATCGGCATCCGCGGCTGGTCGCTGACCATCGTCGCTGAGCCCTGCACGGCCCTGACCACCCGGTCGCGAAGACGTGCCCGGAGGGGCGCGACTGGTGCCACGGCTGGAAGCGTTCACGAGTGCTCCTCCCGCAGGCCCAGCGAGCCGGGCGCGATCACGAAGGTGGGCGAGGACCTTGGGCCCTCAGTGCATGGGCGTGGCGGGATCGTCGGCGAGCCGCTTCGTCGACTCGAGCAGCACCGCGTGCACGAACGCCTGGGGGAGGTTGCCGCGCAGCTGGCGCTGCTCGATGTCGAACTCCTCGGTGAACAGCCCCGGGGGCCCGCAGGCAGCCCGGTTGCGCTCGAAGCGGCGCATCGCCTCGGTCTGCTCGCCCTGCTGGTGGGCGGCCATTGCCAGGTGGAAACCGCACAGGGTGAACGCCCCCTCCGCGTCGGCGAGTGGCCGCCCGTCGTGGCGGAACCGGTAGACGTACCCCTTCCGGCCCAGCTCGGCGCGGACCGCCTCCACGGTGGCGACGCTGCGCGGGTCGCCCGGTGGGATGGCCCCGCGCAGGGCCGGGAGCAGCAGCGACGCGTCGACGCGCTCGTCGCTTGGGCTGCGCTGCCAGCGGCCGGACGGGTGCAGGCTGTCCGCCGCCGTCTCGGAGACGATCCGGTCGGCAAGGGCGCTCCACGCCGCGCCCTGGGCGGCGGGGGCGACGGCCCCGGCGGCACGCAGACCGGCGGCGCAGATCAGCCGGGAGTGGGTCCAGTTCTCCGGCTCGAGCTCCCAGATGCCCGCGTCCGGTTCGGTCCAGCGGGTCTCGATGGCAGCGACGCAGGTCTCCACGGCGTTCCAGTCGCCCACGTCCAGCCGGTCCAGTCTCGCGCCGGCAGCGAACAGCAGCAGCGCCTCCCCGAAGTTGTCGAGCTGGAACTGCTTGTTGACCCAGTTCCCGAGGACGTCGGAGCCGCCGGGGTAGCCCGGAAGGTCCAGGTGCCGCTCGTCGGGCACCGGGCCGCCGGTGACCGTGTATGCCGGCTTGAGGTCCGGTCCGTGCTCGTGGAGACGCCCGGACACGAACCGGATGGCGCTGTCGAGCAGGGGGTGCGCCCCGCACGCGGCGACGGCCTCGCCGACGTAGCACTGGTCGCGGATCCACGCGTAGCGGTAGTCGTAGCTGCGGCCCTCCCGCGCCCGCTCGGGCAGTGACATGGTGGCGGCCGCCACCATGGCGCCGGTGTGGCTCGTCATCCCCAACAGCACCGCATAGGACTGGCGGGCGTCGTCCGGGGCGATGGTGACCTCCAGGTCCGGGACCGCCCTGCGCCAGGCGTTCTGGGTCGCGTCCCACAGGCGGGACGGGTCGGGGGGCGGTCCCCCGAGCGCCTGCCGCGAGATCTCCAGGACGAGGTCATGGTGCCCGCCCTGCTCGACCTCGATCTGCGCCGCGAGCCACCCGTCGTCCTCGTCGTGCTTCGCGTGCTCCGCCCCGGACCAGCGCAGGGACAACGGTCCCGCGGTGGCGGTCCAGACCCCGTCCTCGCGGTGCACCTCGCTCATCGAGTGCTCGCCGAAGCCCGGCCGGACGGACAGCAGCGCCCGCACCCGGGCCGTCCCGTGCGCCGCGATGATGCGCCGCAGGACGACGACCGTGTCCGGGTCGCCGGGGTAAGCCAGTGCCTCCCGGCACTCGACGACCCCGTCCGTGCACGTCCACCGGCTGCGCCAGATGAGGGTGCCGTCCTCGTAGGACCCGCCCCACACGTACCGGTCGGCGGTCGGGCTCACCGCGTAGAGGCCGGGGCCGCCGATGAGCGAGGAGAACACGGCGTCGTCCTGCCAGCGGGGCGCGCACATCCAGGCGACCTCGCCGCGGGGGCCGAGCAGGGCGCCGCGCTCTCCGTCCGCGAGCAGCGCGTAGTCCCGCAGGACCTGCGGGGGGTATGGGAGGAGGATGCCGCCGTCACTGGTTCCTTTGCCGTGGTTGCGCTCAGCCGACCCGGAACGGCTCGGCGTCGCTCGTGCGGAGGGTCAGCCCGAGTCCCGGGGCGTCGTCCCGGGGACGCACGGTACCGCCCGACGGCGAGAGCGTGCCGTCGAAGAACATCTCCTCGATCCGCACGTGGTCGTGGAACCACTCGAGGTGCCGCAGGTTGGGGATGGTGGCGCCGACGTGGGCGTGCAGGTGCGGCCCGCAGTGGGCGGACAGCGCCAGACCGAAGGACGCCGCCACCGCAGCAGCCCGCAGCCACTCGCTGATGCCGCCGCACCGGGACACGTCGGCCTGCAGGCAGTCCACCGCTCCGGCCTGGCACATCCGGCGGAAGTAGGTGAGGTCGTAGCCGTACTCTCCCGCCGCGACGTCGGGCAGCACCGCGTCCCGGACCTCGCGCAGGCCGGCGAGGTCGTCCGAGGAGACCGGCTCCTCGAACCAGCGCACGTCCAGGTCGCGGGCCTGCTCCATGACCCGGATCGCCTGCTTGCGCTGGTACCCGCCGTTCGCGTCGACGAACAGCTCCACCTCCGGGCCCGACCGGGTGCGGACCTGGCGCATCCGGTCGAGGTCGCGGGGCACGTCATGGCCCCACGACTGCCCGATCTTGATCTTGACCCGGGGGATGCCCTGCTCCAGCCAGCCGTCGAGCTGCCGGTCGAGCTGAGCGGCGTCGTACGTCGTGAACCCGCCGCTGCCGTAGACGGGGACCTCGGCGCGCACCGCCCCGATGAGGTGGTGCAGCGGCAGGCCGAGCAGCCGCGCCTTGAGGTCCCACAGGGCCACGTCGACCGCCGAGACCGCGTAGCCGACCAGGCCCACCCGACCGGCGTTGCGCACCAGGCGCACCATGGCGTCCAGTGCCCCGCCGACGTCGAGGGCACTTCGCCCGGTGACCGCACCGGCAAGCGTGTCCCGGACGACCTGGGCAGCGGCGGCCGGGGCGTACGTCCAGCCCAGCCCGGTCACCGGCCCGGACCGGGCGAGGGCCAGCACCATCGTCGTCGAGTCCCACGTCAGCGTGCCGTCGCCCTCCGGGGCGTCCGTCGGCACGGTGTAGGCCCGGACCTCGACCGAGTCGACGCACGGTGCGTCATGGTCCGTGGGCGACATCAGTCTCCCCGGCCGGGGAGGATCTCCGCCGCCTTGGTCTTCAGCCCCTCCTTGATGACGCCCCAGCGGTTCTCGTCGCCCTTGAGCAGTGCCTTCGCGGTGTCCTTCATCTGCGCGAGCGTCGCGTGCGGCGGGATCGGCGGGACGTCGGGGTCCACGTGGACGTCGAGCACCGTGGGCCGGTCCGCGGCGAACGCGCGTTCCCAGGCCGAGGGCAGCTGCCCCGGGTCGGTGACCGTGATCGCCTGTAGCCCGAGGCTCTGCGCGAACGCCGCGTAGTCGACGTCCGGCAGGCGCTGCGACTCCTCGAACGCCGGCGACCCCTCCATGGCCCGCATCTCCCAGGTGACCTGGTTGAGGTCGTTGTTGTGCAGGACGGCGATGACGAGCCGCGGGTCGCTCCACTGCTGCCAGTAGTGCTTGACCGTGATCAGCTCGGCCATGCCGTTCATCTGCATCGCGCCGTCCCCGGCGAAGACGACGGCCGGCCGGTCCGGGTGGGCGAACTTCGCCCCGATCCCGTACGGCACACCCGGGCCCATGGTGGCCAGGGTCCCCGAGAGGGACCCGCGCATGTCGCCGGTGAACCGCAGCTGCCGGGCGTACCAGTTGGCCGAGGACCCGGAGTCGGCCGCGAGCATGGCGTTGGACGGCAGCTGCTTCGAGGCCTCGTGGAAGAGCAGCTGTGGGTTGACGGGGTCCGCGGCCACCTTCGCCTCCCGCTCCATCGCCGCCCACCAGTCCGTCACGTTGGTCTCCACCCGCTCCCGCCAGCCGCGGTCCTCGTTGCGCCTCAGGTGCGGGATGAGCGCCCGGAGCGTCTGCGCCGCGTCGCCGACGAGGTTGACCTCGTACGGGTAGCGCATGCCGATGAACTTGCCGTCGATGTCGATCTGCACGGCCCGGGCCTGGCCGAAGTCGGGCATGAACTGGGTGTAGGGGAAGTTCGAGCCCACCGTCAGCAGGGTGTCGCAGTCCATCATCAGCTCGTAGCTGGGCCTGGTGCCGAGCAGGCCGATCGAGCCGGTCACCCACGGCAGGTCGTCGGGCAGGACGTCCTTGCCCAGCAGCGCCTTCGCGGCCCCCGCGCCGAGGATCTCGGCGACCTCCTCGACCTCGCGCCGGGCTCCCCGCGCGCCCTGTCCGACGAGGATCGCCGGTTTGGAGCCGCTGTTGAGCGCGGCGGCGGCGCGGCGGACCGCGTCGTCACCGGGCGACACCTGCGGCCACTCGATGCCGAGGCTGGAGGGCACCATCTTGAACGCGTGCGTGGGAGGCGCGTACTCCAGCTCCTGCACGTCCGACGGGATGATGATCGCGGTCGGGGCCCGTTCGGACAGGGCGATACGGATCGCCCGGTCCAGCACGTTCGGCAGCTGCTCCGGGACGGTCACCATCTGGACGTAGTCCCCGGCGACGTCCTTGAAGAGGCTGAGCAGGTCGATCTCCTGCTGGTAGGAGCCGCCCATCGCGCTCTGCGCGGTCTGCCCCACGATGGCGACGACGGGCACGTGGTCCAGCTTCGCGTCATACAGGCCGTTGAGCAGGTGCACCGCCCCGGGCCCGGACGTCGCCATGCACACGGCGAAGCCGCCCCCGAACTTCGCGTAGCCGACCGCCTCGAAGGCCGACATCTCCTCGTGTCGGGACTGGACGAACATCGGGCGGTTCTCGGCGCGGCCGAACGCGGCGAGGATCGCGTTGATGCCGTCGCCCGGGAAGGCGAAGACGTGCTCCACCCCCCAGTTCCGCAGTCGTTCGAGCAGGTGGTCGGCAACGTTCGGGGCGGCCATGGCAGTCTCCATTCGTTCGGTCGGTGCGCCTCGGCGCGGGGGGATGCGGTCTGCGCCTCGGCGCGGCCCGGTATGCCGGTCAGCCACCTCCGGAGCGGGCGCCGGCGAGTAGGTGGTCGGCCGCCCGGGCAGCGACCGCCATGATCGTCAGGGCGGGGTTGGCGCTGCCCTGCGTGGGCAGCACGCTGCCGTCCGTGATGTAGAGGTTGGGCACGGCGAAGGTGCGGCACCGCTGGTCGACGACCCCGCTCGCTGCGTCCTGCGCCATCCGCGCACCCCCGACGAGGTGGGCGAACCGCTGGATCGTCATCACCTCGTCCGCCCCCGCCGCCTTGAGGATGTCCTCCATGACGGTGGTGGCCGCCGTCATCAGCGCGCGGTCGTTGTCGCCCATCGTGTACGAGAAGTTTGCGACGGGCAGCCCGTGGCTGTCCTTCTCGGCGGCCAGGGTGACCCGGTTGTGGGGGAGGGGCAGGAACTCGCACAGCGCCCCCAGGCACGCCCAGTGCACGTAGTCGCTCATGTAGCGCCGCAGGTCGGCGCCGAAGTGGCCCTGCGCCGACACGTGCTCCGCCCACGTGATCGGCAGGGGGGAGACCGTCTGCACCGAGAACCCGCGCTTGTAGGGCTTGCCCGGGTCGGTCTCGTAGAAGTCCTCGGTGCTCACCTCCGGGGGCGGACCCTTCCACATCCGCACCTCGGCGTCGAAACGCCCGCCCGTCTGCGGGGCACCCTGGACCATGAGGTAGCGCCCCACCTGGTCGAAGTCGTTGCACAGCCCGTCCGGGAAGCGGCTGGACGCGGAGTTGAGCAGCAGCCGCGGCGTCTCGATGGAGTAGCCCGCGACGGCGACCATCTTCGCGTGCTGGAACCGTTCCCGGCCGCGGTGCAGGTAGTGGACGCCGGTGGCTCGTCCGATGCGCTCGTCCACCGCGATGCGGGTGACCATCGAGTCGGCACGGACCTCCGCCCCGTGCGCGAGCGCGTCCGGCACGTGGGTGATCAACGGCGACGCCTTCGCGTTGACCTTGCAGCCCTGCAGACAGAAGCCCCGGTAGATGCAGTGCGCCCGGTGGCCGAAGCGGCCGTTCGCGATCGCGACGGGGCCCACCTTGGCGGTGATGCCCATGGCGAGCGCGCCGCGCTGGAAGACCTCGCCGTTGCCCGAGACCGGGTGCGCGGAGTGCGGGTAGGAGTGCGGGTCCCCCCACGGCCAGTGCTCGCCCGCCACCGGCAGCTCGGCCTCGATGTCCTCGTAGTAGGGCTTCAGGTCCGCGTACCGGATGGGCCAGTCCGCGCCGACGCCGTCCTCGGTCAGCGTGCGGAAGTCGCTGGGGTGGAAGCGCGGCGTGTAGCCGGCGTAGTGGACCATCGAGCCACCGACGCCGCGCCCGGAGTTGTTGGAGCCGAGGGGGACGGGGTCGTCGCCGGAGAGAACGCGCGGCTCGGTCCAGTAGAGGTGGTGCGAACCGGCTTCGTCGCTGACCCAGTCCTTCTCGGGGTCCCAGAAGGGTCCCGCGTCGAGGGCCACCACCCGCCAGCCCTCACGGGCCAGGCGTTGCATGAGGGTGGAACCGCCAGCGCCGCAGCCGACGATCGCGAGGTCGACCTCGTCATCGTCGGCGAAGCGGCGCATGTCGCGGCGCAGGGCGTGGTTGACGTCGTGGCCGTTGGCCGGCACCAGCCAGGCGGACTCGTTGCGGGAGCGGACCTTGCGGGTGCTGAGGCCCTTCACCGCGATGCCCCCGACGCCGGGCCCAGCCCGGGGCGGTGGTCGGCGACCTCGAACGGCTCGCGGGCATCGACCCCGATGTTCTTGTACCCGCGGGGGTAGGCAGGCCCCGCGAAGCCGATCTCCTCCCAGGCCCAGGGGTGGGAGTAGAAGGCGGTGCAGGCATACCGGGTCCACAGGCTCCAGACCCGCACTGCCGGCATACCGTGCCAGTCGCGTGGACCGGCCTGCTGGACCGCCCGCACCAGAGCGGTCTGCTCGTCCCACCCGGCCCCGGCGAAGCCCGGGCCGACGACCGAGCGGGCGTCGGCGTCGAGGCCTGCGAGGGAGTCGCGCCAGGCCTGCTGGTCCTCGGGCATCGTCTCGTAGTGCCACCCGTCGGTCTGGTCCTCGGCGAGGCGCCCGTCCACCATGGCCAGGACGGGCACCCGGGGCTCCGCGCGCTGGCCCAGCAGCTGGTCGAACAGCGCTGCGGCGACGGCCCCCTCGTCGGGGGTGAAGAAGCGCAGCGTCGCCGGGGCCTGCAGCCGGCCTGCGACAAGCCGGGTCGTCGGCGTGTCCCAGTGGGGCGCGAGGCCCATGACGTCCAGGCCGGGGAAGCGCCCGCCGCCGTCCTCCCGGGGGAGGGGGAGGCGGCTCACTTCTCGCGCCGCAGGACCGCGGCGAGCAGACCCATGCCCCCGACCATGGTCATCAGCAGGGGCGCGAGCAGAGGTGGCCCCATCTCGATGTTGTACCTGGCGTTGGACCAGCCGCCCGGCTTCTGCGCCACCCCGCGGGCGTGCAGGTAGGTGCCCTGCAGGCCGTTGGCGACGATCGTCGCCGAGGCGAGCGGCAGGAGGGTCTTGGCCATCCGTTTGCTGAAGACCCCCGCGACGCCGGCAACCGCGCCGACGGGGCCGAGCACCACCGGCGCCCACATCCACGGGTCACCGAAGCTGGCCTTGTCGTGCTCGAAGTAGATCTCCGCTGCGGTGATGACGGAACCGACCGCCGTCAGGGCTGACAGGCTGCGTTCGAAGTGCCCGGTCTCGACGTTGCCGAGCATCCGGTCGATGCCGTGAACCGGTCCCGACACGGGTGCGTCCGAGAGTGCGAGGTCGTTCCGGCTCAGGCCCTTGAACACCGTGGCTGGCTCCTGTCGCTGCGGCTGAGATCGTGGCGTCTACCAAGTAAACCCCGCTTAGTTGCACATGCGCAACATTTGCGGTCCCACACGCGGCGGCCGTTCACCGGCAGTCGGCGCTGTGCTCGTCCGGGGCCTCTCCGGGCTGGCCCACTCGCTGTCAGGCTAGCTCAGGGAGGACAGGCAGTCGAGGGCACGACGGGTCGGTATCATCAGCAGAGGCACTTCTCCAGAAGCGGGGTCGCGTGAGTTCTCGGTTTCAGGAGCTGGACTGGAGCCGCACACCGATCGGTGAGGTCAGCCTCCGCAGGCGCCGCGACCCGGTCACCGGCGCGGACATCTTCGAGGTCAAGCTCGGCGACGAGTTCCTCATGTCGAGCCTGTTCACCGTCGCCGAGGTCGAGGTGGCACGGCTCGCGCTGGCCCGGGTCCATGGGTCCGGGCTGGCCGTCGCGGTGGGCGGGCTGGGGCTCGGCTACACCGCCGCGGCCGTGCTGGCCGACGAGCGCGTCCACGAACTGGTGGTCGTCGACGCCCTCGAGCCGGTCATCCACTGGCACCGGCGCGGTCTGGTACCGGTCGGGCCGATCCTCACCGCAGATCCCCGTTGCCGGCTGGTCCACGGGGACTTCTTCGCGATGGCCGACGGGTCCGGGTTCGACCCCGAGGCCCCGCACCGGGTCTTCGACGCCGTCGTCGTGGACATCGACCACTCGCCCGGGCACCGGCTGGCGGAGGGGAGTTTCGGCTTCTACGGCGTGGCGGGGACGCGAGCGGTGGCCAGGCACCTGAGACCGGGCGGCGTCTACTCGTTGTGGTCCAACGACCCGCCCGACGACGCCTACCTGGCGGTCCTGTCGGAGGTGTTCGTCGACGTCGCGGGGCAGGTCGTCAGCTTCCCCAACCCGCTCCAGGACCGTCCGGCCACCAACACCGTCTACCTGGCCACCAGGCCGGGCTGACCCCCCCGGGTCTCGCCGCATGGACCGGGAGTACCGCTGCTCGAGGAGCTCGCCCGGCCTGAGAGCCGCCACCGCGACTGAGGGCCGGGAGGTCCTGCTCAGGGGGCGTCGTCGTCCAGCTCGGCGAGCTCTCGGTAGTCACCGCCTCCGGGATCGACGGTGCCCAGCAGCCCGGTCGGTTCACCTCGTCCCCCGTCTCACTCGCGAAGCTGTCAGGGCGCCCGCCAAGAAGGTCACCCGCAGGTCGGTCCCCTCGCTGAAAACACTCCTTCCCCTCCCGCGGGGCGGGGGGGCGCGGCGTCCCAGCCCGGGGTCCGAGCGCGTCCCCAGCCCGGGGTCCGAGCGCGTCCCGCACTGTTAGGGTGGCCGCCACCATGACCAGCGGCCGCGTCGTCCTGCAGGGTCCCGACGGCCACGACCTCACCGTCACCTCGGTCGTCGCCGCCCTGGGCGGCACCTTCGGTGTCAGGACCAAAGCGAGGCGCCTCGTCCGGCGGGCTCGGCTGGACACCTTCGACCGGCGCCTGTGGGGAGCGGGTCTGGTGCTCGAGCACGAGCGCGGTCCGTCGCTGGACCGGCTGGTCCTGGAACGGCCGGGGGGGAGCTCTGCGCTGACGGCACCCGTGGCGGACCGCCTGCGCTGGCCGGCGCTCGCCGGGCTGCTGCCCGCGGGTCCTGTACGTGACGCGGTGGCGCCGGTGTCCGGCATACGCGCGTTAATGGTGCATTCGCAAGAGACGCGGAACCGGAGCGCGGTGGAGCTGCGCAACGAGGACGAGAAGGTCGTCGTCCGGCTCGAGCTGGACGAGCCCGCCGGCGCCACCGCCACTCGGTCCGAGCTGAGGGTGCACGCGCTGCGCGGCTACGACAACGAGGCGCGGCGGGCGCTGCGGCTCCTGACCGGGCAGGGACTGCGGCCGGTGGAGGGCCCCGAGGAGCACGGACCCCGCTGTGGGCCCGCACCCGACGCCGGCGCCCCGTCGACGGCCCGGATGCTGCTCGCGCAGTCGATGGGGGAGTTCCTCGCCGCGATGCGCGACAACCTCCCGGGCCTGCTCGGCGATGTGGACACGGAGTTCCTGCACGACTTCCGCGTGGGGGTCCGCCGGACGCGGTCGACGCTGAAGCTGGGCCGGGCGGCGCTGCCCGGGGTCTTCCGCGACCGGTGGGAGCCGGCCTTCAAGTGGCTCGGCGATCTGACCACCCCGGTGCGGGACCTCGACGTCTACGAGCTGGGACTGCCGGAGATGACCAGCTGGCTGGTGGCAGCCGCCGGCGCGGACCTGGAACCCTTCGCCGCCCACCTGCACCGGCGCCGGGCAG
>JAABUN010006317.1_pt1 | contig 13760 bp, 11 predicted proteins | sample 5559311 | NCBI WGS metagenome assembly JAABUN01 (sample SAMN10711877, study PRJNA513370) | rock metagenome | isolation source: Antarctica rocks | place: Antarctica: Victoria Land, Siegfried Peak sud | reverse complement strand
CTCCAGTTCCTCCCGGCGGAGTGCGTAGCGGCGTTCCATCGGCGGCTCCCGGAGGGCAACTGTCCCTGGGAATCCCTTCTACCCGATGGGCTTACGCCGAACAACCACCCGACACAGTACAGCTACTCCGTTGCAGCTAATCTGTGGCCAGGACGGGGTACAGCCGGCGGAGTTTCCTACGGGCGTCGTCGGCCGTGGACTGCCAGCCCGCCCTGAACCCCCGCCGCGTTCCGGTACCGTTCCCGGGCCGCCACCACGGCCGCGAGGGCGGCCCGGTCCGGGATGAGGCGGGGAGAGGCACTGCCGGGCCAGCACCGATAGCTCGGTCTCCGCCATGTTCCGCCACGACCCGTGTCGCCGCGTGTCGTGCCACTCGATCCTTTCGGCCAGCCGCCGGGCCTCCTCGGGCGGGGACGCCTCGTACAGCGACCCCGCCGCGTGCGTGTTCAGGTTGTCCGTCACCAGCACCACCGTCGCGGCGTCCGGGTGCGACTCGTCCAGGAGCCGCTTGAGGAAGCCAGCGAAGTCGTGGGCGGTTCGTCGCTCGGTCACCTCGACCCGCCGCCGGCCGGCCAGCAGGTCGAAGGCAGGAATTAGGTTGGCCGTGCCGCCGCGGGCGTCCTCCGAGTCCTCGCGGGCCGGCGACCCCGGGCGCACCGGCAGCGGCGGCCGCACGTCGCCGAAGAGCTGCTTGCCGGCCACGTCCACGCTCACGACCGGCCGGGCCGGGCCGGGCGGCCGGTGGTACACCTCGATCGCGTCCTCCATCGCGACCCGGGTCCGGCCGGCCGGCCGGCGGCTCGGAGCACGCGAGCGGTCGTCATGGCGGCCAGGTGGAACGGTCTGGATGCGGCCGGTGGCGACGACAGGGGATCCGAGTTCGGTCGCTTCGGCCGGGTGCGATGGAACCTGACGAGTCCCACGTTCGCTCAACGGCCCGGTAAATCGGTTTTCAGCAGCGCACCGCCGCAGCGGCGGCCGCCAGCATGGCTCGCAAGAGGCCGAGTTCCACCGGAGTCAAAGTGTCAAGAAAAGCCCGGATGCGACCGGAGTCGGGAAGTGCGCCGGATTCTGCGCCGAGGCAGGAGGAGGAACCTTGAGAATACGTCAAATCACAGAGTTTCAGGGTGTGGGTTCGAGCCCCACCTTGGCCAATAGTCAGCAGTCTCGCTGAATGAACCCTGCTTCGGCCGTCAGTTTTCTACCGTCGGGGTGCCGGCCTGGTGGATGGCGGGGGTTGCCCCGCGGCAGGGCCGCGCTAAGATAAGAAGAAGGGTCCGGCGTCGGACGACTCTTCCAACTCCCGGCCGTTGCCACCCCTCCCAGTGAACTCGCATATGGCACGCGCGCCGGTCGGCCTCGGCCTCCTCTTGGCCTTGGCAATGGGCGGGACGGCGGCCGGACAGCCGTCGTATTTCGACGCCGTCGGGTACACGGCCCTTCAACAGCGCCTCGGGGCCGCGACCCCGACCGGGGCCGGAGTCGTCGTCTCGCAGATCGAGGCCGTGGAAGGCTCCGCCGGCTACCGCCCGGACACCAACCCGATGACTTTTCCGGGTAAGACGTTTAACGACATGTCCGGCGGCGGGGCGGTCAGCGGCCACGCGACCGGGGTCGGCCAGTACTTCTACGGCAACCAGAGCATCGCCCCCGGCATCACCCAGATCAACACCTACCGGATCGACGGCACCCTCGGGGCGGGGGACTGGCTCGGCCCGGCCTACCTGCGCGCGGGGACGGCGTCGGCCCCGCTGACCGACACGGGCCGGGTCCAGAACCACAGTTACGTGGCGAACGTCCAGGACGCCAACGACCCCGGGCTGTTCGAGTACCTCCGCCGGCTCGACTTCGCCGTCCGCCGGGACAACGTCGTCGCGGTGGTGGCCGTGAACAACGGGCCGGGGCCGATTCCCGGCTTGCAGGCCAACGGGTACAACACGATCGCCGTCGGGCTGTCGAACGGCCAGAGCAGTTCCGGCCCGACCACCGGGGACGTGATCGGCCGGTCCAAGCCCGACATCGTCGTCCCGCTCGGGGAAACCAGCTACGCCACCCCGGTGGTGGCCGCGGCGGCCGCCCTGCTGGTGCAGACGGCGGGGACCAACGCGGCCGCCGGCCGGGTCGAGACGATTAAGGCGGCGCTGCTGTCTGGGGCGACGATCGCCCCGTTCGCCGGCCTGGCGCAGCCGTGGACCCGGACGAACAACGGTAGTTACGTCGAGCCGCTCGATCGCCGGTTCGGGGCCGGGCAGTTGAACGTCGACGCGAGCCACCGCATTCTGAGCGCCCCACGGCAGAACGGCACCGCCCTCGCCCTCGGCGACCGAGCCGGCTGGGACTTCGGCACCCTGACCGCCGTCGGCGAGAAGCGCCGGTACTACTTCGAGGTGCCGGCGGACGCGCCCGGGGCACCCACGTCGGCCTCGGTGTCGGCCACCGTCACCTGGCTGCGGCGGTTCCCCCAGGCGAGTGCGGCCAGTTTCTCGACCCAGAACGCGACCCTGTCGGACATTGAGTTGCGGCTGTTCAACGTGGACGCCGCGTTCGCCCTCGGGACATTGGTCGACCAGAGCGTGTCCCCGATCGACAACGTCCAGCACCTGAACGCCGCCCTGACCCCCGGCCGGCGGTACGCCCTGGAGTTGACCCTGGCCGACCTGCCGTCCGGCCAGTTCGACGAAGACTACGGTTTCGCTTTTCTCACCTCGCTGACGCCGGTCCCCGAGCCGGCGGGCCTCCTGGCCGTCGCCGTGGCAGTCGGGGCGTGGCACCGGAGGCACCGGTGGATGAAGGGCATCGACCGCACAATTTTAGCGGTTGTTGCCGTCGTGGTCTTCGGCACCTGGAATGGGTTCGCGAGGGCCGACGACCCGCCAGCCGCTCCGCCGCCGGTCGGCCGGACCCAGCCGCTCTACGACATGACGAACCGGACGCCCTACGTACCCCCGCTCGTGTCGACGCCGACTACAGCCGTGCCCACGCGTACGTTCCAAACGGGCGAGATGGTGACCGTCGGCGGACCCCAATCCAAGAACTTCTACCCCGACCTGCTGATGGACGTGTATGTCGTCCCCCACCGCACCTGGCTGGAGGACGACTCGCTCGTAGCGGGGGCGGTCCACCGGTCCCTGGTCCGGTCGGACGCCGCGGGGGCACTCCCGCGAACGCAGCTGTGGCTGGCAGACCGGGCCGGGGTGTTCGACCTGATCGTCGACTACGACAACGACGGCCTGTTCTCATGGACGCTCGACGCGGTCACGGCATTCGAGGTCCTCGGCCCGCCGGCCGAGGTCCAGCCGGTTGCGATGTTGCCGACACGGCCACATGCGATCCCGCCCGGTCCGTGTCCTCTGCCCGCGGGCGGGTGTGTAACTGGGATGCGGCTGCCTTGGTCGGGGCCGGTTCCGACCATCGGTTGCGGCCGCCCCTGCCGTCCTTACCGTTGCCGGGGTATGGCTTCGTGACCCACTCGTCCCCGACCACGCGCTGGCCGCAAGCGGGTCGTGATATCGCAACCAGGCCCGCCGTCTTCTACATACACAGCTATGGACATTATACGCTACGTGGGTTTCCGCCCCGCCCTGGCCCCTCTTCTGTTCGCCCTACTCTGCCTGACGAGGGCCGGCCCGGCCGCGGCCGCCGACCCGCCGCCGAACGTCGTGCTGATCTTGGCCGACGACCTCGGGTACGGCGATCTCGGCTGCTACGGTCAGGCCAAGATCAAGACCCCGCACCTCGACCGGCTCGCCGCCGACGGCCTGCGGTTCACGCAGTTTTACGCCGGCAGCACCGTCTGCGCCCCGTCCCGGTGTGCGCTTCTGACGGGTTTGCACACCGGCCACGCCTTCGTCCGCGGGAACAAGAACCTGCCGCGGGCCGGCAACCTGCCCCTGCGGCCGGCAGACGTGACCCTGGCGGAACTCCTGCAGCAGCGCAGGTACGCCACGGCCGTCGTCGGCAAGTGGGGTCTCGGCGAGACGGGTACGACCGGGGCACCGGCCAAGAAAGGCTTCGCCCACAGCTTCGGCTACCTCGACCATAGGCACGCCCACGACTCGTACCCGGACTATCTGGTCCGCGACGGGGTCCGGGAGGCTGTTGACAACCCCCGATCGCAGACCTCCGGCGTAGCGGCCGAACGCAAGGTGTTCGCCCCGGACCTGTTCCGGGATGACGCCCTCGCCTTCCTCGACGCCCACCAGGCCGAGCCGTTCTTCCTCTACTACGCCTCGACCATCCCCCACGCCAACAACGAGCGGACGCGGGCCACCGGCCGGGGAGTCGAGGTGCCGTCGGACGCACCCTACACCGGGGAAAACTGGCCGGCCGTCGAGAAGGAGAAGGCGGCCCTCATCACCCGGTTGGACGCCGATGTCGGCCGCCTCCTGGCGAAACTCGCCGACCTGAAGCTCGACCGGCGGACGGTCGTCCTGTTCACCAGCGACAACGGGCCGCACAAGGAGGGCGGCAACGACCCCGCGTTCTTCGCCGCCGCCGGACCGTTCCGCGGGATCAAGCGCAGCCTGGGCGACGGCGGCATCCGCGTCCCGTGCGTCGTCCGCTGGCCCGGACTTGTCGCCCCAGGCCGGGTGAGCGACCATGTGTGCGCCGCGTGGGATGTGCTGCCGAGCGTGTGCGCCGCGGCCGGCGTCGCCGCCCCGCCGGGCCTCGATGGGGTGTCGTTCCTGCCGACCCTGACCGGGGCGGGGCCGCAGCCGACGCACGAGTTTCTGTACTGGGAGTTCCACGAAGGCGGGTTCAACCAGGCGGTGCGGTACGGCAACTGGAAGGCCCACCGGACCGGCCTGGATGGTCCGATCCGCTTGTACGACGTGGTCGCCGACCCTGCAGAGGCGCGGGACGTGGCGGCCGCGAATCCGGCCATCGTGGCGGCGGTCACCGAGTACCTGAAGACGGCCCGGACGGATTCGGCGGAGTTTCCGGTGGGGAAGAAGTAGGGGGAATTTACCGGGCTGCACCCACCGATGTTCATCGGTGGGCTTTCAGCCTTCTAACTATCGGCCTTGCTTTCATTTGAACCGGACCGGTTTCGCCGCCGCCGCCGCCAACCGGGCCAGGTACTCGGCCCGCGGTATCTCGACGGCCCCCATCGTCGCCGTGTGGTCGGTCACCATCTGCGTGTCGAACAGCGTAAAGCCCCGCGCCCGGAGGCGGTCGGTCAGGGCGACGAGGGCGACCTTGCTGGCGTCCGTCGCCCGGTGGAACATCGATTCGCCGGCGAACAGTCCGCCGACCGCCACGCCGTAGATGCCGCCGGCCAACTGCCACCCGCCGTCCATGCCCGGTAGCCAGGTCTCGACGCTGTGGGCCGCGCCAACGGCGTGCAGGTCGGTGTACGCCTCGATCATCTCGTCGGTGATCCAGGTGCCGTCCGTCCGGGTCGTGGCACACGCCTCGATCACCTGCCGGAACGCCTGGTTTACCGTGACCCGGAACTTGCCGGCCTTGATGGTCCGGGCCAGAGACCGCGAGACGTGGATGCGGCCGAGGTCGAACACGCCACGGGGGTCGGGACTCCACCACAGGATCGGGTCGCCGGGGCTGAACCAGGGGAAGACGCCGTCGGCATACGCCCGGACCAGGGTGGCCGGCCTCAAGTCGCCGCCGACGCCGACCAGCCCGTCCGGCCCGGCGGCGGCCGGCGGGTTCCAGTAAGGGGCGTCGGGAAGGCCGGGGGTCACGGGTCGTCTCGGCGGGATTCGGCGCGGTCGTTCCGGCCAGTTTACCCGACCCGGCCGGCCGGCGGAAAACCTCCCCCGGCCGGCGCTTCGGACGTGGCACCGGGGGGTGGAAGTTCGTACAATACAGGCGTAGAAACACACCCGCTCCCGGCCGCCGGAGAGTCTTGCCCCACCGGCAGTTGCGTCCGGTCGGCCGGGCCTGGTCGTCCGACGCGGAGGAGGCTCCTTTGGCGAATCCCGTTTCCCCCCCTGCCGGCCCGCCCGGTGCCCTGGTCATCTCGCCTGGCGACGCCCCGATCGACGGCCTCGAGATCGTCGACGAGTTGCGCGACAGTTACCTCGCCTACGCCCAGTCGGTCATGGTCAGCCGGGCGTTGCCCGACGTGCGCGACGGCCTCAAGCCCTCGCAGCGGCGCATCTTGGTGGCCATGAACGACCTGAATCTCGGGCCGTCGTCGGCCACGACCAAGTGCGCCGGCATCATCGGCGAGACGATGAAGCGGTATCACCCGCACGGCGACGCGAGCATCTACGACACGCTCGTCCGCATGGCCCAGGAGTGGGTGCTGCGGACGAAACTCGTCCACGGCCAGGGGAACTTCGGCTCGGTCGCCGGCCTCCCCCCGGCCGCCCACCGGTACACCGAGGCCAAACTGACCCCGGTCGCCGCCGAGATGCTGGCCGACCTCGAATCCGACACCGTCGACTTCATCGACAACTACGACGGCAAGTACCGCGAGCCGCTGGTGCTGCCCGGCAAGTTCCCGAACTTGCTCGTCAATGGGTCGGACGGCATCGCCGTCGGCATGGCGACCGACATCCCGCCGCACAACCTGACCGAAGTCTGCAACGGCCTCATCCGCCTGATCGCCGACCCGGACATGACCCTCCCGGAACTGGTCGAGATCATCCCCGGCCCGGACTTCCCCACGGGGGGTATCGTCATGGGCCGGCACGGCATCGCCCGCGGGTACATGGGCGAGCGGAGCCGGATGACGCTGCGGGCGCGGGCCGACATCATTGAGGAGGGCAAGGGCAAGACGCCGAGCATCCTCATCCGCGAGGTGCCGTTCCAGGTGTCGCGGAACAAGCTGGTCGCCGACATCGGGCAACTGGTTAAGGACGAGCGGATCAAGGACATCTCGGACGTGCGTGACGAGTCGGCCGCCCGCAACGGCGAGCCGGTCCGCGTCGTCATCACTCTCAAGCGGAACGCCGACCCGCACCTGGTGCTTAACCAGTTGTACCAGTATTCGCCGCTGCAGAAGACGATCTCGATCGGGATGTTGGCCCTCGTCGACGGCCGGCCGCGGTTCCTGTCGCTCAAGGAGATGATGCAGAAGTACCTCGACCACCGGGTCGAGGTCATCCGCCGGCGGACGATGTATCTGCTGCGCGAGGCCAAGCGGCGCGGGCACATCCTCGAAGGGCAGTTGATCGCGATTTCGTCGCTCGACGAGGTCATCCGCATCTGCCGCACGTCGCCGAACCGCTCCGAGTCGAAGCTGCGGCTGCAGCAAATGGCCGTGCCGGCGGAAGTCCTCGAACGGGCCATTGGTGAGGCGGCCTTCGCCGCGCTGCGCGAGGAACTCGGGCTGACGGCCGCGTACACCATGACCGAGGCCCAGGCCGAGGCGGTGGTGCGGATGCAACTGGGCCAGTTGGCGGCCCTCGAAAGCGGGGCGATTCTCGAAGAATACCTGCACCTGCGGACCCTGATCCGCGGGTACGAGGAGTTGCTGGCCGACGACGCCCGCGTGAAGGCGATCATCGAGCGAGACCTGGTCGAGATGCGGGACAAGTACGGCGACGCCCGGCGGACGGAGATCACCGACGACGGCGGGGATGTCGACTACGAGGAGCTGATCTCCGACGACAAGACGGTGGTCAACATCTCGCACGGCGGGTTCCTCAAGCGGATGCCGGTCGACACGTTCCGCACCCAGAACCGCGGCGGCAAGGGCGTCACCGGCGGCACCCGCGACGACGACTTCGTCGAACACCTGTTCCTGGCCACGCTCAAGAGCTACCTCTTGTGCTTCACCGACCGCGGCCAGGTCTATTGGTTGAAGGTGTACAAGATTCCCGAGGCGACCCGCACCAGCGCCGGCCGGTCGATTGCGAATGTGCTGAGCCTGCGGCCCGACGAGAAGATTTCGAGCGTCATCCCGGTCCGGGAGTTCACCGGCGGCCACCACCTGCTCATGGTCACCCGGCGGGGGCTGGTCAAGAAGTCGGCCTTGTCCGACTACGGCCGCGTCCGGGCCGGCGGCATCATCGGCATCCACCTCGAAGACGGCGACGCCCTCATCGGCGTGGCCCTGACCAAGCCGGGCGACGAGATCGTCCTCTCGACCCGCCGGGGGATGGCGATCCGGTTCCGCAGCGACGACGCCCGGGAGATGGGCCGGAACACCCGCGGCGTCAAGGGGATCAACCTGGCCGCCGGGGACGAACTCGTCGGCATGGCCGTCACCGACCCGGACGGGTTCCTGCTCACCATCTGCGAGAAGGGGTACGGCAAGCGGACGCCGTTCGGCGTCAACGCCCCGCCGGTCCCGGTCGATGGCCTGAACGGCCTCCTCGACCCCAACGGCGAACTCGACGACGAACCGCCGGCCGACGAGCCGGACGAGGCCGACGCCGAGGTGGAAGCCGACCCGGCCGACGACGGCGGGGACGAGGCGATCGAGCGCGGCGGGATGCGCTACCGCCTCCAGCGCCGCGGCGGCAAGGGGTTGAAGGACGTGAAGGTGACGGACAAGAACGGCCCGGTCGTCGGCATCGCGGCCGTCCGGCCCGGCGACGAGGTGATCCTGATTACTGCCCAGGGGATGGTCACCCGGTCGAAGGTCGACGACATCCGGCTGGTCGGCCGGAACACCCAGGGCGTGCGGGTGATGAACCTGGCCGACCGGGACACCATCGCGACGTTCGCCAAGGTGGCGTCCGAGGCCGTGGCCGACACGGCCGTCGCCCATGTGGAGTAGCCCAATGCGCTTCCTCATCACCGGCGGGTACGGGTTCATCGGGGCGTGGATCGCCCGGACGCTGTTGGCCGACGGGGCCGGCGTGTACCTGTACGACCTGCGCGAAGACCCCCGCCGGCTGCGGCTGATCCTGAGCGAGGACGAGGCCGGCCGGTGCGTGTTCGTGCCGGGGGACGTGACCGATGGCCCGCGGTTGACCGCCGCCATCCGCGACCACGGCATCACGCATGTGATCCACCTGGCCGGGCTGCAGGTGCCGACGTGCCGAACGAACCCGCTCCTCGGGGCGACGGTCAACGTGTTAGGCACCCTGGCCGTGTTCGAGGCGGTGAAGGCGACCGGCGGGCAGGTGAACCGCGTCGTCTACGCCAGCTCGGCCGCCGTGTTCGGGTCGCCCGACAAGTACCCGGCCGGCCCGCAGCCGGACGCCGCCCCGCTCATCCCCAGCACGCACTACGGCGTGTTCAAGGTGTGCAACGAGGGGAACGCCCGCATCTACTACCAGGACCACGGCATCTCGAGCGTGGGACTCAGGCCGTGGACGGTCTACGGCCCGGGCCGCGACTTGGGCATGACCAGCGACCCGACCAAGGCGATCAAGGCGACGCTCCTGGGCCGGCCGTTCGCCATCGGGTTCGGCGGCTGGACCGACTTCCAGTACGTCGCCGACGTGGCGCAGGCGTTCATCCTGAGCGCGACCCGGCCGTTCACCGGGGCCGGGGCGTTCAACCTGCGTGGCGACGTGGTCACGCTGGCCGAGTTCCACGCCACGCTTTCGCGGGTGCTACCGGCGGCTCTCGACCTGGTGTCGATCGGGACGACGCAGATCGCCATCGCCTACGACCTGTCCGACGACGGCATCACGGCGGCGCTCGGGCCGCTGCCGAAGACATCGCTCGAAGCCGGCATCCGCGAGACGGTCGAGGTGTTCACCCGGCTGCGGGCCGAGGGGCGGCTCGACGCGGCCGAACTCGACGCGGTGCAGCCCTTAAGGGTGAAGGCGATCGACGAAGTGTGACCCGGCTACTCCGCCGGCAGCCCGGCCCCGTCATTCGGCAATAACGCGGCCCGCCACAGCTTCGGGTCGATGCCGCTCGCCACGCTGCGGACGCTGCCGTCGGCCAGGCCGACCGTGACTCCCCAACGCTGGAAGCCTTGTGCCAGGTCCGGGTCACAGTCGACTTCGACCGGTGCGGCTTGGAACGTCGGCCCGGTTCCGTCGGCCGCCGGCAGCTTCTGGCCGAAGTAGGCCGCGACCGTCGCCGTTCGGTCCGCCGGGTCGCCGGGACGCGAGATTTGGGGCGACACGAAATGCGACCCGCCCCAGTGTCGCACGCCGGGGAGGACCGGGCTGTTGCCCGGCCCACACCGCCCCCGCTTGGTGGCCAGCAGCAGAGTCACCGAGGTGCCGTCCGGGAACGAGGTCGCCAGGCTGGCCCAGCCGTCGATAGCCCCCGCCTTGGCGAAGTCCGGGCCGAACACCTGGACGTTGAACGCGACGTTCCCGACCCCAATGTCGAGCGGTGGCACCCGGCCGCCGACATGGGACGGGTCGTTCGGCGACGTGTACGCCGGCACGACGTGCGACTGCCACGGGTACGGATCCGCTACGTTGAACTTCGGGAAGAGCGTGGCCAACGCAGGCTGTTCCAGTTGGGGCAGGAGCCAGGCCGCGGTGGGCAGAAGCTGGTCGTACCCGTTCGGGTCCTTGTATATCCCGACGAGCGGCGGCAGCCGGCCGTGCTGGGCCTGGTACGCCTGGGCCGCCAGCCCGACCTGCCGCAGGTTGTTCTCATCCACCGCCCGGCCCGCCCGCTGCCGGACCTTTTGCACCGCCACCAACAGCAGGGCGAACAGCACGGCGGCGATGGCGACGACGAGCAGCACTTCGAGCAGTGTCTTGGCGGGCCGAGGCCGGCGGTGAGGAGTCACGACAGACCCTCTGGTGATCGGGTGTTATGAGCGTAACAGAACGGATCGCGTACACCAGACCCATCGCTCTCGAACAATCTGCTTCGCCCGTCCCCCGCGGTTGCGGCCGGCGGCCGGCGGCGTTAGACTATCCGCGTCCCGCCATATGCCCCGCCTTCCCTCGGCCCGAGGGTCCGCCCATGCCTGTGTTACCCGTGTTCGGCCGTCGCGTCGGATTGGCCGCCGTCCCCGTGGTCCTGCTCTTGACTGCCGCCGTGGGGCTGGGTCAGCAGCCGTATGTCCCGCCGGCGGCCCCCCCCGCGTTCGACCCCCGTCGGCCGGCCGGAGCCAACGCCGGCACCCCCGCCTACGAGCCGTGGGAGTTGGACGAGTGCCGGACCTGCGGCCACAAGTTCCCCATCTCGCTGCGGGCCGAGAACTGCCCGAAGTGTAAGGCGGCCCTCGCCTCCGGCAACACCAGCAACTCGGACGACGACCCGCCGACCCGGGTCCGCGCGCGGTCCGCCCGGTCGATCATCTGGCTGGTCGTCCTCGGCGTGTCGGTACTCGCCGCGGTCGTCCGGTACGGCATCAAGTTCGCCGTCGCCGCCGGGTCGCCGAAGGAGTCGCGGCCGAAAAAGCGGGCCAAACCACGCCGGCCGCCGCCGCCGGAATACTTCGACGACGAGGAAGACGACGCGCCGCCCCGTCGGTCGGCCCGGGCGAGTGACGACGTGGACGACCGGCCGGCCCCGAAGCGGGCGCGGGCCGTCCCGGACGACGGCGATTCCGGGTTCGAGGTAGTCGACGCCCCGCCGCCGCAACTGGCCCGCCGGGCGACCCGTCCGGCCGCGGCCCCCGCCCCGCCCCGGCCGAGCGCGCCGGCGGCCGACTCGCCGTTCGAGGTGGTCGACGACGACGCCCCGCGGCGGCCCCGGCCCCGGCGAGACTAAGTGGCCCCTACAAGTCCCACGTCCCCGTCTTCGGCTTCTTCTTCCGCCGCGGCTTGTCCGCGGCCCGCATCGGCTTCGTGGGTGTGGCCTTCGGCGGCGGGTCGCCGATGACGACCGGGTCGAGGGCGTCCACCGGCGACTCGGCGGCCAGGCCCGGCATCTCCAGGGTGTCCGCCTCGGCCGGGGCCGCCGGCCCGCCGACCGGGATTTCGGCCGGCACGTCCGCCAGGTCGGGCAGCTCCGACTTGTGTCCCAGCCCTTCCCCTTTGGCCCGCAGCAGGAGGCGGATGGCCACCTCGCCGAACCGGAAGTTGTCGCGGAGGTTCTTGAGCAGGTAGCGCAGGTACGGCGGCTCGAACAGTTCGGGGCCGTTGGTCATCAGCACGATCGTCGGCGGGTGGACATCGGTCTGGGTGGCGTAGTAGACCCGCGGCAGCTTGTTCAGCCGGGTCGGCGGGGCGTTGACCAGCATGGCGTGTTGGACGACGCGGTTCAACTCGCCGGTCTTGACCCGCCGGCCGGCCTGCTTGTGCAACTGCTGGGCGAGGTTCAGTAGGCGATACACGTTCTTGCCGCTCTTGGCCGTGATGAACGCGATCGGCACGTAGTCGAGCATGGCGAACACGGTCCGCAGGTACGTCGCCCACTTCTCGGTCGGGATCGTGTCCTTGGCCAAGTCCCACTTGTTGACGACGAAGATGGCCGGCTTGTTGTTGACCAGGATGTACTCGGCCAACTGCTTGTCGACCCGGCTGACCCGCAGGCGGGGGTCGAAGAAGTGCAGCACGACATCCGCCCGGCGGATCGACCGCTCGGCCCGGTGCAGGCTGTAGAACTCGACGCTGGTTTCGAGGCTGCTTTTCTTCCGCACCCCGGCCGTGTCGATAGCCAGGAACACCTTGTCGTCCCGCTCGAACCGCACGTCGATCGAGTCCCGCGTCGTCCCGGCGACCTCACTGACGATCACCCGGTCGGCCTGGGCCAGGCTGTTGATGAACGTACTCTTGCCGACGTTCCGCCGGCCGACGATGGCGACCTTGAGTTCGACCGACCGGGGGGCGACGTTTTCCGCGTCGGACGGCGGCAACTTCTCGACGATCGAGGCGAGCAAGTCCTCCCGGCCGATCTTCTGCTCGGCCGACACCTTGACCGGCTCGCCGTACCCGAGCGGGTAGAAGTCGCTGACGGCCGAGTCGAACTTCGGGTCGTCGGCCTTGTTGGCCACGAACACGACCGGCTTGGCCACCACCCGCAACCGCGCGGCGACCATCTGGTCGAGCGGGACCATGCCGTCGCGGATGTCGACGACGTACACGACCACGGCGGCGTCGTTGATCGCCACCTGAATCTGGTGTTCGACATCGGCGGTCAGGTTGTCGGCGTCCTGGATGCCCATGCCGCCGGTGTCGACCAGGTCGAAGTAGCGGTCATCGACGCACAGAGTGGTCGCCACGCGGTCGCGGGTGACGCCGGCGGTCGGGTCGACGATGCTGATCCGCCGGCCGGCCAGCCAGTTGAACAGCGACGACTTGCCGACGTTCGGCCGGCCGACGATGGCCACGACGGGCAGGGGCACGGGAACCTCTTCGAGTAGGGGATAGGGGTTAGGGAAAACCCTAGCCGGACCGTTAGTGGAGTTTGTTGGTGAGAGCGGCGGCCATCTTGTGGACCTCGACGGCTAGCGCGTGGCAGGCGGCAGTCGATTCGGCGGTCAGAAACCCGAGTTCGACGGCCAGACAGAGTTGGCTCTGGCATTCGGCGAGCGAGCCGCGGGCGATCGACAGGAAGTGGGCGAACTCCCGTCCCTGCCGGGCGTGCCCCTCGGCAATGTTCGACGACACCGACACGGCCGCCCGCCGCAACTGACTAGTCAGTCCGAACCGCTCATCCGCCGGGAACGCGCGGGTCAATACGTTAGGAGTTACGCAGTTGGTGCACGAGCGCATCGCTTTCGGTTGGTTTGGTCGGTTTTCGCGCCATTAATTCGCCTATAGCCGCGCGGTTTCGTTGCCTGATGTCGAGAGATCGGCAGTTCACGTCCCCAACTGCGTAACTCCTAACGTATATCAGTTTGGCGAATAGGATCGCCTTTTGCCACACGACCAAGTCACGGAAGTTCTGGATCGGCCCGCTCATTCTGTCCTGTTCCGTCTCCATACTTCCTCGTTTTCCCTATCCCCTGCCCCCTGTCCCCCTATCCCCTA
>JAABUN010006316.1_pt1 | contig 13761 bp, 11 predicted proteins | sample 5559311 | NCBI WGS metagenome assembly JAABUN01 (sample SAMN10711877, study PRJNA513370) | rock metagenome | isolation source: Antarctica rocks | place: Antarctica: Victoria Land, Siegfried Peak sud | reverse complement strand
GGAGGCGACCTGCTCGACGACGCCATCGTCGAGCGCCGCGCCCGACTCGGGCAGGTCGAAGCCGCCCTCGAAGGCGAGCTTCGGCTTCACCGTGACGTCGACGCCCGCGTTGGCCTCGGCGAAGATGTCGTCGAAGGCCTTGTCGACGGACCCCTTCAGCATGAAGGTGCCGGCGACCATCGCGACCCCGAGCAGGATCGCGAACGCGGTCAGCGCCCCGCGCAGCTTCCGCGCGGCCAGGCCCCGCAGCGCGAGGGCGAGCATCCGGCCTAGGGCTCCCGCATCAGCTCGATCACGTCGTCCTCGCCCCCGATGCGCTCGTCGGCCGCGACCTCCCCGTCGGCGAGCACGATCACCCGGTCGGCGTAGGCGGCGACCTTGGGGTCGTGGGTGACCACGACGACCGTCTGGCCGAGCTCATCGACCGAGCGACGCAGCAGGTCGAGCACCCCCGCGCCGGACTTCGAGTCGAGGTTCCCGGTCGGCTCGTCGGCGAAGACCACGGCGGGGCGCGCGATCAGCGCCCGCGCGACCGCGACCCGCTGTTGCTGGCCACCCGAGAGCTCCGCCGGGCGGTGGCTGCTGCGGTCGGAGAGCCCAACCGTCTCGAGGAGCTCGTCGCGCCACGCCCCGTCGACGTCCCGCCCCGCGATCTTCAGCGGGAGCTCCACGTTCTCGGCGGCGTCCAGCACCGGGACGAGGTTGAAGAACTGGAAGATGAAGCCGAGCTTCTGGCGTCGCAGCGCCGTCAGGCCCTTGTCGTCGAGATCGGTGACCTCGATTCCGTCGATCCAGGCCCTGCCGGCGGTCGGCTTGTCGAGCCCGGCCAGCAGGTGCATCAGGGTCGACTTGCCGGACCCCGATGGCCCGACGATCGCGGTCAGCTCCCCTGCCGGGAATTCGAGGGAGACCCCGCGCAGCGCGTCGACCGCGGCCGCTCCCTCGCCGAAGCGCCGACCCAGCGACTCGCACGAGACGATCGCCCGAAGCTCTGCGGATCGAGCGGCTGCTTCCATGGCCGCCGAGGTTATCGCCGCCCTGGCGAGGCGAGCGGGCGGTGCGCCTTCGCCGCCTGTGGAAGCATGCGCGGCGATGAGGGTGCTCGCTTTCAGCGACCTGCATCAGGACCTGGAGGGGGCGCGCTCGCTCGTCGAGCGCAGCTCGAGCTTCGACTGCGTGATCGCGGCCGGCGACTTCGCCTCGGTGCACGAGGGCCTGGAGGAGACGATCGGCGCGCTCTCCCCGATCGAGGTCCCGACGGTGCTCGTCCCCGGCAACAACGAGACCGAGGAGGCCCTGCGCGAGGCCTGCGCGAGCTGGGCGGCCGCGACCGTCCTCCACGGCGAGGCCACCGAGATCGGCGGCGTGGAGCTCTATGGCCTCGGGGCCGGCGTGCCGACGACGCCGTGGGACTGGAGCTTCGACCTCGCCGAGGACGAGGCCGCCCACCGCCTCCGCGACTGCCCCGAGGGCGCCGTGCTCGTCGTCCACTCCCCGCCCCAGGGACACTGCGACCGCAGCTCCGGCGGCGAGCACCTCGGCAGCCGCGCGATCCTCGACGCGATCGCGCTGAGGCAGCCGCCGCTCGTCGTCTGCGGGCACATCCACGAGGCGTGGGGCGAGCGCTCGCGGATCGGACCCACCGAGATCGTCAACCTCGGCCCGACGGGAACCGAGCTCGAGATCCAGCCCTGAGGAGGAGCCATGGCCTACGACACCCCGAAGCTGCCGAAGAAGATCTACGAGAAGGAGCTCCATCGCCTCCAGGTGGAACTGGTGCGGATGGTCGACTGGGCCCAGCGCGAGGGCGCTCGGATCGCGCTCGTCTGCGAGGGCCGCGACGCCGCCGGCAAGGGAGGCGTGATCAAGCGCATCACCGAGAACCTCTCCCCCCGAATCGCCCGGGTGGTGGCGCTGCCGGCACCGACCGAGCGCGAGAAGACGCAGTGGTACTTCCAGCGCTACGTCCAGCATCTCCCCGCGGCCGGTGAGCTGGTCGTCTTCGACCGCTCCTGGTACAACCGCGCCGGCGTCGAGAAGGTGATGGGCTTCGTCACCCCGGAGGAGCACCGGCGCTTCCTCCAGCAATGCCCGACCTTCGAGCGGATGCTGGTCGACGACGGGATCATCCTGATCAAGTACTGGTTCTCCGTCTCCGACAAGGAGCAGGAGAAGCGCTTCGAGGCGCGCATCGACGATCCGCTGAAGCAATGGAAGCTCTCGCCGATGGACCTCGAGTCGCGCAGCCGCTGGGTCGACTACTCGCGCGCGAAGGATGAGATGTTCGTCCACACCGACACCCAGGAGGCGCCCTGGCACGTGGTCGAGTCCGACGTGAAGAAGAACGCGCGGATCAACTGCATCAGCCATCTGCTCGCCGCCGTCCCCTACGTGGCGAAGAAGGGCAAGCGCGTGAAGCTCCCCAAGCGCCAGGACGAGGCGGGGTACGAGCGGCCCCCTGAGGACCTCTACACGCGCGTCCCCGACGTCGCCGCGGAGCTGCTCGCCAAGAAGAGTTAACGGTTGTGTCACACGTCGGACCGCGAATCGGGCAAGATGAACGGCGTGGAACGAGCCGGGGAGTGTCGATGAAGCAGCGCAGGGGAATGGTCACGGGGCTGATCGTCGCCCTGCTGATCGTCGTAGCCGGGGTTGCGATCGCGATCGCCGCCGGTGGCGGCAAGGAGCAGGGCCGGATCGGTCCGAGCACCGCGATTCAGCCGAGCGGGCGCAAGCTCGACCCCACCGGCAAGACGACGAAGCTCGGCAACCTGCCCACGGGCGGCGGGCTGACGCGCGACGGCGGCTTCCTTTGGACCCTCTCGGCAGGCCGCGGGGCGAACGACGTGCGCATCGTCCGCGTGCTGCCGAAGAAGCGACACTGCAAGGCCGGCAAGGGAGGACGCGAGTGCCGCCGAGACAGGCGCTCGGTCGGCGAGGTCGTGCAGAAAATCAAGATGCCCGGGCTGAGCGGCGGGATGGCCATGGACCCGACCAACAACCTGGCCTACGTCTCGGGGACGCCAGCCACGGAGCACTCCGACGGAGCCGTGCCCGACAGCGTCCCGGGCAAGGAGGGGGACGTCATCCACGTGTTCTCCTACAACCGCAAGAGCGGCAAGGCGAAGCGCCGCGGCGTGATCGAAGTTCCGCCCCCGCCGGGGACCCTGCCGCCGCAGAGCTTTCCCCCGACGAGAACCGAGCCGATCTCGTGGCCGCGTGACCTCGCCGTCTCCCCCGACGGCACCCAGCTTCTCGCCGCGCTCAACCTCGCCGACGCGGCCGCGATCGTCGATCTGAAGAGCCGCGAGGTCTCCTACACGAGGACCGGCCGCTACCCCTACGGGGCGGGGATCACCAACGACGGCAAGCTCGGCCTCGTCACCAGCGAGACCGAGGGCAAGGTCTCCGTCCTCGACATGGCGAGCGGCCAGAAGGTCAAGGACATCACGGTCGGCCCGCACCTCTCCCATCCCGAGAGCATCGCGATCGACCCGCGCAAGCCGCTCGCTTACGTCGCGGTCACCAACCAGGACGTGATCGCGGTCATCGACACGGAGAAGCTCGAGGTCGTGCGCACGATGTCGGTCGAGCGGCCGCAGGGGATCGGGACGAGTCCCGTCCATCTCAGCGTGACCGACGACGGCTGTCGCCTGCTTTCCTCCAACTCCGGCGAGGACGCGATCGCGATTTTCGCCCTGCGGACGGCGCCCAAGTGCGAGGATCGCCGCGAGCACGCGTCGCGGCTCGCCGCCCGGGCCGACAAGATCGTCCAGCACGAGGCCGGGGTCGGGCTCGAGCAGGCCAACTCGACCGAGGCCGAGGCCGCCGAGGTCTTCGGCGACGAGGCCGAGGAGGTAGCCGAGGCCAACGTCGCCGAGGCTCCCGCACGCCGCAAGACCAACCGATTCGAGCTGATCGGCCGGATCCCTGTCGCCTCCTATCCCGCGGCAGCGTTCGCGACCCCGCAGGGCGCCGGCTACAGGCGGATGGTGTGGATCGCCGCCAAGGGCCTGGGCGCAGGGCCCAACGACGCCGACGGACGGACGCTCGAGGAGGACACCGGCTCGGCGACCTCCGGGGCCCCGGCCCGCTACCGCTTCGACTACCTGCCCTCGCACACCTTCGGAATGTCGGGGGTCCTGCGGTTTCCGACCGACGAGAAGATCGAGCGCCTGACGCCGAGGGCCGCACGCCAGATCCGCCCGACGAACGCGCAGAAGCCGCCGGCTGACACCCCGCTGACGGAGGACGGTCCGATCGACCACGTCTTCTACGTCGTCCGCGAGAACCGCTCCTACGACCAGATCCTCGGCGATGACCCCCGCGGGGACGGTGACCCGAAGCTGACGCTGTTCGGCAAGAAGATCACCCCGAACGTGCACGCGCTCGCTCGCCGCTTTCCGCTTCTCGACCACGTCTACGCCAACTCCGAGGCCTCCATCGACGGTCACTTCTGGACGTCGGCGGGCGCCGTCTCCGATTACGTGGTCAAGAACTGGCACGCCAACTACGCCGCCCGCGAGCGTCCCTACGACTTCGGCGTCTACTCCGTCACGTGGCCCTCGCAGCGCTTCCTCTTCGACCAGGCGGCAAGGCAGGGCATCCCCTATTTCAACTACGGCGAGGCCATCGCGGGGACGGTCCCGCTCAACGACCTCGACCGCACGCCGGAGGAGACCGCCCAGGTCGTGGGCAAGTTCTCGAAGTCGGACCTTGGACCCCTCACCCCGGGGCCGCAGCCGAGCCCACCCAGCCCCTGTTACTCGAATGACGCCTCGATCGGGCGCAACGTGATCACGATGCAGGACAACTTCGATGGGAGCCTGCCGCCCGACGTCAGCCCACTCAACACCGAGAGCCGCTTCAAGTGCTTCAAGCAGCGCTTCAACCAGCAGCTCGCCTCCCCCGCGGGCGTCCCCGACTTCAACTACATGGTGCTGCCGAACGACCACACCGAGGGAACGAGCCCCGGGCGGCGGACCCCGAACGCGATGATCGCCGACAACGACCTCGCGGTCGGGGAGATCGTCGACCTGATCAGCCACTCGCCGATCTGGAAGAACTCGCTGATCCTGGTGATCGAGGATGACTCCCAGGACGGGGCCGACCACGTCGACGCTCACCGCATTCCAGCGCTCGCGATCAGCCCCTACACCAAGCGGGGCGCGGTCGTCCATGACCGCTACGACTTCCTCTCGTTCATCCGGACGCTCCAGATCCCGATCGGGATGAAGCCCCTGAACCTGTTCGACGCGACTGCGGTTCCGCTTTACAACGCCTTCGACGGTAATCCCAACGACAACGACGAGCCCTACAACGCGATCGTGCCCGCCGTCGACCGCAATGAGCGCAACCCGGAGAACGCCGTTGCGGCGAAGCAGTCGGCGGCGCTGCCGCTGACGCTGACCGACCGGGTTCCCCAGGCGATCCTCGACCGGATCCTCTGGAAGTACGTGCACGGGGTCAACTCCACACCGCCGCCGGCTGGGCCGAATGCCTCCGGGATCGACACCGCGGCGTGGCGCAATAGCGAGGCCGCCGACGTCGCCGAAGGGCTCGCCGAGGTGCGCGCCGAGCTCCTCGACGTCTACCGCGAGCAGTACGGGGCGGCGGCGGTACGCGGAGCGGGCAAGCAGCTCAGGCTTCCGCGCGGCGGCGCAGCCGACGCCGACGGCTGAGCGGGTCGCGCCGCGCCGGCGTTGGATCCGGTGCGAGTTCTCCCGTGGCAGAAGTCATCGTGCCGTTCGACTACGTCGATGCCTCGAAGTCCGCGACCTTCGGCATCTCGCTCGTGATCCGCTGCATCGTCCCGAGGAACCGGTGCATCTCGGGGTAGACGATCGGCTTGCCATTGTTGAGGACGGCCACCGAGATCGCGCGTTGCGGGTCGGCCCAGGCGAGCATGTTGGTGAAGCCGAGGTGGCCGAAGGCGTGCTGGGTGTCGCGGCCGTAGAGGCTGAGGAGACGCGCGCCGAGCATCAGCCCGTATGAGAAGCGAGTGGGGAAGCCGAGCGAGAAGTCGATCTCGAGGTGGGAGCGCTCGACGAGCGCTCGGCGGATCGTCTCCGGCTCCATCACCCGCACCCCGTCGAGCTCGCCCTCGCAGCGCATGATCTCGAAGAAGCGCGAGAGCTCGTTCGCCGTCGTCACGGTGTTCGCCGCCGGGACGATGCCGGTCAGGTAGCGCGGGTCGTTCGTGAGCTTCACGAGGTCGTCCAGCCCGACCCCGAGGGCGCGGCTGAGCAGGTTCGAGAGCGGCGGTGCCGTGGGCGGCCCCGTGACGTAATTCAGGGCCACGCGCCCGACGTCCTCCTCGGCGACGCCGTAGTTGGTCCAGCGGAAGCCGAGCGGGTCGAGGAACTCCTCCGCGAGGACGGCGCGGATGTCCTTGCCCGTGACGCGCCAGACGACCTCCCCGAGGATGAAGCCCCCGGAGACGGCGTGGTAGGCGAGCAGCCGCCCTGGCTTCGCGAACGGCCGCGCGTCGCTGAGCGCCTCGGCCAGATACCTCCGGTCGTTGATGGACTCGAGGCTGAGCGCCTCGCGCGGTAGGTTCGGTACGCCGGAGCGATGAGCGAGGACGTGCCCGATCGTGATCTCGTCCTTGCCGTGGCGCTCGTAGCCCGGGACGTGCTGGGCGATCGGGTCATCGAGGCCGAGCAAACCGCGCTCGGCGAGCTTGTGGACGACGAACGCGGTGATCGCCTTCGACGTGGAGTAGATGCAGAACGGCGTCTCCGGGGTGGCCGGGACCTTCTCGGCGCCGGTGCCCTCCCGCGGCCCGTTGCCGCGCGCGTGCCCGATCGCTCGATCGAGGATGACCTCGCCGTGGCGGCGGACGCAGACCTGCAGGGCGGGATGGACGCCGCTCCGGTACCAGTCGGTGACCGCCTTCCAGATCCCCTCGACGTTCTCGGCGCGGACGCCTCCCGCCCCCGGCTCGGCCTCCTCGCCCACGGTCGTGATCGAGTCGAGGTCCTTCGTCACGCGAACCCGGCGCAGCGGGTCGGGAACGAACGGCAGGCGGGGGACCGACGGGATCAACTCGCGGCGATCCTATGTTCCGGCGGGTCGGCCGCGAGCGCCGAGCAGGACCGGCAGGCGGCCGCTCAGCGGATAGATTCGGCCACGCACGCATAGAGGAGGGAACGAGATGAGTGAGACCGACGAGAAGCTGCCCGAGCAGGTCGACGCCGAGGAGGCGCGCATGATCGTCGCCAAGGGGAGGGCGCTGGTGTTCGACATCCGCAGCGCCGACGACTTCGCAGAGGAGCGGATCAACGGCTCGGTCCACTGCGAGCCTGACGAGATCGCCGATCGCGCCAGCGACGACCGCGCCGGCCGCGAGGTTGTCCTCGTCGTCTGCGAAGACGGCAAGCGCAGTGCTGAGGTGGCCGAGGAGCTCCGGGGCGACGGCGTCGAGGCCTCCAGCCTCAAGGGCGGCTTCGAAGCGTGGACGTCGGAGAGCCACCCGACCGCTCCGACCTCCGATGAGGAGTACGAGGGCCCGTCGATGAAGCTGCCGGGAGCGGTCGCCTCCGAGGGCGGCGCCGGGGAGGAGCAGCAGGACGCCGACTCCGGCGAGGCCGAGCCGGACGCCGAGGGCCGGCGGGGCCGCCAGAGCACGAGCCCGAAGGACGAGAAGCAGGCGGACGAGGCCGAGGCCTGAGCCAGGCCCGGCCGTGCCCGGCCGCACCCGGTTCGCGTCCTAGCGGGCGACAAAGGTGGACATCCCCCTCCAAACTCAGAGGGGTGTGGCGCGTTTTGTCGGCCTGAGCTCGACAAAGGTGGGGCATCCCCCCTCGGCGGCGAGGGGTGTGTCACGTTCAGTGGAGCTTCCGTCGAGCTCGCGCCCCCGCGCTAGAGGCCGCTCTCGCTCGGGCCGGTGGCGACCGGCATGGGCGGCTCGCCTACGCGGGGGTCCTCCCCGAACCGCGACAGCTCAAAGGTGGAGGATATGGATGTCGAGGGATCCGCCCCGTCGCTCATCGTCAGTTCGACTCAGAGCATCACGATGATCCCGAATGCCCCGGTCCGGCGACGGTCCTCATGACCCGGCCCACCTTCAGGCCGTCGTCGTGGCCTCAGAGGAGTCCTGCTCCTCGGCCGTGCTGTGGGCGGCGCGGTCCTCGTAGTCGCGCCGCTTCGCGCCGTCGGCCTGCGCGAGCACCTTGTCCGCCCTCAGCAGGCGGGCGAGGCCCTCGCGGCCGCGGCGGGGCATCAGGTTCATGACGACGGAGATGCCCGCGGTCGAGCGGGGGACCCAGACGTCGAATCGGTTCGTCTCGATGCCCTCGACGATCGCGTCGGCGACCTCCTCGGGCTCGAGCGTCTTGACCCCTCGGGTCTGCTGCAGGCCGGCCGCGAGCTCGGTGTTGACGACGGCCGGCATCACGCACGAGACCTCGATCCCGTAGTCGCGGCCCTCGGCGCGGACCGCCTCGCTGAGCCCGACGACCGCGTGCTTGGTCGCGCAGTAGGTGGCCCCCCCGGGCAGCCCGGCCTTGCCCGCCTGGCTCGCGATGTTGACGATGTGGCCGCTGCGCCGCGGCTGCATCCGCTCGAGCGCCAGCTTCGTCCCGAGCAGGACCCCGTGGAGGTTGATGTCCACCATGATCCGCGCGGTCTCGTCGCTCTCCTCGACGAGCGGCCCGACGGGCATGATCCCCGCGTTGTTGATCAGCACGTCGACGGGTCCGAGCTCCTCCTCGGCGGCGTCGAGGAAGCGCCCGAAGGAGGCGCGATCGGTGACGTCGAGCTCGAAGGCGACGACGCTGCCGCCGAGCTCGTTCGCGGTCTGCTCGGCGAGCGGGAGGTCGAGGTCGCCGATCGCGACCCGTGCCCCCCGCCCGACGAGCGAGCGCGCCGTCGCCTTGCCGATCCCGCGGGCACCTCCCGTGATCGCGACGACCTTGCCCGAAACCGACTTGACCTGCTTGCGCGCCACCTCTGACTCCTCTCGCCCGTTCCCCGTTCGAAGTTCCGGCGGGATCATCGCGCACTCGCGGGCCGAGCGGTGCCGCGCTCAATCGTCGAGCAACGCTGCAAGGACGGCGAGCGCGACCTCGGCGCGGGGCCGCAGCGAGTCGAGCAGCAGGTGCTCGTCAGGAGAGTGAGCAGACCCGCCGAGCGGTCCGAGCCCGTCGATCGCCACCGGCAGGTGAGGCGCCACGTTGCTGGCGTCGCTCGCCCCGCCCCTCGCGGTCGCCACGACGGGGCGACCGAGCAGCTCCGAGGCACGCCCGAGTAGCGCGGCGCTGCTCTCGCGCGAGTCCATCCCCGGCCAGAGGCGCAGCCGTCGGGTGTGTAGCGCCACCCCCTCCAGCTCCTCCGGGATCGAGGCGATGACGGCATCGAAGGCGCCGGCGTGGTCGGCTCGCATGTCGACGAGAAGCTCGCCGCTGCCCGGCACGGTGTTGATCGCCTCCCCGCTGCGGACCATCGTCGGCACCACGCTCAGCGCCTCCGGCCCGCCGGTGTCGTGCAGATCGGCGAGGCGCCGGGAGACCAGGGCGAGGGCGAGCAGGGCGTTGCGGCCGGCGTCGGGGTTCGCGCCCGAGTGTGCGGCGACGCCTCTGGCCTCCACCCGGATCGCGGCGGCCGCCTTGCGCTTGACGACCAACGCCTCGACGCCGGCGGCGGTGCGCTCGCCGCCCTCGAAGCACAGGCAGGCGTCGAAGTCCGCGAAGCGCGGCCCATGGACGAAGGGCGCGGTGCGGAACTCCTCGTCGTTGACGAGCAGCAGCGCCACCTCGGCGAACGATCCGGCGCATTCGAGCGCGGCCCCCAAGACGCCGAGGGCCAGCGCGTCGCCGCCCTTCATGTCGATGGTGCCGGAGCCGCGCAGGAGGTTGCCGTCGATGACCGCCGGGCGGTGGCGGGCGTGCGCGACGACGGTGTCGAGATGGCCGAGGAGAACGATCCGCGCCCGGCCGGAGCCGCGCAGCCGCGCCAGCAGGTCAGGTGCGTGATCGGCGGAGGAGCAGGCCAGCCGCTCGACCTCGACCGCGGCCGGGAGCATCGCGCTCGCCGCCGCCACGCAGCGCTCGGCGGCCTCGCGATCGCCGGAGGGGGTCGAGATCGAGACGAGCTCGACGGTCCGGCGGCGAGCCTCCTCGGCGAGCGCCGCGGCGCGGCTCGAGCGCCATCCGTGGTCGAGATGCGGCGAGCGGCTCATCGGCCCGGAGCAAGCTACCGGGCGCTGATAGCTTGGCCGCGGGTTGGCAACCGCGGGCGAAACCCTCACCGGCGAGCGCACTCCCCTCGGGGAGCAGGCGTGCTTCGACGGCGGGCTGGTGGAGCTCGCCGACCGCGCTTGGGCCTGGCTGCAGCCCAACGGCGGCCTCGGGGAGTCGAACGCCGGGCTGATCGTCGGCGAGGGCGAGAGCCTGCTGATCGACACGCTTTGGGACGAGCGCCTCACGCGGGCGATGCTGAGCGCGATGACGCCGCTGACCTCGGAGCCCGGCGCGCCGATCCGGACCCTGCTCAACACCCACGGCGACGGCGACCACTGGTACGGCAACGGCCTTCTCGATCGCGGCGTGGAGATCATCGCGAGCGATCGAGCGGGCGAGCAGATGCGGGCGGAGCCGCCCGCGATGCTGACCCGTCTGGCGCCCGTTGGTGGCCTTGCCGGCGCGGCCGGGCGGATCCCGCTGCTGCCGGGGGCGGCATCGATGCGCGGGCTCTCGCGCTTCGGCGCCGACCTTCGCGCTTACGAGTTCGGCGGGCTCGAGCCGCGGCTGCCGACCCGGACCTTCTCCGGCTCGCTCGGCCTCGAGGTGGGCGGCCGGCGGGTCGAGGTGATCGAGGTGGGCCCCGCCCACACGGTGGGTGACGCGATCGTCTGGCTCGCCGATGCGCGGGTGGCCTACGCCGGCGACATCGTCTTCAACGGGGTCACTCCGATCATGTGGGCGGGGCCGGTAGAGAATTGGATCGCGGCGCTCGAGCGGCTCGAGCTACTCGAGCCCGACGTGGTCGTGGGCGGACATGGGCCGCCCTGCGGCGCGAAGGAGCTGCGGATCCTGCGGGAGTACTGGATCTGGCTTCGCGACACGGTCGCCGATGCCGGGAACGAGAAGCCGTCGGCGCTCGCCGAGCGGCTCGTGCGCTCGCGGGCCTACGCGGCGGAGCCGTGGGGCGGCTGGGCCAGGCCCGAGAGGACCGTGGTCAACGTGGCGCGGATCGCCGCGGGCCATGGTGGCGCGGGCGAGATCGGCACCATGGAGCGCCTGCGGCTGATCGCGGCGATGGGCGCGCTCGGCGAGCGGCTCGAGTAGTCGCCCGTCCCTGAAGGGCGTCGTCAGCGGATCCCCATGTCGGCGAGGGCCGCCTTGACCTCGTCGGGATCGACGCGCAGGCCGGGGGGCTCGGCGAGCGGATGCGAGGGCGCCGCCCTGCCGCCGCCGGGGGGCTCGATGCCCTCCATCGACGCGGGCTCGCAGAGCTGGTAGCGGTAGGGGAGCCCGAGGACGTGGGCGAGGCGGAAGAAATGGGGACGGACGTTGCGGCCGAAGAGCTCGAGCACCGAGGCGCTCGGCGAGAAGACGAGGTTCGTCAGGCCGGCGCCATGCGCGCCGACGACGGCCTCGGCCCGGTCGAAGAGCCGCGCCTGCTCGGCGACCGCCATGTCCCCGAGCCGGTAGGAGCGGAATCCGAGCGGCTCCAGCGCCGCCGCGAGCTCCTCCTGGTTGACGATCGCGCGCCGCCACCACCTGCGGCCCTCCCCCCGCGCGATCAGGATGCGCTCCCCCCGCTCCTCGGGGCGGCTGGCGCCGGCGCCCACGACGCGCTCGCGCAGCCACCGCAGGGTGGCGGGGCTCGGCTCGGGGTAGGTCGGAAGGACGAGGCGCTCGGCGCGGCCGTCGCGCGGCCCTCCCCACTCCGAGATCTGGGCGTCCCCGAAGCCGACCAGCCCGACCAGCTCCGACATCCACGGGGAGTGCCGCTTCGGCAGCACGAGGGTCGGCGTCTCGCCGGTCTGGCGGCGGTACTCCTCCACCGCGCGCAGCTTCGTGAGCTGCTCGAGCACCCAGTGGTAGTAGCTGCGCTGGAGGCCGTCGGTCAGCAGGCAGACGTGCCCGAGCCGCCGCGCCCGCCGCTCGATCCGGCCCTTGCCGGTGAAGCCACGCGAGATCTGCGCGAGCCCGTGGCGGGATGCGATCCGCCTGAGCGTCTCCTCGAGCTTGACGTTCTCGCGGCGGGTCGAGACGAGCGAGTCGAGCACGAAGCGCCCATCCCGCGTGACGACGAACGGCTTGTGGCCGAGGAGCGTCACGTCCTCGAGCTCGCAGACGAACTCCTCCTGGAAGGTCCAGGGGTAGTGGCTGCCCATCGCCAGGCCGGACGTGTCCGCCGGGAGCGGCTGGATCGGGCCGCGCAGGGGCGCCGGGTCCACGCTCCGCTCGGGCCCCGGCAGCGGCCAGAGCTTCCCCCGGGCCGCGGCGTAGCTGCGCAGGCCGCGGCGGTCGAGCAGCCTGATGCCCCTCGCCGCCACCATGAGCCGGAAGAAGCGCGGGCTGCGCCGCAGCCGGCGGCCGAGCTTATTGAACCAGCGCGGCGCCTTGCCGAAGCGGCGGCGCAGCTTTCGCAGGCGCGTTCGGGGCCCTCGCATGGCCCCTGGCCGTGGCTGGCCCCCGCTCAACAGGCGGCGATGCTTCCGAGGGACACGTGAGCCTGTGCCGCTCCGGCCCCCGCCAGGACCGGGAGGTATGACAGGAGGGCGACGGATGTCGCAGCGAGAATGCTCGCCAGTGCGATGCTCGCGACGCTGTAACGACCCTGGTCGGCCGCTCGAGGGCCGGCGAGCAGGACCCCCAGACGCTCGAGCACGCCGGTGCTGCCCAGCAGGGCGATGGCCGCCGAGCTCTTTCGGGTGCCTTCGGCGGCCGCCTTGCAGATCGCGCTCGCCAGGGCCATCGGATCGCCCGTCATCCGCACGGCGTAGTCGTCCGCGTCTCGCTCGAGATGGAGGTGCAGGTTGCGAGACGCGGCTCGGCCTCCGGGAAGGACGCGCGAGCATCCCAGCAGCGCCACCGAGACGATTGAGAGCAGCCGGTGGCGCCTGTGGACGTGCCCCCATTCGTGTTGGAGCTCGGCAGCGAGCTCACCCTCGTCGAGGCTCAGCAGCGCACCTGCCGAAACCACCACGCGGGGGTTCCGAACCCCCGCGGCGGCAACGACCACGTCGGAGTCCGACACGATGATGCTTCCGGTGGGCCCCTCCCCGATTGCGCTGCGCTCGAGCCAACCGCCAACGCGCCGGGAGGCCCGCAGCGTGGCCAGTCCGGCGAGCAACGTCGCGGTGAAGGCCGAGAGGGCCGGGAGGAGGCTCGCGAAATCGCCGATCGCGTGACCGCTCAGGCCAAGGTGGGCCGCGATCTTCGGGACGGCCGCGTGGAAGCACCACCGGGATAGGTCAGCAAACGGCTCCGAGGTCGGGAGGTACAGCATGAAGCCGATCACCCCACCGACCGTGACGGCCGCCCGCAGGGCGAGCACGGACATCCACAGGGCGATGCCCGCTGCCGGCGCCCCCCGGGTCCGTGGAAGCAGGTGGGGAAGGCCGAGGAGGACGAGGAGGCCGCCCGCGAGGAGGGGAAGATTCACGACGATCGGCGCTTCCTGATCCGGGAGCTCGCCGCGCGCAGCGCCTCGAGATCCTCGGGTGGCAGTTGCTCGGCCAGGCTCGCGAGAGCGGTCCTCCGAGCCTCCTCCGAGGCGCCCTCGAGAGCCTCCCGCAACGATCCGGAC
>JAABUN010006315.1_pt1 | contig 13761 bp, 15 predicted proteins | sample 5559311 | NCBI WGS metagenome assembly JAABUN01 (sample SAMN10711877, study PRJNA513370) | rock metagenome | isolation source: Antarctica rocks | place: Antarctica: Victoria Land, Siegfried Peak sud | reverse complement strand
GAACCGCTGCGCGTCGAGGTCGGGACGCTCGCGCAGGACGCGCCGGTCGGCCTCGAAGACGCAGCGGGCTCCGAAGGCATCGTTCTCCAGCCACGCGGCGTCGCGGGCGTTGACGACGAACCATCCGCCGCTCACGGGCGCGAGCCCCGAGCCCACGTCCTCGAGTCGTGCCTCCTCGGTCACGGGCGCCTCAGAGCGCGAGCGCGGCCGGGTGCTCGAGGAGCGCGACGACCCGCGCGAGGAACTGCGCGGCATCGGCGCCGTAGAGGATGCGGTGGTCGCAGGCCAGCGTGATGCTCATGCGGTGGCCGGGGACGACGGCGCCGGCGCGGACCACCGGCTCCTCGCGGATCGCGCCGACGGCGAGGATCGCGGCCTGCGGCGGGTTGATCACGGCGGTGAAGCTCGTGATGCCGAACATACCGAGGTTCGAGACCGTGAACGTCCCGCCCGCGAGCTCGGGCGGGGTGATCGACCCCTCGCGAACCCTCTGAGCCAACCCGCGGCTCTCGGCCGCGATCTCGCCCAGGGAGCGGCGGTCCGCGTCGAAGACGGTGGGGACGACGAGCGATCCCTCGACGGCGACCGCCACCCCGACGTTCACCCGGGAATGGAGCTCCCAGTGGCCGTCGCGGTAGGCGCCATTCGCGCGGGGGAACTCGCGCAGGGCCAGCGCCGAGGCCTTGACCACGAAGTCGTTGAACGAGGGGGCGCGCTCGGCGACCTCCTTGATCTCGGCGCGGGCGCGCACCGCGGCGCCCATGTCGACGTCGGCGGTGAGGGTGAATTCGGGGACGGTGGCCTTCGCCTCGGCCATGCGGCGGGCGATGACCTGCTGGGTCCGGGTGAGCTCGCGCACTTCGACGTCGCCCTTGGCGGCAGCGCCCTCGACCCGGACGACCGGCCCCCGCTCGGGCGCAGCGGCGGGGGCGGACGCGGGCTCGCGCCCCTCCACGTCGGCCTTGACGACCCGGCCGCCGGGTCCCGAGCCCTCGATTCCCGCGAGATCCACCCCGCGCTCCTCGGCGATCCGCCGCGCGACGGGCGAGGCGCGGACGCGGCCGTCGCCATCCTCGGCGCCGGCCGGGGCGGGCTGCCGGGAGGGGGACGGAGGGGACGGGGACGGCGGTGTCTCCTCGCCGGCGGGCTCGGAGGAGGGAGGGGTGGGCGCCTCCTCCTCACCGGCCCGGTCCTCGGCGGGCGCAGGCGCGGGGGAGGGAGACGCGCCGTTGGACCCGCCGATCCGCGCGATGAGCTCCCCGATCGGCAGCGTGTCCCCCTCGCCCGCGACGATCTCCAGGACCCCGTCGGCGTCGGCCTCGTAGGTCATGTTCGCCTTGTCGGTCTCGATCTCCACGAGCTCCTCGCCGTGGGACACCGCGTCCCCGTCGGACTTCAGCCAGCGGATGATCGTCCCCTCCTCCATGGAGTCCGAGAGGCGGGGCATGGCGACGTCACCCACGGGCCGACAGCTCCCGCTCGCCGAACAGCGCGAGCACGCCCTCGACGACCTGCGGCTCGTGCGGGAAGGCGATCTGCTCGAGCGGCTTGGAGTAGGGCATGGGCAGGTCGGCGCCCGTCACGCGCCCCACCGGCGCGTCGAGGTGATCGAAGGCCTGCTCCTGGATGAGCGCGGCCAGGTTCGCGCCGACGCCGCCGTGGGGCCAGCCCTCCTCCACGATGAGCGCGCGGTTGGTCTTGCGCACGGAGGCGAGGATCGTGTCGAGGTCGAGCGGGCGCAGCGTGCGCGGGTCGATCACCTCGGCCTCGACGCCGTGCTCCTCGGCGAGGACGCCGGCCGCCCGCTCGGCGGTCAGGGCCATCCGGGAGACCCCGATGAGCGTGACGTCGTCGCCCTCGCGCCGGACCGCGGCGCGACCGAACTCCCCGACCTCGTCGGGGTCATCGGACACCTCTCCGCGCTGCCCGTAGAGGTACTCGTGCTCGATGAAGATGACCGGGTTCGGATCGCGGATCGCCGCCTTGAGCAGCCCCTTCGCGTCGGCGGCAGTGCTCGGCACGGCCACGAGCAGCCCGGGGACGTGCATGAACATCGCCTCGAGGCAGTGCGAGTGGGTGGGGCCGAGCTGGTGGCCGGCGCCCTGGGGCATCCGGATCACGAGCGGCACCTCGACCTGCCCGCCGAACATGTAGTGGATCGTCGCCGCGTGGTTGACGATCTGGTCCATGGCGAGCAGGGAGAAGTTGATCGTCATGAGCTCCACGACGGGGCGCAGCCCGGTCATCGCGGCGCCCACGCCCATGCCCACGATCGTGTTCTCGGAGATCGGCGTGTCGCGGATCCGCCTCTCCCCGAACTGCTCGAGGAGGCCGGCGGTCACCTTGAACGCGCCGTTGAAGACCCCGATGTCCTCGCCCATGACCACGACGGTCTCGTCGCGCTCGAGCTCCTCGCGCAGGGCGGCGTTCAACGCCTCCCGGTACCGCATGACCGCCACGTCTAGGACGCCCCCTCCGGCGCGGAGGACGCGTCGCCCGAGACCTCCTCGTGGCCGGCCGCGCGCGCGCCGAGGCGCCCGGCCATGTCCTTCTCGTCCTCGCCCCGGTGCACGCCCTCGCCGCGCTCGTCCACCGACCACCACGGGCGGCGCACCTGGTCGCCGATCACGTAGATGTGGTCGTAGAGGGACTCCGGCGGGGGGAACGCCGAGGAGTCCGCGAAGGTCACGCCGTGGTCGATGCGCTCGACCTGCTCGGCGTCGGAGCGCGCGACGTCGTCCTCGGACATCACGCCCTCCTCCACGAGCCGCGCGGCCCACCCCACGATCGGGTCGCGCTCGCGCCACTCGGCGACCTGCTCCTTGGAGCGGTACTCCTCCGGGTCGGCCATCGAGTGGCCCCGGAAGCGGTAGGTCTCGGCCTCCACGAGCACGGGGCAGCGGTCCTCGCGCGCGCGGCGCAGGGCTTCGCCGATGACCGCGTGGGTGTCGAGCACGTCCATCCCGTCACAGCGCATCCCCGGAACCCCGAAGCCCTCGCCACGGCGGTGCAGATCCGTCTGGGCCGAGTGGCGCTCGAGCGCGGTGCCCATCCCGAACTGGTTGTTGGTGACCATGAAGACGATGGGGAGCTTCCACAGCGCGGCGAGGTTGAGCGTCTCGCCGAACGTGCCCTGATTCGTCGCGCCGTCGCCGAACACGCAGAGCGTGACGTCGTCCGTGCCCAGGTAGTCCGAGGCCAGCGCGAAGCCGGCCCCGAGCGGCAGGTTGCCGCCCACGATCCCGTAGCCGCCCATGAACCGGCGCTCGCCGTCGAACATGTGCATGGAGCCGCCGCGGCCGTGGGACGTCCCCGTCGCGCGGCCGAAGAGCTCGGCCATGACCCTGTCGGGGTGGGTGCCGCGCGCCAGGGCGTGGCCGTGCGAGCGGTACGTCGAGACGAGGTAGTCCGCGTCGCGCAGCGCGCGGACCGAGCCGACGATCGTCGCCTCCTCGCCGATCGAGAGGTGCAGGAACCCGCCGACCTTCGCCTTCGCGTACATCTCGCCGGCCCGCTCCTCGAAGCGGCGGATGAGCTGCATGGTGGCGAGCCACTCACGGGCCACCTCCGGCTCGGGGAGCCCCGACCTCCGCGCGTTGACGTCGACGGTCGCCAAGTTCTCGCAGCGTAGCGTGGCGGGCATGTCCCCGGTGCCCCGCCGCGAGCGCCTCTCCGCCGCGGAGGCGCGCCGGGTCGCGCTGGCCGCGCAGGGGCTCGCCGAGCCGCGGCCGGCGGCGCCGGCCGGCGGCCACGCGCTGCGCCGGGTGCTCTCGCGGGTGGGCCTGCTCCAGGTCGACTCGGTCAACGTGCTCGCGCGGGCCCACTTCCTCCCCCTCTGGGCCCGGCTCGGCCCGTATGACCCGGCACTGCTCGAGCGCGCGGCCTACCGCGCCCCGCGCCGGCTGTTCGAGTACTGGGGCCACGAGGCGTCGCTGCTGCCCGTCGCGCTCCACCCCCTGTTGCGGTGGCGGATGGCCCGCGCGCACGCGGAGGCGTGGGGCGGGATGCGGCGCGTCCAGCGCGAGCGCCCGCAGCTCCTCGACGACCTGCGGGCGGAGGTTCGCGCGCGCGGGCCGATCGCGGCGGGCGAACTCGACGGAGACCGGCCCCGGCGCACCGGCCCGTGGTGGGACTGGTCGGATGTGAAGCGCGCGCTCGAGTTCCTGTTCTGGAGCGGGGAGATCACCACCGCGCGGCGGCGCGGGTTCGCGCGCCTCTACGACGTTCCCGAGCGGGTCCTGCCGCCCGAGGTCCTCGCCGCGCCGACGCCGTCCGAGCACGACGCCCAGCGGGAGCTCGTGCGGATCGCGGCGCGCGCCTGCGGCGTCGCCGCGGAGCGCGACCTGTGCGACTACTTCCGCCTCGGCCTGCTCGAGGCACGGGCGCGGGTGGTCGAGCTCGTGGAGTCCGGCGAGCTCGTGCCGGTCGCGGTGGAGGGATGGACGGTGCCGGGCTACCTGTGGCACGAGGCACGCGTCCCGCGGCGGGTCGCGGCCCGGGCGCTCGTCGGCCCGTTCGACTCGCTGGTGTGGGAGCGGGCGCGGACGGAGCGGATGTTTCACTTCCGCTACCGGATCGAGATCTACGTGCCGGCGCCCAAGCGCGTGCACGGCTACTACGTCCTGCCCTTCGTGCTGGGCGACCGGCTCGTGGCGCGGGTGGACCTCAAGGCCGACCGGCAGGCCGGCGTCCTGCGCGTGCAGGCCACGCACGCCGAGCCCGACGCTCCTGCGCACACGGCGGAGGCGCTGCACGACGAGCTCGTGGCGATGGCCGCGTGGCTCGGGCTGGGCTCCGTCCACGTCGTCCCGCGCGGCGACCTCGCCGCCCCCCTTGCCCGGGTCGCCTACCGGACGGGGTAGGCCCGGTACGCGCTCATCGGTCATGACCCGAGGATCGCCGCCGCGGCCTCGAGGCAATCGGGCCCCGCGTGGACGGTCCCGTCCACCAGCACGAGCGCGGGCCCCTGGCCGATTCCCAGCTCCCGGGCCTCCTGCGTCCGCGCCGCGAGGTCGCGGCGCACTCCCGCCAGGCCGGCGGCGCGGAGGATCGCCCGGGGGTGCATCTCGGCGGCGGCGCCGGCGATGAGCGTGGTCTCCTCGGCGCCGAGGTCCCGGCCGGCCGTGAAGGCCTGGCGGAACGCGGCGAGGCAGAAGGCGACGGTCTTGCCGAGCTGCTTGGAGAACGTCGCGGCATGGAGGACGAGGGAGGTGTCCGGCGGCCAGGACGCCGGGGACCGCAGCGGGAGCGTGCCCGCCTCGCGGGCGCGCGCCGACAGCGCCGTCCAGTCGGGCGCCGGGTCGGGCCCGAGCGCCGCCGGCATCCATTCGGCGAGCACCGGCAGCTCGCGCAGCACGCGCTCGGCCACGAGCCACGCGTCGGGCGAGCCGAGGTCGAAGTAGAAGCGGGGCTGCTCTAGCGCTTGGAGCACGTGTCGCTATTCGCGACTGGGGACCCGCCTCCGGCGGCCATTTGGCCGCCTCCGGCACCCCTAACCGTGGATCAGCCAGCCGTCGGCCGCGCGGGCGGCCTCCATGACCGCCTCGGACAGCGTCGGGTGGCCGTGGACGATCCGCGCGACCTCGGGGTAGCCGCCCTCGAGCGCCTTGGCGTTGCAGAGCTCCTGGATGAGCTCCGTCGCGCGCATGCCGACGATGTGGCCGCCGAGCAACTCGCCGTACTGCTGGTCGCCCACGATCTTCACGAGCCCCTGGCGGTCACCGTAGACCGTCCCCGCGCCCACGGCGCCGTACTGGAGCTTGCCGACCACCACGTCGTGGCCGCGCTCGCGCGCCTCGGGCTCCGTCAGGCCGAACGAGCCGACGTTCGGCGTGCAGAACGTCGCGCGCGGGATGTCCTCGTAGGCGATGGGGTGGGTCTCGCGCCCCGCGGCGTCCTCCGCCGCGATCACGCCCTCGTCGGAGGCCTTGTGCGCGAGCGCCGGGCCGTGGACCAGGTCCCCGATGGCCCACACCCCCGGCGCCGAGGTCCGCAGCGCGCCGTCGACCGCGACGAGGCCGCGGTCGTCGAGCTTCACGCCGGCCTCCTCGAGCCCGAGCCCCTCGACGTCCGCTCCGCGCCCGGCGGCGATGACGAGATAGTCGACCTCCGCGCGCTCGTCCCCGTAGCGGAAGGAGACCGAGCTCTCACCGGGCTCGACGCCCTCCACGCGGGTGCTCGTGAAGACCTTCATCCCCTGCTTCTTCAGGCCGCGCTCGGCGACCTTGGAGATGTCCGGGTCCTCCAGGGGCAGCACGCGGTCCAGCGTCTCGAAGAGCATGACCTCCGAGCCCAGGCGCGCGTAGGCCGAGGCGATCTCCGCCCCCGAGGCTCCGGCGCCGACGACCGCGAGGCGACCCGGGAGCTGGTCGAACGCCCACGCCTCCTCGGTCCCGATGACGCGGCCGCCGAACTGCGTACCCGGGATGGGACGGGGGACCGACCCCGTGGCGAGAATCACCGCGCCCGCGCCGATCTCCGTCCCGTCGAACTGGCCGCCGACGCGGACGTTCCCGTCGTCGGTGACCGCCCCGAAGCCACGGATGACCTCGATCGCGTTCTTCTGGAACAGACCCTCGACGCCTCCGGTGAGCGTCTTGACCACCTTCCGGCGTCGCTCGCCGACCGCGCCGAAGTCGACGCTCGGCTCCCCGACCGTGATGCCGAAGTCGCCCGCCTCGCGGACCTCCGTGAGGATGTCGGCCGAGCGCAGCACGGCCTTGGCCGGGATGCACGCGTGGTTCAGGCAGCGCCCGCCGACGACGTCGTCGCGCTCGACGACCGCGGTCTTCAGCCCGAGCTGGGCGGCGCGGATGGCGGCGACGTAGCCGCCCGGGCCCGAGCCGATGACGACGCAGTCGTACGCGGTCTCGGGCACGACGATTCAGGATAGAACCCGGCCACCGTCCCCCTGCCCCGCGGTCTCCCGCGTCCGCACGCGGAACAGCCGCGGCTGATCGCGCACCCCCTTGAGCTTCTTGCGCCCGGCATCCGAGAAGGCGAAGCCGGCCTCGGCGAGGGCCGCCTGCACCTCCTCGGACACGAGCACCGAGCCCGGCCGCGCGCGGTCGGTGATGCGCGACGCCAGGTTCACCGGGCGCCCGAACCAGTCGCCGCCGAGGTTGACCGCCTCCCCGCAGGCGATCCCCGCCCGGATCTGCGGGAAGGCCTCCCCCTCGGCGTCGGCGGCGGCGACGAGGTCCAGCGTGGCGCGCACCACGGGCTCGGGGTCGCGGCACGCCAGCATCGCCGCGTCGCCGATGAGCTTCACGAGGCGGACGGGCGCCGTGGCCACATCCCCCGCGAGCTCGCCGAGCCGCCGCCCCACCGCGCCCGCCTGCTCGGCGGGCACCTCCTCCCCGAGGCGGGTGAAGCCCACGAGGTCGGCGAAGGCGATCGTCACCTGCGCACCCGCGGCGCCGGTGAACGCGAACACGTCGGAGCGCACCTGGGCGCGCAGGTGCTGGAGGAGGATGTTCTCCAGCAGGGGGCCGATCGCGGGCGCGCGCGCCATCTCCGCGAAGCGCAGGCCGGCGTCGCGCTCCGTGTCCTCCGGAGAGCTGAGCTGGCGCCCCATCACGCCGCGCATGGCCTCGGCGATCTGGGCGAGATTGCGCCCGATGACCCGGGCGAGGTCGAGCTGCTGCTCGAAGTCCACGCCGGCCGCCGAGAAGACCTTCGTCGTGGCGATCCCGGCGATGTCACCCTCGGTGAGCAGCCGCTCGTCGGCGGCGGGCAGCGGGAGTCCGAACGCCTGGCGGAAGCGCTCGACGACCTCGGGGTCGACCCCCGCGGCCGCGGCCGCCTCGCGCAGGGTGAGGCGCTCCCCCTCGCCCATGAGCGCGCCCTCGAGCGGGAGCAGCGCGAGGCGTTTCTCGGCGCTGGCCTGCCGGAGCTCCTCGACCGCGACACCGCTCGCATGGAGCTCCGCGAGCAACTCGATCCGCCCGCGGCGCGCGTCCTCGTCGTCCAGGCCCTCGAGGAGCCCCTCCTCCTCCCAGTCCGGCGTCACCCGGGTGGGCGGGATCATCTCGTCGGCATCTGGATCCGCGCCATGACCCGCACGAGCTTCCAGAACAGCCAGCCGCCGAGGCCGATCACCGACAGGCACAGGGCGACCGCGGCGAGGTTGGAGGCGACGGTGAGGCCGAGCGCGGCGTAGATGACGGTGAGGGCGATGACGACCTCGAAGCCGAGCACCCCCCAGTAGCGCGCGCGGAAGAGCCCGTAGGCGCAGGCGCCGAGCAGGACCGTGAGGACGAGAATCCCCCCGAGCCCGGGACGGCTGCCGCGGATCTCCAGTCCGGCCGCCCAGGCGACGAGGTTGGCGCCCGCGATGAACGCGGCGACGGCGGCGGCGATGGTGAGCGAGAGTGGCCGCGAGCCGGGGCCGATGGGCTCGAGTCCCTCCCGGATGGTCGTGTCGCGCGCGGCGGAGCGCTCGCGGCGCGGGGCCGGTGCCGGTGACGGCGCCGGGGGCCCGGTCGCCCGCTCGCCCGTCGTCGCGCCCGCCACGCGGCGGGCCTTCCGGCTACGCCGCCCCAACGGGAGCCCTCTCCCCCAGCCCCGCCCGCAGCGCGCGCGCGGCCGCCTCGGGATCGGCGGCGTGGGTGAGCGCGCGCACGACGATGATCCGTCGCGCGCCCGCGGTGACGACCTCGGCCAGGCACGTCGCGTCGATCCCGCCGATCGCGAACCAGGGGACCCGCGCGTGGGCGGCGGCGTGCGCGACCACGCCGAGCCCGGCGGCGGGCCGCCCTGGCTTCGTCGGGGTGGCGTGGACGGGCCCGCAGGCGATGTAGTCGGCGCCCGCGGCGGCGTCGATCTGGGCGGGGGAATGGGTGGACAGCCCGACGATGCGCTCCTCGCCCACCGTGGCCCGAGCGTCGGCGACCGGGACGTCGTCCTGCCCGACGTGCACCCCGTCGGCACCCGCCGCCGCGGCCAGGTCGGGGCGGTCGTTGAGGACGAACAGCGCGCCGTGCGCGTCGCAGGCCGCGCGGAAGTCCGCCGCCGCCGCGAGCAGCTCGTCGTCGGTGGCCTCCTTGTCGCGGAGCTGCACGAGATCGACCCCGCCGCGCAGCGCCGCCGCGAGGAACGCCGGCGGCCGGCGCGGGCACACGAGGTACAGCCGGGCGTCGGCGAGGCGGTCGCGGCGGTCCACGTCCGGAAGGATGGCAGCCCGCCCATGCCCTCGGCGGGGGCTACGCTGGGAGGGAACGGGAGCCCCGGAGGGCTGAGAGGGTGGCGCCAGAGCCACCGACCGTCTGAACCTGCTCCGGATCATGCCGGCGAAGGGAGGGACCGTCCCATACACCCATGACGTCGCCGTCGTCGGCGGCGGGATCATCGGCCTGAGCTGCGCGTGTGCGTGCGCGCGGCGCGGCCTGCGCACCGTCGTCCTCGAGCGGGGGAAGACACCGGGGGTGGCGACCCACGCCGCGGCGGGGATGCTCGCCCCGGTCACCGAGGCCGCCTTCGGGGAGGAGGACCTCCTCCGCGCCGGGGTCGAGTCCGCGCGGTGCTACCCGGCCTGGGCGGCGGAGCTCGGCGTCCCCCTGCACGAGCCCGGCGCGCTCATGGTCGCGCGCGATCGCGACGAGGCCGAGGCGCTCGAGCGCGAGCTCGCCTTCCGCGTGGAGCTCGGCCTGCCCGTGGAGCGCCTGCTGCCCTCGCGGGCCCGGCGCCTCGAGCCCGCGCTGGCGCCGACGATCCGCCTCGCCCTCGACGTCCCCGGCGATCACGCGGTGGACCCGCGGGCGCTCGTCGCCGCGCTCGCCACCCGGGTGGAGGTGCGCCGCGGGGAGGTCGATCGCCTCGAGCTGCCCGGCGGGGTCGTCCTCGCCGGCGGAGGGCGGGTGGAGGCCGAGTGGATCGTCATCGCCGCCGGCGCCTGGGCGGGCGGGGTGCGCGACGGGGTTCCCGTCCGGCCCGTCAAGGGGCAGATCCTCCGCCTGCGCGATCCCGCCGGTCCCGGGGCGGTCGAGCGCGTGCTGCGGATGGCCGACGGCTATCTCGTCCCCCGGGGGGACGGCCGCTACGTGCTGGGGGCGACGATGGAGGAGCGCGGTTGGGACACCGCGGTGACGGCCGGGGGCGTCCACGAGCTGCTGCGCGATGCCATGGAGCTCGTCCCGGGGATCTCGGAGTGGGTGCTCGAGGAGAGCACCGCGGGGCTGCGGCCCGCGACCCCCGACAACCTCCCGGCGGTGGGCCCCGGGTGGGAGCCCGGGCTCGTCTGGGCCGTGGGCCACGGGCGCAACGGCGTCCTCCTCGCCCCGCTGACCGGCGAGCTCGTCGCGGCGGTCGTCGACGGCGACGAGCCGCACCTCGGCGCGCTGGACCCCCGGAGGTTCATGGCGGTCCGCGCATGACCATCTCCCTGAACGGCGAGCCTCGGGAGATCCGCTCCGGGGCGACGGTCGCGGCCGTCCTCCCTCTCCTCGACCTCCCCTCCGACGCGCGCGGGGTCGCGGTGGCCGTCGACACCGAGGTCGTGCCGCGTGGGGCATGGGAGCGCACGCCGCTCGCCGACGGCGCCCGCGTCGAGGTCCTCACGGCCATGCAGGGCGGCTGATGGGCGCGAACCCCGACACCTGGCGGATCGGCGAGAAGGAGCTCACCTCCCGGCTCATCATCGGCACGGGGCGCTTCTCCTCGCTGGAGGCCCTCGACGCCGCCGTGCGCGCCTCAGGCGCGGAGCTCGCCACCGTCGCCCTGCGCCGGGTCGACCCCGCCCAGTCGGGCTCGGTGCTCGACGTCCTGCGCGATGCCGGGCTCGCCGTCCTGCCCAACACCGCGGGGTGCTCCACCGCCCGCGACGCGGTGATGACCGCCCGGCTCGCCCGCGAGGCCTTCGGAACCGACTGGATCAAGCTCGAGGTCATCGGGGACGAGGACACCCTGCTGCCCGACGCGGTCGAGCTGCTCGACGCCGCCGAGCAGCTTGTCGACGAGGGCTTCACCGTCCTGCCCTACACGACCGACGACCCCGTCCTCGCCCGGCGGCTGGAGGACGTGGGGTGCGCCGCGGTCATGCCGCTCGGCTCGCCGATCGGGTCGGGCATGGGGATCCGCAACCCCTACAACCTCGCCCTCCTCGTCGAGCGGGTGTCCGTGCCCGTGGTCCTCGACGCGGGGGTGGGGACGGCCTCGGACGCCGCCCAGGCGATGGAGCTCGGGTGCGCCGCGGTCATGGCCTCCTCGGCGATCACGCGGGCCCAGGACCCCGTGGCGATGGCCATCGCCGTCCGGCGCGGAGTGGAGGCGGGGCGGCTCGCCCGGGCGGCGGGGCGGATCCCGCGGGTGCTGCACGCGCAGGCCTCGACGCCCGACGCGGGCCGGGCCGCCTTCTGAGCCCCGACGAGCTCTTCGACGCCTGGCAGGCCGCGTGGACGGGACGCGACGCGGCCGCCTTCGCCCCGCTCTGCGGCGCCCGGCTGCACTACGAGGACCCGGTCTGCCGCGTGCCGCTCGATGGCCTGGCGGCCCTCGGTGCGCACGCCGCGCGGCTGTGGACAGCGTTCCCCGACGTCCGGATGGAGCAGACGGGGCCGCGGCTGACCGGCGGGGAGTACCTGGCGGCGCCGGTGCAGGTCCTCGGGACCCATCGCGGCTCGCTGGAGGGGATGCCGGCCACCCGGCGCTTCCTCGTCGTCCAGGCCGTGGTCTTCGCCGAGACCGAGCACGAGCGGCTCTCCCGCGTGCGCACGTTCTTCGACCTCTACGACGCCGCGCGCCAGCTCGGGGTGCTCCCGGCGCCGGGCGGGGCGGGGGAACGCGCGCTGTTCATGCTGCGGGGGTTCGGGCTGCGGCTGGGACGTTAGGGCCGGCTGTGAGCGTCGCGCGGACGGGCGCGTGGTCCGAGAGCGCGCCCGCGTCGAGGACCTCGGCTTCCTCGCTCTCCCACCCCCGGGTCCACACGCCGTCGATCCGGTGCCATGCCGCGCGGGAGAACCCGGGCACGACCGGCGCGGGGGTGTTGAGGTCCCCGCCGAGGACGAGTGGCGCATCGCCGGCCCAGTCGAGCGCCGCCGCGCGCGCCTCGGCGACGTCGTCCGCCGCGCGCTCGTGCACGGAGGCGTGGAGGTTCACCCACCAGGTCCCGGCGGTGAGCCGCACGCCGTGGGCCCACCGGCGCTCGGGGCACCGGCGCAGGCGGTGGGCCCGGTGCGCGGCGATCGACTCTCCCCGTACGAGGATCGCGTTGCTGCCCCCGCCGTTCGACTTGACGAGGTCGGGCCGGCGCTCGGCCACCCGCCGTCGTGCGTACAGGAGCGCGTTGCGCGAGGTGAGCACGCGCCGCACCCGGGCGCCGCAGCTCGCGGCCAGTGGCTCCGGCCACCACGGCGGCACCTCCTGGAGCAGCGCGACGTCCCACTCCCACCCGGCCAGCGCCGTCGAGAACTCCGCGAGCAGGGACCGTCGCGCTCCCGGCACGGCGCGGCCGTGGTAGATGTTCCACGTGATCACGCGCCACTTCCTCACGGGCGACGAAGTGTCGCGCGACGAGCTCGGCGCGCTGCTGGCCCGGGCCCGCGAGCTCAAGGCCGCCCCGCTCTCCTCCTCGGCCCTCGAGCGCCGCGCGGTGGCCCTGCTCTTCCTCAGGCCGAGCACGCGCACCCGCGTCTCCTTCGAGACGGGCATCGCCGAGCTCGGCGGGCACCCCATGGTCCTGCGCGGGGAGGATCTGCAGCTCGACCGGGGGGAGTCCGTGGGCGACACGGCCCGCGTGCTCTCGCGCCACGTCTCGGCGATCGGGGTCCGCACCGGCGCCGACGAGTGGGTGCAGGCGCTCGCCGCCGAGAGCACTGTCCCGGTCGTGAACATGCTCACCGCGGGCCACCACCCCTGCCAGGCGCTCGCCGATCTCATGACCCTGCAGGAGGCCTTCGGCGAGCTCGACGGGCTCAGGCTCGCCTACGTCGGGGACGGCAATAACGTCGCGCGCTCACTCGTCCGGTTGGGGGCGAGGGCCGGCGTGGAGGTCGTGACCGCCTCGCCCCGCGGCTACACGCTCGACGAGGGAACGGTGCTCGAGGACCCGGCGGAGGCGGTCGCCGGCGCCCACGCGGTGTACGCCGACGTGTGGGTGTCCATGGGCGACGAGGAGACCGCGGAGGCCCGCCGCGCCGCGCTCGCGCCCTACCGGCTCGACGCGGCCCTGCTCGACCGGGCGGCTCCCGGGGCGGTCGCGCTGCACTGCCTGCCCGCGCACCCGGGACAGGAGATCTCGGCGGAGATCCTCTACGGCGACCGGCAGCGGATCTGGGACCAGGCCGAGAACCGGCGGCACGTCCAGAAGGCCCTGCTCGAACTGCTCGTGCGATAGCCTCGCGCCGACGTCGCTTTCGGGGAGGGAGCCGATGCCACAGCCCAGGACGAGGTCGCAGGACCAGCCGGCGCCCGAGGAGGACGGGGAGGCGAGCCGCGTCGCCCAGGGCGTGGGGACGCTCCGCGACACGCTCGCGCGGACGGCCGAGTCCCTCAACCTCGTCCTGCTCTCCCGCGAGCGCCTCCAGGCGGCGGTCGACGATGCCGTGGCCCGGGGGCACATGACCCGCGAGGCGGCCAACGGCCTCGTCGCCGACCTCGTGCGCCGCGGCCGGCGCGAGCTCGAGGACGTGCTCGCCGATGCCGACCAGCTCATGGGGCGCGTCCGCGGCGCCCCGGGGGCCGATCTCGCGCTCCAGCAGGTGGACCGCGCCCGGCGGGCGGTGGGGGTCGGCCCGGCCTTCCCCGTCCTGAACTACGACGACCTCA